>OFFM01000481.1_pt1 | contig 32287 bp, 17 predicted proteins | sample 1521401 | NCBI WGS metagenome assembly OFFM01 (sample SAMEA3504118, study PRJEB24116) | mouse gut metagenome | biome: mouse gut; feature: mouse-associated habitat; material: faeces | place: Denmark | collected 2011
AATTAGAACGAAATTAAATATTTTGCCGGACTGACCCGGTTTTGATTTGTACCAATTTAGCGCTGATTTTCATAGTATTTTATAGCGCTGTTATATCGGTTTTATAATGAATCGACTTGTTTTCTTATTAATACTTTTGACCGGAGTATTATCCGCACATGCGCAATTTACTGTAAAGAGCAATCTGCTGTATGACGCAACCACCACCCCGAACCTTGGAATAGAGGTGGGAGTGGGGGGACGTTCCACGTTCAATCTTGTGTACGGTCTGAATCCCTGGAGTTTTAAATCTGAGACACATGGTGAGAGGAAGGTGAAGCACTGGGTGCTTATGCCTGAATACCGCTGGTGGCCCTGTGCGCGTTTCAACGGTCATTTCATCGGAGTGCATGCCATGGGCGGCCAGTTCAATGCCGCCAACGTGAATCTTCCGATTCCCGGATTTTTCTTCGCAGGTGAAAACTTGCGTTCCGGTGTGCGCGACCATCGTTATCAGGCTGCTTTTGCCGGAGCCGGTTTCACGTATGGCTACCAATGGATTCTCGGTCGCCACTGGAACCTTGAGGCGGAGGCAGGCGTAGGTTATGCCCATGCCTGGTATAAGAAATATGCCTGTGGCGAATGCGGTGGAAAGATCGGCGATGGTGGTGCCAACTACCTTGGCATTACAAAACTCGGCATTTCGATTCTATATTTATTCTGATTCAGCATCTTCTTACACTTCCATAATATGAAGTTCTATCATAAACTCATGCTGGCGGCAGCTATGCCGCTGACCGCATTGTCGGCTGCGGCTGACAGCGGTTCGCTCTCGGTGAGCGATCTTGAATTCCACCGGAGCGGCGGCAAGCTGCATCTGTCGGCGCAGCTTGTGCTCGATTCCGTAAAATTAGACTCAAACCATCAGATACTTGTGACTCCTGTTGTGTCAGCACCAGGTGTGGAGTCTGTGGCGCTCCCTACCGTGCTTGTGAACGGACGCAATATGCATTATTCATATGAGCGTGGCACGTTGCCCCGCGATCTGTTCTCCCGCTATGATATCGTCAGCGAGGTGATGCGCCGTAACGGCAAGCCTCAGAGAGTGAGCTATTCCGCGAGCGTGCCGATGCAGAAATGGATGTATGCCAAGGATGCCCGCATCGAATTGCTTTACGACACGTGCGGTTGCGGCCGCGCAGCCGGTAAAGGTGTGGGAGTCCCTGTGGATCTCAATCTTAATCCAGTTCCCCAGATGAGGGTTACATATATCACTCCGGAGGTAACCGAACTCCCCGTGGCTGTGCATGAGGGTAAGGCGCGTGTCCAGTTTGAGGTGGACCGCACCGAGTTGCATCCTCAACCCTATGTGTGTCGCAACGGTCAGCGTATCGACAACCGCGCACAGCTCGCTGTGATCGAGGATTCCATCCGCTATGCCACGGAAGATCCCAATGTTGAGATCGCCCGTATCGACATCTGCGGTTATGCGTCCCCGGAATCTCCATATGTGCACAACGACTTTCTCGCCACCAACCGTTCCCGCGCGTTGGCGGAATATATAGGTGAGCGATTCCGGTTGCCTTCGGAGAAATGCACATATTCATCTGTGCCTGAGAACTGGCAGGAATTCCGTCAGCAGGTGGTGGATGCAAAGGATATCACAGACCGTCAGCGTGCCGACCTGCTGGAGCTTATCGACGCTCCTGCATATGGCGCGGCAGATTATGATGCGAAGGAACGCATGCTTAAAACCGACAAGCGATTCGCGGATCTTTACCGTAAGGTGATTCTGCCCAAATGGTTCCCGCAGTTGCGAGCCACCAAGTTCGCTATCAGCACACGCCTCAAACCTGCAAGCGATGAGAAACTTGCGGAGATAATAAAGAAAACTCCCGAGAAGATGTCGCTCAACCAGATGTTCCGCGTGGCGCGTCTCTATCCCGAGGGTTCGGAGGATTTCAACCGCACCATCGATACCGCCCTGCGTTATTATCCCGACAGTCCGGTGGCTAATCTGAATGCAGCGGTGACAGCTATAAAGAATGGCGACTACGATCGTGCCGCTGTGCTGTTGGAGAAAGCCGGCGACTCTCCGGAAGCTCAGAATGCACGCGGTGTCGTGGCTACCCATAACGCTGATTTTGACAAGGCCATCGAATATTTCGAAAAGGCAGGTGCTCTCCCTGAAGCCGCTAAAAACCGCAATCTTCTTGATTAAAACATCATAAACAAACACCTAAATTAATAAATATGAAATTTAACAAAATCTTTCTTGCCGCTCTTGCTGCCGGTATGATGGCATCCTGCTCTAATGATCAGGAGCCGGTTCAGAATCCCGCAGGCCCGGAGGCAACCGGAGATGGTTATCTCGCAGTGACAATCAAACTTCCGTCGCAATCCGGAACACGTGCCGCCAACGATAATTTCGATGATGGCACAGCCAATGAGTATGAGGTTAAAAATGCTGCTCTTCTTCTCTTCACAGGTAATAATGGAGAGGCTGAGAGCGCTGCGCAGTTCAAGGCTGCATATCGTCTTGACCTTCCCGGAAGCGTGGGTGATGTCGACAACGACAATATCACCACATCTTATCTCACAGCCGTTCAGGTAGAGAAATATGTTTCCGACAACCTGTATGGCCTTGTGCTCGTCAACTACGATGGCGTTGTGACAACAACTAACGGTCTTGAAATCGATGGCACTTCATTCACAGGCACATTCGGTGAGCTTGTGAACAAGACATCTGCCAATGCTTTCTATAAGACAGATGCCAACGGAGCAAACACCTTCTTCATGACCAATGCGCCTCTTTCTGTTGCAGAGGGCGGTACACTTGCGTCTGTCGCTCCTGCTGCAGCTGACATCCGCACACTTGTGAATCTGAAAAACAGTCTTTACAACACAGCTGAGGATGCAAAGAAAAATCCCGCAGGATCCATCTACGTAGAGCGTGCCGTTGCCAAGGCGACTCTTTCGCTGAGCAAGAGCCTCGTGAACGCGGAGATCGGTGGTGAGGAGCTTGAGATCGAGAGCGTTGAATGGCGTCTTGACAATACCGAGCCGACATCATACATCGTGCGTAACATGGGCAATGCCGAATGGATGGGTTACCAGAACACCAACAAGGGCTTCCGTTTCGCCGGCAATGCAAAGATGGGAACAACTTCGATCCAGCCTGCGGAGCCTCTCTACCGCACATACTGGTGTGTTGACCCGACTTATGCCCAGGCTGAACCCGCGCTCACAACGGATGTGACTTCAGACAATGGTTTTGTGGCAGCTGGTAACACACCACTTTATTGCCATGAGAACACATTCTCGGTAGCAAACCAGAATCATCAAAACACCACCCGCGCTCTCCTGAAAGTGAAATTCAAAGGTGGAAAATTCTGGATCGTAAACGGTCGTGAGGATGAGCTCTATAAAACAGAGAAGGATGCCTGCTCATATTCAGTAGCATTCATCATCAACGATGACAAAGTGAAAGCTGCCGTGAAGAGTGGTCTCGAGCCCAACACGAGCCTCTCTATTGACGAGAACAACTATGACCAGTATATTGACATCGTATTTACACGCAACGATCAGACCGGTCAGCTTGAGGTGACATCCGTATCTTTCAAGAACGACAAATTCTTCCAGGCTCCCGCATGGACTGTTGCAGACAGCGATGCTCTCTGTAATCTTGTCAACACTTACTACAACATCTCCGAGTTTGAAGATGGCGTATGCTACTATGACCTCCGATTCATGCACTTCGCTTCTTCCGAAGATTCAGACGACCTCGCTCCCTGGAATATATCTGCTACAAACACCCCGACAACAGCCGAGGCTTACCCCAATGCCGATGGTAAAGCAGAGAACAACTGGCTTGGCCGCTACGGTATGGTGCGTAACAACTGGTATGATGTCAATGTGTCTGCATTCCGCAAACTCGGCAAGCCGGCTCTTCCCGCACTTGACGTGACCAAGGATAAAGATCCCGATGATAAGAAGACATCAGAGGAATGGATCGCATTCAAGATCAACATCCTCTCATGGGCTAAGAGAACCCAGAATGTGGAGTTCTAATGTGCAGACTCTTCTGAAACAACTTTTATAAAACGGGGCACCGGGGATTTTCTCGGTAAGGATAATTCCCGGTGCCTTTCAAAATTCCTTTTCAATAACCTACAGATGAACCGTTTCCTTCGAATATTATCCGTATCGTCAGCCCTTGCAGCCATGGGTGCCCTTTCTTCGTGCACCATGATAGAGGACGACATGAAAGATTGTCCCGCAGGCCTTTACGTGCGTTTTGTCTACGATTACAACACGATGCGGGCTGACATGTTCAAGGATCATGTGGGGCATGTGCAGCTTCACGTATATGATGAGAGCGGCAACCGCGTGGCAACACGTTCTGTCTCCAACAGCGACACCGACGCTCCTCTTTCCCGTTACGGTTATGCCGTGCATTTCATGCCCGGTGAATTGCCGGCAGGGCGCTATCGCCTGCAGGCGGTGGCCATGCAGCGCGACTGGAATGAGGCTCTTGAGGATGACGGGGCAAAATACCGCTGCAGCGACATCACGCATTCCGAATCGCTCACGATCTCGCTCGATCACAGCTCTGTCCCCGATGCCGCAACCGGACATCACCCTGTGGAGCATCAGAATGTTCCGCTCGATACGCTCTGGCACACCTTGAAAGTGTCGGCATATGAGCCTTGCGATGGTAAAGCTGTGCCTGACATGCATGTCACCAAAGCTCCCTATTCAATCTATCCTATCGAGGACCAGTATGTCACTGTGGTCGATGACCGCGCCACTTATGCGACTGTGTCTCTCATCCGCGACACCAAACATCTTAACATAACACTCCGTCAGATTGATTTCCCCGACGGAATGGATCATCGTGACTATGATGTCATGATAACCGATGACAATGCTACAGTGGCTCACGACAACAGTGTGGTCACAGGCTCTCCGCTCCTCTACACCCCCTACGCATCCTGGACCACTACGTTCAGCCAGGAGGGTATCACCCGCGATTCACGCGAGACTGCTGAAATTCAGCGCACCGCGCATTACAACGTAATGTTCAACCGCATGATGATCGACACCTCGGATGTCGACAAAGGTGCCACTCTCAAGATTATAAACCGCCGTTCGCAGAAGACGGTGGCCGTCATAAATCTCCCCTATATCCTTGCCCAGGGACGAACCGCATACGAATACATATATCCTCCCCAGGAATATCTTGACCGGGAGCATGACTATCATCTCGATTTTCTGCTCAAAGGTGATTCCTGGGCATATTGCGATATTGTGATAAATGTGTTGAGCTGGTCGAAAAGGGTACAGAACCATGAGTTTTAGAAAATTACGCAACCTCTTGATAATCATGCTTGCGGTGCTGGCGGCTTGTTCGCAGGAACAGACGGTGGTGCCGGAAACGCCTGAGCTTCCCGCTCCGGACGGTTATCTGCGTGTGTCGGTGAAAGTGGCTTCACAGGCAACCACACGCAGGAACCCTTCTCCGGGTGAGAATGGCGACGGGCTCGAGGATGGTGTGCGCAATGAAAATACAATCCATGATCTCTGCATATTCATATACGATGATTCCGGTGAGGGACTTGATTCACCGGCTGACACAGAGTTTGTCTTTACCGGATATGTGTCTGAACTTACCGATAATAATGGCACTCTGACAGCTGTTTACCCTCTGCGGGATTATAAACCGCAGGAGTCTCATCGTGCTGTGGTTGTGGCGAATGCCGGAGACTTCCGTGGAAGCGTAGCGAATCTTGGATCGTTGCGTACTCGCCTTGAGAGAAATGCATGGACCGCCGGTTCCGACATATCCGCGACATCCCGCTTTGTTATGGCATCGGCTTTCAACGGCGCCAAGACATCCAATAAGGACGATGGCCGTATCCACATGACAAATCCGGGTGAGGGTTCCGCATCTCTCCCTAATTTCAGCGCGTCAGTATCCCTGGAGCGTGTGGCGGCGAGGATAGACCTGATGGTGTCGCAGGGCGACAATATCGACAAGGGTATGCGAGGAGCATTGCATTATGAGGTGAAAGGAAGCGGCTCTACGCTCGACATTACACATGTGTTGCCTGTCAATCTCATGCAGTTGCCGTCCTGGACTTTAAAGCATGTCAGCAAAGGGGAGGACATCACCTCTCTTGCTGTCTGCGGAGACGAGACTGTGTCGGCGGGGACACCATCAAACTATGTGGTGGCTCCCACCACGGTCCTGAAAGAATCTGATGTCGATGATGAGACATTGGCGCAATGGTTCGGCGACTCGCGGGCGGCAAACATACGTTCCAATCACGCATCGCTTGTCAACGCTTCATCGGAAATGTCAAATTACATCCCGTTCGCGATGGCGCAAACTGAGGATGGTGGTTACGACCGTGTGATTACCATAGTATATTCCAACGAAAATACGCAGACAAAAGGGAAGCATCTTCCCGAATATATGACCGGTCTTCTTTTCCGTGCGGTTTATCGTCCGGCAAAGATATTTACCGATATCGATCTTGAGAATTCATTGCCCGCTTCAGCGGAAGCCCGCGATTTCTGGCTTGTGCGTCCCACATCCGGCGATATGAATGAAAGCGATTGTCTCTATTTCGCGTCAAAGGAGCTGGCGGATGCATATGTCGCTACCAATCCTTCAAAACTCGCCACAGTCACTGCATTTCCGGGAGGCATATGCTATTATAACGTGTGGATACGCCATGCACTTGATGATTCAATTGAGGATGCCGGCGAGGTTCACGAGACCCATCCGATGGAATATGGAATTGTAAGAAACAATATCTACAGGATCGGAATGTCATTCACCGGTCCCGGTATGCCAGTTCCGGAGCTTACCAATCCTTTGAATATCAAGAGCCGCATATTTGTGCGCCGTTGGAACTTCCGTCCTCAGCCCGAAATACTGATGTGACGCTCTACGGATCATGACACTTAAAAGAGAAAGAGATCACCAAATCTAAAAGCGAAAGATGCATAAATCGATACTATATATATTTCTGATACCTCTTCTTTTTCTCGCATCTTGCGATTCGGGAGAGGAGTCGGTTCCGGTTTCATCAGAGGTGTCATTCTCCATCAGGGCTCCGAAAGCGGAGACAGGTGGAAACGCCTCGGAGATTGCCACACCAGCTGGTGACAATGAGCTTATCAATACGTGGTGGATGGCGTTTGCCGATCAGTCCGGCATAGTGAGGCTTATCCTCGAACGCGATGCGGCTAAGACAAATCCTGTGGAGATGGAGGAATTTTCAGCCACTCTCGACCGCGGAACATACACGGTGTATTCATTCGCCAATATACGTCCCGAGAATTTAGGTCTTGAGTTCAGACTCGGAGAAAAGGTGCCAGCTGGTGTCGATGCTTCCCCGGAATGGGTAAGCGCCACTGCTCCCCACGCCTGGTCTGCCGGGAAACTTGTGCCGATGTCCGGACGTCAGACCGTTACTGTGACACAGCAGGTGACGCAACCGTTCGCTGTGGAAGTGGTAAGGATGGTGGCGAAGATGGAGTTCTTTTTCTCCAATGCCACCGACAGCGACATGCGTATCAACCAGATGTGGCTCCGTCCGATGGGCAAAGGTGCCGTGGATCTTTTCCCGTCATATCATCTTTTGGGCTCTGCCCCTGCATTAAGGAGCGATGCCGACACTGTAACCATACGCAGAGGTTTTGACAAGGTGCTCCCCGCAGGAGGTGAACGCGCGGTGTCGGATATTTTCTATGTGCTCGAATCGCAGGCTGACCGTGCCGATGGCAAAGGGCATCCAACAGGGCATTATGTGGTGCTTCTGGATGTGACACGCCGCGATGGAGTGGCAGGGAAGAGTGTGAGAGACACCATATCCATGCTTACTCCCGACCTGACATACATCAACCGCAACGATTACATACGCATCCCTGTTCGTATGGCAGACCATGTGGTGAAGATGGATGTGAAATTCTATCCCCCTATCGGCGGATACCCGGCGGTGGTCAACGAAGAGAAAGGGAGCGACTATTTCATCAGTTTCGGCACTCAGGGTGTATTCGTCATCACCCCGCTCATGCGCGAGGGTGTTGCCGGAGCACCGTGGATGCAACCGTCGGATATGGATATCAGAGTGGTGAAAGTGGAGGATCCCGCGGGGATTCTCGAACGCACGGTCAGCTATGACACCCGCACCGGTGAAATCACCGGAGAACTCAATTCCCGCACAGGCAACGCGATTGTGACTCTCTCTGTGGCGGTGAAGGGTTCGCAGCTTTCATACCAGCGTAAAATCTATATCATACGCGAGGATTGAGGAGGATAAAAGATAAAGGAGGATTATATATGATAATATCGTTTCATACAAATATATCACGCATAATGGGGGTAGTGCTGGCTATTGCTTCGGCTGTCGGAGCTTTCGCCCAGACTCATCCTGTGCCATTGATTACCGACTATAATTCCATACGGGTAAACCAATATGAGCAGAACCAGGGTATGTCAGGTGTGCTTGCCGAGTATCTGATCGACAGAAACCCGAGCACATTTTATCATAGCAATTATACATATAATGATGCCGGTCATGTTCATGCCGCTCACGTCGAGCCTCTTAAATATCCGTTTTGGGTAGAGGCCCGGCTAAATGAACTGACAGATGAATCAAAGACCCTGTATATCTACACTCAGGCACGCGCCGGCTCCAATAACGGCCATCCCACGCAGTTCCGTATAGCCGGTAGTCACGACGGTATCAACTGGATTGACAATCTTGCTACTGTCAACGTTAATTTTTCGGGAACAGTAAAAAGTCCGGGTGAGGAAAATTTTTCTGAGCCGTTCAGGCTGCCTTCCGGTTACAGGTGGCTGCGCTTCATCTGCACTGCAACCAAAGACAATTTTAACTCTAAGGGGGGATATCCGATGTTTATTCTTGCGGAGTTTCAGCTATATCGTTCGGATACTAATCTAACGGCTCTGAATGATTCTCCGCAGGCATGGATGGAGGATGAAAGTCATACCCTGTTGGATTACAACGAGTATTATAAAGATTTCACACTCAAGCATACTCGTGGAGTGGTGAATGAAAAAAATCATAACGGAGTAAAAGGTCTTTCTGACTGGTGCGACTGGAGTAAATGGGTGAACGGAACATGGACAGAAGCCGAGGAGTTGAAGAAAGAGGGTATAGAGATGCCCGACTTCACATACATCAATATTGAAACTGCTCCTTGGGGACGTGTGAAAGATGGTGACCGCCAGCGCACGCATGTCACGGAGCATACAGTATATGCAATCCCGGGGCAGGTGACTACTCTCTATCCTTTCTCCGATATCCATACAAACGGGGCATATCATGAGAATTTTGTGAGATGGTATGATTACGCCCATGATGGTAATAACCCTTATCTCGATTTTCTACATAATCCGAAGATGATAGCCCGCACTGATAAAATGGGTTTTCTCGGAAGCACATATATGGCTAATGGTGCCACGGAGCAATACGATATGTATATCTACACGATAGATGATTACCAACGGATGGTTGATCGTGTGGCGAAGGGTGAGACAAGGATACGTGTGAAGCAATGCGCGGATCTTAATTTTACCGGTAGAAATGATATTCTTCCCATAGGATGGGATGCTAATAATCCTTTCCGCGGGGTGTATGATGGAGGTGGATTTGCAATATATGGTCTTGTGATTGACAAACCGGGTTGGGATCAGGTTGGAATGTTCGGCCATGTCGGCGCGGCTGTAATACGTAATCTACATGTATATTCGGATTGCCGTTTTTCAGGTCGTAAGCATGTCGGTCTGATAGGCGCTATTGATGCCAAGGAATATGAGAGCACTGCGACCGGCACAATTATTACGGGTGGACTGCTTATCTATAACGTCTCAACAGCCGCTACAGTGAGATCTGAGTTGGAAAATGCCGGAGGAATATTGGGTTGTAATATACGTTGGAGTTCACAGTTTCAGGTCATGATCGCCAATTGTGCTGTGTTAGGTCCAGTATCCGGAGGTGCGGAAAGCGGTTCAATCAGTGGTTGGATAGGTAACAAGGCTTCTATCTACAGCTGCTATAACGTAGGTTCGATTCAGGGAATAGAGAGCAAGGAAAAATCCTATTGCAGGGGCAATGTGTGTATTTTCGGTGCCAATTATGATAATAATGAGGGTAACAATCTGTCGAAGCTGCCGTATGCGATAACAGATGCCAATCTTGCCGGTGCGATGGATAAGGATTATAATAAGGATCCAGATAGGGCTTGGTGGGCTGTGAGTGGTTGGGGAAATGTGCTTCCCAGGGCCACTCTAAGTTCCGAACGTTTCAGTAGCCATGAGCGTGGTGTATATGCCACATTTTATTGCCCGGCTGATCAGGATTTCGAAACCCAATATATCGCTGCCGACTTTAGCCAGACATTCAAGCCGTCACGCCATGTGGATTATGCCAACAAGACGATCACCGAGCCGGTGATTGCCTTCCGTCACATCTTTACGGTGGTAAATGCCAAGGATCTTGCCGACCAAGTGTCGGGTTCGGAGGTGAAAAATGCGAAATTCGTCAGTGAGAACAGGCGCACGGTGCGTGCCCGTGCCGGTGTCGACTTTCAGATCCGTTTCGAGCATCCTCAGCCGGTGGAGCAATCCACGCGTACCACAATGTTCTATCTGGATCCGCAGGGAGTGGTTAGACGTGTGCGCAGAAGCAAAATAAAGGTCACAGACCGTGATGGTAATGACCGGACAAATATATTTTATCAGGCGGAGGCATACCAACGTCCGTCTGCCCGCCAGCCGATGTACGGTGATAAACTCGATTTCTACGATGAGGGGAAATTATACGACAGGATGATGAAATGCGACGCGAAAGATGCCAACGGGCGTTTCACGGTGCATCTTGTCGGCTGCGATGAGAATGGCAATGAGCTGAAGATTTATGGTTCTGACAAGGATCTGATATTGGCGGAATATATCGTGAATTTCGTTGACGAGCAGGGTGCGGTGATGACAACCGAGCAGGAGATGCATACCGCAAAGTATGCACATACCCGTCCGGCAACGCTGCATGAGTTGTATGGAGATCCGATTGCGGTGGTGAATTTCGATGAATATACGCAACTTGACAATCTGAGCAACCGCAACGACTATATCCTCGAACTCGACAACATTCCGCAGGGAACAGGACGGGCGCGTATGTACAAATGGCCGGTGCCATGGGGTAATTCCCAGTATGCATTCGGTTTCCATGAGCGTCATGATTATAATATGTATATGCTTGCTGACCATAGCGTTGCGACACCTTACAAGGGTGCCGCCCAAAATGGAACGCAGGCTGAGAATTTCAATAAGGGAACAGGGCGTTTTGACCGTCTTTTCTATGATACGGAAGGTGAGAAGCGTGGATTCTTCTATTATGCCAACGCGGCATCAGACCCCGGTGTGACGGCATCGCTTGACCTTTCAGGGCTGTGTCCGGGTTCGACACTATATGTCTCGGCTTGGTTGTGCGAGTTTTCCAATGCTTCGGAAAGCCAGAACATCATCTTTAACTTCAACGCAGTGAAGAATGATGGTTCGGAGGTGACTATCCATAGCTTTGTGACCGGCTATGTGCCGCAGTCGCAGCAGGGAAAATGGATGCATGTGTTCTATCAGTTTACTCCTAACCTTAGCCAGCTGAATCTGACATCGGCGGATATACACTCCTATAAGCTTGTGCTGGAGAACAACTGCAAGAGCTCCAACGGTGCGGATTATGCAATAGATGATATTCGTGTGTATGCCGCCAAACCGCGTGTATATGCTTATCAGACGATGCCACTCTGTCGTGCGGATGAGGGCACTGATGTTAGGGTTGAGACCCCGTTTGAGGTTATGCTTGCGACTCTCGGATCCAATGAGGCTTCGACCACTCAGGAAGGTGTCAAGATCGACTGTTTCTATACATTCATCGACAAGGCGGAATATGATGAGGCTATAAAGAATGATCTCTCCGGTGCGGAGGCTTTTGACAAGGCTGTTGTCAGATACCGCTATATGAATGATATCGACAGTGATGACCAGACATTCGGACGCGTATCGTTCAATACCCACTTCAGGTCAAACAAGGAATATGAGGAAGGTGATAAGGAGGTTGGTTCGGAGGCGTTTGGCACTACAATTGAGGGAGAACGCTATCTGGTTATCAATACATGCCCACAGGATAAGGATCTTGTTGCAGGAAAGGAATACATAGTGGCGCTTTATCTGCATGAGCAGGATGACTCAGATGAGATTGTGCAACCGGGTGCTTCCGAGTTTGACATCGCTTCTCCGTGCAGCAAGAGCAGTGTCTTCCGCATCCACGCATCGGGAGTGGTGAAAGTCGATGGCATCGCGGTGCCTGACCTTGACAATATACAGGTATGTGAGAATCAGACTCCGGTTGTGCAGGTGGATGTGCAGGCCATCGATGAGAACGGAAATCTGGTTGATATGGTGGAGAGTGCTGTCCATGACTGGTGGGTCGGAGATATGGCTTCCTATATTGAGCAGAAGGATGCCGCTACTGGGAAATATCTATATTCCGTGATGAATACCTTCCGTAAGGAGTATCCTGACGCCGACACATGGGATGTTGAGCCGAAAGGTGACTATACCGAGTCTCTCCGCGATTATCTCGGCTCTCTCGCCTCTAATCCTGAAGACATGGAGCCGGATGATGCATCGCAACCGAGATTGCAGATAAGCCGCAGCTCCTATATATTCCCTCCTCTGAAACTTGGAGCGGAGCAGGATACAACGGAGATTGCAGTGGTGGCGATACCTATCGACCGTGTCACACATGACAAATACATGATATGTCTCCATCCGCAGGAGGTAAGGCTTACTGTGCGTAATAATTCGCCGGAACTCGATCATGGATTCACGGCTATCAATTATCCTGCCCGCATAATCGATGTGCCGCTGCGTGTGGGCTTACGGCAGTTGCGCGGGGTGACCACCTCTTCGGTCACAACCGAGACAGCTCCTTCGGGTGAGCTTATAGTGCCTGTACGCAGGGTGAAGGTGGTGACTGATGGCGTAACAGCTCTTGAACGTATCCCGGATGATCCGTATGTATATCTTGCCGGAACTGATGATCCGCAGTATCTCGACCTGGATGTAGTGAAAGATCCTTCGGGAAATCCGATGGGTCTCAAACCGGTGGGGCGCATGACGGAGATTCATGCCAATGGGGCAGGATCTTCCGCCGACAATCTCTTCCGTCTTGCTTTTGATGAGAGCTTCCGTTTCAAGGAGGGGCATACCTACCGTCTGCGTTTCTCATTCCGTGAGAATGGAGTGTCATCTTTGCCTACCGGTGATGATGGAGAAGGACCGGTGCGTCATTGCCATGGTCAGCATGTACTGACTCTGAAGGTGGTGCCCGAATATCAGATGTGGGTTGGTGCCGACGGATCTTCCAACTGGAGCGATGATGCCAACTGGCGACGTGTCACCACAGAGGAGCTGCTGCATGTGGATGCGGAGGGTGATTCGGATTACAATGATTTTGTCACCAATCGCGGTGAGCTTACATCAACGGAGAATTCTTTCGTGCCGATGGACTTCACTAAGGTCATAGTGCCGGCTGGAGTTACAGTGCCGATGTTGTATGATTCTCCGAAGAAAGCGGTGACTGCGGGGAAAGTCTATATGTGGCCTGAGACTCTCGATGCTCCCCCCGGAATAGGGGAAGCCACAGCCGATATTCAATATGATATGGCTTCGGAGCCGGAATTGAATTCTCGCAATATCGGTTGCCGTCCGTGGTATACCAATACTTGCGATCATATCCATCTCCACTCCAATGCGGAGATAACGGGTCAGCATCTTCTTGGTCATAACCGCGCATGGGTGGATTTCGAGATAGAGCCGTCTGTGTGGTATACTCTTTCCTCTCCATTGACAGGAGTGGTTGCCGGAGACATGTATCTACCGACTGTGGGCGCGCGTCAGAAAACGGAGTTGTTCAAACCGATTGTTTTTGACACCTCCCTCAACGACCGCTTTGCGCCGGCTGTATACCAACGCTCATGGAATACCGCCACCGCCACTGTATATGAACTTGGCGGAGATGCGGATGGCAGGAATGTGGCTGTACGCACCACATGGAGTAATGTTTACAATGATGTGAAAACCGACTATGGTGTTCCCGGCGAAGGATTCTCAATCAAGGCGGATGTTTCGAAAGCGCTTCCGGATAATGATGAGCCGATCGATCATGTGATGTTCCGTCTGCCGAAGGATGATACCAAATATATCTATTTTGATCATAACAGCGGTCAGACCGGACACGAGACTGCGATCTCACGCGTGGCTTCAAAGCTCCATGCAGGTGTGAACGGGGATGTGTCTGTGACGGTGTCAGGCGTTGACAACAGCAGATATTTCCTTGTGGGAAATCCATTCATGGCGCATCTTGACATGGTGAAATTCTTGCAGGATAACGCATCCGTTATCAATGGCAAATACTGGATCCTCAATAGTGAAGGTCAGGGAGCGGCTATCCTTTCCGGAGATGAGTTCTCGGATGCCGGAACTCTCAGTGATCCGGAACTGTTGGCTCCGATGCAGGGTTTCTTCGTGGAGGCGAAGAATGCCGCTAAGAGTATTACACTCTCTTTCAAGGCTGCAAATACAGTGGGTGTGGAACATGATCCGGCAAACGGGAATTTCCTGCGGACTCCTGCACTTCGCGTAGCCGGTCAGGAAACGCGTTCGGCATATTCACCGGTGATGCGTATCTCCGCAATCACAGATGGCGCAGGAATGTCGCAGGCTGTGGTGTCATTAGATAGCACTGCCCGCAGCGAATATGATGAGACCGAAGATATGGCATTGCTGCTTGATTCCCATCAGGGTAATCTAAGCAGGGTATATACCGTTGCGGGCAATATGGCAGCTACGGTGAATACATTGCCTGAGCTGGTATCGATGGAATTAGGCGTTTCAGCGCCTGCCGGTGTCCGCACTGTGCTGCATTTCGATGGTGTGGAATCGATCGGAGAGGCTGTGCTTTACGATGCTGTGGAGAATGTGAGTCTCCCGATAACCGAAGGAATGGAATATACAGTGGAAGGTAATGTCTCAGGTCGTCTTTACATCAAAGGAATCGCCGAGGAGGTTCTGGCATCCGATGCGATACGTCTTGGTGTAAGCGGAGGAGATGTGACAGTCGTGGCTCCCGATAACGGTCTGGGTCTGTCAGTGGCAGTATATGATTCGCTTGGAAGAATCGTGATGTCGCGTCAGACGGATGGAAACAGCATCGCATTCAGTCTTGAACCGGGTGTATATGTGGTGGATGCCCGCAATGGCGGAGTCGAGCCTTTCACACGCAAGATAATGGTGAGATGAGAAACCGCGCGGTATATATAATGACCCTGTTTCTCGTGGCGTTGATATGCGTTTCAGCAGGGAAGCAGGGAGCGAGGATCGAATTCCCGGAAAACCGGACTATCGACCTCGGGCTGATTGACGGCGACACCATCAGCAGCGGAGCGATAACATTCCGCAACACAGGAGATGAGCCTCTTGTGATCATGCAGGTATTTGCCGACTGCAACTGCACGGTGCCGGATTATCCACGCGATCCTGTGGAGCCGGGAGACTCTGCCCGCATCACAGTGCGCTATGACGGACGAGGGTTCCGGCATGGGCCGTTCCTTAAGGTGATCAAGGTGCGTTCCAACAGCGACAAGCCGCTTGTGAATCTTTTCGTGAAAGGAACAATCCGTAGACCGAAGAAATAGACTTGCCTTCGTATCTTTTGCACTTTATTATTCAATATCACTTATACTTATCATGAGAAAGGCAGCCGGGAGGCTGCCTTTCCTTTTAAGAGTATAAGTGAACGGTTGTTTGCGGATTATTTAGAGAGCTGGGTTGAGATGCGTGTCCATACGTCAGCCGGAGTCATTTCGGACATGGGCTTGCGTTCGAAAGACACTTTGACAGGGGCTCCTGCGCGATACACAAGCAGGGTATCGACATCCGCACCTTTCCACAGCTTGATCTCGCGTTCCTCCTTGTCTTTTGCCACGAAGATTGTGTCGCTTGCTGTGAAAGCCTCGCTCAGAGGCACGCTTGCCTTGAAGTGTGTGCGGTTACCGTTCTCATAGATATAGATTCCCGAATTGTTGGGATCCAGAGCGATAAGGATGCGGCCATCGAAACGTGTGCGCACGGCGTCAGCCGCAGTATCCTGGAAAGAAACCGCGCGGTATTCACCGCTTGCCAGCGGCTGGGAAGCCGCGAACTCTGCAGAATTATCGTTTGCAGCGCTCTCGCTCTTGTTGCCACCGCATGCCGCTGCCAGCATCGCCACTGCTGCCGCTGATAATAATACCAATTTTTTCATAATGCATTTAATCTTACTAATTCTTGCTACTAAGTTACACAATAATTTCGAAATTCCTACCATACCCTCAATATAAACCCAAGAATTTTAGAGTCTGTTCCATAAAAACAGAGGTTTTGGCGGAATAGGGTGAAGGCACCGTATTTGGAAAAGATTGTTAAAAACAGTATATTTGTAATAATTTTAAAAGATTCCAGATTAATTCTGAGTAGGGCAAAAGATTTATATCGTATTAAGTATTCATTTAACCTGATTATTCGAGGCGCGACATGACCGATGTGGAATTATGGGGCAAGGTTATAGACGGAGATATGACAGCACTCTCGCTGTTGTATAAGGATAACTATGACCTTTTGCTTAATTGGGGGCTGAAATTTGCATCGGATGAGGAGTTTGTGAAAGACTGCATACAGGATGTGTTTGTGAAGATATGCAGCAGCCGTATCCTTTCCCCGACCCAATATGTGCGCTCCTATCTGCTGACATCTCTCCGCAACATGATTTATGATAAACTTTCATCCGCAAGATGCACAGTGGAATTAAATGAACGGCTTTTTGAGATTGATGAGGATAGTTGCGGCATACAGCGTCTTTTTAAAAATGATGACGAAGCTCTGAAGAGGAGCCGTAAACTGATCGCTGCCTATAATTCCCTTACATATAATCAGCGCATGGGAATCTATCTGAAATACGTTAAAGGTTTGTCGCATAAGGAAATCGCAGCAGTTATGGAGATGAATCCTCAGTCGGCCATGAATCTTGTGTCGCGTGCGCTACGGTCGTTGCGTTCCACTATAGGTGATAAACATTTTTTATTATATCTGTGCATATTTTTAAGTATATCTGAGTAGCTGAAACGAAATTCACCGTCTATATAATCAAACTAAACATGTCCAAGCCGGAATTTTATCTGATACCGGGTATTGAACTAAACCTGCACATGCCGCAATGAAAAACGAAGATAGTGACATACACGAATTGTTTAAGACGCTGGTCTCTTATTTCCGGGAGCAGGAGCTTTCTGCATCGGAATATGAAGTGGAAGAGGCGTGGAGACAGTTGGAGCAGAGGGTTCGTCGCGCCCGTGTGCGCCGTCGTATGCAATGGTGGGGAGCAGCCGTGACGGGAGCTGTCGCTGCAGCGGCGGTGATTATGCTTTGGTTCTCTCCAAATCCTGCGCTTATGCCGGAAATGAAGGTATCGCGGGATATCGCGTCTTACGCAATGTCCACTCCGGTTGACAGGGAACGCCTGATGAATATTGTGCCCGGTGTGGACACTCTTGAGACCGACAGAAGGAATCTCAGCGTCACATGTCTTACCAACGGCTCGATTGCTGTCAACGACAGTCATAAGGCTGCCGCCGGAAAAGATGCTGATGGTTTCTGCCAGCTTGTGGTGCCCAAAGGGAAACGCGCGGAGATTACTTTCGCAGACGGGTCGCGCTTGATGGCCAATTCGAATACGAGGGTGGTATATCCGGCGGAATTCTCTGCCACGCGACGTGAGATTTTTGTCGATGGCGAGGTGTATCTGGATGTGACACGCAACGAAAAGGCTCCTTTTACGGTTGTTACCCGCGATTTCAAGGTCAATGTGCTCGGAACATCATTCAATGTTATGGCATATGAGGGTATGACGGAATCTCAGGTAGTGCTTGTGTCGGGAAAGGTTAGGCTAAGTAATGCAGATGGCAGAACGGAGACGATGCATCCCGGACAGCTCGTGCAGATCTCCGGAACTGCAATGACGGCTCCCCGCAAAGTGGATGTCTCATCGTATGTCAGTTGGACACGTAACCAACTTATATATGATGATGAGCCGCTGGGTAATGTGTTCAAACGTCTTGACACATGCTATGGCAGGGAGTTTGAACTGGCTCCCGGTGTGGCGGAGATCAAGGTCTCCGGCAAACTATATCTCAAGGAGGATCTTGACGCGGTGTTGCGTTCCATATCTTTCTCTACCCCGGTGGAGTTTGAGGAGCGTGGCAACAGGATTTATGTCAAGGCTGCTGAAAGTAGAAAATGAATCTGCTGCAGCGTATATACATCATGAAGGATACTATCGATTGTATAATTATAGAACGGGACGCAGTTTAAATTAGCTACTTAGGGTGTGCCCCAGATTTTCAAACTTAGAGTCAGTCTCATAAAAAATGCAAATTCATGGAGAACTCCATCAGAAAGATCTGTGCCGGAAAAATATTTTCGTGCATAATTCTTCTCTTTTGCCTGAGTGTGATTACGGCACCATCTGTAGCCGCGGTCTCGGGCAGCTACGTAAATAAGAAGACTTTCACTGTCTCTATGCAGAACAGGAGGGTGAAGGATATTCTTGATTACATCGAGAAAAACAGTGACTATATCTTTTTTTATTCCACAAAAGGGATTGACACTTCCCGCAAGGTGAGTGTGAAAGTTAGTGGAAAACCTGTGACGGCGATACTTGATCAGGTGTTCAGCGGCACCGATGTCAGATATGATATAGATGGCTACCAGGTATCGCTGAAATGTGATTCAGGCAAAACTAATAACGCACTCCCTGTCAAAAAGGTCACCCGTAAGGTTTCGGGGCATGTGGTGGACTCTTCAACCGATGAGCCGCTTGTGGGAGTCGTTGTTAAGCCGGATGCCGCTGCAGGCATAGGCGTGATGACCGATATCGATGGAAATTTCACACTCGAGATTCCTGAAAACTCAAAGCTCGCATTCTCATATGTGGGTTACAAACCCTTGACCATGAATCCCGGTGACAAGTCGGATCTCACGGTAAGATTGCTTGCCGACAACAAGGTTCTTGACGAGGTAGTGGTGATCGGTTACGGAACAACAACCCGTAAGAATCTTACGACTTCCATCTCGACAGTGAAGCCGGATAAGGTGTCGAAGGCTGCCAACAGCAGTGTTTCGAGTATGCTGTTGGGGCGCGCGGCAGGTCTTCAGGCAAATGTCAGCAGCACGCAGCCCGGAGGTGACATCAACATATCTATCCGTGGTGGCGGCAATCCTATCTATGTAGTGGACGGTGTGGTCATGCCGAACTCTTCCCTTGAGGCTGGCAGCGGCGAGACCGGTCTGCCCGATAACGTGAAACGCTCCGCGCTTGCCGGTCTTAACCCCGGGGATATAGAATCCATAGAGGTGCTGAAAGACGCGTCTGCCGCTATCTATGGTATTGGAGCAGCCGACGGTGTTATCCTGATCACAACCAAGAAAGGAGCTGAGGGGAAACCCAACATCACATATGAAGGCAGCTTCTCTCTTCAGAAAAGATATGGTTACGGTCTTAACCGTCTTGACAGTCACGATTATATGAATCTTGTGAATGTGTTCGATAAGGAGAAGTATCTACTGAACAATAATCAGTATCCTTATGGAAACGTGGCTTATGATGGCAAATGGTCGCCGGTGTTTTCACAGGCGCAGATCGATGCCGCTACGGATACGGATTGGCAGGATTATGTGCTTAAGACCGGTCATATCAACAATCATTCTCTGACAGTGAGCGGCGGATCGCAGAAATTCAAATATTATCTCGGTGTGAATTATTTTCAGGAGGATGGTATCATCCGCAATGCGGGTATGGAGCGTTTTTCTCTGAGGACAAACATCACAGCCCAGCTTTTCCCTTTCCTGAAACTCGTCACCATAGTCAACCTCAACAAAAACCGCTACGACAATGGTCTTGTAGGTGGTGATACCGGCAACCAGGGTGACTCCGCATCCGGATCTCTCTATTCAGCTCTTCATTATCCTTCGTATATGCCTGTTTTTGATGAGCAGGGGCAGTATACGATATTCGGCAGAGTCCCCAATCCGGTGGCAACGCTTGCTATAAAGGATCAATCGCGTCAGAGCAGCTATTACATGAATTTTGCCGCCGATATCGATATTATAAAGAATATGCTGTCTGTCCGCCTGATTTATGGTCTGAATAATGAGACCGGCCGACGGACATCATATATCCCCTCCGATGTGTATTTCGGTCTTGTGAAGAAATCGCGCGGAAGTCTCGGATATGTGGAGCGCAAGAATGAGACAATGGAGGGTATGATCAATTTTAATCATAATTTCTGGGATGCCCTTGATGTCAATGCTGTAGTTGGCATGGGACGGTATATAGACAAAGGGAACGGTATGACCGTATCTTACCAGAACGCCAACGATATGATTCAGGATACAAATCTGAGTGCTGCGGACGGTCCGTTCACACCTTCATCGTATAAGTATGAGAATGAGAAGCGTTCTCAATTCGCCCGCGCCTCGTTCATCCTTTTCGATAAATATGTGCTCGCAGGCACAATCCGCCGCGATGGTACGGACAAATTCTTCGACAAGAAGAAATATTCATGGTTTCCGTCAGTTTCGGCTGCATGGAAGATGTCGCAGGAATCATTCATGCGTGACATAACATGGATTAATCTGCTCAAGTTGCGTGCCAGTTATGGTGTCACCGGAAGTGATAACCTTGGATCCACACTTTATGGCACTGTCGGAGTGTCGAGGGAGGATGTGAAATTTTCCAACGGAAGTGTGACTTATGTGCCGTTTGTGCTTCTTGGAGCCAGCTATGACGATGTGACCTGGCAGAAGACAAAAATGAAGAATATAGGTATTGACTTTGCTGTCCTTGACAATCGTCTTTCCGGTAGTTTTGATGTATTCCGTAATGATGTAACAAACATGCTCGGGTATGCTGCGACATCGCTTCTGAACATGTATGGCCAGCGTCCTATAAATGGAGCGCATTATAAACGAACAGGTGTTGAGTTGTCATTGAACTCAACCAATATCTCCACACAAGATTTCACATGGACCACCTCTTTGGCTCTTTCTCATTATCGCGCCAACTGGGTGGAGCGTATGCCAAACTACGACTACAAGACTTACCAGAAACGCGAGAATGAGCCGATGAGTGCGTATTATTACTATAATACCACCGGAATAATCAATGCTGACCGCAGCAATATGCCGGATTCGCAAAGATCGCTGCCGGCAGACGCCCAGAAGCCGGGTTTCCCGATTGTGGAAGACCGCAACGGCAATGGCGTGATCGATGAGGGCGACATTTACATGGATGATATGCTCCCTAAGTTATATTATGGCTTTGGCAACAATTTCGTATGGAAGAATTGGGATCTTGACATTTATCTCTATGGCCAGTTAGGTGTGGAGAAATATAATAACACACATGCTTCCAACTGCTCCGCCGGAAATCTCTCCAGCGGTATCAGCACCTCAAATCCTACTGACTACGCGTTCACTGTGTGGAACTCCCAGACAAATCCAAATGGCACCAATCCCGGTGTTGCCACAAAGGATGTGACCATGCCAGGCAACGCTCCGATCAAGCTTTTCTATGAGAAAGCGGACTTTCTGCGCGTACGTAACATTACCCTGGGTTACACATTCGACTGCCGGGACTGGAAAGTTTTCAGAGGATACCTTAAGAGCATCCGTATTTTTGCAGATGTGCAGAATCCATTTACATTCACAGGATACTCCGGTGATGACCCTGAAATAACAGTGGCTTCAAATATGCTCTCAGGCTGTAATTATCCGCAGTTGAGAAGCTATTCATTCGGAGTTAAAATCTCTTTCTAAAACATAACTATAGCCTAAATACATGAAAATTAAATTTCTATACCCGATAATGGCTGCAGCCGCGTTGCTCACCACCGGTTGTGAGAAGGGGTTTGATGCAAAGATCTTCGGAAGTCTGCTTCAAGGCTCATACCCTTCGAACAAGAGCGAGTATACGTCTTACATGATGACTTGCTATCTTCCATTCACCACCCCCTTCACCTATACAATAAACGAGGGTACAGGTATGCACGGATGGTATATTGCTACCGGAGGAGATATACGCTTTTTCGATTCTACAACAGATATCATGGCTCCAGGACTGACGAGGTGCGGGGGAGAATGGCTACAGTTTTCCAAGGCGGATTTTGAGAACTGCATCCACTATTGGCGTGGCTGGGTCACAGATGACAGCAATCCCAACCACTTCATGAAACTCGCCGAGATCACACGTTTCACTGATATCATAAACGCGCTTGAGACCGCACCCGAAACCGCGATGAGTGCCGCAGACAGGAATTCTCTTGTAGCTGAGGCGAGACTTTGCCGGGGTATGATGCTTTATTATCTGCTCCATGTGTACGGTCCGGTGCCGGTGATTCTTGATCCATCGCTGGTGTTCGATGACGTGGCGCAGGCTCATACTGTCCGTCCTACGCTGGATGAGATGTGCGGATATGTATATGATGATCTTCTCTATGCCGCGCAGAATGCGCCTGAGGTGCAGACAGAGAAAGGTCGTTACACCCGTGATTATGCGCGTTTCTGCCTTATGCGTCACTGTCTGAACGAGGGCAGTCATATGGAAGGATATTATGACAAGGGGCTTGAGATGTTTACTGAACTGAAAGGTAAGTATGATCTTTTCCGGAGCGGTGAGAACCCTTGTGCGGATCTCTATAAGAATGCCAATAAATTCAATTGTGAGATCATAATGGCTGTGAGCTGCGATCCGGAGGCGGATGGTTCTCCGAAACATGGAAACGCCAATATCCTTTCCATGTGTACGATCCCGTGGGATTCCTCAGCTACCGATCCTGATGGCAATCCGACGGTGTTTGCTCCGCAGAATGGGGGATGGCAGGCTTTCTATAATGTGGCAAAGAAATTCTATGATGGATTTGAAAAGAATGACCGCAGACGCAAACTCATTGTCACCGAATGGTGGAACAAGAGCAAAGAGCTGGTGACTGCCAATGACCTCGGTTCCAAATGGGATGGCTTCATATGCAATAAATTTCCGGTGGAGACAAGTGGGTCTTTCCAGGGCACGGATATTCCGATTGCACGATGGGCGGACGCGTTGCTGATGTATGCCGAACTTACAGTCCGCAAGAGCGGAGGGGCACCGGGGACAGATGCGATAGATGCTGTGAATCAGGTGCGTCGTCGTGCCGGTCTCGGTGATCTTGACGCAACATCGACATCTTCGGCAGAGAGCTTTCTCGATGCTATTCTGCTTGAGCGTGCCCACGAGCTTTATTATGAGGGGTGTCGAAAGATCGACCTGATACGTTTCAACCGCTATGCGCGTGAGACATCCAAGGTGAAGGGATTTGTTCCTACACGCCAGTATATCCCGTTGCCAAACTATGCGGTAGAGGCTGCCGCAGCCAACGGATGTGTGCTCGAACAGTATTATTCACGTCAGGGATGGGATTATGACCGCGCACAGGCTCAAGGTATGTAAGAGTCCCTCTCATAAAAAATTTAGCTTTCAACCATCAATAAAAGACAAAATGAAAATAAAATCATATATGAATATATTGCAATGTGTCGTATTGGGAATTGCAGCCATAAGCTGTAATTCGAATGAAGCACCTGTGTTTGAATCCAATGTGCCGGTTCAAGCGGAAGATGGAGGCTATCTGTTTGCCCATATGACCGATGATAACTATGGATCCATTTTCTACAGTGTGTCGAAAGATGCCTATAATTGGGAAACTCTCAATGATGGAAGATCTGTGCTTCCTGCCTACTATGGACATCCGGATATCTGTAAGGGACGCGACGGTTATTATATGATCAGCGTGAAGAAAGGCACCGGTATCCCATTATTATGGCATTCTACGGATCTTGTGAACTGGACAAGCACCAAACTCGCAAAATCGATATTCAATAAAATCAAGGATCTTTACGGATATACCAACGAGGAGACATATTATGGTGCGCCCAAGATGTTTTATGATGAGCCAAGTGATCAATATATCATCACCTGGCATGCAGGTCTTACGGGAGATGACGCCAACACCTTTGAATGGGATAGCAAAAGGACTTTCTATATTCTGACAAAGGATTTCAAAACCTTCACGGATCCTAAGTTTCTATTTGCTTTCACCGGTGATGACGAGGATATGGCGACAATCGATGTCATCATACGACGTTCAGGCGACAGCTATTACGCAATAATGAAGGATGAACGCACACAAGAGGCGGCACCAGAAACAGGCAAGACGATACGTATAGCAAAGTCTCCGGGTCTGACAGGACCATATGCAAATCCGGGTGAACGCATCACGGATCTTGAGAGATGGCATGAGGCTCCTATCATTGTGCCTACTGTGAACGGGGATGGATTTTTTCTTTTCACAGAGAATTATCCATACCAGTATGACATGTTTGAGGCCAAATCTCTGGAGGGACCATGGAAGGAACGCTATTTTGCCGGACCGAAAGCGCGTCATGGATGCATTGTACGTGTGAATGAAACCGAATATCAAGGTATCCTCAAAGCATTCAAAAAGTAAGATACTATGAATAAGATATATTTAACTGCTATTGTGGCTGTTGGTATCGGCATCGCCACTTCATGCTCTGACGATATAAACCGTCCGGAGCAGTGGCCGGAATGGCCATCAAAGGGTGTGGTCACTGTGAACGGTGGAGAACTTAAGACTACATATTATGAAGATTTTTCGGGAACACGAGCAAAACTTCAACATGGCACGACCGTGACATTCTCCGGCATAGACAAGCTTAAATATGCCCTTCAGAATCATTTCTGGGATGTCGCTTCCGACGGGAGCGCGACATTTAAGGGTGAGAGTGGAGATTATGACATAATTTATGACCATCTCAACAATCTGCTCTATGTGGAACAACCTGAGACCAAGTATCCCGATATGTTGTATGTGATCGGAGAACAATTGGGTCATTCCGGAGCTACTTCTCCGGTATCTACTTTCTGGTCTATCGATGGTCCGGATCACGCACAGAGTTGCCGTAAGATCGGATCTGATAAATTTGAGATCAGCCTCTATCTCTCATCAGGGTTCAAATTTAAATTCTTCACCCACCGGGGATGGGGAACACATGAGGATGGAATAGAGATATGGGCGGAAGATCTGAAACTGAACCAGCCGGAGCTGGTGACAGGCACCGGAGACTTCTGTGCTGGGGCTTTGTTCCAGGCTGGTGTTTATGACCTGACGGTGGATCTTGCTGCAAAGACTTTCGACATGGTGAGCCGTGTGCCTGTGCAGCAAGAGGAATACCATGTGAACGGAACGCTTATGACTCCTTCCGGAGCAATGCTGCATACCCGTCAGCATCTTGTTACGGGGGAAGAGGTGGTATTCTCAAATTTCGGGGGAATATCAGAAATGGTGCAACCTGATTTCTATGATGTGACATCAGATGTTGAAGGGCGCGCGGTGTTTCTCGGTCCCACCGGTGACTATGACATATATCTTGATGCCGGCAGTATGCTGGTGTATACGGAATGTCCGGCTATGAATGGCAGCAATGGCAAGTCGATATGGATCACCGGTTCCGGATTCGGTCATCCTATGGCGGGTCGAGCCACCATTGGTGACTGGAAACTTACCGAGCCGGTTGGCTCTTATCAGATGATCAGGGTTCAGGATGGTATCTATGCCGCCACGATGTATCTCGGAGCCGGTTTCGATGCCAAGTTCTATCAGAATCGAGACTGGGGAACAGCACGCTCCACCGAATATCTTGATCCTCTTCCGGTAGGGGTGTTGGCAAAAGGTATTTCCGGTCAGGAGAATCATTGTCAGTTTACTGGAGATCTTCTTCCCGGTGCCGATTTCACTCCGGGTGTGTATCGTGTCGTAGCTGATTTTAACAATAAGATAGTCTATCTTGATGGAATGTTGAAAGACAGTGAGATAGCTCCGGTGAAATATGAGATCAATGGCAAAGTGATGACCGACAGCCGCTATGACGGATTCAAGGAAGTCACTCTCAATCTTACCAAAGGTGAGAAAATGACGTTCCGGAATATTCAGAATATAGAGTATCTGCTTCAACCGGAATATTATGAGAAGCAGGAAGACGGATCGTTTGTGTTCAATGCTGTGAGCGGCGAATACCGAATTCTCTATGATGCCGATGTTACCGAATATATATGGACAGAACGTACCGGAAACAACGGATTGTGGATAACGGGACAGTATTTCGGCCATCCTCGGTTCGGAGGATGGGGTGCCGGAGATCCGAACAATTCGCCATATGTTTCTCCGGCATGGAGCTGGGATAATCCCCGTCAGTATCTTTGCTGCGCGGAAACCTCTCCCGGTGTTTACGAGACATCGTTCCTATTCCATAGCAGCTGGGCGCAGTTTACTCTCTATGGTGAGCGAGGTTGGACCAATATCATAAAATCAAGCGATGTCAACATCACCGATACAAGCTCATTCGGGCGCTCCTATTACTGGGAGAACGGAGTGGGGAATGATACCAATTTCGGATGCACCAAGGGCAATATAGGGGAGCAATATGGAACATATAGACTCCGCATTGATACCAACAGCACTCCAATAGTAGTAGAACCGGTGATAATTTATTAGACGGACTCTAAATGATGAAATATTCTAAATTGATGATTGCGGCGGCGCTGGGGTTCTCCTCCCTTTGCGCCGCCAATGGCAAAGAGGCGGCAATGGATACCTTCATCGACCGCCTTATGGAGAAAATGACACTGCAGGAGAAGCTGGGTCAGTTGAATCTTGTGACGGGTGGCGATATAGTCACCGGACATGTGATGAAAAATGAGCTCGACTCCCTGATTCGTAAAGAGGCGATAGGAGGAGTGTTTAATGTGAACGGTCCTGACAAGATTTATACTCTTCAACGCACTGCGGTTGAGAATACCAGGCTCGGAATACCGTTGCTTGTTGGAATGGACATCATACATGGTTATGAGACGGTATTCCCGATTCCTCTGGCTTTGTCGTGCAGCTGGAATCCGGATGCGGTGGAACGAATGGCGCGTATCTCTGCGGTGGAGGCAAGTGCGAGCGGCATAAACTGGACGTACAGTCCCATGGTGGATATCTGCCGTGATTCCCGTTGGGGGAGGATTGCCGAAGGCAACGGTGAGGATCCTTACCTCGGAAGCGTTCTCGGGCCGGCATATGTGAGGGGATATCAGGGAAAGGATATGTCAGGCAAGGACGAAATTATGTCTTGCGTGAAGCATTTCGCGTTGTATGGGGCTGTGGAGGCAGGAAAAGATTACAGCACCGTCGACATGAGCCACCAGCGTATGTTTAATGAATATCTTATGCCTTATAAGGCGGCGGTTGATGCAGGTGTGGGGAGTGTGATGAGTTCATTTAATCTGGTCGATGGTATCCCTGCGGCAGCCAATAAATGGCTTATGAAGGATGTGTTGAGAAAACAATGGGGATTCGATGGCTTGCTCGTTACTGACTATGATGTTATAAATGAGATGTCGAAGTTGGGTTATGCACGTCTGCCGGAAGCATCTGTCAAGGCTCTTGAGGCGACAACCGATATGGATATGGTGTCGGCCGGTTATCTCAATACGCTCGAACAATCATTGAAAAGTGGCAAAGTCACTATGACGATGATCGACAATGCCTGCCGTAAGGTGCTTGAAGCAAAATATAAGCTCGGTTTATTTTCTGACCCTTATAAATATTGCGACATGGCTGCATCTAAAAAGAAAGTATTCACAAAAGAGCACCGTCAGGCGGCACGTGAGATAGCAGCTGAGACATTCGTGCTCCTGAAAAACGAAGGTGGATGCCTCCCTTTGCAGAAAAAGGGTAAGATTGCTCTTATCGGACCGATGGCTGACGCCGCCAACAATATGTGCGGGATGTGGAGTATGCCGTGCCGTCCAGAAAAGCATATGTCGCTGCTTGAGGCGATGAGGAAAAGTGTTGGTCGGCAGGCTGAGGTGAAGTATGCCAAGGGAAGCAACGTGTATGCTGATGAAAAGATGGAGGCACCGGCTAATGGTATCCGCCCTATTGTCCGCGGCAACGATGACGAATTGTTGAAGGAGGCTGTGGCTGTGGCATCGGAGGCTGATGTGATAGTGGCTGCTCTTGGAGAGTCTGCGGAGATGAGCGGGGAATCAGCATCGCGTGCCTTTCCTGAGATACCGGAAGTGCAGAAGGAGCTGCTGCGTTCGCTCGTGGCTACAGGCAAGCCGGTAGTGTTACTTCTCTTCACCGGCAGACCGCTGGTGCTGACCGAGGAAAATAAAGAGGTGACAGCCATTCTCAATGTCTGGTATGGCGGTAGCGAGGCGGGGGAGGCTATATGTGATGTCGTTTTCGGTGAAAGGGTTCCAGTAGGGAAGCTTACCACTACTTTCCCGAGGAGTATCGGACAAATCCCTGTATATTATAATCATATGGATACCAACCGCCCTGATCCGGATGATTCTGTGTTCAACCGCTATCAGAGCAATTATATTGATGAATCCAACTTCCCGCTTTATCCCTTTGGTTATGGTTTGAGCTATACCACATTTGCCTATGGCGATCTCAAACTTGACAAGACAGAGATGCTTCAGGACGGAGAAATGTCGGTGACTGTGAATGTGACGAATACCGGTGACAGGGAGGGAACAGAGATTGTGCAGCTATATATTCATGACCGCTATGCTTCGTTGGTGCGTCCGGTGAAGGAGTTGAAAGATTTCAAGCGAATCACCCTGAAACCTGGAGAGAGCCTGGATGTGACGTTTGTGATAACGGCTGACAAACTGAAGTTCTATAATGCTGCGTTGGAATATGTCTGCGAACCTGGTGATTTCGAGGTTATGGTGGGACCGGATTCCAATAATCTGCATAAAGCTGAGTTTAGATTACTTTGAAAAAACTCTTGTGGAGTGAGTAGGTCTTTTCCGATTTTGCGTCTAATAAGAGTCCGCCTCTGAAGTTGGAGGCGGACTCGTGTTAATCTTAAAATATATTACCAAATGAAGAAAACGATTCTACTTCTTTCATGCTTTGTAGGATTGCAGGCTTTTGCCGCAACATCAATCGAACCTGGCACGCCCTATTATATGAGGAATGTGGCTACAGGTAAATATCTCACTGCCGGTGGATGGTGGGGAACCCACGCGGTAGTCGGGGATTACGGTCTTCCCGTGACTTTTGAGGACGCCGGTTCCGGCTCTTACCGTGCACGCACCCCGCTGGGTTATTTCCAAGGTAAGGATATATATATCGACAAGCCGATAAACGAAGGTCAAGCGTGGTCGGCTGTCAGTGTGGATGGGGGAAAGGCTTTTGCTTTCACTTATCAGACAGACGGCACTGAAGTGGCGGTAAGCATGGATGGCGATTGGTATATAAACCAGCGAAATGCGGATATTTCAAATGCGGAGCAGCAATGGGTGATCCTTACTAAGGAGGAGCTTGTGGAGCAATTGAATTCAGCCACTATGGAGAATCCGATGAATGCGACTTTCCTTCTTCCCGGATCTGAGATAATCCGTAATTGTAATGAATTTAACGAGAAATGGAGGCGCGTTGATGCCGGAGCTAATGCCCGTTTTGAGATTGCGCAGTCCACACCTGACAATAATGACGGCAATGCAAATTATAATATGGTCTACAGATCATATAACGAGGCTACCGAGGATGCGGCTTCCACGGCGTATACTGTGGTAAACTCAGCTACAGGTTTTCCAAATGGTTCCTATATATTGACTGGTTTTGTGGTGAGCGATGGCGCTTATCCGGCTCTTACTGTAAACGGGGTGGCTGTAGAATATCAGCAGGCCGGTGAGTCGGGAGCGATGTCTCCACTTCAGTTTGGAAATGCGATGTCTGCCGGACAGTACAAGATTGGAGTGCCTGTGACAGTGACCGATGGATCGTTCGAGATAAAATTTGTTAAGGATGCAGGTGTGTCAGCGTCAGTGCTGTATTTCGATAAATTTGTGATTCAATATTTGGGTGCAAATGCCGGAAACCCTTATGACCAGCTTTATAAGAATGTGAAGGATGCGATGGAGGATGCGCAGGCAATTGCAGACCGTCTCAATATAACTTTTGACAATTCAGAGGTGGAGAAACGTTGGGAGAATCATACGATTACCGGAGATGGAACTGCTGAGGTACATATGACTTATGAGGCTCTTGCTGCCGCGTGCAAAGCTCAGAATAATGTTCCTGCGGATATGACTTACGCTATATTGAATCCCAGTTTTGAACTCGGATCATGGGGATGGTCGTTCGGTGTCGGCGGAAACACGCGGGTGGAAAATGTAAAGGATAATCCTACTGACGGAGCCGATGGCGACTATTTGTTCAATACATGGCTTGAAGGTGGAAAAGGTAAAGCTATTTCACAGACTTTAGGGAATATGCCCGCCGGAACATACAATATCAGTGCGAAGGTGTTTGCCCCCAATGGAGCAACTCTCTATCTGGTTGTAAATGATCAACACCAGGCTATCAAATTTTCTGAGACGAGAGTCGGAGATACGTTCCGTACTGTGTCAATGAAATATTCTCACGGTCATGACGGCGACATGACTATCGGGATTGCTGGAGGCGATGAGAACGGAGAGTTTGTGCCTGATAACGGATCCTGGTACAGGGCAGATAATTTTACTCTCACATATGATTCCAAAGACATGTCTACAATCGTGGAGACACTTGTAGTGGACACTGTTGATATGCCTGCTGAATATTATAATCTTCAGGGACTCCGGATTGCAGAGCCTGTCCGTGGTGAAATATATATAGTGAAAAGAGGTACTGAGGTGAAAAAAGTTTGTTATTGATTAGGTTCCCGGTTAATTGTTTTCGTTAAAACGTTTAAATGTGTTTCCTGCATAAGACTGCCGGTGGTGAGGTTTTCACACCAGCCCCTCCCGTCGGAAGTCTTATGGGGAAACAATACTGGTGCGATTTTATCGCACCACTGCTAAGTCAGTTTTATAAATGAGAATCAGGTCTTTTTTTATGATGATAGGTACGGGAGTCTTGACAGCGGTAGCTGTCAGCTCTTGTGCCAGGGCTTCCGCCACAAACGAGCGAAGGCATGACTTCCCTGATGTTTTCGACATTGCATACACACCGGATACTCTTCACGGGCACAACGGTCTGTTTACTGATGCCGGTGCCTGGATCGGCTTCACACCACCTGAGAAGGGAAACTGGGTTAACGGTTTTTGCGGACCTTACAGCATAGACATGAATCGCAGGCAATGGCTTGCCAAAAGTGCGGTGACTGTGCATCCCACATCCGCAGGCGAAATTTTGTCAGACAGCACCTGCTATTATCCGGGAGAGCTATTATTGTCTGCTAAATATAATGATGGGGAAATACGCCAGCAACTTCACTTCATAGATGCCAATTCGATGCTCCTGACAGTGGAGAGCACGCTTGGATGTCCGTTGCAGTATAGCGGAGAAGGGTGGGCCGAAGGGATGGAGCTCACCAAAAACGGTAATTCTGTATTTGCAACTCATGATTCAGGTGAGACATTTGTGATCTCGTTTCCTCAGGATGTGTATCTTGAGGTCAAGGATGGCAATTACCTTGCAGAAACACAGCGGGGCAATATCGGGCATATCGCATTGGGATTTTTTTATACAAAGGATGAAGCGATGGCTGGAGTGAGCCGTATTCTGACTCTTCTTGATGATCCCGGTGCGGCACTGGCCGATAATCGCAAACGTTGGGAAGGGTATCTTGCCGCCACATTGCGCGATGATATGCCAGCGGATTATGACCGTATTGCGGTCAAGTCCATGACCACACTTGCTTCCAATCATAGAGCTGCCCGCGGAGGACTGCTTCATGACGGTATTATTCCAAGTCATGCGGTAGGATATTTTATAGGGTTGTGGGCATGGGACAGCTGGCGCTTCTGTGCCGGCGCCGCTAATTTCGATCCGGAACTTGCCAAAAACAATATCCGTGCGATGTTCGATTATCAGCAGCCTGACGGAATGGTGATTGATTGTATATACACTGATCCGGCGGAGAATAATGCCCGCGACAGCAAGCCGCCGTTGGTTTGCTGGGCTGTCGATAAGATCTATGAGGCAACCGGTGATAAAAGTTTTCTCGCTG
>OFFM01000483.1_pt1 | contig 32240 bp, 29 predicted proteins | sample 1521401 | NCBI WGS metagenome assembly OFFM01 (sample SAMEA3504118, study PRJEB24116) | mouse gut metagenome | biome: mouse gut; feature: mouse-associated habitat; material: faeces | place: Denmark | collected 2011
GGGAGTGTTGTCACCAAAGATGTCGAGCCGTATACTGTAGTGGCGGGTAATCCCGCGAGAATAATAAAGAGAATCGCGATAGAATGATGACCGCACATGGAGACAAACAGGAGTAGGATGCCTATTTTTTGAGAATGTGATACAGAATCTCCGCTATCGGCAGCTCTATCTTTACTTTCTTGTTGATCTTATAATATGGAGTCACGATAGGTTCTGATTCAAATCTGTTGGTGTCGAGCTGTCTTACGGTTCTGGCTCCCGCCTCCACGCCCCAGTAGTCATTGATCTGATAGTCGAGATAACCGCCGAATGAGGTGCGACCATAATATCCGGCTATGGATGGCGGCAAAAACATGCGTGGGTTCCCGAAATAGTACGTACCGAAAGCTGTGAATGATAACCGTGGTGAGAACCGGTATGCTACGTTTCCGGTCAGCCCGTATTTTGTGATCAACCCATTGAAAAACCCATATTTATTCGCTTCCGCTCCTGCGCTTAGAGTTAAGTTTCCGAAAGATTGGCAGATGCCGACCGTGCCGCTGTCTATCTGCATGAGTCCGGGATAGACACGCATATACCCGATGGCTGAGATTTCACCATCGGTCCATTTCAGCAAGTTTGCCTCGTTGGGAATAAATCGCAGATGAGGTAGGTTCAAATCGCTTATGGACGCAGGTCGGTGCGGTGGGAAAAGAACCGGCTCCGGATAGAACAGACTCAGGTGTTTCAAGTCCGTACTATGCTCCGCATATGCAGAGACCTCCGAGCGCACGCTGTCAGGTGTCGACTCACGATAATATACAGAATCCTTCGATTCAGTTTGAGCGTACGCCATCAACAGTAGCATTACCGTGAACAATGCAGTAAGTAACCTTGTGATTCCGGAGTTTGACATTCTTTCTTTTAAAAGCCAGGGATTCTAATCGTTAAAAGCCTTGACGAGCACCGCGACACACAACAGTGCGATCAAGATGCCTGCGATCCATAGTATCACTCTTTTAGCCGCACTCTTTTTGTCGCTTTTTATGTATGCGCCTAAAAGACAGCCATAGACGGCGCCGATGAGCGGTAATAGTGTTGTGTTTGTAGCCATGGTTTACTGATATTGTTTCTTTTTTTAATCAGAAGTTTGAAAAGCGGGAAAAATGCTTGGGAATGAAACTTTTTCACTCCTTGTCCTTACGGTTGTTGCGCCGCATCTGCCTTATTCGGAAATCGTTCCAATTCCGGTTGAGGTTTTTGCGTGATTTGTAGGACGAGATTCCGGTCAGCTGTTTAAGTATCGACAGCGCGCGGTAGCCTATATTGTTGAAGTTGTGTTTTGACACATTGCGGCTTATGAATCGGTGATCCGGTTGGAATGAAAGCCTGATCCGGTCTGTATCAATGCCGTTCACCCTGTCGATCAAGGCTAAAATCGGTGGCTGTAGATCAGGTGCTTCCATCGGCTCGAAAATTTCAATCTCATCAGATGCGAATTTGCGTTTCGCCCACTTCTTCGCTTCCTTGACAGGTATGTATTCCTGGTCGAGAATATACACTTCTGTGTAGGTGGTTACAAAAAACGGTTGGTCATGGCGGTTGAAGCGGAACATGCCGCGCCCTCTGCCTCTTGATTCGATATTGAATGAATATCCGGTCAGATCAACAGGCAGCAGATCTTTTCCAATCACATTATTATAGTTTATGTGTAGCTGGAATCGCTCGAAGTCTGTCTTTGAATTGTCGAAGAATGAGGAGATGTTAGGCACCCATTTTCTGCTCGTGGTGTCCTCAAGCACATTGATATTGATTGAGAACCTGTCACCGTTTCTGCTCCATATTTCTACAGGACTGTATCTGCCATTCACAGTGTCCGTGCCGCTCTCTATGCCGGTCAATCTCCGGGGGATTTCCACCGTAGGGAATATGCCAACCCAGTCTGACCATGTGAAATGATTGTCGCACCGGTCGCTCACACTGTCGAGTCCGTCGCTGTTTGTAAACTGATAATACGAACGGGAATTTAGCACCCTCGGATAACGCCACCCTTTGAAGTTTGTCTTCTTATCTTCCGGAATCATGAAATCAACCATTTTCTCGCGGAACATTGTCACGGTGTCCGTATAGCTCGACAATGTGGAGTATTCCCTTTCATAAGCCAGTATGTGAAGCATCTTTTTCTGTTTAGCCTCGACAATGATTTCCGGCAGTTCGGATGTATTCTCATGGAGGAATATTGTATCGTTGCTTGATGTCGTGACAGAGCGTTCGTGATACCCGATATATCTTATTGTCAGCGGATAGTCGGCGGCTGATGCGCAATCCACGACTCCGTTTTGGCGGCTTATGCCTATGAATGTGCCGTTGCTGTTGAATATTGAGGCACCCGGCAGGGGAGCGTGGGTCAGCGAATCGGCGATTACTGCATATCGACTCTTTCCTCCGGCATTTATGACGGTGGTTGCCAACACTATCGATACGATAAGAAGCCTAAGCATTTTTCCGTGATGATTTAATGATTGATCCTATCTGACGCTCAGCATATATCCGAAGCCACGCTGATTTATGATACTTATGTTCGGGTCGTGACGCAACGCGCGGCGGAGTTTATGGATGTAACCGTGCAGTGAGTTCCGGTTGCTGACCTCATCATGCCCCCAGACGGCGATCATAAGTTCCGAGGCATCTACAGTCTTGCCCATGTTGGCGGCAAGTTTCCTCAGTATACGGCTCTCGATGTTGGAGATAGCTGTTTCTTTGCCATTCAGTATCAGTATCTGATTGGCGGTGTCATAATTATATCTGCCTATGGTGTATACGCAATTCTCTGATCTGTTTATGATTTTGTGCCGCAATAATGCTTTGATCCTTATGAGGAGTTCACGCAATTCAAATGGTTTCTTCAGGTAGTCGTCGGCACCGGCATCGAATCCCTCCTCCATATCGTCAATGGTGCTTTTTGCGGTAAGGAATATAATAGGAGTATCAGATGATGCCCGTCGGATCTCCTTAGCCATGGCGAATCCGTCGAGCCGGGGCATCATCACGTCTGCGACAATCAGGTCGGCACCATCAGCCTTGTATTTGGCAAGTCCTTCAATGCCGTCAAATGCCACCGACACCTCATACCCCTGTTGGCGAAGGGTATCACAGACAATCATCGACAGATCCCGTTCATCCTCGACTAAAAGTATCTTGATTCCCATTGTGGTCAAAATTAATTGTGAATGTGGAGCCGTGTCCCTCCTGGCTCTTGACTGAAATGTTCCACCCCATTTTTTCAAGTATATGCCTGACGTAATACAGACCTATTCCGTAGCCGCGCACATCTTGGCGGTTACCATGCGGCACGCGGTAGAATTTATCGAATATGAACGGCAGACTTTTCGACGGGATTCCGATTCCGTTGTCGGACACGGTAATGCCTTTAGAATCTGCACCGATTGTTATGCTGACTGAGTCACCGGAATACTTTATAGCATTGTCGACAAGATTGTTCAGCACATTTGAAAGGTGTGATTTGTCGGCTACAACAGTGCCGGCATCCTCCGTGTGGGTGATTATTGTGATATCCTTGTCGCCTCTCATGCGCTGCGATCCGGCAATATCCTCAATCAGTTCCGGCAGGTATATACTCTCGGGTTTCAGAGTCATGGTCTTGCGCCGCTCCATGCTCATGGCAAGTATATTCTCAACAAGTTCTCCAAGATGTCTGAGTTGCTTCAACGCTATTTTCAGATAAGCCGATCTCTTTTCAGGATCATCGGAGGTATCGTAGTTGAGCAGTGCGTCGTTAGCCGAATAAGCTATGGAGATAGGCGTTTTCAGCTCGTGGGTCATGTTGCTGACAAAATCATCTTTCATCTCTTCGATGGTGCGGAGCTTTGATACCGTGTGAAACAGATACCTGAACGCGAGCGCGAAGGTGACAATCAGAAGAAAGATGGTGATTATTACACCTTTCATTTGTGAAAGTATATGACTGGTCAATGGAGTTATATAAACCTTGTAATAGGTTTTCTCGTAGGGATTTATGTTGACCTTGAATACGTCAAATCCACGTTGTGACCCACTGATTTTCGGATTCGCGCATACTACATAGTCATTACTGTCCACGACCTCTACGGCGACAAATTCAGGATATATCAGCCGTCGGGTAAGTTGCCTGTACAGCACGCTATCCATCACGGTCATGTCAAACCCGATATAACCGTCGATAGTTGAATGGAGCTGCTTGCTCATGGCATCAACCATTTGATTGGCATACGATATGCTGTCCGATAGAGGTAGTCGTTTTTCTGTGACAGAGCCTTCCATCTCAGTCCTTACAGACATTTGTCCACTCTCATTATCCTCCCTGTAGGCGCTGACCTCAGCCTTTCTTATCACTTTTGCTGTATCTCCTCCTTCACTACCGGCTTCAAGTGCCGCCGCGAGTTCATTAGCCCTGGTAGCACGGAGTATCAGGTCGTCGATATCGGCATTGGCTATTGCTGTCATGACTTCGCTTTCCACGCCCGTTCTTATAGATTCATACAGACGCATAAGATAGTAGACATTGCAGCAGAATATGACACCAATGACTGTTATGAATATTATGGAGTTGAGTCTGAACTTATTCATGCGCAAATGTACCGATAATCTCTGATACCGTATCACCCTATGGAGTAGATTTAAGACTAAATAAGGTTTGGCTTAAGACTAAGTAAGGGAAATCATATCAAAGTCCGGATTCCGGCAGCGTAATTTTGCCACGGATAATAAAACATACAGATTATGATACGATCGATTTTTCTTGTATTGGCGGCGGTAATGCCGGCTTATCTTATGGCGCAGAGCGAGGTCCTCGACACACTCACATCGCGGCAGCTTGACGAGGTAGTGGTGATGGGAGAACGCCCGCAGGTCACTGCCCGCGATGGAATAATGGTGGTCGATCTTCCGGAGATCGTAAAGGACAAGCCTGTAACCAATGTATTGGAGGCGTTGGGATATTTACCCGGAGTCGTCAACGATAACGGTGCCATAGGGCTTAACGGCGCCTCGTCAGTCACGATAATCCTGAATGGCGAGCCTACTACTATGCCGTTGCAGAATCTTTATCAATTGCTGTATTCCACTTCTGTTGACCGATTGAAAAACGTCGAGATTATGTATTCCGCTCCGGCAAAATACCACGTCAACGGCGCGGTGATCAACATTGTCTTGAAAACTCCACGTCCGCTTGACGGGCTTATGGGTCAAGCTACCCTCGGCTACAATCAGGCACACTATGCCACATATTCGGGAGGTGTGAATGCCACTTATGCTGTAAGCGACTGGACATTCGACGTCAACTGGTCGCTCTCGCGCAACCATTCATATAGCCGACAGGAAACCTTCTCCAACCATCTTTTCAACGGAGAGCGGCATCTGATTAAGGACGACATGCGGCAGATCGGAGAGAATATGTCAAATACCGTACATGCTGCCGTATCTTACAAAAAACTGAAGGTCTCCTATAATGGTCAGATTGCCTCACACATAAGAAATCATAGCCTTTCTTCCGGAACATTCGGAGAATATGTGAATTCCTACAGAGGGGTGTCGCCCACATCTTACCACAACATATCCCTTCGGTATGTGTCGCCGTTCGGGCTGGCAGCAGGTTGTGATTACACTTATTTCTATGAGAACCGTAGTCAAAATCTGTTTGAAGGAGATGTCGAGAAGATATTCTCTGAGAACAGGCAGCACGTAAACCGCTACCATGCCTATCTCGACCAGCAGCATGAATTTGGCAAATGGACACTCAGTTATGGCATGGATTACATGCATTCGGATGATGACAGCCGGCAGTTATATCACCTCCCGTCACGTCCCGGCTTTGACAATACACTAAGCGAGGATGTCGCTGATGTTTATATCGGCGCACAGGCTTCTTTAACTTGCGGCTTATCATTCAACGCATCGGTTAAGGGTGAGTATTTCCATAACAACTACAGGCATGACTGGAACGTGATTCCGCAACTTGGAGCTACGTATTATACGAATCCTATAAGTATCTTCCAACTGAATTTCACATCGCAGCGTGTTTATCCGTCATATTGGGAACTGCATGGTGGCACGTCGTATGTCAACGATTACTCGGCGATATATGGTAATCCGCTTCTGCAGCCATATATGAGCTATACCGGACAATTCAGCTATATATTCCGTCAGAAATATGCTGCTACTCTTTACGTTCTCTATTCTGATGATTACTCAGTGCAGTTGCCATACCAGTCGACAGACGCACTGCAGCTGATCTTCCAGACACAGAATATGGATTTCTCGAGAACCGTCGGCTTGCAGGTGAATATTCCGTTCTCAATCAAGTATATACTGACATCTGCCGCGACGGTGAATATTTCCAATGCCCAACAAAAATCAGCCCATTTTCATGATATAAGCTTCAATAACAGGCGTTGGGGTGCTTATGCGCGGCTGAGCAACACCGTACGTTTCACTCCGGCTTCTCCGTTCTCGCTGACGGTCGACGGAACTTATGTCACGGGGCAGATCCAGGGACCGGGACGTTTCGATCCTCTTTGGAAAATAGATGCCGGTATAAAGTGGCAGTTCGGACGTAAACGCTGTTGCGAGCTTGATCTGAAAGCCAACGATATCTTCAATACTTTCAATCCCGATCTGAAACTCCGTTACTCCGGTCAGGATTACCGTATGAAGACAAGAGGCATGAACCGTAGCCTGAATATCACATTTGTGTACCGCTTCAATGGATTCAAGCCTAAAGATGATCAGGCTATCGATACATCACGCTTCGGTACGGGGAGTTGAGTGATAAGTACTTTTTTCCTGTCAATGAGGCTTGTTGATACGGAGGGATGCGTACATCATTCCCGCAAGTGCCGCGAACATGAGCAGGCTGCCGAGCAGTAGGGCATAGCTCGACACGCACAGCAGAACGTAGCATGACGTGTAGATCACCGTAAGTAGCGCACCGATCGTGAATCCTACTTTTCTTGAATCAAGCATTTTCCACATATATGCGGCAATCAGTGCTATAGTCATGAATGCCGCGAGAGTATATGCGTAGCCGAATGCTATATGTTCGACAAACGACAGCAACAGCGAGTAGAACAATACCAGTGCCGCCCCCACGAGAAAATAATTGATCAATGGAATCGGTCGCCGTAGCAAAATCTCGATCAGCAACACGCTGATATACGTCAGGATTATGATTATGAATGCGTATTTTATGGCTCGTGTGACCTTTTGATATCTGTCCACGCCAATAAGAAAGCGTGAGCCTACATACCCTTCCCGTCCGTTTTTGACAGAGTAGTCTGTGATATATTCACAATCGTACGCTGATGGGTCAGTATTCTCCACTGTGGCACTGAAACGCCCTCCCCATGTGGCACTGAAGCGGTTGTTGTTGACCGATCTGTCGTCAGGCAACACGCTTCCGCTGAATGATGGATTTGATGCATCACCCTCGATGGTTATGCTCGATTCCTCTGTTAAAGGATTTATGAACAGTGCCTCCGAGCCATGGATGTCGAAATCAGTAGAGAATAGAACAGTTTCCGGCAGATCTTTCAGTGATACTACTGCATATATGCTATCGCGTGACTTTGACCATAGCACTTCATCCCTGCCTATGTGGAGTGATCCCATACGGTAGATCTGTTTTGCCGGTAGCTGAATGCTGATCTTTACGCTGTCGTCGGATCCGGTCAGCGAACTGCGCGAGAAACTGCCGCTCATCTTGATGTTGGCGTTGAAAACCTCCGCCTCATATATTCCTCGGTGGAGCGATTGCGACTCTACCGAGGCAGTGCAGTCAAATCTTTGCGGAGCGATAGTCTGCGATGCAGAGTCAACGCCGATAATGGCTTGCGGACCATTGATGTATACTCGTTCTCCCCATTGTGACGCGATACTTTCCGCCACCTCCCTGTTGCTCGATTGGCGCGAATAGGTCATTGCCCAGACCATAAGCGCGGCGATCATAAGCACGAGCGCCTGCAGTCCGAGTATGACTACCTTTGTCCCGTAGTTGACGGATGGCTTTTTCTCTACAGGCTTCTGGAAACCGTAGAATGGCGGGGGAGTGACGGGCTGTTGCATGACCGGTGGTTTTATTTCAGTACGAGTTCTCCGTTTTCGAGTTTCAGTCTCAGGGTGAAGTACATCGCTACGGCGATCAATGCGAACAAAGACAGACTGCCCACGAGCAGAGCCATCGTGCCGAGATGTATCAGAAGAGCCACAAGACCATATTCGCACACGAGCACACCGATGGTGAGCCATACGGCATTCATCCTATGTGTTATGCCCTTTATGAAAAGAGCGATCAGTCCGATCGTCATTACCGATACAATGGTATATGCGAGAAAGAATGAAATGAACTCTGTCATGGCGAGGAGCAGGAGATTGAAGAGACACAGAGCGCATCCGATCAGACCATATTGCAGATAATTAACACCCTTTCTGAATGCCACTTCCACGAGCATGATAGCCACAAGCGTCACCATTTCAAGCGCGAAACAATATGTCGTAGTCTGGGCAACGTCTTTATAATCGCTTTCGAGCAGAAGCCCTGAAGTGTTGCGTCCGAAAGCATAATCATCTATTCCATTGGCTACAAGAGCAAGCACAAACGATATGCCGAGCACAAAAAGTGTCTGCAATCCGAGCCAACGCATTGTGTATTTCGGCTCCTTGATAAATTCTGGCATTACAGTCATTTAATTTAAGTATTATGTGATGAAACTACGCGCCAATAATGATGACGCTATGCGCCGCTAAATTACAAATTATAATCTTCGCATGCAACCCGAATCTTCATCGTTCATCAGATCAGGCGCGTAAGGGCGACGAGGAGGACGGAGGCGATCTCCACGCGGCGGTTTATTGCTATAGCCTTGATGCAATCCGTAGTGGTGATCTCGCGTGGATTTGATCCTATATATGGTTTGTAGACCGGCGACCCGAAATAGTCATGGGTGCCTCCGAAACGGCAGTCAAGTGCTCCGGCGAGTGCAGCCTCCGGATAACCGGAGTTCGGGCTCGCATGGCATTTCCCGTAGCGGTGTATACTCAGCCACGCCGCCCGAGGTGTGCCCGAAAGCAGTGCCATGAGTGTGGCAGTAATACGTGCGGGAATCCAATTCGCGATATCGTCGATCCTTGCACTCCAACATCCGAAATCGGCGTATCGCTCATTGCGGTAACCGATCATGGAATCGAGGGTGTTGATCATCTTATAAGCGAGCATACCCGGCACCCCGACTATCGCATACCAGAAAAGTGGGGCAACGACGCCGTCGCTGAGATTCTCGGCAAGTGTCTCGAGCGCAGCCGTACGCACTTCCTGTGCGCTGAGTCGCGCGGTGTCACGTCCCACGATCCTCCCTACCTGACGGCGTCCGTCATCAAGCGAACGGTCGGTGGCGGTGAATACCATCCTGACCTCATTAGCCAATGTCGTGCCCGCAAGGCAGAAGAATATCAGGATTGCCTGAACGGCAATAAGTGCCCACATATAGTCACTGAGCAGGTGCAGGATCAACCATGCCGATGCGTATGTCAGCGCGATCAGCCCTATGGCAGTTATGGCTCCTTTTGCTTTACGGTACCTACCTTTGTTGAGGTGTCGCTCGGCACATGAAATGCCTTTCCCCATAGCCACAACCGGATGTGGAAGCCACGATGGATCACCCAGGATGCGGTCGGCGATCCATCCGGAAGCGAGAGGTAAATTCAGCCACGCAACCATTCTTCCAGGGAATTTATCAGTAAATCATTTTGATCCGGCGTCTGTGCGGCGACGCGGAAATGCTGCGGCGACAGCGTCTGGAAATTTGATGCGTCGCGTATCAGTATACCATGCTTTTTGACCAGCCACTCTTTCAGATTACCCGCAGTACGCTCACCGGGCAATCTGCATAGCATGAAATTTGTGGCGGAGTCCAATGTCTCTATGCCAAGCCGGCGGAAAGCTGCGGCAATGCGTCTTATCTCACCATTTAGAGCAGTTGCATCAACCCTATACATATACTGATGCTCTGAAAGCCATTTGACAGCCTCACGTTCGAGTCCGCCCACAGCCCATGGACGTCGCAATTTCCTTAGCGCGGCAAGTTTCGCAGGATTACCTACTATATATCCTATTCTCAGTCCCGGCACAGCAAATGTCTTTGTCATCGATTTGATTAGCAGTAGATTCTGCCGCGTTGCTGCCTGGGCGAATGTTATTGCATCTGCGGAGGAATATTCCGCATACGATGCGTCGATGATCCATAATGCGTCTTTATGTGTGTCGACAGCTTTCAGAATATCTTCTGCGGCTAATATCTTTCCGGTAGGGTTGTTGGGGTTGCAAATCCATACGGTATCTCCGACCGAATGATGCAGATCATCTATGCTTGTGGCGAAAGTAATGGAATGGTTGAATGCACTGCAGGCATCCTCATATTCGCTGAATGTAGGCGACAGTATAATGCTGTGTCGGCATGCCGTATGCTGAGCAAGCAGATAAATAGCATCGGTAGCCCCCGCGGTGAGCATCACGGCATCGTCAGCAACATCATGTCTGTGTGCTATTATTGCTTCCGTTTCTGTCGGTTCCGGTGAGGGATAGTTGGAAATGGCAGCCGCACACTTTCCTAAATGTGAGCATAACTCCGAATGGTCAAATCCTTGGAATATGTTGGAACTGAAATTATGCTTTACCATTCCGCCGTAACGGTAGGCATCATCACCATGTCCGTCAAACATCGCTCTTCATTATTTTGTATATGAGATCCAGGTCGAGATATTCTCGGAGCCGTGCCGCGAGCAGGTCGTACTGCTTGTCGCGGTAGGCAGAGTAATCGAAATCACTGTCGGTGACGGTGGTGTATGGAGCCAATATATAGTCAACTACGTTGGCGTTGTCAAACAATCCGTGCATATATGTCCCGAAGCATCGGTCGGAAAGTATGTAGCCGTCCTCGTTGCCATCACTGTCTATACCGACAGGCGATTTCTCGGCGCAGATCTCAGTGACGCCCATGTGTATCTCATATCCTGTGCATGGTTTGCCGTTGATGAATGAAAATGTGCGCCGCTGTGTCGTTTTATTTCCGGAAAGTACTGTGCGAACCGGTAGCAGCCCCAGACCGTCAGCCGACCCTATCCCACCTTCCACACCTTCCGGATCATCTATGCTGAGCCCCATCATCTGATAGCCACCGCATATTCCTATGATGCTTTTCTCCTCCTCGTGTGCCTTTGCGATGGCTTCATCAATGCCTGATCGGCGCATAGCGGTGAGGTCGGATATCGTCGACTTGCTCCCCGGCAGGATTATTATATCCGCTGTTTTAAGCTGTGCAGGATCGTATGTGTAGAACAGATTTACGGCTGGATGACGTTCAAGAGCGTCGAAATCCGTATAATTTGAAATATGTGGATGTTGCACCACAGCAATGTTGACCGATGCGTCTCTGTGCGAATGCTGTTTCCCTGTCAGTGCCACACTGTCCTCCTCCTCGATGTGGATATCATCCATGTAGGGGACAACTCCTATGACCGGTACCGAGCATATCTCCTCCATAATCCTGCGGCCATCTTCAAATAGCCGCAGATCACCACGGAATTTGTTTATTATAATCCCCCTGATCCGCTTTCTGTCCTCAGGTGATTGGAGCATTACCGAACCGAATGCCGATGCAAATACGCCGCCACGGTCAATGTCGGCGACCAATAATACGGCTGCACCGGCGTAGCGTGCCATTGACATGTTCACAAGATCCGTATCACGCAGATTCAGTTCGGAGATACTTCCCGCACCCTCCATTACAATAGGGTTGTACTTCGACGACAATCTGTCGAAAGCAGCGTGCACCTCGTCGCGGAGCATCTCGCGCCCGTCGCGGCGGAAATAATCGTAGGCGTCACGGTTTCCGATAGGTCTGCCGTTCAACACCACTTGCGACGTCCGTTCGCCCGACGGTTTCATAAGCAGAGGGTTCATGTCGGTGTGGCACTCTATTCCGGCAGCCTCAGCCTGAACCGCCTGTGCACGACCTATTTCCAGTCCGTCAGGCGTTACGTATGAATTGAGCGCCATATTCTGCGCCTTGAACGGAGCCGGGGTGTAGCCGTCCTGCTTGAATATCCTGCATAGTCCGGTAGCAAGAATGCTTTTGCCTACATCACTGCCGGTTCCGGCGAGCATGACCGGACGTAGCGCACTCATCGGGCTGTCGGTTTAGAGCTGTTGTCATCAAACACCTCCGACGCTTCGAATGGTGCACGCAGCGGTACGCCTGCTTTCATCATGTCGGCAAGATTAAGCCACATCCGCTCGCGGAATGAATTCCAATCTCTGCGTTCCATCGGTGTCCATCCCGCCTCAGCAATGGCGAGAGCACGCGGATATGTCATGTAGCTCGCACGGTTTATATCAGAGATTGCCTCACCCCACAGTGTCGCCATCACTCCTCCTATATGGCTCTGTTCGTCGGGTGCCAGTCCATATCCGGGATCAAATTCGTATGTGCGTCGCAGGGTTGTGACAGGCATACCCCAGTTGTTCCATTCCGGCAGGTCGCCCTTGAGTTGCGGATAATCGAGATAGGCATACTCACCGGGTGCCATCAACAGCGTGTTGCCATGTTTGTGTGTGAGTTCGATGCATTTGGGGGTAAGACCATAGCGCCATGTCACGAGAGTGATATCTGAGGGGTAATTGAACAGATACTCGTTAGCCGGAGGATAGATGTTGTCGAGCTCGCACCAGAGTATCGCCTCCTTTCCGTGGCTGCGCACGCTGTCGAGCACGCGGCTGAAAAATACGTTCATGAGTTGGGCAGCCTCCTTGTAACCGTGTTGCGCCATAAGCGCACTGTCGGCGGAGCATTTACCCCAGTTGCGGTCTATGACAGATTCGTCGCCTCCGAGATGGATCCGTCGCGATGGAAATATCTCTGACAACTCGGATATGACATCATCGAGCAGCGCATACACTTCCGGTTGGGCGGCGCACAGCATGAGATTATGTGATTCGCCTATGATCAGGCTGTCGGGCATCGCAGCCTTGCAGCCGAATTCCGGATGTGCGGCAAGCAGGGCTACGGTATGCCCGGGAATATCCATTTCAGGTATTATCTCTATATGCCGCTGTGCTGCATAATCGATAATCTTCTTCATGTCGGCACGTGTATAGAAACCGTTGTCGGGTGCTCCTGCTCCCGGTTTGGAATTGCGGAACGCTCCGACAGCTGTCAGCTCCGGGTGGCTCTCTATCTCTATGCGCCACCCCTCATCATCGGTGAGGTGCAGTTGCAATACATTGAACTTGTAGCGCGACATGCGGTCTATGTAACGTTTCACATCATCGACCGGCAGGAAGTTGCGTGCCGGATCGAGCATCAGTGCACGATGCGGGAAACGCGGGCTGTCCTTCACCCTTACTGCGGCAATTCTTCCGTCAGCAGTCTGCGGTACATCGCCAATAAGGATCTGGTCAAGTGTCATCAGCGCGTAGTACACTCCGGCGGCATCACCACCCGTAATATCGAGCACGTTATTGCCGGAACTTATCTCGTATGCTTCGTTGCCGAGCGAGGGGTTGATCTTTAGATTTACAGCCACCCCCTTATTATTGCATGTGGCATCAAGCCGATCCTTAAGAATGCTTTTTAACACCTCGGCTTCAAAGTCGAGCGATGCAGGAGCGTTTACAGAGACACCCTTATTGAAATCGAGGCTCTTACCCTCATTGAGCTCAACCTGTGCGGGCATAGGTATTATTGCCGATTCGGCACTGTAGGTTGTCCGAGCTGCCGACGATAAAGCCATGGCTATGGCAAAGTATAAAACAGGTAGTCTCATGATTCAATGAGGTTATTGAGTGATTGTATCTCTATAGCAGATAATGATGGAGCCGTCATGTCGGCAAGGTCACGCACGCGGTCGGCAGGATATGTTGTCGCCAGAGCTACAACTTTGGCTCCCGACGCACGTCCTGCGGCAAGGCCCTGCAATGAATCCTCGAAAACGATGCAGCGCTCAGGCTCCATGCCTATTGATCGCGCCGCGCGCAGATACCCCTCGGGATCCGGCTTGGAGTGCTTGACCATATCTCCGTCGATTACGGTGTCGAATTGTTCCCTTAGCTGGGGTAATGTCGCGAACAGGCGTTTCAGTTTCAGGGCATCGCTGCTCGTCACAAGAGCCATGGGTATTCCCGCGTCGTGTAATCTCCGCAGGAAATCAATAGCTCCTGCGAACGGTACAAACGGCATTGTCGCCTGGTATTCGTTCAGGCGATTTGTGATATCTTTCCTAACATCCTCCGAGGCATAATTGTTAAGTATTACAGGGAGTGTCGTTCCCTTGATTGCCACGGCATAATTCTCGATTCCGGTCGGGTAGATCCGCTCTATGCCGTTCCAGAACTCCGTATAGCGGCTTTCGCTGTCGAGTATTACGCCATCAAGGTCGAATAAGGCTCCAAAACGTTTCATTCTGCTGCTAAATTTCAAATTTTACGCAAATTTAATACACTCATGCGCAAAACTCCCTCGGATTTGGGTTAATTTTGCAAAATAAGTATAATTCAGATGTCGCAACCGCAATCAACAAATTCGCCGATGTCGCTCGGCACCAATTCTATAAGCAAGCTGCTTATACAATACTCCGTACCGGCTATCATAGCCAGCGTAGCGGCATCGCTCTACAATATCATCGACAGCATTTTCATCGGGCGCGGTGTCGGTGCCATGGCTATCGCAGGTCTCGCGATAACGTTCCCGCTTATGAACCTTGTGATGGCATTCTGTACGCTTATCGCGGCAGGCGGTGCGACGATATCATCGATCTATCTTGGTCAGAAGAATATAGCGCGCGCCACGGATGTGGTCAACAATGTGATGGTGCTATGTATTGTCCATGCGGTGGTGTTCGGCGGAGTGACATTGCTTTTCCTCGATGAAATATTGTATTTTTTCGGCGCGACTCCTGAGACCATACCTTATGCCCGAGAATTCATGCAGGTGATACTGGCGGGCACTCCGATATCATACGTTTTCATCGGGCTTAACAATATAATGCGTGCGACAGGTTACCCACGTAAGGCGATGATATCGGCGCTTCTTTCCGTGGCTGTTAATATCGTGCTTGCACCTCTTTTTATATTCTCATTCGGCTGGGGCATAAAGGGGGCGGCACTCGCTACTATATGTGCACAGTCGGCGGCATGCGTATGGGTATTATGTCACTTCTTCTCGCGTAAATCCTTCATTCATTTTAAACTGCATAACCGTTGGCTGACGCCGTCAATAATAAAGAGGGTTTATGCGATAGGACTGTCACCGTTCCTGATGAACGTATGCGCATGTGTGGTCGTGGTATTCATCAACAAGGCATTGTTGGATTATGGAGGCGACGCCGGCAATCTTGCTGTCGGTGCCTATGGCATAGTGAACCGAACGACGATGTTTTTCGTGATGATTGTGTTCGGAGTCACGCAGGGTATGCAGCCGATCCTCGGTTTCAACTATGGTGCAGGGGAGTGGACGCGTGTGAAGAAGACCCTCCGTATCGGTATCGCTTTAGGTGTGGCGATCACAACTACCGGGTGGGCGATCACCGAGCTTATACCTAATACGGTGAGCGCGATGTTCACAACCGATCAGACGCTTATTGACATAGCACGCCGGGCGTTCCGTGTGTATTTCATCTGCTACCCTGTAGTGGGATGTCAGATAGTGATACAGAACTTTTTCCAGAGCGTCGGGCGTCCGAAGATATCCATATTCCTGTCGCTGACACGACAGCTGCTGTTCCTAATACCGTTCTTGATAATACTTCCACGTTTCTTCGGTACCGACGGTGTGTGGATCAGCATGACGGCAAGCGATGCTGTTGCCTTTATAGTGGCGGTTATAACATTGATATATGAGATTCGTCGTCACGAATCCCGTTTACGTGAAAAAACTATCGACAATGCAATCTGACAAGGATAACATCAAGGAGGTGCAGCTTCGCGTCGATCCTGCGACGGCGGCATCTGAACTGAAACTTAAAGGTCTGGTCAGCACACAACTGCAGATTGATGCAAATCGTATAACCTCTCTGCGCATAACCCGGCGCAGCATAGATGCCCGTCAGCGGCGTGTCATGGTTCTGCTTACCGTGCGTGTCACTCTTGATATACCGCCGGCTACCGATTCCTTGTGTGAGCCTCGACGGTTTGAGCCTGTTGCGGCAGATGCGCCGGAGGCAATTGTAGTGGGTGCCGGACCGGCAGGATTGTTCGCGGCTTTGCGCCTTATACAGCTTGGCGTGCGCCCAGTATTGATAGAGCGTGGAAAAGATGTCGATTCACGCCGCAAGGATATGGCTGAGATCGCGCGTAGCGGGAAAGTGGATCCCGACTCCAACTATTGCTTCGGCGAAGGAGGTGCCGGTACGTATTCCGACGGAAAACTATATACCCGCAGTAAAAAGCGTGGCGACACACAGGATATATTGCACATACTATGCCAGCATGGAGCATCGGAAGATATTCTCGTCGACGCTCACCCGCATATCGGTACCGATTGTCTTCCTGACATAATCAAAGCGATGCGTCAGACGATCGAACGATGTGGCGGACGTGTGATGTTCGGCACGCGTATGACCGGGCTGATTATCACCGACGGTAAGGTTGCCGGTGTTAATACGACGAATGGCGATTTCCGCGGACCGGTTATACTTGCTACCGGGCATTCGGCTCGCGATGTCTATCATCAGCTTATTGATTGCGGGGTTCATATTGAGCCGAAAGGTATCGCTGTCGGTGTGCGTCTGGAGCATCCGCAGCAGTTGATCGACACGATCCGTTACCATAATCCTGCCGGTCGTGGAAAATACCTTCCCCCGGCGGAGTATACGATGCTAACGCGCGTTGACGGTCGCGCGGTATATTCATTCTGCATGTGTCCCGGCGGTGTGATCGTGCCTGCCGCCACAGCACCGGGCGAGATGGTCGTGAACGGTATGTCGGCATCACGTCGTGGAAGCCGTTGGGCAAATTCCGGCATGGTTGTGGAAATATTGCCGGAGGATGTCGCTGACGGAGATTCCGGACCGCTCAAGATGATGCGTTTCCAGCAGGAAATAGAGAAGCGTTTCTTTGAAGATGGCGACGGCTCGCAAAATGCACCGGCACAGCGCATGACGGATTTTGTCGAAGGACGTGACTCAAAGTCGCTCGCAGCATCATCTTATGCTCCCGGTCTGCACCCTGCGCGTGTCGATAGATTGTTGCCGGAAGGTGTGGCAGTCCGTTTGCGGGAGGCGTTCCGTGAGTTCGGAAAGAAAAACCGTGGTTTTCTGACCGCGGAGGCTACGGTGATAGGCGATGAGACGCGAACATCCTCGCCCGTGCGTGTGACGCGCGATCCGGAATCGTTATCCTCCGTCAGCACTCCCGGATTATTCCCGGCAGGTGAGGGCGCCGGTTACGCCGGAGGAATTGTTTCGGCTGCTATCGACGGGCAGCGTGCTGCTGAGGCGGTTGCTTCCTATTTGAGTGAATAATCGGCGATTAAGCCCGGCTCGCTCTGTCAGATGATTGCCGCTGCCGTTATATAGAATGATAGTTCTCCTATGAGAAAGGTGGCTCCGCAGCAGTCACCGGTATATCCCTGCAGTTTGTAATGCAGGTAGATGAATATGACGGCTGATGTCACACCCGGTGCGATCGCGGATAATGCCAATGGATAACCGAGGAGATACAACGGTATGACCGATATCACCAGGGCGAAAATCATGGCAACGGTCGAGAAGCGTTTGTAGACGGTGCGGTTTTTAGCCTGTTCAGCCGTACGGGCGTATGGAAGGACATTGATTATCTGTGCGGCGCAGAATTTCGACCATACGTCGGCTGCGAGAACTATCGCGCATAGCGTCCCGGCGGTACATGGCATTGTTGTCAACGTTCCGATGGACAGCATATAATAGAAGATCAGTCCGATGACACCATACGTGCCTATATGCGAATCCTTCATGATCTCCATTATGCGCTCACGCGATGTGCCGCCTCCCATACCGTCGCAGAAGTCGGCGAGTCCATCCTCATGGAGTGCTCCTGTAAGAATCGTGCGTGCAAGAAGCGCGCATGTCACGGCGCACCATATAGGAAGAACCATGGAAGTCAGCCATAAGGTCAGTGCCATAACTCCTCCGGTAATCCAACCCACGGCTGACCATAGTTCGACCACACGTGAATAATGGCGGCTGTCAACCTGAACAATCCGCCACAACGGTATGCGTGTGAAAAATGTCAGTGCTGCGATAACACGTTGCATCAGTCAAAATATTTTGTCACGTCGACATCATCAAACGTATCCATATTCCGGATCATGTTGACTGCCGACTGTATGATCGGATATGAGCAGACAGCGCCCGAACCCTCGCCGAGACGCATCGAAAGGTGAAGCAGCGGACGTGCGCCGAGATGTTCGAGAAGATACCTGTGTCCCGCCTCATCACCCTGATGACCGAAGATGGCGTAATTAAGTATTTCAGGATTGAAGCGTGATGCGGCGAGTATGCAGTTTGTCATGATAAATCCGTCGACGATTATCAGCATACCGAGTTCAGCCGCGCGGAGCATCCCCCCTACAGCCATGGCAAGTTCGAATCCTCCGAACCATGCCAGGCGCTCGCGGTCGGATGAACCGCCGGAGTATGCTGCTACTGCGCGTTTCAGCACGTCAAGTTTATGTCTGACGCCTGAGTTGTCGAGTCCTGCACCGGCTCCTATACAATTCTCCATTGGTATCCCCGTCAGGAGGTGCATCCAGACAGACGACGGCGAGGTGTTTCCACTACCCATCTCGCCGAAGCTTACGATATTGCATCCGGTGCGGTACACTTCATCGACGGTCTGCGCTCCACGCTCTATGCATTCATCCCATTGGTCCAAAGTCATAGCCGGACCTTTGAGGAAATTTGCCGTTCCACGTGCTATCTTCCGGTCGATTATGCCATGCCCTTCAGGTATATCAAAGTCAACTCCGGCGTCGACGAGCACAAGTTTGAATCCATTCTGCTCGCATAGGAAATTGATTCCCGCACCACCGCGTGAGAAATGAGCGAGCTGTTGCCATGTCACCTCACGTGGCGATACGCTGACACCTTCGTCGAGTATGCCATGGTCGGCTGCGAAAAGGATATTGTGTGGATTACGTAACTCGGGAGTCAGGGTCTGTTGCACAAGTGATATCTGTAGCGCGAGATCCTCAAGCATCCCGAGTGAACCTTTCGGTTTGGTGAGGTTATCTATATGATGTGATATTTTGGAGAGGATAGCCCTGTCAGGTGCGGTGATGTTGAATGTTCTCACTGTTACACTATTGTTTTATCATTAAAGGTATGCCGGATATCATCATTATTACTTCGTCGGCTTTCACGGCTACGAGCCGGTTGGCAAGTCCCTGCAGGTCGGTGAACCGGCGCTGCAAGCTGTTGGCGCTTATACCTCCGAGTCCGATCTCGTTGGTCACGAAAATAAGGGTAGTGTCTGGTATTTCGATCAATCGTTGTAATTCCTCGGCAAAAACCTCATACGAACGCTGAACATCCTCATTATTGCCGAAGAATATGTTGGTGATCCACATTGTAATGCAGTCGATCAGCACGGTCCGTCCGGTAAGGTCGTGGGCGGCGAGGTGCAACGGTTCCTCAATATTGGTCCATTGGCTGCCACGGCGTGCACGGTGTGACGCTATCCGTCTCTGCATCTCCTCGTCGGAAGGATCTGCGATAGCGGTGGCAAGATAGACCGGCGTCACGGATAGTGAGGTTGCTATCGCTTCCGCCTGTTCGCTCTTCCCCGACCGTTGTCCGCCGGTGATCATGATAATGCGTTTCGCCATGTGAATTTTTCTGCAAAAATAGTAAATCAGCGGCATTTTGAGTAATTTTGGCGCCGAATAAAAATGGAGGGGATTCTCCTCCATTCAATAGATATTATATGGTAATTTTGCAATTGGCGGTTATATTCGTTTTTCTTGCTGCCGGCGAGTTGATAGTGTGGGCTACAGGGGTCCCCGTGCCCTCAAGCATCATCGGGATGCTTCTGCTGACGCTCTCGCTGCAGACAGGGATAGTAAAGCCGCGGCATGTCGAGGGGGTAGCTGATTTCCTGGTGGCTAACCTCGGTTTCTTTTTTGTTCCCGCCGGAGTCGCTCTCATGAGTTGCCTTGACCTGATAAAGGGGCAGTGGGTGGCGATAGTGCTGTCGGCTGGGTTAAGCACAGTGATAGTGATAGCTGTGACAGGTTTGATTCATCAATTTGCGCGCAGGCGCGTTCATGGTCATGGAGTTTCTGGAAAATAACTACTTTTTGCTGGCACTCACGTTTGTGGTGTTCATAGCTGCGCGAATCCTGAACCGGCGTACAGGCATTGCGTTGCTCAATCCGATACTTATATCGGTTATAGTGCTGATTCTGTTCCTCTGGCTCGCTGATATCCCGTACGAGACATATACCGCAGGAGGCAACTATGTGGAGTTTTGGCTTAAGCCGGCTGTCGTGGCGCTCGGTGTTCCCCTCTACCGGCAGCTCAGTACAATCCGTAAACAGCTTCTGCCGATCATTGCGGCTGAGCTGGCGGGATGTGTCGCAGGTATTATAAGTGTTGTGTTGATAGCGCAGGCTCTCGGCGCGTCGCGCGAGGTCGTATTGTCGCTTGCCGCGAAATCAGTGACGACACCTATTGCAATGGAAGTGACCGCAGCCGTAGGCGGTATCCCCCCGCTGACGGCTGCTGTGGTGGTCTGTGTCGGCATATTCGGTGGAATGACCGGATTCCGTGTAATGAAAATGACGCGGGTTAAGAGCCCGATGGCACGCGGACTCGCAATGGGTACCGCAGCTCATGCCCTTGGCACATCGGCGGCAATCGATACCGGCGGGCAGCGTTATGGTGCCTGGGCATCGCTCGGGTTGACGCTCAACGGTCTGTTCACCGCATTGCTCACCCCTTCGATTCTGCAGGCTCTCGGCGTATAGTGGAGCAGGTCAGGGGTTGAGGAGATCGGGATTGAAATATGACTCTATGTCGCGTGCCATTTCCAACGCTCTTGCCGCCGGCCCGTCGGGTTGCAGTGATGCCGAGTGAGCGTAATCTGTAGTGGCGGCAGACCGGTTACCGGTACGCCAGTACAGCTTCCCACGCTCGAAAAAAGCATCGGCATTTTCCGGATTTTCGGTGATGATTGATGTCAGTAGGTCGATCGCATCGCTGAATAATCCTTGCTCAGCCAACCGTTTCGCGTCATTGATTGTCATATAATAAATGTAATAATATAATAATGTTATAGAACCGTCATTATGGCGGTGATGTTTACACTAAAGATACTCACAAAGATAAGATTTATTTATGAGAAAAGTTCATTTGACATTATGCTTTCTTCTACTTCTGTCGGCAGGTATGATGAAAAATACCGCTTCGGCGCAGGTCATCACTACCGACTATACATGGGATGAATGCCGCGGCAGCGCACGTCCATATCCCAAGGAGGTGGTGTTTGCCACAGCTCCCGATTCACTCCGGGCTATAATGATCAATCATGTCGGACGCCATGGCGCACGATATCCGGCATCGGGAGTGCACGCCGATGAGGTGCGTTCGCTTCTTTTGAAGGCTAAGGAGAAGCGTACCATCACTCCCCGCGGAAGCAAATTGCTTGCACTCACTGAAAGAATCATTACTGCAAGTTCAGGCAGATGGGGCGTCCTCGATACCCTGGGAAAAGCGGAGCAGCAGGGTATAGCTATGCGAATGTACTCCACATTCCCGAAACTGTTCAAGAACGGTCGCATCAATGCCATAAGCTCCTACGTGCCGCGTTGCATAATGAGCATGTATGAGTTCACGCATCAGATAGCGCGTCTTGACGACCGTGTGGAGATATACACCCAGTCCGGACATGAGACTTCGCGGCTCATGCGTTTCTTCAAGGAGAACAAGATGTACGAGTCGTTTGCCAAGAGTGATGAGGTGAAAAACGCTATAAGCGCGTATGCCGATACGGTCATGCCGGTCATTGTTCTCCGTAAACTCCTCGGCGCAGGATTCCCGCTCGACGATATAAATAAAGAAGAGACCCTTATGGCTATCTACTCGGTGATAGCCGGTACGGCGGCAATGGAGATGCGTTGCAATCCTGCCGACTATCTGACGATCGAGGAGATGAACCGCCTGTGGAGTGTGTTCAATCTCAAGCAGTACCTCACACACTCCGCCAGTGCCATGTCTATGCTTCCAGCGCAGGCATCAGCACCTCTGCTCATCAATATGATAGCGACTACTGACTCACTTCTCGCTGGATGCGACATCGCTCCCGTGCAGCTGCGTTTCGGACATGCCGAGACACTCATGCCGCTGCTGGCGCTGATGCGTGTGCCGGGATGTGTGTATGAGACTGAGGATATGGCTGATGTAGTCACTGGGTGGAAGGATTTCGACATAGTGCCTATGGCTGCTAACTTCCGTTTCGTGCTTTTCCGTTCGCGCACCGGACGCATCTACGTGCGTGCCGACCTCAACGAGATACCGGTAGCTATGCTTCCTTCACGTCCGGGTGAGCTTTATGTGCCGTGGGACGACATGCGTTCATATCTTAAGCTGCGCCTGAGCTTCATGATGTGATCGCACGTCAGCAATTCTGCGTTAACAAAGATTTAAGTGAATTTTTGTGCGGAAACATGGCGCCGTTTCAGAAATTGTTTCTATTTTTGCCGTGAAAATCTATACCATCTATTACATAAAAATAGAACACAACAATGGACATTAACAGTATCATGAACTCCCTGGAGGTGAAACACCCCGGAGAAAAGGAGTATCTGCAGGCTGTAAAAGAGGTGCTGATGTGCGTCGAAGAAGTCTACAACCAACACCCTGAGTTTGAAAAGGCTAAGATCGTTGAGCGTATGGTCGAGCCTGACCGTATCGTCACTTTCCGTGTCACATGGACCGACGACCGTGGCGAGGTGCAGACCAACATCGGCTATCGCGTGCAATTCAACAATGCAATCGGCCCGTATAAAGGCGGTATCCGTTTCCACGCTTCCGTCAATCTCTCGATCTTGAAATTCCTCGGTTTCGAGCAGACTTTCAAGAACGCCCTCACCACACTCCCGATGGGTGGTGCGAAAGGCGGCAGCGACTTCTCGCCCCGTGGCAAGAGCGATGCAGAGATCATGCGTTTCTGCCAGGCATTCATGCTCGAGCTCTGGAAGAATATCGGTCCTGACCGCGACGTACCTGCCGGCGATATCGGCGTAGGCGGTCGTGAGGTTGGCTACATGTACGGCATGTACAAGAAGCTCGTAAATCAGTGCGACGGCTCAATGACCGGCAAGGGTCTGGAGTTCGGCGGTTCACGCATCCGTCCCGAGGCTACAGGTTTTGGCGCTCTCTACTTCGTGCAGAGCATGCTGGCTGAGAAGAACGACACTATAAAAGGCAAGACTGTGGCTATCTCCGGTTTCGGTAATGTGGCATGGGGCGCAGCCCTCAAGGCAAACGAGCTCGGAGCTAAGGTTGTGACCATCTCCGGCCCCGACGGCTACATCTACGATCCTGAAGGAATCTCCGGCGAGAAGGTTGACTACATGCTTTATCTCCGTGCAACAGGCGAGGATATCGTGGCACCTTACGCTGAGAAATATCCCGAGGCTACCTTCTTCCCCGGTCGCAAACCTTGGGAGCAGAAAGTCGACATCGCTCTTCCTTGCGCCACTCAGAACGAGCTCAACGGCGACGACGCCCGCCAGCTCATCGCCAATGGTGTCGAGATGTGTGCAGAGGTTTCCAACATGGGTTGCACACCCGAGGCTATCGACGCATTCATCCAGTCACGCACCACGTACGCTCCCGGTAAGGCTGTCAACGCAGGTGGCGTAGCTACCTCAGGTCTTGAGATGAGCCAGAACGCAATGCACCTCCAGTGGAGCGCAGAGGAAGTGGATCAGAAGCTCCACACCATCATGCGCGACATCCACGGTCAGTGCGTGAAGTACGGCACAGAGCCCGACGGCTATCTCAACTACATGAAGGGTGCCAACATCGCAGGCTTCATGAAAGTTGCAAATGCAATGATGGGACAAGGTGTGATCTGATCATCACCGGTCTTATAAATATAAAAAGCGGTGCGCCCGTCAGGATGCACCGCTTTTTTATGTTATTTCTATCCGCTTACAATTGTATGGGGAGCCGGAATAACTCTATTGCGGAATGTGTGGTGGCGGTCTCCACTGAGGAGCGGGGGAGTGAGAGCGATGTCGCTACGGTATCAGCCACATTCGTTATGAAAGCGCTCTCATTACGCTTTCCCCGGTGTGGAACAGGAGCTAAATATGGCGAGTCGGTCTCAAGCAGTATGCGGTCGATTGTGATTTCCGGCAGAACCTCGCGCAGGGTGGTATTTTTGAATGTCACTACCCCTCCGATGCCGAAATACGGATGATCACCAGTGCGGCGGCGTATTGTGTCGACCTCGGTTGCAGTGCCGGTAAAGCAATGGAACACGCATAGTGTGTCGCGGTGTCCTTCCATCACCTCAAGAATCGGATCAAGAGCTTCGCGGCAATGTATGATGACTGGCAGTCGCAGTTCATCAGCCCAACAAAGCTGACGGTCTAACGCCAGTTGTTGCTCCCGAAGGTGCGACTTGTCCCAATAGAGATCCATGCCGACCTCGCCGACTGCCACATACTTCTGACCCGAACGGAGCTCTGACTCTATTTCAGATAATACCTCCTCCCAGTTGTCGCCAACCTCCGTCGGATGCAGTCCCATTGCGAGGCTCGTGCATTCCGGATAGGCGGCATGAAGTTTTTTCATTGGTCCGACAGTCGTCAGATCCACATTTGGAAATATCAGATGCCCGACGCCCGCATCTGCCGCACGCCGCATAGCATCCTCGCGGTCCTCGTCAAACTCTTCGAGATAAAGATGCGTATGAGTGTCTATTATCATCACTTGTCGCGCGAGATCAGGTCGTTTGCCAACCGGGTGAAGAAACCGTGTGCATCATCAGGCAGCGATGCCGTTATGAGCGCGTCGATAGCCTCTGCGGCATATTCCTCGATAAGTTTCTGGCAGCGTTGGGGCAGGCTGAGTGAATCGTACACGGCGCGCACACGATCATATTTGTCGGCGGTAGGGGTGTCGAGCTGCCGCACGATCTCGCCCGACTGGTCCTCGGCAAGTGCCGTGATGAGGAGCCAAGTCTTTTTATCGTTGGCTATGTCGCCGCCGATCTCCTTGCCGAATGTCGCGGGGTCACCGTATGTGTCGAGCAGATCGTCGCGAAGTTGGAACGCAAGCCCGAGTTTCTCACCGTAGGAGTAGATGGCTTGTGCCTGCTCATCGGTAGCGCCGGCGACAATGGCTCCGAGTTGAGCCGCACATCCGAGCAGCACGGATGTCTTAAGCCGGATCATCTGCAGATACTCCTCCACGCTCACATCCCGACGTTGTTCGAAATCCATGTCATATTGCTGACCCTCGTAGACTTCGATAGCCGTGCGGTTGAAAAGCGCATTGAGCTTCATCGCCACAGTTGGCTCTACACCGGATGTGATGAGCTGACCGGCTATTGTCAGCATTGCATCGCCCGACAGGATCGCGGTAGATTCGTTCCATTTGCGGTGAACCGTAGGGCGACCGCGGCGCACGTCAGCGCGATCCATCACATCGTCGTGCAGCAGCGTGAAGTTGTGATACATCTCTATGCCCACTGCCTGGTTGGCAGCTGCCTCGTATGATGTCCCGAATGCATCGGCGGCGGCGAGAGTCAGCACAGGGCGCAGACGTTTGCCCCCATCCTGCAGCACGTAGCGTATCGGTTCGTAAAGTCCGGCGGGTTGTGCCGGAAGTTTTGTCTCTGCCACCAGTCTGTTGGCTATGGCGGTATATTCCTTTAGTGTCAGCATTATCGTCGGTATGATTTATTGAATGCATTAAGGGCTGTGGAGTCGCACGACAGCGCTTCCCGGATATGGATCACGAGCGAGGTGTCGGCATCCGGCGCGCTCATCATCGCGCCGAGGCGCGCGGGTTTCACCGCTACGGTATAGACGCGCGCAAGCCGTTCGGGCGAGAGGCGGCTGCGTATCGAGTCGAGTGCGAATGCAAAGTGCCGCGAGGCGTAGTTGTCGGTACTGTCGTAGACCGAGACGATCTCGCGCGTTATCTCGCGTGCGAATGCATTGCTTTCCGGCGGCTCATTCTCCATCCACTCTATCAGTTGCGCCGCCACCTCCTGCGGGGAGTATTCAGCTGTCAGCGCCACAGCCTGTGCATGAGCGTCGGCGTCGGACGATATGCGTGACGATCTGCCGCACGATGCGACCGACAGAGCGAGCAGTGCGCCGATACTGTAATTTATAATCCGGTTCATGCTACAAAATTAAGCAAAAAGTCACAGGATTTTGACGAGCGGCTAATAATTCTTAACTTTGTGATGCATTCCATGCCCATATAGACTGATCAATCACATTATAACCTATAGATAACAGATGAGAAGAACTGTTGCCGTAATGGCTGCCGCCGCATTGGCATCGATTACGCTCACCTTCGCACAGGGGAGCGATACCGGCACTACTGCAAACCGCTACGAGATGGCTGAGCGGTTTGCCGGATCAAAATTGCCGAATATGCTGTTTTCCACCAGTGTCGATCCGCATTGGTTCAAATCCGGACAGAAATTCTGGTACACCTATAAGACCGCCGCGGGCAACCGTTGGTATGTCGTCGACCCTGTGGCACGTACCCGTAAGGAGCTGTTCGACCACGACCGTCTCGCAGCGCAGCTCACAGAGTTCACCGGCGATCCGCATATCGCCGCGACTCTTCCGGTTTCCAACCTTGAGGTAGGCGACGACGGGCACACATTCACCTTTGAGGTGACCACCACGCGCGATGCGAAACCCACCATCGGTCTCGACGGAAAAGAGAAAAAACCGAAGAAAGGGGAGAAAGAGGTGATGTTCTTCTCCTACGACATGAATACCGCACGCCTCACACATCTCCAGGACAAGAAGAAAGAGAAGCATCAGCTCGACTGGGCATCAGTGTCGCCCGACGGCAAGACTGTTGTCTATGCCAAGGATATGGATCTCTACCGCATGAGCCGTGCCGATTACGAAAAACTGAAAAAGGATGAGAACGACTCGACCATTACCGAAATACGCATCACCACCGATGGTGTGAAGGATTTCGGCTACGGTCAGCCCTACAGCACCCTCAATACTGACACCCTATGCAACGGTAAGCGCAAAGGCGTGTGGGGACTGTGGTCGCCCGACTCACGCCATTTTGCAACAGTTGTCACCGACCAGCGTCCTGTCAAGGAGCTTTGGGTGATCAACTCACTCGCCGAGCCGCGCCCCACGCTTGAGACATACAAATATCAGATGCCGGGCGAGATGGAAGCTCCCGAAGATCACCTCTATATCTTCGACATGACCGACAACTCACGCCGTGAGATCGCCACCGGACGTTTCAAGAACCAGACCCTATCGCTCGCCCGCAAGCCGCGTCTGCAGCGTCAGCGCCACATGTACGACCAGCCGTCGGTGTGGCTCCGCGACAACGACCGCCTCTTCGTCACCCGTTCGAGCCGCGACCTTCACCGCATCGACATCTGCTCCTACACGATCGGTCAGGATTCCCTCGTGCCTCTGATCGAGGAGCGTATGAACACCTATCAGGAAGTTCGCCCGCTCGCAGCCGTCGGCAATGGCAAGGAGCTTGTGCAGTGGAGCGAGCGCGACGGTTGGGCACACCTTTACTTATATGACGGACAGGGCAATCTCAAGCGCCGCCTCACCGAAGGTCCCTGGCACGTGCACCAGATCGTGAAGATCGACGAGCCGCGTCGCACGGTGTATTTCACCGCCATGGGTTGTGAGAAAGGGGAGAATCCCTACTATCAGCACTTCTACTCCGTAAGCCTTGATGGTGGAGCCGTGAAGCGTATCGACCGTGGCGACAACCTGTTCCATGCACCCGTTATGGATGACGATGCCCGCTACTTCGTCGACAACTATTCGCGTGTCGACACAATCCCCGAAACCGCACTTTTCGACGCCGCCGGCAATAAGGTTCTCGCGCTCGAACGCGCCGACTTCTCCCAGCTGTTCGCCAACGGCTACAAATTCCCAGAGACGTTCACCGTCAAGGCTGCCGATGGCGTGACAGACCTCTACGGAGTGATGTACAAACCTTTTGATTTTGACCCCGAAAAGAGCTACCCGATAATCGACTACGTATATCCCGGACCGCAGGTCGAGGCTACTGTCTACCCCTACTCCCGTATGTCGGTGCGCACCGACCGCCTCGCTCAGGCAGGCTTCATTGTAATCACCGTCGGCAACCGTGGCGGACACCCCAACCGCTCAAAATGGTATCACAACTTCGGCTACGGCAATCTCCGCGACTATGGTCTTGCCGATCAGAAGGTTGCGATCGAGCAGCTTGCCGCACGCCACAAGTTCATCGACATCAACCGCGTCGGTATCCACGGACATTCAGGCGGCGGATTCATGTCGACAGCCGCGATGCTCAAATACCCCGACTTCTTCAAGGATGCCGTATCGGCTGCCGGCAACCACGACAACCGCATCTACAACCGTTGGTGGAGCGAGACCCACCATGGCGTGAAAGAGCAGGTCAGCGAGGAGGGCGACACAACGTTTGTCTACGAGATCCGCACCAACCCGGAGATAGCACGCAACCTCAAGGGACACCTCATGCTCGTGCATGGCGATATTGACAACAACGTGCACCCCGGCAACTCTATCCGCGTAGCCGAGGCTCTTATCCGCGCCAACAAGCGTTTCGATTTCCTTCTGCTCCCCACCCAGCGCCACTCGTTCGGCAATATGGATGAGTATTTCTACTGGCGTCTTGTCGACTACTTCACCGACTACCTGATCGACGGTAGGCAGACGCAGGTCGACATCCCCGTGCGCTGATCCCGCAATAAAATAGCAATACAATAAGACACCTGACTGATACCACATGAAACTATCACTTGTAGCCGCAACCCTTTTTCTTGCGGCAACAGCACAGGCTGCACCCGCTGTCGGCGACACAATCCGTGTCGCTGACTTCGGGGTGCGTCCCGGAACTTACCGTAACATGACTCCGCAGCTCCAGGCTGCAATCGACAGCTGCCGCGCCCATCCGGGTGCGGTGCTGCTTTTTGAACCGGGGCGCTACGACCTCTGGCAGGAGGGCGCTGTTCGTAAGGAGATCTATATTTCCAACACATCGTCGGAGACGGAGGCACCCGATAAGACCAAGGTCATACCGCTGCATTTCTATAATCTCGACGGACTGACCGTGGTTGGCAACGGAGCGACACTGATGATGCACGGACTTATGACCCCTATAGCGATCGACAGCTGCCTCAATGTCACTCTGTCAGATCTGACGATCGATTACGAGCGTCCTGCGGCATCGGAGCTTACATATACAGAGGTGGCTCCCGGTAGGGTAGTGGTCCGCGTGCATCCTGACACCCGCTACGATATCTCCCCCGCCGGACGTCTGCGCCTCATAGGCGAAGGGTGGGCATCGGAGCGCATCCACTGCATAAAGCTGCACAACAACGGACATTTCCGCTACTCCAACGACTGGGGCGTGCTCGCTTCGGCACCGGTTAAAGAGATCGAACCGCACCTTCTTGAGTTCACCGTTCCCGAGGATTTTACTCCGGCAGTAGGTGAGACTCTGACCCTGCGCGACATCATCCGCTATCAGGTGGGTATGCTCAATCTCTGCAGCAGCGGCACCACGCTTCGCGACGTGCGCGTGCGTTTCATGCACGGACTCGGCATCGTCAGCCAGTACAGCCGCGACATCACAATGGAGCGGGTGGATTGCCGTCCTGACGAGCATTCCGGACGCAAACTCGCATCGTCGGCTGACTTCATGCACTTCTCCGGTTGCAGCGGGCATATAGAGATCACGCAGTGCAATTATGCCGGCGCGCAGGACGATGCCATTAACGTTCACGGCACAAATCTCCGCGCCGTGGAGCAGCTTGGCAGCAAAGCGCTGCGTCTCCGCTTCATGCACCATCAGACCTACGGCTTCCTCGCCTATCAGCCCGGCGATACGGTGGCTTTCGTCAATCCGCACACCATGCTGCGCACCGACACCGCCGTTGTCGCTTCGGTAGCCATGGCTGACCGTCGCAATCTTGATGTGACTTTCGACCGCCCGGTACCGCGCTCTATAGAGATCGGTGCTACATGTGTCGAGAATCTTACGGCAACCCCCACGCTGCATGTCGCCGGTTGCACGTTCACGCGCCAGAGCACACGCGGCATCCTTGCCTCCACACCCCGCAGCGTTGTGATCGAGCATAACCGGTTCGACCGCCTCGGCATGGCTGCGATACTCATTGAGGGTGATGCCGAGGGGTGGTATGAGTCCGGACCTGTCACCAACGTTGTCATCCGCGACAACGAGTTCATCGACTGCGGCTATGCGGGAGCCACGCATGGCGCCACAATAGCCCTCAATCCGTCGAACACGGTGATCGATCCTCGCTACCCGGTTCATGAGAATGTGCGCATCACCGGCAACCGGTTCATCACCTCCGGACGTCCTGTCCTTTTTGCAAAATCCACAGGCAATCTGCTCTTCATGGGCAACACCGTGGAGAGCGCCTCAGCGCCGAAGTTTCTTCTCAATGGCTGCCGCGACGTGACCATCACCGGCAACCGTATGCCGGCTCCGCAGGTCGAGGAGCGTGACTGCCTGTCTGTGCCGGTGGAGGAGAGCGCAGCCCGCTGAGGTCAGGCGCGCCTTTTTCGTGTAATCAATATCGAGACGGTGAGCATCAGTGTCAGTGCCCAGGGATAATAGAGGTACTGCCACGGTGCCGCCGGCGATATTCCCGCGAGCGATGTGGCGAGCAGCGTCTGTGCGCCGTAAGGTATCAGGCACTGCACTATGCACGACCCTGTGTCAAGCAGCGAAGCTGTCTTGCTCGCGCTGATGCCGTAGCGGTGCGCTATGTCGCGGCTCAGCTCCCCAACGGTAAGTATCGCCACAGTATTGTTGGCGGTGCAGAGGTTCACGATCCCTACGAGAACGCTTATGCATGCCTGTGCGCCCCGCTTGCCCGACACGCGTGCCGTCAGCGCCCGCAGCATGAAGTCGATGCCACCCATCTGCTTGATCATGCCGAGCATACCGGCGGCGAGCACCGTTATGATGATCAGCTGCCCCATCGAGTCTACACCCTCGCCGAGTATACGGCAGGAGTCGAGCAGCGATATCCCCTGCGACAGACCGAAGCCGATAGCTATCACAATGCCGCCGAGAAGCACTATCAGTACATTCACACCGGCGAGTGCTGCCGCAATTATGAACATATATGGAGTCATCAGCCACCAGGGGGTGTTTGTAGGATGCGTGATGTAGTCCACCCCGCTCCCTATGGCTATGTAAAGTCCGAGGGTGATCAGCGCTGCCGGAAACACTATCCGGAAGTTGGCGCGGAACTTGTCAGCCATCTTGCACCCCTGCGTACGCGTGGCGGCTATGGTGGTGTCGGAGATGAACGAGAGATTGTCGCCGAAAAACGCTCCGCCGAGCACCGTGGCTACAAACAGCGGCACGTCCCCTTCCGCACCATACGCAATCTCCACCACGAGCGGCACCAGAGCCACGACCGTACCCACCGACGTGCCTATCGACATCGATATGAAGCACGCCCCGGCGAAGATCGCCGGAAGCAGCAGCGACGGCGGGAAAAACCGCAGCGTCACACCTACCGTAGCGTCGATAGCACCGATACTTTTGGCGAGCGCCGCGAAAGCCCCCGCCATGATGAATATCCACACCATGTAGAGCACATCGGCATTGCCCGCCGACCTTGAGAACAGTGCCACGCGTGCCGACAGTTTGCCCGCTCCGCGGCATATCGCGATGCTCCAAGCCGATGCCGCCATAAGCGCCACCGTGATGGGCATGACATAGAAATCGCCGATCACGAGCGATACTATCACATAGAGTGTCAGGAATATCAGAGCCGGCGATAGCGCGAGCCAACCGGACGTATTTGGCGTTGATCCGGAGGTTTTAGTCGTTGATCCGGAAGTGTTTGTCGTAGAATGTTGCATGATGCGTTAAAAAGCGACCGCAAAAGTAATCATTTTTCTCGTTGTCCGCAACTATATACACTTCATCGTGCC
>OFFM01000485.1_pt1 | contig 32168 bp, 24 predicted proteins | sample 1521401 | NCBI WGS metagenome assembly OFFM01 (sample SAMEA3504118, study PRJEB24116) | mouse gut metagenome | biome: mouse gut; feature: mouse-associated habitat; material: faeces | place: Denmark | collected 2011
TTCCGCTGGCTTTGTGTTCGGTGCATTCGAGGATTACCTGCACGCGATTTCCTTTTGCTTTCTTTGCCATGGCGTGATCAGTATGCTATTGTTTTGATTTCGGTTAAATAACCCTGGCGGGCTGCTTCCTTGATAGCTGCGTTGAGACCTTTCTTGTTGATGGTGCGGAGACCTGCAGCTGAGATTGTGAGGGAGATCCAGCACTGCTCCTCAACCCAGAAGAACTTCTTGGTGAAGAGATTTACGTTGAATTTGCGTTTTGTGCGGCGCTTTGAGTGTGAGACGTTGTTGCCCACCATCGCCTTCTTGCCTGTGATTTGACAAATCTTTGACATGGCAGTTGAAGTTATTTAGCTCGTTGTTAATATTTTAACGGTTTGGTCTTGTGGCCGCCGTGTCCCTTTCTCATATCACCGGCAGCTGCATCTTTTCTGCCCGCTTTACAGGAGGTGCCACAAAACAGAGTGCAAAGTAACGGATTTTTCCGCAATTACACAAATTTTTCGCACTCAATGAATAATTTTCAACCATTTTTCCCCGCTTTTCGGCGCATGCTTCCACAATGTAATATGCTTAAGATGCCGGATGCGGCAATTACTGCTGTTTTGATCTGCCCAACACGACGATATTGTTGCCTTCCGCAGGAATATCAGCCAATAGGGCGTTGAGCCGGTCCCGTTCATCTTCAGTTATATCTTCGGCAAGTCTGGCTCCGATAGCATCGGTGAAATCGCCGGAGTCATACATCCAGGCAAAACCGTAGTTATTGTTATAGAGAGCGTTGCACAGTTGTCCGGCGCAGCCTTCCGACAAGTCTATTCCTCCGAGCATATCGTTGTAGATCTCGCATACGCTGCCCTTGAGAGTCCTGGGGTCAGTGACTATAGTCCGGACGCCTGACGCATCATAGGCGATCGTGAAGTAAAGTCCCGACATGTATGTCAGCTGTACGTTGGTATCTTCTGATGCACCTGCGACAGTGAAGCGGGGAGTGAGTTTACAGTTTCTTCTGTCGTATTGTAAAATTGTGTCGTTTGGCGTTTTGTCGTGGTGCGGTGTGAAAAGGATATTGTCGCGGTCTTTCAGAATGGTGTTGATGCTGCCGTAGTCAAAACCGTGCTCTTTGGTCTTGTCGCTGAGTCCGGCATGACAATGCTCGTCTATGATTGTGCCGTCAAGTGTCTGGCGGAATGTGGTTATGAGTGTGTCAGTTTCTTCCGGACAGATGAACAGGAATACATCAGTTTCATTTTTGTCATAGTCGGCAAAAAATTCCACGCGTTCGCTTTTGGGATGATGCGCCAACGGTATCTCTCTCAAGAAATTGCACCGGAGGTCATACATCAGTATGTAGGGATCGGTGAAGCTGTAGAGATAGACGCGTCCGGCGTTCTCGTCGATCTGCCGTTGGAAGATTGAGAACCGGTATTCCCCCGGCCCATTGCCGAGATCTCCGAGTTTTCCTACAAATGATCCGTCTCGGCGGAACAGTAGCGACGCGCTGTTGCGCATACCTGCCGAAGTCAGTATATAGTTGTCGGAAACCCATACCGGTCCCATGCCGCACATTGCCTCTTCCTTATCTTCGAGTACAATGACCTCAAGAGAGTCGACAAGTGAGCTCAGCGGCAGTCTGATCGTTTTGTCTGTGTCAATACGGTCGAGATGGCATGAGATCACAGTGTCGTTGTTTATTATGTCGTGCGATGCGATTATGTCGCAGTAGTCGAGGATCTCTTTGTTATCCACATGACTTCCCGCTGAACATGAATACATGCAGCTGAGTGCGGATATTGCTATTGTAATGGCAATTGTTATGCGTGTCATTATGCTCTTGTTGAATTAATGCGGCTAAGGTATGAAAAAAATGCAGAAAAAACTTATCACTACGCTCTCATATCCTGATACACCGCCATGCATCAATTGCGTAGCCGGAGTTGTATTGGTTTCTCAATACAGGTGTTTATGGCGAAGGATAGTAGTACAATTGCGAGCAGAGATGTAAAGAAGCACCCCCATATGCCGAGGAGAGAGTCGAGCCTGAAATGGGCGGCAAGTTGAAGCACTGGTCCGTGCACAAGATACATATTATATGAGACATTATCGCGTCGTCCTTCGAAGGTTCCCCATCTGCCCACCATTGAGAACCATATCACAAGCGAACCGAAAGCTAATGGATGGAGCACTTCGTTGAAATAAGGTATATACTCGCCGGCTAACATCAGAGCTGCGCTACAGGTAATTATCATCCATTTATAATGCATGAAAGCATCGTAATAGTAATAGATGATCACGCCTATGTAAAAATACATAAGCTGACCTATGAACTGGCGTCCTAATATTTGGTATATTTCATTACCGGTATGGTCGTAAAGCTGATTGAAAAGAAGACGATAAGCTATGGAGACCACAAATAGGCTTATGAATATTACTACCGGTTGGCGACGGGTCTTGCAAATCAGATGCGCTATCATCGGTACGGAAAGATAGAGCATCCATTCGACTTTCATTGTCCACAACGACACATTGACAGCTGGTCGCGCTAAGTCTGAGAATACTCCGGGAAGGGTCGGTTCTATAAAGTTAAGAAAACAGATGTTGGCAATTAGGTATTTCCAGAATCCCGGACTCATGAAGTATTCACATGCCGGGAGAGTGGATACCGACACAAGACCTATAGCAAAAATAAGCACTGTAGCCCAATATGCGGGAAGTATGCGCAAAGCCCTATGACGTACATAACGCCATGTGTCCCTATGTTTGAGGAAACTTCCGTAAATTAAAAATCCGCTCAATGCGAAGAAGCCACCTACGCCTGAATAGCTCGTGATTGGAAACCATATATTTCCACCGACCAAGGTGTTGAAATGTGCGACAATCACGGCGAAAGCCAGTAGATACCTGATAACGCCCATGTTGTTAGGCGTAGGTATTACATATGGGACTTTGTTGGGTGTTATCATTTACTAAACGTTTAAAAACAAACGATAATAAAATAAAGATATTGTTCTCCTTTAGAGATTATTGAAAAGTAATCATACAGTTGTCAGTACATGTTAAAAGCCATCTTATATTATCAATATCATACTGGTTTCGGCTAAACCAATAAAAATATAAAGAAAAAGGAATTAAGAAGTAAAAAGATTTGAAATGGTGGTGATAGGTGCGGTATTGGGAAAAAAGCAGTAACTTTGCGGCTGCAAGAATAAATAAGAGTAAACACCTAATTCATAATATGGATTTCATAGAAGAACTTACTTGGCGAGGCATGATCCACCAGATGATGCCCGGCACCGACGAGCAGCTCAAGAAGGAGATGACCACGGCTTACCTTGGCATTGACCCTACGGCTGACTCTCTGCATATAGGTCATCTCGTGGGAGTGATGATGCTCAAGCATTTCCAGCGTTCTGGACATAAGCCCATCGCGCTTGTGGGTGGTGCTACCGGCATGATCGGCGACCCCTCGATGAAGAGCCAGGAGCGCAAGCTGCTTGATGAGCAGACTCTCCGCCATAATCAGGAGGCTATCAAGCGTCAGCTTGCGAAATTCCTTGATTTCGACAGCACCGCGCCCAATGCCGCCGAGATGGTCAACAACTATGACTGGATGAAAAACTTCTCGTTTCTCGACTTCATCCGCGACATAGGCAAGCATATCACCGTAAACTACATGATGGCTAAGGATTCGGTCAAGAAGCGTCTGTCGGGCGAGAGCCAGCAGGGCATGTCGTTCACCGAGTTCTCCTATCAGCTCGTGCAGGGCTACGACTTCCTCAACCTGTATCGCGAGAAAGGTTGCCGTCTGCAGCTCGGCGGCTCTGACCAGTGGGGTAATATCACTACCGGCACGGAACTTATACGCCGCACCACCGGCGGCGAGGCATTCGCCCTAACATGTCCGCTCATCACGAAGGCTGACGGTGGAAAGTTCGGAAAGACCGAGAGCGGTAACGTATGGCTCGATCCGCGTTACACTTCACCTTATAAGTTCTACCAGTTCTGGCTCAATGTTTCCGATGCCGATGCCGAAAAGTACATCAAGATCTTCACCGAACTGACGCGTGAGGAGATCGAGGAGCTTGTCGCCCAGCAGGCTGCTGATCCCGGTCAGCGACCGCTGCAGAAGCGTCTCGCACGCGAGATCACAGTCATGGTGCACTCGCAGGCTGACTACGATGCCGCTGTCGAGGCTTCGCAGATACTGTTCAGCAACCATGCCGGTGAGGCGTTGCACCGTCTTGACGAGACCACGCTCCTGCAGGTTATGGAAGGTGTGCCCCAGTTTAAGGTTGATGCTCGCCTGTTTGACGGCGAAGGCATTAAACTTGTCGACCTGCTGACTGAGGCTGCCGCATTCTTCCCCTCCAAAGGCGAGATGCGAAAGATGACACAGCAGGGTGGTCTGTCTATAAATAAGGAGAAAGTTGCCGATCCGTTCCAGGTGGTGACCTCTGCCGACCTGCTCAACGGTAAATATCTCCTCGCCCAGCGCGGTAAGAAAAACTATGCGCTTATCATAGCCGACTGATTGCTTCCGGCGGTCAGCTGCCGGATTGAAACATACAGTAAGGCGGTGTGTCTTTGTTGACGCGCCGCCTTATTGTTTATACGGAGGCTATGGCAAACGTAACAGGGCGCGTGCCGGATGGGCAGCATAGCAGTATGGATCCGTCGGTGCTTTCGGTGCATAGATCCATAGTTGAGGCAGATGAATCGCCCGTCGAGGCGCGTAGAGTGGATATGATGTGCGGACGTAACACTTGCCAGGCGAGAGGACAGATTTTCACGCCGTGGAGTGTGCCGGAACTGTCGACCGCAGCTATATCAGCCGCAGAAATCCCGATCTCCTGTCCGGGAGTGAACGCGGTGCATCCGCCAGCTTCCGGGTCGGAAAGATAGTGGCTTTGGAGATCGGTGAAGCAGTGGCAACGCACAACGCGCAGGCTGCAACGTCCGCTGTCAGGCAGCTTCTCGCCGCTGTCGTGTCTCGTTCCCGCGGCATGTGCCACCTTTGGAACCGACATCGCAGCCACGGCGAGAGCGGCGAGTCGGCAGAAGCGACGGCGCCCGGTGTCAACGTTCGTGTCATGCTGTTTCATGCAGCAAAATTACATCTATTTTTCTGTTTCATTGATGTGGTATGCCTCAAAAAAGTTACCTTTGCCATCGGTATGCACAATTATGCCACAGAGTGCATCAGCCGTCTTGGCACCACTTGACAATGATTTATCTGTAACACCAATCACATTATGAATCACAAACTGATTGCCGCAGCATTGTTGCTCTGCGGCGCGGGAGCACAGGCTGCCTCTACCGAGGGGCGTCTGCTGAGGTTCCCGTCAACCAACGGTCGCGAGGTGGTTTTCACCTACGCCGGCGATCTCTACACGGCTCCTATCACAGGAGGCGAGGCGCGACGCCTCACCTCGCACGAGGGCTACGAGATGTTTCCACGTTTCTCACCCGACGGTTCGAAGATTGCCTTCACCGGTCATTACGACGGCAATACGGAGGTCTATCTCATTGACCGCAACGGCGGACAGCCGCAGCGGCTCACCTATACCGCCACAAATGCCCGCGATGACATCGGCGACCGTATGGGGCCGAACAATATCGTCATGACATGGAGCCCTGACGGAAAGAGCATTGTCTACCGCAACCGCATAGGCGACGGTTTCACCGGGCGCCTCTGGACCGTTAGTCCCGAAGGGGGTATGCCAGCTGATATCCCTCTGCCCGAGGGCGGCTTCTGCAGCTACTCGCCCGACGGCAAGAAGCTGGCTTACAACCGTGTGATGCGCGAGTTCCGCAACTGGAAGTATTACCGTGGCGGCATGGCTGACGACATCTGGGTATATGATCCGGAGGCTAAGAGCGTGAAGAATATCACCGAGAATCCTGCGCAAGACATCATTCCGATGTGGATCGGCGATGAGATTTTCTTCATCTCCGACCGCGACATGACCATGAATCTGTTCGTCTACAACACCCGCACCGGAAAGACCGAAAAGGTCACCGATTACACTGATTACGACATCAAGTTCCCGTCCACCGACGGCAAGCGCATAGTGTTTGAGAATGGTGGATGGATCTATAGCTTTGATCCCGCCACGCGCAAAGCTGAGAAAATCGATATCCGCATGGCTCCTGAAGCCAATCAGGCACGTCAGGAGCACAAGAATGTTGAGCGCTACGTCACAGCCGCGTCCATATCTCCCGACGGGGAGCGTCTCGCAGTGACGGCGCGCGGTGAGGTGTTCGATGTTCCCGCGGCAAAGGGTGTCACCCGCAATATCACCCGCACCCCCGGAGCCAACGAGCGCGGTGCGGAATGGAGCCCCGACGGCAAGAGCATAGCATATATCAGCGACCGCACCGGTGAGACCGAGATCTGGTTGCAGAGCGCCGCAGGTGGCGAACCGAAGCAGCTCACTACGGGTAATGACACATACATCCGTTCGCTCCAGTGGAGCCCCGACAGTCGCCACATCCTCTACACCGACCGCAAGAACCGCATCGTTGAGGTGGATCCCGTCGCGGCTACAAAACGCACCGTGACGCAGAATCCCGAAAGCGAATTCTACGATGTGAGCTATTCTCCCGACAGCCGCTGGATCACATATACCCGCCCGGAGTCAAACAACATGAGCGTGGTATACGTGCGCAATCTTGCTGATGGCAGGGAGATCGCCGTGACCGAGAAGTGGTACGACAGCTCATCGCCGCGCTTCAGTGCCGATGGTCGCTACCTTATCTTCACCTCCGCCCGCGACTTCAACCCGATATATTCGCGCACGGAGTGGAACCATGCCTACGGTGCGATGGATGGTGTCTACATGGCTCTCCTGAAAGCCGACACCCCCTCGCCGCTGCTCCCGACCGATGGCGCGGCTTCAGCCGACAAACCGGAGGATACTAAAGACGCGAAAGCGGCGAAAGGTGGTAAGAACAGTTCCGCCACAGCCGGTGTCACGGTGGAAATCGATGCCGACGGACTCCCAGGCCGCATAATCCGCTTGCCGCTCCCCACAGGCCGCTATGGCAGCTTCTATAGCGACGGAAAGAAGGTGTGGTACTCTTCAGGTCGCGACACGAAACAGTTCGATCTCGCCACACAAAAGGAGGAGACCGTAGCCGAGGGCGCCCGTATGGAGGTGAGTGCCGACGGCAAGCGCGCCCTGTTCAGCAAGGGCGGCAAACTGTACTCTGTAGCTATGCCCGCCGGAAAAGCCAATCTCTCCGACGCCGTCGATCTTTCCGACATGGTGGCTGTCGTAGACTATCCGCAGGAATGGGCGCAGATCTTCGATGAGACATGGCGCGCTTTCCGCGACGGTTTCTATCTCGAGAACATGCATGGCACCGACTGGAAGGCTATTCGTGAGAAATACGCTCAACTGCTTCCGTACGCCAAGACCCGCCTCGATCTCAACTATATCATAGGTGCTATGATTGCCGAACTCGCATGCGGACATGCCTACGTGAACCCCGGCGAGACTGTCCGTCCAGAGAACATCAGCATGGGTCTGCTCGGAGCCGAGCTTAGTCGCGACAAGAGCGGTTTCTATCGTATCGACCGAATTCTCCCCGGTGGAGTCTACAGCGAAAAACTCCGCTCGCCGCTTGCCGAGCCTGGCGTGGGTGTGAAAGCGGGCGACTTCATCACCGCTGTCGACGGTGTGCCTGTAACCGAAACCAGCAATATCTACTCGCTGCTTATCGGCAAGGCTGACAAACTTACGGAGCTTACCGTCAATTCAAAGGCTGCTGCCGGCGGACGCAAGGTGGTGATCCGCCCCATCGACAACGAGGAGCCGCTTTACCACTACGAATGGGTGCAGAACAACATACGTAAGGTTGAGGAGGCTACCGACGGACGCGTGGGCTACATCTACGTGCCAGATATGGGACCCGAGGGTCTGAACGAGTTCGCACGCTACTTCTATCCGCAGCTCGACAAGGAGGCGCTGATCATCGACGACCGCGCCAATGGAGGCGGCAATGTGTCGCCGATGCTCATCGAGCGTCTTATGCGCAAACCTTACCGCCTCACTATGAGCCGCACCTCATCAAAGGTCGGTACTGTGCCCGATGCAGCCCATGTCGGACCGAAGGTGCTACTCATCAACAAGTATTCCGCTTCCGACGGAGACCTGTTCCCCTGGAGCTTCAAGGCTAACAAGCTCGGCACCGTTATCGGTACGCGCACCTGGGGAGGTATAATCGGTATCAGCGGATCACTCCCATATATGGATGGAACAGACGTCCGCGTACCGTTCTTCACCAATTTCGATGCCGAGACCGGCGAATGGATCGTGGAGAATCATGGTGTCGAGCCCGACATACTTATCGACAACGATCCCATCCGCGAACAGGCGGGCGAGGATCAGCAGCTCAACGAGGCTATCCGTGTGGCTCTCGAACAGGTGAAGGACCGCAAGCCTCTCCCGAAAGTTCCCGCTCCGCGCACATTCAAGGATCTCGGACTTTGAACCGGCGGCTGACTCTTAATACTACTATATAATATAAAGCGGTGTGTCAAGTGAATTTTGACACACCGCTTTTGTATCCTGATGGGAGGAATTGTCAGAATGGTCGTTGTGACACATCCTCTAATCGAATATGTGCCGCAGCTTGGAGAATATGCGGTTCTTCACCGACTCCGTAGGCTTGATGTTCGGTTTATCCTCAAGGCTCTTAAATGCTGCGCGTTCCTCATCGGTGAGATTTTCGGGGATGTAGACCATCACGTTGATAAGCTCATCGCCCACCTCATGGGTCTCCGGATTGGGCAGACCTTTGCCACGCAGGCGCAGTATCTTGCCTGGCTGTGTTCCGGGGGCGATTTTCAGACGGGCGCGTCCGCCGATTGTCGGCACTTCCGCCGATCCACCGAGTGCAGCGGTCGGGATGTCGAGCATAAGGTTGTAGACCACGTCGTTGCCGTCGCGTATCAGTTCCGGATGCTTCACCTCCTCGATCACGACAAGCAGGTCGCCGTTCACGCCGCCGTGCATTGGCGCGTTACCCTTTCCTTTCACGGTGAGCACCATGCCGTCGGAGACGCCTGCCGGGATGTCGAACGACACCACCTGCTCCTTGTGCTCCACGCCGGTGCCGTTGCAGAACTGGCAACGTTCGCTGATGATCTTCCCCTCGCCGTTACATTCCGGACAGATGGCGGCACTCTGTGCGGCGCCGAATATTGTCTGCTGTGTGCGAACGATGGTTCCTGAACCGTGGCAGGTAGGACATGTTGTGAAAGCCGTGCCGTCCTTAGCTCCGGTGCCGTTGCAGTGCGTATCTTTGACGAACGATTTCAGTTTGAGCGTCTTCGACACACCCTTGGCTATATCCTCGAGTGTCAGCTTCAGTGTTATGCGCAGGTCATCGCCGCGGCGCTGCCGCTTGCGCGGACGTCCGCCGGCAGCACTGCCGAAGCCACCCATGTCGAAGTGAGCGTGACCGCCGAAAATATCGCCGAATGCCGAGAATATATCCTCCATCGACATGCCGCCGGTCGAGTAGTAGCCACCGCCACCGGGGAATCCCTGCGGACCCATGTCATGTCCGAACTGGTCATACTTCTGACGCTTCTCCGGATCGGAGAGCACATCGTATGCCTCGGCGGCTTCCTTGAACTTCTCTTCAGCCTCCTTGTCGTCGGGATTCTTGTCAGGGTGATATTTTATAGCCAGCGATCGGTAGGCTTTCTTAAGCTCCTCGGGAGTGGCGGTCTTCGACACCCCGAGCACTTCGTAATAATCTCTCTTTGCCATTTGTCTCGGAATGTTTTTACTGTCCTACAGCCACCTTTGCGTGACGGAGCACTTTGTCATTTATCATGTATCCCTTTGTCGGCGTATCGATCACCTTGCCTTTCGCATCAGGATCGTCGACGGGCACCATGGCTATAGCCTCGTGCAGGTCGGGATTGAATTCCGCACCGGTCGATTCCATCGCCTTGACACCGTTCTGTTCCAGATATTTGATAAACTTGTTGTAGATAAGCTCCATGCCCTGAAGCACAGCGTCGGGGTCGTCAGTCTTGCGTGCCGCCTCGATGCCGCGCTCGAAATCATCGATTATCGGGAGCAGACCGCGCATCACGTTTTCGGCACCGTTGCGCAGTATCTCGCTCTTCTCTTTCAGGGAGCGTTTGCGGAAATTGTCAAACTCAGCCATCAGGAACAGATATTCCTTCTTCTCCTTCTCGAGCTGAGCCTTCAGTTCGCCGTTCTCCTGCGCCAGACGGTCGATCTCGGTCATCTCGGCGTTCTCGATATCCTCGGCGGTTTCATCCTCACCGGCAGCCTCGGGCACATTGTCGAGTATCTCTTCCTGTGGCTGTTCGGTTGCGGTATTCTCCTGTTCGGGGTTGTTATGCTTATGATTCTTGCTCATGAGTATTCTTTTTAGAAATCTGTACATACAAAAATTTTGCCAAACTCACCGTAATCCGGTCTGGCACTTTAAAAAGATAACAATTTTTTCGGCGTTTCGTTCGGAAACGCCGGTTCACTGCATCGCGCAGGTGAATGTCTGGCAGTCGGCAAGCTTTGCGGCGGCTTCCTCTGCCAAAATGTCACTCGTGAATATTCCATACACTGCCGAGCCAGATCCCGACATGGAAGCATAGACGGCGCCATGCTCCATAAGCAACGTCTTTATCGCTGCGATCTCAGGGTGCGACGGGAAAATCGACGCCTCGAAGTCATTCTTTACCCCTGCGCTCCACGACGCCGGATCTGCGTCGAGTAGACGCTCGAGCGCTGTGTCGGGCTGCCGGGGTGTCACTCCTGCATACGCCTCGCGTGTCGGTACGCTCACATCCGGCTTGGCTATCGTGATGTAGTAGCCCTCCAAGTTCAGTTCGGCTGGCGATAGTGTCGTTCCCGTGCCGGTGGCGAGCATCGGGCGGTTATAGATGAAGAAAGGGCAGTCGGCACCCACCGGAGCGATGATCTCAGCCATCTGCGGCTCCGTCAGCCCGAGGTTCAGCATCTCGTTCACGGCGCGCACGGCAAATGCCGCATCGGCTGAGCCGCCACCGAGTCCCGCACCGTCGGGGATCACCTTGTGCAGGAAAATGTCGAGTGGCGGCAGATGTCGCCAACCCTCGGCGACAGTATCGCCTGCTGCCTTGCTGATATTTTCATCAAGAGCCCGCAGCGCCTTGATGATCAGGTTCTTCTCCATCGGACAGGCAACCTCGCGACCTGTGATGGTGAGCGTCGTCTCCCGACACCTGCCGGGTACGATCTCCAGCACGTCGCACCATCCAACGGGATAAAACAGCGTGACTATATTATGATAGCCGTCACTGCGCCTCTTCACAATGTCGAGCCCTATATTGATCTTCGCGTTCGGAAACACCACCATGATATCTGTCGTTTAGCGTTATTTTAATCTGATTAGTGCCTGATTAGCGTTATATTAATCTGAGCCTATCTGACCTGTTATTAATATCTTCAGCCACATTTCTTGTAATCACGCAAAATTACACAAAAATCCGCATCCCCACACTTTATGTATAACCCCTCCTGCGAAGTTTTCTTAATCGTCAGATTAACCAAAACAGTTGCCGGAGATGCTGTTATGATACAGTACCTCCGGCACAGGGCTTGGTAATCAAAAAGAGAATGCTAAAAAAGTTGTTCCGTCCTTAATTTCTCTCTGTAAATCATGCGTGCATTCTCTATCAGCGTGATGTACATAGGCATGAGCTCCGGTACGTCCTTAAGTGATAATGCGATATTCTCAACGTATGCATCAGCTTGTATTGCGACAATACCATCTTCATGTCCGCCCTTAAGAGTAGCCGTTCCGTCTTTGGTTACGTCATAAATATGTATTTTAGTCATCTGTTGCCGTTTCTGTATGTAATACGCAATACCTTCCATCAGATAAAGGTTATGATTTGTAGGCTGGACTGAAGCCACGGTAGAGAATATTTCATAATAAAAGTACTTACCGTTCTTTACTATGTTCATCTGATAGTGCTTATCGTCTTTTTCAAAGTAAATTTTATTATTTTGAACAGATCCTTTGTAGCCGGAGGCTTCCAAGTAAGTTACTATCGGTTTTGTCAGTGGGTTGGTCTCCTCACCGGCGTGTATTGGAGCGCCAATGAGCAACAGACCGAGAAAAACAAGTATTAATCTATTCATAGCGAGGTTTTTAATTGTACCATTCTAATTTGCAGTGTCTATCCTTTAAATGATTATTCATAGATGCATATTGGTCAAGAGAGATTTTCCTATATGAATCATCAAAATACTCTATGGTTTCATCCATTAGGTTAATTTTTATATCATATTCTGTTCCAAAGGTATAGTATTTACCTCTCCAGACAAGGATCTCTCCACCATCTGAGTCGCTATAACTATAAGTAATCCCATTTCGGCTGCGCTTATAAACTCCTGTTCGGTTAGTGTTATTATCTATGAAAGTACCGTCAGTTTTCAAACTGAGATACGCAATCCGACCCATAAAATAGTCCAGATCAAAGATCTCACCGATAATTCCTTCTCTCAGTTTTTCCTTTCGATATTCATTGTTCGCATCACAAAGTTCATCACTTACAGCGCGAACGATTGCTTCACGGTATGACTCCTCTTCATATGTACCGAGCGCATTGATAGGGATTGTTATGCCCATAGAAATAATACTATTGTTCATCTTGAGTCCATGGTCGTTAAGTGTCCCTTCCCATGTGACACTGAGCCCTCCTCTTCCTAATGTCATGTATGTTTCATTATGAATACCTTGGGTATTATTTGCTGTAGATAGAACACGGTTGTAAAAATCGTCAGAATAAAATCCTGCTAATATTAGTGTTATGTCGCGAGCCGGAGCTTCCGTGGATATCTTGTTGCCTATGGATTTATAATTAGTAGACTCGTCAAAGTTTAGGCTTACATCGTCGATATATATTATTTTCTTATTGTATAGGTTGATTAGATAATTACCGCACAACAGCCAATTACTCTTGATGTAAAATTTGGCATTTTTGTCGGATAATGTCTTGGATAGATCCTCAAAACTGCCATATTTATCTGGGTATTGAGTGAGTGCAGGTTTTTCAGACGTAACGTTAATACCATATGATGTTATTTCGCTTTGAGTAAGGTATTTAGTAAGCGAACACGGATCCTTGCCCATGTTCCAAAACATTATATCTGCACCATTATTGTCTCTGAATATAATGTACTGATGGCTATCGTTTATTTCGCCACAAAGCACGTCGTGTGTTTTGGCAAAATCCTCAGCAAAAGCATTCACATCTGCTACCGCTTCACATTCTACAGCGAGTGCAGAAACAGTGTCCATGCCTTCTGAGTAGTAATTGTCGTCATTATCACTGCTCTTAGAGATGGCGAAAATAATGAATATCACTAATGCAAACAGGAAAATGACGGCTATGACATATTCGGAAGTTTTTCTCTTAGACTGCGTGGATTGGGATTCCCTTTTGTGATTTTCTTCCGCAGTGCTTTTTGGCTTTTGTGGGTTTTGTCTCGGGATTTCTAAGCTCCAGATTTCGTCATTATTGCCGTATTTGGAAAGGAAACGTTCTTTTAAAGAAAGTGCCTCCTCATAATTGCTGTTGGAGATGGCATCCTTGATGATGTACACATACTGTTGGCTTATAAAAGTGAGACAGTTTGATTTGAACTGCTGTAGTTCTTCGGTGGTGATTGATGTCGAGCCGTCGATGGTGATGTATGCTTGTTCATATTCACCATCATTGAATAGCTCGACAGCCTTTATGTATGATTGATCTCTTTTCATCTGATTCAGGCTATGGATGTCGGTTACCGGTAATTATATTGACGGTTGTACAGACGGTTGAATGTGGATTCACTCATGCAGAGGAAGTAAAGGAAATCGATGAGCGACAGGATTGAGCCGATAACGAAAAATCCTATTCCAAAGGAGAAGGCAGAGATAATTAAAGTCAGGAACAGGTAGAATAACCCTAAACCTACGCTGCCTACATAGAAGCGGGCTACTCCAAAGCATCCTAAAAGAAATGCAAGTATGACTGCTGTACCCTTGTTCTTGCCACCGATGTAGACCGGTGTTATGGGTTGTGTGCCGGTAGCTCCGATGTTGTTGACCACCATTACTGGCTGCTGCTGAGGCGTGATGGGTTGAGGTGTCTGTATCGGTGCTTGCTGATGTGGCATCTCGAATGATGTGCCACAGTAGAGGCATCGCTGCATTCCGTTACCGAGTTCGGCGGATTTTGTGCCGCCGCAATTAGGACAATTGTTTGACATAATGTTATAATGATTTGAGTTTATTGATGAGTTTGAGATTGGTTTCTTTAATTGTGGCGATATCGGCACTTTCCACCGCGGATTGCAGAGCACTGAGCGAAACTTTGATATCGGCGCATGCTGTGGTATCTTTCAGTTTCCCAGCGGGGACAGCCCGCAGATGGCTTTTCGATTCCGAAAGAATTCTGTTGGCTTCATATTTAGCTCCGTTATTCCAACTGTCGGTTACAAGCATGATGCGGTCTATCAGAACCAACAGTTGCTCACGTTCGGCGATCAATGATTGTACGGAATCGCTTTTGCTCTGTGCGGCAGACCCCCCGAAGTCGGCTATCAGCCATACTGTACTGCCCACTATCAGCAAAATCAGATACCCGATGTAGAGTGTTTTGAGGTTTCGGTCGGGAGCTGCCCAATCATCGCTGACAAAGGTGAAAAGAAGAGTCCATAAGAATGATAATCCGAGTATGATATAGATCACAATGTTTCTCGAAACAACCCGGACTGGCATTCTGACCGACGAGGTGACGCTCCATAGATTAAAGAAAACAGTCGAGGCAAACAGAATTCCTGTCAGTGAGCATAGTGCTTCCAAAGCGACAAATGTTGGGAATATCAGATGAAACACTCCCGCAATCGCTATGCAAATCACAGCTAATGTCAGTATGATCTTCGCTATATTATTCATACGTAGTGAAGTGATTGGTTTATTGTTTGTTGGATTAGTCGGCATTTGTCGGTGGTGGAGGCGGGGCGATTGATGAGAATATAGCGGCGATTTCAGAATCCGCATCAGCTTTGACCCATTCAGAGCCACCTACGCGATATACGTATGTGCTTGGTGTTAAGTCACCGCACATAACCATCTGACGGATCACAGTATAATTGAAAGGACCGGTGGTCTGTCCATCTTTTGCCACATAGTAGGCATGTGCGCTTGGAGCGGGAGGGGGTGGTACAACCTGCGATTGGTTCATGGCGTTACCAACAGCCATGCCCATCTGTTGCCCTATGCCGATCCCCATACCGGCTCCCATAAAGACTCCTGCACCCTGATTGCCGGCAACAGTCTGTGCTATATCTATCTGCTTCTGCTGCAAGTAGTCTACTCCAAGCTTTTGCAGCTTGACTCGTTCGGCGATTCCCTCCATAACGGTGCGGTAGCCGTTATCGTTTTCATCAAACGAGATATCTTCGATGTTCAGGTTAAGCAATTCTACACCATATTCAGAAAAAGCTTTTTCAAGTTCAAGAGCGACCGCCCGAGCAAGCGATTGGTATTCGCAGCCGAGTTCATTTATGTTGACACCATGATCCTTCATGAATTTTGCCAATGTGACCTTGAAAGCCTCGATCACATCGATGCGGAACTGATCATATATGGTGTCCATGAAGATAATCTTCTGCGTACCTACGAATTTCAGAAGGAACATTCCTCCATCCTTGATTCGTACACCATACTGACCTCGTGCGGATATCTTAAGAGGAATCTGGAAATAAGGATCAATGATACGTAATCCCCCGGCTCCCCATAGCAGATTGCGCTTCTCTATCTTGCTGACAAACCAGACGTTCGCCTTGAAAGTCGATTCGCCGCCCGAAGGAAGATTGATGATCTTGTTGAGTATCGGAATGTTGGCAGACGAAAGCACGTGCCGTCCGGATGTGAACTTGTCGCAGAGCGAGCCGTTCTTGAAGAAGTAGGCTTCCTGACTGTCATGAACAGTCAGTACGCTGCCGGTGGTGACGTCCTTGAATGGAAAAAGATAGACCAGCACATCGTCGTCCGGCTGATCCCAGTAAATTGACTTGATGATTGGCATGATAATTGCGCAACCCTGTAATTCCCTAACCCGGCGTTTGTTAACAACAAAAGAAAAGAGGGGAATTCATCTCACCTCCTTCATAGACAAACAGGCTCGCCAAAGCCTACAGACTGAATGAAATAAGGGTAGAATAAACTGCCCCTCTGCATTGTGTATGTGGATCGGACTTAGCCGGTGCAGATACAACAAGACAGAAAGAGCGTCTAATCTCACTTTGTCTCAGTCTGTTGGTTGAATTGGCGATTCGTTTGCCTGAGAAAGAAAGCTTGACACTTTTCTTGCCTCACGGTATTTCTCCTCCGTGGGCAGTGCAAAGGTAAGCAGAAAAATTTGGATTAGACGCTCTGTAAAGCAATTTATTCTACAAAAAGTAATGGAACGAGGTATTTTATGGTTTTATACTGCGGGAAGTGGTGGTAAAGGGTGACATTTTGAATTGTTAACGCTCTTTTTGGCGCGGGATGTCGTTTTTGTTGTATTTTTGCGAAAAATCAATTGTCGAACCTTAAATCTGTTGGCATGAGAAAGTTAATTCTGTTTATGGCTCTGGCTTTTTGCGGAGTTGTAGCTATGGCTCAGCGTTTCGAGCCTAAGTGGGTCGGGGAGGTCGCCGTGCTTGATTGTTCTGCGGATACTGTTATGATTCCCACGGAGAAAGCTAATGTGCAGGTGAAGACCTCCAATTCCGCCGGACGCATACTTTTCGACATCGGAAATGTGCGCCGCAAGATCATTGTAAAAGGTGGACGTTCCACAACGCAGTTGCGTGCCGGTGAGCCGATTTACCTCGTGGTGAAATGCAAGGATAACGAGACCGACCCGTCGGGATTTATCCAGGTCGTAAGGTTTGAGGAGAAGAAAAAAGAGCGCAGGTCAGAGTTGGCAAAGGTAAATTGGCTCGACAATGTTACTCAGGGAAATATGGACTTTGTGCCCTATACCGCCGATGCCTACGGGCGGCGGTCGTATCTACTGCGTATAGAGCCACAGGAGGGCGAGTTCGGGGTCAGGATACTCAATCCTGATGAGGTCGACGAGAAGATGCCGATCTTCTACTGCTTCGGCGTTCATGCCGACGATTCCGATCAGCAGTGACCGCACTACGCATTAAGTAACTCGTGAAAATTAATTTATATGATTTTGTAAGGCTTTTTCGGAATGATTTGGGACTTGGAAGAGGGAGCGTAGCGTGCTACGTGACCGATGACAAGTACAAAACAGCCGATAAAGACTGCAAAAGCATATAAAAGAGACATAGGGGTTACAGCTATTGATAGTATCGTTTAATTTTTACGAGGTACTTATTTTAATGAATCAATCGGCGGCGGTGAGTCTAAATTCGTTTGGTACACCGCCGCCAATCATGTCCTTCTGGCAGCTCATGGCTAAAACGGGTCGATGTAACACATTCTTCCGCAGAGCTTATGAATCATGTGAAAACTTTGTGAAAAGATTTCGCGGTTATGGATAAAAGCCGTAAATTTGAGCATTCGTTATAAAATCCTTAATGATTACCATAAAAGTAGGCGGTCATGGTCGCTCCTGACCGTCGACTGAATAACCATAGAAAACATGACCGGAAAACGCAAAAGTTTATCCTTCCTGACTCTTCTGCCCCTTGCGGCAGCTATTGTAGCCGCCTGTAGCGACGGCAAGATGCAGCCGACGGCTGACTATGCCGCCTATGTCGATCCCTTTATCGGAGCCGCCGACAACGGGCACACATTTCCCGGCGCCACACGTCCGTTCGGAATGATACAGACCAGCCCCGTCACTGGTGCTGTCGGCTGGCGTTACTGCTCGGAGTACGTATATTCCGATTCTATAATATGGGGCTTCACACAGACGCATCTCAACGGCACAGGCTGCATGGATCTCGGCGATATACTCGTCATGCCATCCACCGGCACGCGTATCCGCCAATGGGACGGTTACCGCAGTCCGTTTGAAAAATCAACCGAGGAGGCGTCGCCGGGATATTATGCCGTGACACTCTCCGAGCCGGGTGTGCGCGTGGAGCTTACGGCGACGCCGCATGCCGCGATGCACCGCTACACATTCGACCGCGCTGATTCGGCGGCGGTGCTAATAGATCTGCAGCACGGACCGGCGTGGAGCGAGGGGCAGTATCACTCTCAGGTGCGCGAATGCACCACGGAGTGGGTCGACTCTGTCACGCTTACCGGACATGTGCGCAATGCCGTGTGGGTCAACCAGCGCTACTTCTTCGTCATGAAATTTGATCATCCTGTTTTGTCAGCTGACACTCTTCCGCTTGCCAAGGGGGAGAAAGGCTCGCGCATAGTTGCAGGCTTCGACATGAGGCCGGGCGAAGAGCTGCTCATGAAAGTGGCAATGTCCACGACATCTGTCGACGGCGCCCGCCGCAATCTTGAGGCTGAGATCGACGGATGGGATTTCGATGCGGTGCGTGCCGGCGCGCGCAGCGACTGGAACTCTTACCTCGGCAGAATCGAGGTCACCGGTACCGATGAGGAGAAGACAAACTTCTACACGGCATATTACCATGCTATAATACAGCCAAACATGATCGCCGACGTCGACGGGCAATACCGCAACGCCGCCGACTCGGTAGTCGCTGCCGAGGGAGGGGAGTTTTACTCCACATTCTCCACCTGGGATACCTACCGTGCCGCCCATCCTTTCTATACCATAGTCACCCCGGAGCGTGTCGACGGTTTCGTCAACTCGATGGTTGCGCAGGCTGAGGTGCAGGGATTCCTGCCTATCTGGGCACTGTGGGGCAAGGAAAACTATTGCATGATAGCCAATCACTCTGTGCCGGTGATCGCCGAGGCATACCGCAAGGGATTCCGCGGCTTTGATGCCGACCGTGCCTTTGAGGCAATCAAACGCACTCAGACTGTAAGCCACCCGCAGAAGAGCAACTGGGAGGATTACACCACCTACGGATATTTCCCGACCGACCGCACGCCTGCGGAATCGGTGTCAAGCACACTTGAGAGCGTCTACGATGATTATGCCGCCGCCGACATGGCGTCGTTGCTCGGGCGCACGGAGGATGAGAAACTGTTCCGCCGCCGCGCAGATTTCTATAAGAACCTGTTCGACAAGGAGACGCAGTTCATGCGTCCGCGACTTGCCGACAGTACTTGGCGCGAGCCGTTCAACCCCTCGCAGGTAGGGCACTCCGAGAGTGTCGGCGGTGATTACACCGAGGGGAACGCATGGCAGTACACATGGCATGTGCAGCATGATGTTAGAGGACTCATCGACCTGTTCGGGGGAGAGGAGCCGTTCATCAACAAACTCGATTCATTCTTTACCGTCGAACTCGTCACGTCACAGAGCGACGTGACCGGTCTGATCGGGCAGTATGCCCACGGCAACGAGCCGAGCCACCATGTGGCGTATCTTTACGCGCTCGCCGGACAGCCGTGGCGCACACAGGAACTTATCCGTCAGATCTTCGACGAGATGTACCGTCCAGAGCCCGACGGGCTGAGCGGAAACGACGACTGCGGACAGATGTCGGCATGGTACATGTTCTCCGCTATGGGATTCTATCCCGTTGACCCGGTCAGCGCCACCTACGTGTTCGGAGCACCGCAGCTTCCGCGGGTCGTGCTCAATCTCGCCGGCGGAAAGAAGTTCGTCATCGAGGCGCGCGGGCTGTCGGAGGAGAACAAATATGTGGAGAGCATAGAACTGAACGGCAAGCCGTACACACTTCCATACATCACGCACGCCGATATTGTTTCGGGCGGGCATCTCATCTACAACATGACCTCCTCGCATTGAATACAGAAAAAACAAATCAACATTAAAATAACGTTATGAACAAGTATCCGAAGATCGGCATTCGTCCGACAATCGACGGTCGCCAGGGCGGTGTCCGTGAGAGCCTTGAAGAAAAGACAATGAACCTTGCCAAAGCAGTGGCAGATCTCATAGCTAAAAATGTACGCCATGGCGACGGCACACCTGTGGAGTGCGTGATCGCCGACACCACCATAGGTCGTGTAGCCGAGGCTGCCGCCTGCGCCGAGAAGTTCGAGCGCGAGGGAGTAGGCGCTACCATTACCGTCACCTCCTGCTGGTGTTACGGCTCGGAGACTATGGACATGAACCCCTACTGGCCTAAGGCTGTCTGGGGATTCAACGGCACAGAGCGTCCCGGAGCGGTATATCTCGCTGCGGTGCTCGCCGGACACGCACAGAAAGGACTCCCCGCATTCGGCATCTACGGACACGATGTGCAGGATATCGACGACAATACAATCCCTGCCGACGTAGCTGAGAAGCTCCTCCGCTTCGCCCGCGCGGCAATGGCTGTGGCTACCATGCGTGGCAAGTCATATCTCTCGATGGGCAGCATGTGTATGGGTATCGCCGGATCAATCGTTGACCCCGATTTCTTCCAGGAATATCTCGGCATGCGCAATGAGAGCGTCGACGAGACCGAGATCCTCCGCCGTATGGAGGAAGGGATCTACGATCACGAGGAGTATGCCCGCGCTATGGAGTGGACCGAGAAGAACTGCAAGACCCGCGAGGGTGAGGACTTCAAGAACCGTCCTGAGAAGCGCAAGACCCGTGAGCAGAAAGATGCCGACTGGGAGTTCATCGTTAAGATGACACTCATCGTGCGCGACCTCATGAAAGGCAACCCCCGTCTCCGCGAACTCGGTTTCAAGGAGGAGGCTCTCGGTCACAACGCTATAGCCGCAGGATTCCAGGGACAGCGTCAGTGGACCGACTGGAAACCCAACGGCGACTACACCGAGGCTCTCATGAACACTTCGTTCGACTGGAACGGTATCCGTGAGGCATTCGTCGTTGCTACTGAGAATGATGCCTGCAATGGTGTCGCTATGCTCTTCGGACACCTCCTCACCGGCTGCGGACAGATGTTCTCCGACGTGCGCACATACTGGAGCCCCGAGGCTGTGAAGCGTGTCACCGGCAAGGAACTCACCGGACGTGCCGCAGGAGGTATAATCCACCTCATCAACTCCGGAGCTACCACCCTCGATGCCACCGGCGCGAGCGTGAACGCACAGGGCGAACCCTGCATGAAGCCCTCGTGGGACATGACCGAAGCCGACGTAGAGGCTTGCCTAAAGGCTACCACATGGTATCCCGCCGACCGCGACTATTTCCGTGGCGGTGGCTTCTCGAGCAACTTCCTCACACGTGGCGGTATGCCTGTCACCATGTCGCGCCTCAACCTCGTGAAAGGTCTCGGCCCGGTTCTCCAGATCGCAGAGGGTTGGACTGTCGACATTGACCCGGAAATCAACAAAGTACTCGACATGCGCACCGACCCTACCTGGCCGACCACATGGTTCGTTCCCCGTCTCTGCCCCTCGCGCGACGCCTTCAAGGATGTTTACTCAGTGATGAACAACTGGGGTGCAAACCATGGCGCGATCTCCTACGGTCATATCGGTGCCGACCTGATCACGCTCGCTTCGATTCTTCGCATTCCCGTGTGCATGCACAATGTCGAGGACTCCGAGATCTTCCGTCCGTCGGCATGGAACGCCTTCGGTATGGATAAGGAGGGCGCCGACTACCGCGCATGTAAGAACTACGGTCCGATCTACAAATAAAAAGAAACAATCTGTCCATGGCGGCGGGGCGCATAAACCGTACCCCGCCTGCCACACGGACAAAACAATACAAAATATGGCTATAACGCAACAGGATATTGACCGTTTCGTAGGCTACGCACACCGCGTAGGCGATGCCGGTCTGACAATATGTTCAAGTGGCAACCTCTCTGTCCGCCACGGCGATGAGGTGCTTATCTCCGGTACCGGTTCATGGGTGCCAGATCTTACCCCCGACCGCGTTGCCGTGTGCCGTCTCGCCACAGGTGAGGTGCTCAACGGTGTCAAGCCCTCGATGGAGAGCGTGTTCCACATGGGTGTCATGCGCGAGCGTCCGGAAGTCGGCTGCGTGCTCCACTTCCAGTCACCGTATGCTACTATCGTGGCATGTCAGAAAGAGCGTCCCGCCAACTTTAATTTCACCGCGGAGTGCCCGATTCATGTCGGACGCGAGATACCCATGGTTCCCTACTTTCGTCCCGGCTCACCAGAACTCGCTGAGCATGTGGTCGCTGCGATGAAGGATCATGATTCGATCATGCTTCTCAAGCATGGTCAGGTGGTATGTGGTGCCGATTTCAAGCAGGCTTTCGAGCGTGCGATGTTCTTCGAGATGGCATGCCGTATAGCGGTGATCAACGGCAGCAATGTCGATCCGCTCACCGCTGCCGAGATTGCCGATCTTGACACATACATACTCGGTAAGATTACAAAATAAACCTACACAGCAAAACATTCCAGATACACGTATGAGCAAGACATTTCTTGCCGTCGACTTCGGCGGGGGCAGTGGCCGCGTAATGGCGGGCACCCTCCTTGCCGGGGAAGCCGGCGTCACACTCCGCCTCGAGGAGATACACCGTTTCCCCAACGGTCCGGTGCGCATTGGTGATTTTCTTTATTGGGATTTCCCGATGCTCTTCGCACAGATGAAGGAGGGGTTGCGCAAGGCTGCCGCCCGCGGACTTGAGGTGGTGTCGATTGGCATTGACACCTGGGGCGTTGACTTCGGACTCGTCGACGGCACCGGAATGCTTGTAGGCAACCCGGTGTGCTACCGTGATCAGCATGCCGATGCACTTGTCGAAGGGTATCTGCAGCGTGTGGGGCGCGGACGCAATTATGCTATAACAGGTCTGCAGGTGTTGTCTATCAACTCCGTTTTCCGGCTTGCCTATATGCAGGGCATGGCTGATCCGAAGCTCGGTATCGCACGCCATCTGCTGTTCATGCCCGACCTGTTCAGCCACTATCTCTGTGGATCGACCGAATGTGAATATACCATAGCCTCCACTTCCGGACTCCTTGACGCCACCACGCGCGACTGGAGCGATGAGTTGATCGACGAGCTCGGATTGCCGCGCGATATCTTCGGACCGATAGTGATGCCCGGCACCGTGCGCGGCACTCTTCTTCCCGAGGTGGCGCGTGAGACCGGTCTGCCGGCGGATGTCAAGGTCGTAGCTGTAGGCTCGCACGATACAGCCAGCGCTGTCTATGCCACTTCCGGAAGCTATGCCACCGACCGCTCCGCATTCCTGAGCTCCGGCACATGGTCACTGTTCGGTGTCAAGCTCCCCCAGCCGATACTGACCGAAGATGCCCGCCGTGCCGATTTCTCCAACGAAGGATGTGTCGGAGGTATAGAATTTCTTCAGAACATCACCGGATTGTGGATTCTGCAGCGCCTTGTGGAGCAATGGCGCGCGCAAGGTCACACTATCGATTACTCCGCTCTTACGGCAGAGGCAGAGAAAGCCGCCGATACAGCTATACTCGACGTCGATGATCCCTGTTTCCAGCAGCCCGACGATATGGAGGGGACCATACGCTCATATTGCGGGCGGCATGGCATGACTCCCCCACCACCCACGGCGAATACATGCGATGCATCTGCCGTTCGCTCGCCGAGCGCTACCGCCGCGCTGTCGACGGACTTAATTCGCTGTTGCCGCAACCTCTCGAACGGCTCGACATCATAGGTGGCGGATCTAACAATACACTTCTCAACCGCCTCACCGCAGAAGCCACCGGACTTGAAGTTGCGGCAGGTCCTGCCGAAGCTACGGCAATCGGCAATATACTGCTGCAGGCTGTCACCGCCGGAGTTATCTCATCGCCCGCGGAGGTGACTGAGATTGCCGATTGAACAAAAACAACTTACCTTTACCTGACACCATGAATACCAAAAAAGGCAAAGAGGCTATCGTGAGCCGCCGCTACCTGATCCCTTTCATTCTTCTTACAGCGCTGTTCGCTCTGTGGGGGTTCGCCAATGATATCACCAACCCGATGGTGGCTGCATTCCAGACCGTGATGGAGCTGTCGGCAACCAAGGCTTCTATGGTGCAGTTCGCTTTCTACGGCGGATATGCCACTATGGCTATTCCCGCAGCTCTCTTCATTCGCCGTTTCAGCTATAAGAGCGGCATTCTGCTCGGACTTGCGCTGTATGCCACCGGAGCATTCCTGTTCATCCCTGCGGCTGCATACCAGCAGTTCAGTTTCTTCTGTCTCTCGCTCTACATACTCACGTTCGGGCTCGCTTTCCTGGAGACAACCGCCAATCCGTTCGTACTTTCTCTCGGCAGCAAGTCGACGGCTACACGGCGACTCAATTTCGCACAGGCTTTCAACCCGATGGGTTCGTTGTCCGGCATGGCGGTGGCATCGCTGATCGTTCTGCCTAACCTCATCTCCGATAAGCGCGATGCTGCGGGTCAGATCATATTCCCCACTCTCGATGCCGCGGAAAAAGCGCAGATCCGCCTCCATGACCTTGCCGTGATCCGTGATCCTTACGTGGCTATCGGTCTCGTTGTGCTGGTGATGCTTATTGTGTTCGCGCTCACGAAAATGCCCCGCACGGAGTCGCATTCCGACGGAAACCGCGCAACGTTCAGAGAGACAATGCACCGTCTGTGGCACAACCATGAGTACCGTTACGGTGTGCTGGCTCAGGTATTCTATGTCGCGGCTCAGATAATGGTATGGACGTTCATAATCCAGTATGCCGACAATCTCGGCATCAACAAGGCTACGGCGCAGAACTACAATATCCTCGCTATGGGCATGTTCCTTACATTCCGTTTCGTAGGTACATACCTGATGAAGTATATCGGCGCACCGCGTCTGCTTGGCATCTTCGGAGTTCTTGCGGCGCTATGCACAGTCGGAGCTATTTTCATAGTAGGGTTCGGAGGTCTATGCTGCCTGGTGGCTGTCAGCGCTTTCATGTCGATCATGTTCCCAAGCATCTATGGTATCGCTCTCGAGCGTGTCGATGAGCGCGACACATCTCTTGGAGCGGCGTTTCTCGTGATGGCTATCGTCGGCGGTGCGCTCATGCCCCCGATGCAGGGTTCGATCATCGACTGTCGGGTGCTGTGGGGCATGCCGGCTGTCAACGTCAGTTTCATCCTGCCGCTGATATGCTTCATCGTGGTTGCTGTCTACGGACTCTACACCGCTCGCCTTGACCGCAAGACTGCCTGAATGGAGCGGCTACCGATGTTAAAAAAGATGTAACTTTCGGGTTATGCGTGAGAATAAGCGTAACTTTGCCCCATGCGTCAGATCGTATCTTTTTTAGCAGCTGTAGGGATAGCATTCGTCACAAGTGCGCAGATCAATACCGATCAGGTAATGCAGGTGGGACGCAATGCCCTCTATTTCGAGGACTACATGCTGTCCATACAGTATTTCAACCAGGTTATAGGCGCGAAGCCTTATCTGGCACAGCCATATTTCTACCGTGCGTTGGCGAAGCTCAACCTTGATGATTATCAGGGGGCGGTCGATGATGCCACTATTGCCGTTGAGCGCAATCCGTTCATCATCGATGCCTATGAGTTGCGCGCTGTGGCGCTTCAGAACATGGGGCGCGGCAAGGAGGCTATAGCCGACTATGACCGCGTGCTCGCCACACTCCCGGAGAGCCGCGGCATTCTATTCAACAAGGCGCTCGCGCTCGATGAACTGGAGGAGTACGACGCTGCAGAGCAGACATTCGCCACGCTGTTGAGGTATCATAAGAACTACGATAACGGCTATGTAGGCAGAGCGCGTCTGCGACTGGAGACAGGCGATACCGTCGGTGCGCTTGAAGATGTCGACAAGGCTCTGTCGCTCAACAAAAACTCTGTCAACGCTTACCTCATACGCGCCGATGTGGCTATCAACTCCAAGCGTGATTTCAACCGTGCGCTTGAGGATATGAACGAGGCTATACGCCTACAGCCACGCTATGCGGGTTTCTTCATCAACCGTGCGTTCCTGCGCCATAATCTCGATGATTACTACGGGGCAATGAGCGACTATGATTATGCCATACAGCTCGACCCGATGAACCATGTGGCGTACTACAACCGTGCGTTGCTCCTTGCCGAGGTGCACGATTACGACCGTGCGCTCTCCGATCTCGACCGTGTCCTGCAGCTGCGCGGTGTTGATTACCGTGCGCTCTACAACCGCGCAATCATCCGTAAGGAGAAGCGTGACTACAAGGGCGCTCTGGAGGATGTGAACAGCGTGATCGATGCCTATCCGCAACTTGCCGCAGGTTATTTCCTTCGCTCGGACATAAAGCGCGATATGGGCGATAATACGGCTCGCGCCGATTTCGACCGTTCGATGGCGCTCGCCAAGCAGAATGTGGCGAAGAGCTCCCACGGCAGCGATCTTGCCGCCGCCGGTCAGGCAGGTGATCAGAAACCGTCTGTCGCCGCCAAGGGGAAGAAACGGCGTCAGGCTGCTGAACGCAATCCGTTCGACGACGACATACTTGTCGACGGCGAGGAGCCGCAGGAGGTCGTTGCCGCACGCTTCACATCTCTCCTTACAATCGAAGATAATGCCTCTATCGAGCAGGAGTATAACAACAAGAGCATACGCGGACGTGTGCAGGACCGCAACGTGAGCATAAGCGTCGAGCCGATGTTTACCGTCGCCTATTACAACTCACCCACCGAACTTCGCCCCAATCCGGAATATATACGTGAGATCGACGATATAAACCGTAGCCGTGCGCTGCGTTTCATACTTCAGGTGACCAACAACGCTCCGTCGCTCGACGATCCGGATGTCATAAAGCGCCATTTCGATTCCATTGAGTACTACAATTCATATCTGTCGACCCACACACCCCGTGCGGTGGATTATTTCGGGCGCGGCATGGACTTCATGACCGTGCGCAACTATCCTTCGGCTATAGCTGACTTCACGCGCGCCATAGAGCTTGCTCCCGATTTCACCATGGCATACTTCATGCGCGCCATAGCCCGGGAGTATAACTCATCCGCTCCTGCCGATGATGTGGAGCCGCAGGTAGCGCAGGGGATGCCTTCCCCTTCAGGACGTCCCTCATCTTCCGATGCGCTGCGTATCGCCCGCATGAACGGTGCCGAGGCTATGGCTGACATAGATCAGGTCATAAAGCTGTCGCCGGAAATGCCGATAGCCTACTATAACAAGGGTGTGATGTTCATTGAGCGTCAGGACTACACTTCGGCGCTCACGGCACTCAACAAGGCTATTGAGCTCAATCCGGCATTCGGCGAGGCGTACTATAACCGTGGTTACGTCTACTTCCGTCTCGGCAACCGTGAGCTCGGTTCCGCCGACCTGAGCAAAGCAGGTGAGCTGGGTGTGGTACCCTCATATAACCTGCTCAAGCGCATGACCCGTTGATTGCATGCCCGCGCTTATTCCTGCCCGGGCAGTGCGCGATATATCTCGTTGAAAATAGCGCGGCGCGGATTCAGACGTGAGAATGCCGGGTTGTCGCGCGAGGGATTCACGCGGTTGCTTAGAAACACGAACACGATCTCCTCTTCGGGATCTATCCAAAAGCAGGTGCCGGTAAATCCGGTATGTCCGTAGGTGCGCTCCGAAGCTCCCGTGCCATCCATTGATTTCTGCGACAGTAGCAGATCGAATCCGAGGGCGCGTTTCCCCGAGCGGCTGCGCGAGCCGGTGAATTTCTCAATAGTTTCGGGCGATAGTATGCGTTTTCCTCCGTAGGTGCCTCCGTTGAGCAGCATCTGGGCGTATTTCGCTATGTCGGTGGCGGTAGAGAACAGTCCGGCGTTGCCTTGCACACCCCCGCTGAATGCCGCGATTTCGTCATGCACATATCCCCGCAGCAACTGCCGGCGCAGGAACGGATCGCGCTCCGTCGGGGCTATCTCCGCTGCGGCGAAGCGGCTTGTCGGATTGTACAGCGTGCGCGTAGCGCCGAGAGGGCGGAACAGTTGTGTTTCCACCCATTCCGAATGATCTGATCCGGTGAGGTTTTCCTCCATCTCCATCAGTAGGCAGAAGTTGAGGCAGCTGTAACGGTAGTTGTTGTTGGCACGCAGCGGCACGTCATATATGCGTTGCATCACTGTGTCGCGTATGGATCGTGCGCCGTATACACCGTCGGCGATCTCTACCGGAAATCCCTCCGAACGCTCCTGGCGCACCATATCGCGGCGCAGACGTGCGTTGGCGTTCCCGTAGACGCCGCGGGCTATCTTTATGCTGTAAGGCGCGCGTGCGCGTCCTGATGTGAGCGCTCCGGTATAGCTCTCAGGATCCATCATTATCTTGTTGATCGGTATGATGGCGGGCATTCCTGACTCATGGTATAGGAAGTCGCTTACTTTCAATGCTCTTTTTTCGGGCGTATCAAGCCCCGGTACGTATTTCGACAGTGGTGCACCGAGCTCGAACATCCCTTCGTCGTATGCTTTCATGACTCCGCCGAGAGTGGCTGTCGCTTTCGTCATGGAGGCGATGTCGTAGAGAGTATTTTCTGTCACCGGCGTAGTGCTGCCGGAGGCGATATTGCCGTATGCTTTTGAATGCACGACCTCCCCCTTCCGTGCCACCACGACCTGGCACCCCGGAAAGGCTTTGGCGGCGATAGCCTCCTTTACAATCGAGTCGATGCGCGCGGTGAGCTTCGGCGACATACCCTGTGCTCCGGGAGTGGAGTATCCGAGCCGTATGCGGGGAAGTATTACCCCGGTTCCCTCATCGGCTACCGCGGGGATATTGACCGGAAAACGTCCGGTCACGTCTATGCCTCCGAACAATGCCTCGGCGGCGGCGCGGCGGAGTGCGGGCGTATCGTCGTAGGCGGCAACAAGTGTAGGCTGTTCGCGCAGACCCGTGCCGAAGCGTGCCATACGGTAGGGGTTTACGAAGAATACACCTGCCATGCGCGGCAGCGAGGCGAGTTTGGCGTATGCGGTGCGTGCCCATTGAGCGTCGGTGAATACTCCAACGATCACTGCATCAGCTTTGCGCAGCGCTTCCATTGTCGCAGCAGGAACGGTAGCGGTGGTGATGGCGAACCGCTCGATGTCGGCATAATGCGCGCATGTGTTTGAGAATAGGTTTGATGCCTCGGCGCCGATGCTTACCACCGCGATCTTGCTGCCGACGGTCGGCTCTATAGGGAGCATGCGGTCGTTGTTGCGCACCACGGTTATCGAAGCCCGTGCAAGCCGCTCGGCAACAGACTCAGCCTCCGGGGCGTTGACCGCAGATTTGGCACGCGATACCGCTACTGCATCCGAAGGGCGGTTGAGCCCCAGCCGGTATTTGTAGGCGAGTATGCGGCGGCAGCTGTTGTCGATGCGTTCCTGCGTGAGTGTTCCGTCAGCTATAGCCTGACGGACGGCTGCGATATCGGAGGCGGGCGATGCCGGCTGAAGCAGTACGTCGGCTCCTGCGAGCAGTGCCGCCACGCAGTTGTTCTGTCCCGGTTTCGCCACAGCTCCTTTCATAGCCAGTGCATCGGTGAATATCAGTCCTCCGAAGCGCATAGAGTTCTGCAGCAGGTCGGTTGTTATTGCATGTGAGAGAGATGCCGGTGTCCCTGTCGGGTCGAGCGACGGCACGCGCAGGTGTCCGGTCATTATGCCCGATAGCCCGGCGTCGGCATAGCGCTGGAACGGCAGCAGGTCGGTTGTGCGCATCTGTTCTGCCGTGTGATCGACGGTCGGAAGTGTCTTGTGCGAGTCGGTAGAGGTGTCGCCATGTCCGGGAAAATGTTTGGCTACCGACATGACGCCGCCATCCTCAAGCCCGCGCGAGTAGGCGGTTCCGAGAAGTGCCACACGCTCCGGATTCTCACCGAAAGATCGGTAGCCGATCACCGGGTTCGCCGGGTTGGAGTTGACATCAAGCACCGGGGCGAAGCAGACGTTTATGCCCACAGCCCGGCATTCGCGTGCCACCTCCTTGCCATATTCATACAGCGCTTCCGGATCCGACACTGCGCCGAGTCCCATGTTGTACGGAAAGCGGGGAGCGTCGCTCACACGCATCGCGAGTCCCCATTCGCCGTCGAGAGTTACCAGTAGGGGTATTTTCGCAGCCTTCTGTGCACCGGCGATCAGCGAGGCGTAGCCGGCGGTCGTGCCTTTGCCAAGCAGGAAGCCGCCCACATGGTTGTCGGCTACCTGACGGCGAAGCGCAGCATGCCCAGCGGCATTGTCGGTTATGTCGAGACGAGGCACGAACAGCTGGGCTACACGTTCTGCTGGAGTCATGGTCGACATTACAGAATCTGCCCATAGTTCGGCAGCTGTCGATTCAGGCAGTTGCGGTGCAATGGTGGGGAGTGCAGGGGCGGTAAGACCTGCGGCAGCGATCGCGATCGCTGTTGCGGCTGCGCGTATTGTTGCGGGTGATATGTTCATTTGTTTATGGTCATGCGTTGTTCCGCCTTGGCGGTCGCTTTCTTGCCTGCTGCGTTGTCGCGGCGAAGGCGGTTTATTACATCAATGTAGAGTATGTTCTCGCTTCTGGCTATCTCTTTGCCGTTTTTCAGCGATGCCATATAGTCACCTCCGTTGGCGAGATAATCTATTGTCGCCACGGTGTATGTGCGCTCCGGCTCGATAGGTTTGCCGCCGATTGTGATGTCTGTGGCGCGTTTTGTGTCGGGGTCTATGCCGGAACGTGCGCCGGCGCTGATGCCGTCGCCGCCGCGCGATGCCATGACATTGAATGCCTCTGCGAGATCAGCGCCGCTGAGCTCGATCACCACGATGCGGTTGTCAAAAGGCATCATCTGCATGATCGTTCCCTGTGTCACATTGCCGGCGGGGAGGTCGCAGCGTATGCCGCCGCGGTTCATGAGTGCTATGTCGATTTTCTTGCCCGCGAGCCGTGCACCTTCGTCGCCCACGATATCGCTTATGTAGTTGACAAGGCTCCAGTCGCTTTTCTTGAGCGCGCGTGGCGCCTTGGCGATGTTGAGGGTCAGTATGGAGTCGACCGATGCGCGGTAGGGGTCGAGTATCGCCGCTACTTCATGATCAATGCGGTCGTCAAGGCGTCCGTCGACGGATATCAGCCGGTATGACGGACGCATCGATGTGAGGTCGATGTCGATCTCGCCGAGCTGTGCGCCGAGCGCGCCGGTCTGTGCTATCAGTATGGTGTCGCCGAGTGCATTGGTGACGCGCGACGGGGGAGTGGTCGGATCCGCCGGATCCACGCGTGTGTGGGTGTGACCGCCGATGATTATGTCGATATCCTCCGATGCCGCAGCGAGGTCTCGGTCGGTGGTGCCGTGGGCGTTGGCATAGCCTATGTGCGTCACGGCTACTACGAGGTCGCAGCGCAGATTGTTGCGCAGATGCCATGCCGTTGCGTTCGCCGCCTTTACGGGATCAAGGAAGCGGAGACCTCTCACATTGTCGGCTGAGATCATCCCCTCAGGGTCGAGGTTGATGGCGAGAAACCCGATCCGTTTGCCGTCGATCTCACGCACGGTGTACGGACGCACGATGGTGTCGAGCGGGGTGTCGCGCACGTCGTAATTTGTCGACAGGCACTCGGCATTTAGCTGGCTCCATTCGCGTGCGAGCACATCCATGCCATTGTCAAATTCATGGTTGCCGAGGATCTGTATGTCGTAGCCGAGCGCGTTCATCAGTTTGCGCTCCACCTCGCCTAAGAATAGCGAGTAGTAAAGTGTACCCTGCACGGCATCGCCCGCGTCTACGAGCATCACATTGCGACGCTCCGCGCGCACGCTGTCGATCAATACTTTCCTGCGCAATATGCCTCCGCGGTCTTTCTCGTCGGGATCTATGCGTGAATGTGTGTCGTTGGTGTGCAGTATCACCAGGTGATTGTCTGTTTCCGGCTTCTCTGCATTCGCTGTCTGTGCGGCTATGGCGAGCAACGTTGCCGCAGCTACTGACGTTATGGTTGTTTTTATCGTTTTCATGATGCGAAGTTACGAAATTTCGCGCGCTTGCCGAACGCGATTCACCCCTTTTTGCCCCGAATCTGTAGTGAAAAAAGATATTGAAGTTAAAAAAGTGGCTGAAAAATTTGGCGCGTATCGCAGAAAGGCGTAACTTTGCACCCGAAAACGCGGCGGGATAGCTCAGTCGGTTAGAGCGTCGGATTCATAACCCGGAGGTCTCGAGTTCAATTCTCGATCCCGC
>OFFM01000492.1_pt1 | contig 31925 bp, 22 predicted proteins | sample 1521401 | NCBI WGS metagenome assembly OFFM01 (sample SAMEA3504118, study PRJEB24116) | mouse gut metagenome | biome: mouse gut; feature: mouse-associated habitat; material: faeces | place: Denmark | collected 2011
ATCTCTCTTTATTTGATGATTTCTAAACCAACGCGATTTTATCGCACCAGAAGTAATGTGTTTACATTGTTTTGTTAAAAAATCGACCTGAGGGATGGCGGAAGTGAGGGAATTTATTAATTTTGCATTTTCGTGTTTCCTGTAGTGCTTAGAGCACGCAGGCAATTTTGAAACGTCAGTATAATACCAGTTTATATACACATAGTAACTTATGAGCGACCGTCTTTATATTTTCGACACCACGCTTCGCGACGGCGAGCAGGTGCCGGGTTGCCAGCTCAATACGGTAGAGAAGATTGAGGTGGCTAAAATGCTTGAGGAACTTGGCGTCGATGTCATCGAAGCCGGTTTTCCCGTGTCAAGTCCGGGTGATTTCAATTCTGTAGTGGAGATCAGCAAGGCAGTCACCTGGCCTACGGTCTGCGCGCTGACGCGTGCGGTGGAGAATGATATCCGTGTGGCAGCCGATGCTCTGCAGTATGCGCGGCACAAACGAATCCATACAGGTATAGGCACCAGTGATTACCACATCCGCTACAAATTCAACTCCACCCGTGAGGAAATCCTCGAACGTGCTATCGGTTGTGTGAGCTATGCCAAGAAGTTTGTCGAGGATGTACAGTTCTATGCCGAGGATGCTGGTCGGACGGATAATGAGTATCTGGCGCGAGTGATCGAGGCTGTGATACGTGCCGGTGCAACAGTCGTCAATATCCCCGATACTACCGGCTACTGCCTCCCCTCGGAGTTCGCGGCTAAGATACGCTACCTGATGGAGCATGTTGACGGCATCGACCGCGTGACCATAGCAACACACTGCCATAACGACCTTGGTATGGCAACGGCAAATACCGTAAGCGGAATCGTAGCCGGTGCACGTCAGGCAGAGGTGACCATCAACGGTATCGGAGAGCGTGCGGGCAACACATCGCTCGAAGAGGTGGTGATGACTTTCCGCTCACACAAGGAGCTCGGCATCGACAGCAATGTCAACGCCACGCGTCTGAGTGGCGCGAGCCGAATGGTGTCGAGCCTCATGAATATGCCTGTGCAGCCTAATAAGGCTATAGTGGGTAGAAATGCGTTTGCTCATTCGAGCGGCATACATCAGGACGGTGTGCTCAAGAACCGCGAGAGCTACGAGATAATAGACCCGAAAGAGGTGGGCGTAGACGAGAATTCGATCGTTCTGACGGCGCGCAGCGGACGTGCGGCACTCAAGCACCGTCTGCACGTGCTCGGGGTTGAGCTTGACAAGGAGAATCTCGACAAGGCTTACGAGGCATTCCTGCGCCTTGCCGACCGCAAGAAAGAGATCAACGATGACGATGTGCTGATGCTTGCCGGCAAGCAGAACGCCAATCACCGCATAAAGCTGGAATACCTGCAGGTGACTTCCGGCGTCGGTATACGTTCTGTCGCGAGCATAGGGCTTGACATAGCCGGAGAGAAATTCGAGGCGGCAGCCTCCGGCAACGGACCTGTCGACGCTGCTATCTCGGCGATAAAGATAATCATACGTCGCACCATGCTTGTCAAGGAATTCCTGATCCAGGCAATAAACAAGGGAAGCAATGATGTGGGCAAGGTGCACATGACTGTGGAGTACGAGGGGCAGCCGTATTACGGTTTCTCGGCAAATACCGACATAGTCGCCGCCAGTGCAGAAGCTTTCATTGACGCAATAAATAAATTCGTGCACTGATGGGAAAGACTCTCTTTGAGAAAATTTGGGAAGCGCATACGGTGACCGATATCCCCGATGGTCCGTCGCAGATATATATCGACCGTCATTATTGCCACGAGGTGACATCGCCACAGGCTTTCGAGGGACTCCGTCAGCGGGGGCTTCGCGTGCGTCGCACAGACCGTACGACATGCTCGCCGGATCATAACATTCCTACTGTCGACCAGGACAAGCCTATAGCTGACCCGGTGTCGCGCAATCAGGTGGCGACCCTGGAGCGCAATGCCGCCGAGTTCGGGCTTACGCTATTCGGCATAGGTCATGAGCGAAATGGAATAATCCATGTTATAGGTCCGGAAAACGGTCTGACGCTTCCGGGATCCACAATCGTGTGCGGCGACAGCCATACTTCAACTCACGGGGCTGTTGGTGCCGTGGCATTCGGCATCGGTACTTCGGAGGTTGAGATGGTGCTCGCCACGCAGTGCATCCTTCAGCCACGTCCGCGCACGATGCGCATAAACGTAGAGGGTAAACTCGCCAAAGGTGTCACCGCAAAAGATGTCGCCTTATATATAATAGCGAAGATGACCACCGGCGGTGCCACCGGTTATTTCGTTGAATATGCCGGTGAGGCGATCCGTTCTCTCAGCATGGAGGGTAGGATGACACTCTGCAACATGTCGATAGAGATGGGCGCGCGCGGAGGTATGGTCGCTCCTGACGAGACGACGTTTGAATATATCCGCGGGCGTGACTTCGCGCCGAAAGGTGAGGCTTGGGATCGGGCGGTAGAGTATTGGCGCACGCTTCCGAGCGATCCTGACGCGCGCTTTGACGCAGAGGTGACATTCCGTGCCGAGGATATAGCCCCGCGGATCACGTACGGAACAAATCCCGGAATGGGCATAGCGATCGATGAGGATGTCCCGGCAATTCCTATTGATGATGAGGCTGCCGCTGCATCGGCTGCAAAGTCGCTTGAATACATGGGGTTCCGCTCCGGTCAGAAACTTCTTGGCGAGAAGGTGGACTATGTGTTCCTCGGCAGCTGTACGAACGGCAGGATAGAAGACTTCCGTGCGTTCGCATCGTATGTGAAAGGTAAACGCAAGGCACCGGGTGTCACGGCATGGCTGGTGCCTGGTTCCTGGGCTGTAAGGCGGCAGATCGAGGCTGAGGGTATCGACAGGATTCTCGCTGATGCGGGTTTCGAGCTGCGTCAGCCCGGATGTTCGGCATGTCTTGCCATGAATGATGATAAAATCCCGGCTGGGGCGCTTGCCGTCTCGACCTCCAACCGTAATTTTGAAGGCCGTCAGGGACCGGGCGCGCGTACTGTGCTCGCCGGACCGCTTGTGGCTGCTGCCGCCGCTATACATGGAGTGATTACCGATCCACGCATATAAAGATGAAAACAAATCCTAAATTCAGCATAATTACCTCACGTTGCGTGCCGCTCCCTACGGAGAATATCGATACGGATCAGATTATCCCCGCACGCTTCCTGAAAGGCACCTCGCGCGATGGATTCGGCGAGAACCTTTTCCGTGACTGGCGATACGACGCCAATGGTGAGCCGATAATGACTTTCCCGCTCAATGATCCGACCTACAGCGGGTGTGTGCTTGTCGCCGGTAAAAACTTCGGATGCGGATCAAGCCGCGAACATGCCGCATGGGCTATCGCGGATTATGGTTTCCGCGCAGTGATCTCGAGTTTTTTTGCCGACATACACAAGAACAACGAACTGAACAACTTTGTGCTGCCAGTGACTGTCAGCCAGGACTTTCTTGAGCATCTGCTTGCAGAAATCGCCGCCGACCCGACAACTGAGGTGCGGATTGATCTGCCAGCCCAGACGGTCACCGTGCTAACCTCGGGACGTTCGGAGCATTTTGAAATCAACGCATATAAGAAGCAGTGTCTCACAGAGGGTCTTGATGACATCGGTTATCTTCTCGCACACGCTGCGGATATTGACAAATACGAAAACGAAACAAACTCATGAATCTTACCATAGCATTACTGCCGGGCGATGGAATCGGTCCGGAAATATCGCGTCAAGGGGTCAAGGCGGCGAATGCCGTGGCTGCTAAGTTCGGACATCGTCTGCATTTCAGGCATGCACTTATCGGTGCCGCTGCTATTGATGCGACTGGCGATCCTTTCCCTGAAGAGACATATAAGGTGTGCAGCGAGGCGGATGCCGTGCTTTTCTCCGCCGTGGGCGACCTTCGTTTTGACAACCGTCCGGATCTGACGGTGCGCCCTGAGCAGGGTCTGCTTGCTATGCGCAAGAAACTCGGACTGTTTGCCAACATCCGTCCGGTGAACACGTTCGACTGTCTGCTTCATCTGTCACCGCTGCGTGAAGACCGCATAAAGGGAGCTGATTTCGTGTGCATACGAGAGCTTACCGGCGGAATGTATTTCGGCGACAAGCAGCAGGACGACAACCATGCTTTCGACGTGTGCAGCTACACACGCGGTGAGATCGAGCGGATACTGCGTGTAGCATTCGGCTATGCACAGCGCAGACGCCACCATCTGACGATCGTCGATAAGGCGAATGTACTCGCGACATCACGTCTGTGGCGTAAGGTAGGGCAGGAGATTGCCACTGAGTATCCGGATGTGGAGGTGGAGTTCATGTATGTCGACAATGCCGCTATGCGCATGATCCAGGATCCGCGTTCGTTTGACGTCATGGTTACTGAGAATACTTTCGGCGATATCCTGACTGACGAGGGTAGTGTTATCTCCGGATCGATGGGATTGCTCCCGTCGGCTTCGACAGGCAGCGGCACTCCGGTGTTTGAGCCGATACATGGCTCATGGCCACAGGCTGCCGGTAAGGACATCGCCAATCCGCTCGCACAGATTCTCTCGGTAGCTATGATGTTCGAGCACTTCGGACTTGCCGAGGAGGGACAGCTGATACGCCGCGCTGTCGATGCATCGCTCGCCGAAGGTATCCGTACCCCCGATCTCGCAGCGGAAGGTGCGCAAGCGTATGGGACTGAATACGTAGGCACCTGGATAGCCGATTATATATCGCGCTCCTGATCAAGCTTAAAATCAACCGATCATGGTTCTGAGGGCAGAGCCGTGATAAACGGATATGAGTTGTGTGTCGCAAATTGTGCCACACAACTTTTTTATGTTGAGTGTGATAATTACGGAAATTTTTCCATAATTTCTTTGCGCTATTAAAAATTGTATATAATTTTGCGCGAAACTAAACATGCAATCACAGAACGCTTATGAGATATGACGCTCCGGGAAGCTATCTTCCACCGATCAACCTTGTAGAGGCACGCGCCGCACATGCCGACGTAGCAACAATCAGCGCACTTGAGGATGAAGCCGTGCGCGACATCATCGACCGTCAGATCGCGGCAGGAATGCCGGCTGTGACATCAGGCGAGGTGCGCCGCACATCCTGGGATAAGGATTTCTATTCCGGACTTGGGGGAGTGTCTATCGAACACGTGAGCAGCGGCAGTATCTATCAGCCCATCGATACGTTTACAGACGTGATGCGGTTCGACGGTCGTATTGCATACAATCCCGGGCATCAGTTCTTCGAGAGCTTCGAGTTCATACGTGATTATGTAGCCGGACGTGCGCGTTGCCGCCAGACGCTTCCGTCGCCCACGGATCTGTATTTCGACATACTTCAGATGGGTGAGGGCAATATAGCTTCGGTCTACCCCAGTCCGGACACACTCATCGAGGATATAGCGGAAGCCTATCGCCGTACAGCAGAGCATTTTTACTCGCTAGGGTGCCGTGACATTCTTTTTGACGACACAGTGTGCGCACAGATGTGCGACAATACTTTCCTATCGCGCCTAATCATTGCAGGTATCGATGTAAAGCAGTTGAGCGACGACCTGATGCGTCTGTTGAACCTGTCGGTCGATGGTCTGCCCTCCGATCTCAGTATGGAGATCTATATGTCGGGCGGCACAACGGTGGTGCCGGAATGGATCACGGTCAATAATCCCGACAATCCGCTCAAGAATATTCTCCCCAACCTGCATTTCAACGTGTTTTTCCTTCCGTTCACACCGGGCGATGTGGAGCAGCTTGCCGTGCTTGACTACCTGCCGAAGGGCGCGAGTGTGGTGCTCGGTCTCATATCAGCCCATTCACCATGGCCGGATGACATCGATGCTGTCGAGACTTCGATAAACACGGCGTTGCGCTATCTCTCGCCCGCACAACTTGCTATCGGTCCGCAGTGCGGGTTCAAGATGACACATTTCATAATGCGGGGTCTTGTCTATGATGACCAGTGGCGTAAGCTGCGCACGCTCTCAGAGATAGCACGCGGAATCAGCATCTGACATTGATGGGGTCAGGTACCGGGGCAATGATACGTCTTATCAATGACGACTTATCAATGTGGCGGAAATAATTTTTCCGTCGGCATAAGCCGTTAATTGCTGACTATTTGCTAACTTTGTGCCCAAATGTCACTCAACCTAACCATAGACCAGGGCAATACCGCCGCCAAGATGGCGGTCTGGGACGGCTCCAATATGCTTGACCAGACGATTGAGACAACGCTTACAGCTCACTCAGTCGAGCGGTTTCTCGCACCTTACGGAGATGTGGAGCAGGCTATGTATTGCTCTGTAGCATCGCGTGGTAGCGAAATAGTGGCTGCACTCGGCAACCGCATAGCCCGTGTAGAGCGTCTGTCGGTTTCCACCCCTCTTCCGATAGCTATCGATTACCGCACTCCGGCAACGCTCGGAACCGACCGCATAGCAGCTGCCGTGGGTGCCTGGAGTCAGTTCGCGGGGGAGTCGCTGCTCGTGGTTGACGCGGGAACCGCCGTGACCTACGATGCTGTAAGTGCCGACGGTCATTTCATAGGTGGTAACATAGCTCCTGGGATGCGTATGCGTCTGGAGGCACTGCACCGGTTTACGGCACGTCTGCCCCGGGTGGAGGTGCCGCGTGAGATCAATTACGACACCTTCATGGGTTATGACACCCCGTCGGCAATGATTCTCGGTGCGGTGTACGGTATCGTGGGAGCAATCTCATATTACCGCAGCCATCTTCCGGAAGGGACACGTGTGGTCGTGACCGGCGGTTGGGCTACCGAGCTCAGCAAACTTATGGATTTTGACGTGACAGTCGACACTGACCTGGTAAGCAAGGGTCTTAACCGAATCCTACTTTACAATGAAAATAACTGAAAAGTTACATGCGGCATCAGCAGCCGCACTCATCGCACTATGCATCGCTCCGGCTGTGGCGCAGAACACCACCAGCCCCTACTCACGTTTCGGCTACGGACTGCTGCGCGACAATGCCACAAGCGCACAGACCCAGATGGGTGGCGTGGGCTACGCCATGCGCAGTGGCAGACAGATCAATGTGATGAACCCGGCATCATACGCCCGCATTGATTCGCTGACGTTCCTTTTTGACATGGGTGTCACCACGTCTTTCATAAACTCCAATGATAACGGAACTACTCTGAACCAGAAGGGGGGCGGTCTGGATTACGTGACGATGCAGTTTCCTGTCGGCAGCCGTTTCGGAGCGAGCGTCGGTCTGCTTCCTTACTCATCTGTAGGTTACGCTTTCGGTTCAGAGATCAAGAACGGAAGCAGCAGCCGCGAGGGTGTCGGCGGTTTCAACCAGTTATATCTTGGATTTGCCGGTAAGATATATGGTGGACTGACAGCCGGTTTCAACCTGTCGTATCTCTTCGGATCAAACACGCACGATGTGTTCGCGTACACTGATGCCGGTTCGACGGCGGTGTTCGAGCAGGTGCTCCGCGTGCGCGACTGGCATCTGCAGCTCGGTCTGCAATACGGACTGAATGTGGGGCGTGACCGCACTGTCGGAATCGGTCTGACATACTCGCCCGGAAAAGATCTGCGCGGCGACGGTAGTGTAGTGAAATACAATCTCTCGGTCAATGAGACTCCTGACACTGTGCAGACTCTGAAACTCAACAAGAATTTCTCGTTGCCCGATACTTGGGGCGTAGGTGTCAACTACCAGTGGGGTAATCGGCTGATGGTCGAGGCTGACGTGACTTATCAGCCCTGGAGCAAAGCAAAATTCGCCAAAATGTCGGATTTCCCGGCAACACGCTTTGCCGACCGTTATAAGATTGCTGTCGGCGCGCAGTACCGTCCGCGCGACCGTGGCAATTATCTACAGAGCATACAGTACCGCGCAGGTGCATTCTTCAACCGTGACTATATGATGGTTGGCGACAACAATGTGCGTGAATATGGTGTGGCATGTGGTTTCGGACTTCCCACCCTCTCGACAAAAACCATAATAAGCCTCGGTTTCGAGTACCGTCACCGGCAGGCTCATCCCACCCCTCTGCTGAAGGAGAATTATTTCAGCATAACACTGGGTGTGAACTTCAACGAGGTGTGGTTCATGAAGCGTAAGATTGAATAATCGCTGCAGTTCCTGACCATCCGCGTGCGTCCGTACAGTGCCATAATAGCAGTCGCCACGCTTGCAGGACTTGCCGCCTGCGGTGGTGATGACACCAAGGACATGGCTGAGAACGTCGATCCGGAGACGTTTGCCACCATGACCACGTGCGACGTGCAGACACTTGTGTCGGACTCCGGCATCACCCGCTACCGCATAATTGCGCCTCTGTGGCTTGTCTATGATGAAGCCCGCGAGCCTTACTGGCGTTTCCCGAAAACGCTGCATCTGGAGCGTTTTGATCCGCAGCTGCGCATAGAGGCTACAGTAGATTGTGACTCGGCGATTTACTTCAAGAACAAACAGCTATGGCGGCTTGATGGGAATGTGCATGTGCTCAACACTTTGGGCGAACGTTTTCTCACCGAGCAACTTTTTTGGGACCAGCGTAACGAGAAGGTTTATTCCGACTCGTTCATCCATATAGAGCGCGCCGACCGTACGTTGGAGGGATATGGGTTCGAGAGCAATCAGCGTATGACGCGTTTCACCGTGCGCAATGTTTCGGCTATCCTTCCGGCATCCCAGTTCTCACCGGGTCAGCAGCGCGATTCTGTCGGTCAGGGCGTTAATGCTCAGGACAGTCTGCGGGAGGAGATGCAACAAAATGCTCCCTCGGAGGTTCTACCTGTTGAGACCCCGGTAGCCGACAGCGTACCGTCGTCAAAGACTTTACGCCGTAAGCCGGTAAAGCCACGTAACAGTTGACGGCAAACCGTACTTATAATGAACTCAACCTTTTGATCATAACCGAACGATGTCACTTACAGTCTGGATCATAATAGCAGCCGTGGCGCTGGTGTTCTCAGCCCTTTTCTCCGGCACCGAGATTGCATACATCACTTCCGACCGCGTGCGCGTGGAGCTTGATGTCAAGCGAGGCGGGGGAGTGAACTCCATAATAAGCCGCTTCTATGGCAATCCCGACCTGTTCATATCCACAATACTTGTGGGCAACAACATCATGCTTGTGATCTATGGCATGGGTGCAGCTGAGTTGATCGAGAAGCACTGGCTCGCAGGATATCATCTGAATGAGGCGCTTGTACTGCTTATATCCACGCTTATCTCGACCGGCATAATACTTATAACAGGTGAGTTTTTCCCGAAGTCTGTTTTCCGCATAAATCCGAACATATCGCTCAAAGTGTTTGCACTGCCGGTATACTTGTTTTATATTGTGCTTTATCCGGTGTCGCTTTTCACGGCATGGCTCTCGAAGATGCTCATGAGGCTGTGCGGAATCCGAACGGAACAGCAGCGCATGGGCATGCTTTCTGTCGGTGACCTCAATAGCTATCTTGACAGGACTATCGATGAGGTGAATCCGGAGAAGGCGCCGGTGGAGAATGAGGTGAAGATGTTTCACAATGCGCTTGATTTCTCCTCTACACATCTGCGCGACTGCATGCTCCCACGCAATGAGATAGTCGCGGTAAATATCGATACAACCGACCGTGATGCATTGAGCCGTCTATTCACATCGTCAGGCAGGAGCAAGATCGTGGTCTATCGTGAGGATATCGACGATGTGCTCGGTTATATTCATGTAAGCGAACTTTTCAATCCTGAAAGTGATTGGAAAGCCAATATAAAACCTGTGCTATTCGCGCCTGAGACGTTGTTAGCCAAGAAGCTGATGCGGCGACTTCTCACCGAGAAGCGTTCGATGGCAGTGGTTGTCGATGAGTTCGGAGGCACCGCCGGGCTTGTGACATTGGAGGATCTTGTGGAGGAGATTTTCGGCGACATACAGGATGAGCACGATACCGCCCGCTCACTTGTGCGTGAGATAGAGCCGGGTGTCTTTGAATGCTCCGGTAGAGTAGAGATAGAATCCTTGCGAGAGAACTATCATCTGGATATTCCGGAAGATGACGATTATCAGACCCTCGCAGGTTATATCCTTCATTCGGTCGGGCAGATACCTGCAGAGGGTGAGACAATGTCGCTCGACGGCAAACTTTTCACAATTATCCGCCGCACGGCAACGCGTCTTGAGCTTATCCGTATAGCTCCTGCTCCGGCTGAGCAGGATTGATCTGATTATCATACCCTCATACTTAACGCATATACTTAGGCAGCAGCTATAGCTGCGAGATATCGTATACCCTGATAATTTTTATATACTATAAGGTTGTAGTAACGTGTCGCTGCAATCTTATATGGACTGTGTAGATTAGGGGATCTTACAGGAGTTGGTTGTTTCACTCGGCAGCCACGGCGAGCTTTTTCGCATTGGAAAGGGTGCGCTTCCCATTGTGATTTATCTCAGCACGATAGATGTAGATGCCGCGGCTGACGCGTCGACCGGCATTATCGTTAAGCCGCCAGATGATGGGAGCTGTAGTGGTCATTGAGCTCGCAACACGTTGGGTCGTGCTCCATACCATGTGCCCCAGCAGGTTGTAAACGCAGATCGTAGCGGTGAGATTGGCGTTGGGACTGTTGTGGGTGATGTAGAAATTGGCTTGAGCCGTAGCGGGATTTGCGTCGGTATATATGTCGATAATCTCCGGTCCGACACGTGAATCAACGGTAAATTCTATGGTCGACTCGGTGCGGTTGCCGGCGGCATCGAAGATTGTAAGTGTCAGTGTATGTTTCCCGTCGGCAAGTTCCTGTAGGGGATAGGTTATAGTACCGCGATGGTCGCCGGCTGCCGTAGGTGCGAAACGTTGTGCCACATCGTTCATGGCGGCATCATTGTCGATCCGTATGGTCATTGTGCGTCCTATGCCGTATGATGACAGATTGAGCGCTGTTTCATCTGATATTACCGCAAAGAGTGTCGGTGAGGATCCGACAGTGGCTCCATTGCTGAAATCGGGGGTGTTGAGATACAGTTGCTCAATTACCGGCGGCACTGTATCGGTGGCGGCATATTCGTCGACACCGGTGATATACAGGTTGCGGAAGATGCCTGTAGCATGTTTGCCGTTTGCCGCTGCATAGAGTGATAGTGTGGCGGGGCGGTAATTGTCGGCTATATTCTGGGGTATGGTGAGGGTGGTGGTCCATTCACCATTCTTTACGCTGTCGGCAACGGAAGTCAACAACGAACCGTGTGTGTCAAACACGATGCGTCGTCCCTCCGTACCGTCGATATTACGCCCGAGTGTGATCTGTGAGGTATCGGCATCAAGGAGTGTGAGGGTAAGATTGCCGTTGAAATCAGTATCGGTATCGCCTGACAGGTCAAGTATCCTGCCGCTTAGCTTGAGCGTCTGTCGTGCGGATGCGTCATACGTACTGTCGGCATGAACCGTCCTGCCTGATAGAGTTGTGACCTCTGCACGCTGTGTTGCAATAGCCGGACGCAATGCAGGGTCGCCCATCAGCGCATAGCGCAGTTTGTTTGAATTAGACACTCCTGCGGGTGATGCAAGGCGGTTTTTAGCGTTCTGCAATGATTTTCCGATAGTGAGGGGATTGCCGTCAGCATCAGTGGTAAAAGCTTGTGCAGCGAGCTCGCATCCGAGCATTGCATTCTCGTTGATGAATACCGGACGTGTAGCTGATATAGCGGCGATTACGCCTGCTGATGGATTCAGGAGCATACGTTCTGCTCCGGATTGCAGGGCTGCATCCCATTGCATGAAATAGCATGTTGCACCGAAAAACACCGGCAGACGCCTGTTGCTCAGATTGGCGATGTCGGTAAGCGTCATCACATTCTGCGATGAAAGGTAATAGCGGTTGGCGTGTCCCACATAGTTCCACCATATGGCTCCGCGGTCGAGATCCTGGTGGAGCATGGTGCGTGCCTGACGGCAGACTCCGCCCTGAATGGGGTATGCATCGAGATAAATCTTGTCGTAATTAAGAGCCGAGCCGATAGCCGAGGAACGGAACTTCTCTACAAGCTGCTCGGTCTGTGTCATGTGCACTCCGTAGTCGCCGTCGTCGGCAAGCATAATTACGTTGTTGCGCCAGTTTCCCTCGGGTGGCGCGGTGACGTAGGCAGTGAGCTTGCGGATGTAATCGTCGGCTTCATCAGCGCTACGTGCAGGAATTCTTCCGACAGCAATACACATGCGGTCGGACTGCGGGCGCAACCCGGCGTCATCATCTAGCATAGCGAGGTAATCGTCGGTAGTGAACGATATATTTTCATGCAGACTCTCGCGGCTCTGCCAGACCGGTGTGCGGAAATTGTTGTCGAATGGCGGGGCTGTCGTCAGGCAACGGTTATCGAAGAATCCACGTCCGAGCAGCAGTACGTAGCCGAGTGAATCTGGATGCAGGTCGTAAGCCATCTTAAGCATACGTCTGAAAGCACCAGGATCCGGTGAACCTGAGCTGAACTCATTGAATATCTTACGCTGGTCAATGCATAGAGATGTTATGCCGTCGGTGCGAAGATGCAGTGCGGCTATATCCTGCGCCTGCCGTGAAAGTCCCGGCGCGTGTATGATTATCATCTTAGGTGCGGAAGCATGGAGAGTGGAGTGCAGATCTTGTGGATTCACACGCTCCCAGCTGTCGATTCCCGGCAGTTCGGCTTCCGGAAGCCATGCTGCGTAGTTGCGTAGGCCGGTATATGGATTTGTTAAGGCTATATTGCCTGTCGAAATCTCGGCGACAGACAGCCGATGCTGATTGCGCGTGTCGGTAACATCGAGTACGATAGCCTCTGCTCCGGCATCGGAAATCTGCAGGGATGTGTTGCGCGTTGTAAACTCGATAGATCCGGATGATAGCGACAGCAAGCGGGTATAGTTGACCGTTACGGCATCGATATTGGCGGCATGAAGCAGTCCTGTAGCTGAGAATCTGAATGTGAGATTCAGTTGCGCGGACGATGGGGTGAACGTTATATCCACAGGTGTCAGTGATCCGTATGTATTGTCGGCGACAGCTGGTAAGGTGGCACCACCTTCCGGTGTAAGCGTGCCGGAATCATCTGAAATGACGATTTTTCCCGTTCCGGTGGTGCGTGTGGCTATCGTGGCTGTCATGTGAGCCTCTGTGCCGGAGGCGAGTCCTTCGAGCGGCATGGTGATCAGTCGTGTAGGTTGTACGCGCAGGTCTTCGCCGTAGAGTTGTGTGCCGGTGCTGCCGTAGCTTACAAGTTCCTGTTCATGTACTGAAACAGCGTTGGCTGTTTTAGCCGCATCGGCGGTTGATGAAGGGGTGCCTTCGGACTGCAGTTTCAGCGGCTCGCGTGAGTCGGTAAGATAGTAGTAGGCTGCGGTAGTGTATGGATTGGGAGTGATAGTGATTAATCCGTCGTCGGTAACTGTGCGGGTCTCCGGTCCATTGGCGTAGAATGAGATTCCCTTTGTTGTAGCGAATACAGGAACCGCTGGGAGATCGTCAACATAATTCCCGGCTGAGAGATGGTCGCTGATAGTCTCGGCACCATAACCATAGACAGCGACCTTTGATGGATCGGAAAAACCCATATCGCGCAACTGTCCGTTGGTAATGGTATGTGGACCGGTGGCACTGACAGCTATCCGTACCCATCTGCCCGATGCAAGGACTGATGAACTGGCGTAGGTCTCAGGTGCAAAAGCTTGTGCCGTACCGGGGATGAACAGTGCGGCGATAACTAAAAGGTTTATAAATATGGCGGTTAACCTTGTGTACACTTGTTGACTGTGTTCTCAATCTATGCGCAGTTCGTATGACTGCTGTCTGAATAACGTATCAAGGGGTGTGATATTGTGCTACCGGGGCAACAAACAAGGAGTCCCATGTTGCGGAATCTCCGGTAAACACATTCAGATCGGTAAGCCGGTCCACACCGTCGATAATCCCCCGGTGAGAGAATTGCCATATAGTATGGTGATACTTTCCATCCGGTGGGGTATTAAACGAGCAGAGCCACAAAGGATACCTCTCGAGCCGGCGGTGTATGAAACGGTCGTAACCATCTTTATTGGTGTACAGGATGACAGTCCACCCCTCAGATTTTAACTTGGAAGCCATTGCCTCAATCTCGGCAACAATTGACTCAGTGCTACGGTCGGTAGGATTGGTCCACTCCTCGACATCGATAGCTACAGGCATGTCAAGAGGCATTCCGCGGACGCTATTGAGCAGATTTATAGCCTGCATGTAGCCGGGAGTGTCGAAGCGGAAAAAGTGGTAGGCACCGACGCGCAGTCCGGCACGACGTGCCGCAAGCGCGTTCTGCAGAAACGCCTTGTCCTTGTGCGTGGCTCCCTCGGTAGCCTTTATCATGGCGAAAGAGTACCCGGCGCGCTTCACGGCGTTGAAGTCAACATATCCGTTGTGTGCGGATATGTCAATCCCTTTTATTGCGAAAGTGTCGACACCGCGCGGCAACTGTGTCTCGCCTCTGCCGGTAGCGACGAGCCAGAATATCAGGGTGGCTATCGCGCAGAACACAGCGATAGCCAGAATGCTCATGATGCGGTGTAACATTCCACAAAAATAGGAATTTCCTTGGCAAAATGCAAGAGCAGACTTGAAAAAATAGAGAAGTTGTCTACTAAACGGTGACGACGTCAGTCATTCAGCTCACACGGATGAAATGGGTTATTGTGGCATCGGCAGTCAGCCATTCAGTCTCCGGAATTCGATAGTTGCAGTAGCCGGTTCTCACAGCGGATTGCCGAACTTCAAGAAGCTGCCGTGTGGCGAGCGATGTGGCTATCCGGTCAGTGTATTCCGCCATCCGTTCGCCGAAAAGGTCATGGACAAGTGCTAAATCAAGTCCTCTTTTCGTGCGGAGACTTACCATGCAGAAGTCGTTGTAGGCTTCGTCTATATTCTCTGTCTCATGTACAGTAACACCTATGCCTGACGCGGATATATATGCGCGGAGATTATGTGGGTTATAGCTGCGTGTACGCGCACCGTCATAACTGTGCGCGCCCGGTCCTAATCCGAGGTATGGCGTTAGATTCCAATATGAAGAGTTGTGGCGTGCCTGATGTCCCGGGCGTGCGAAATTCGAGATCTCATAATGGTCATACCCGGCGGAAGATGTCAGACGGCACAGCAGATGGTACATCTCAACGAGCGTGTCGGTCGGTACCGGTTGTATCTTGCCGGCATTGAGCATGGCGGTCAGACGTGTGCCCGGTTCGTAGGAGAGCAGATATGCTGACAGATGTTCCGGTTTGAACTGTAATATGTTCACTACAGATTCCTCCCATTTCTCAATGGTCTGCCCGGGCAAGCCGTATATAAGGTCAAGGCTGATGGAGAGTCCGGTATCTTGGAGCAGCCGGATAGCCTCGGCTGCCTGTGCGGCGGTGTGTCGGCGACCGATAGCGTGCAGGGTCACATCATCAAAAGACTGTACGCCCATGCTGACGCGTGTTATAGGCGTTCCGCGCAGCCAGTGTGTGAAATTTTCGTTTATATCTTCCGGATTTACTTCTATGGTAAATTCAGTAAGCTCATCTGTCGGTAATGCAGATATTATCCGGTCAAGAAGCCGGGTTGGAAGTGACGAGGGGGTTCCACCTCCGATATAGATAGTGTCTACAGGACCGGGAATTTCATCGCGTCTCGCCTGAAATTCATTAAGGAGCGCATTGACAAATTCCTCTTTTCCCGCATCTGACGGGGTGGAGTAGAAGTCGCAATAAGCGCACTTTGCGTGGCAATATGGTACGTGGATGTATAGACCGGACATAGGTATTTACAAGGATTCAGGATTGCTCACGCCCGCATATTCTCCAGAACTTGCAGAATTTGCATGAATGCGGATCGTCTGACTGACGGAATGGTATGTCGGGATTGAAGATCTCCTCAATCAGTGAACGTATGCAGCTCTCAAACTCATCAGCGAAATCAGCATAATCGAGTATAGGAATCTTACCCAGCGACAGGTTTTTTACATTCTTATCCCTGCCTATTTTTGTAGTGCTGTATATCAGCGGCATTATGGCACCGGTGTATGCGTTATGCTGCCGGTAGACAGCGCAATAGAGCATCAGCTGCATTATCGCTTTTATCCTGCTGTGGTTGGGTGAATGTGTGAACAGATCCTGAACAGATGGTGCGGAGAGTTCATCGCTTCCGGTCTTGTAGTCGACAAGACGGACTGTGTCGCCCACGGCATCCACGCGGTCGATCAGCTGACGGATATTGACCGTGAGGCTATCGTTGACAGGATAGCGCACCACCATCTCGCACTCTGCACCGATAAACCGGAATGGAGTGATCTTCATATCTTCCCGGAGGATTATCCGTGCGGTCTCGGCAAACACCCTGCCATAGATGGCGGTCTCTCCCTGCAATGGTGTCAATGTGTTCTCCGGGAATCCGTTGAAACAATGGTTTACGGCTGCCGTGACAAACCGGTCGATGGTTGTATCGGTGGGGGAGAGCAGTCCGGCTATATCCTCACGGGTGACGGTTACAGATTCGGCATCGCCGAGCATGCTGTTGTAGATATTCTGCATCACCTCATGCACTATGGTGCCGTAGGTGCTTGAGTCGAAATAATCCTCGGCATCATCGCCGGGATTGAATCCTTCGACGTATCTCAGATAGAACTCAAGCGGACAGTTTATATAGCTGTTGAGTGCGGATGCGGAAAGGCGGCGCGATCCCTCGCCGGTGTGTGTGTAGTCGGCAAGCCGTGCCATGACAGCGGGTGTCTTGTGCGCGAGCATCACACGGTTGTCAGCCGGGTGTATGTCGAAACTGAGCATCCGGTGGTTGATAGCCGGTGTCTTGAACAGATACAGTATCTGCGACAGATAGCGCGACATTTCACCGGTCTCGGTGCCGACGGTGCGTGCGTCGTAGAGCAATGTAACCCGCTTTGCACGCGATATGAGGCGGTAGAAATAGTAGGCGAATATGTTTTCCTGGAAATCAGCCGTAGCCATTCCGAATCCCCGGCGCAGTGTGTCGGGGATGAACGAGTTGGAATAGTGTCTCCGTGGGAATGTACGCTCGTTCATGGAGATCATTACTATATTGTCGAAATCGAGCGCGCGCGTCTCGAGCACACCCATGATCTGCAATCCGCGTAACGGCTCGCCGGTGAAGTGGATCTTGTCGGAGGCAATAGCGCGCTGAACAAGGCGTATGGCTGTATTGCCGCGCATCTTAACTCCGTATGTTTTCACTGCATGGCGCACGAGTTCTATCTTCTCACGGTATGCATCAAGGAAGTGTCGTCGCAGCATGTCGTCGGGCGAAGTCACCGATAGTATCATGTCGGTCACGGCGGTAAGATAATAGCTTACGGCATCGATATCTTCGTCGGCAATCTTTCGAAAAATCGCAGACAGGGATGGCGCTACGGTTGCAATATCATTTGCAGGAACGCGTATCAGGCGGCGGGTAGTGATGAGTTGTGTGATCGCTTCTGTTTCTGACTGAAACGATGACGCAATCACCGGATTGGTTATGATAGCGTTTATATTGTCGCGCAAAAACGTGGCTTCACCTGATGCTGACTTTCTGGAGTTATGGTGAAGTCCGACAAGGCTGAAAAGCAGTGCGGCTACTGGATTGCTGCGCATTCCTACACCCATGGTTACGTTAACCGAGGTAATTTCCGGCGGGACGGAGCGCAGCAATGGCATGAACATGCTTTCATCGGGGAGCACGACTGCAGTATCGATCGCATTCGTCGGATCGGCGATGCTGCCGTCGGCAGCCATTTCCCCGAGTATGGAACCGGCAGCTTTGATCTGTGCATTGTTGCCCGGCACGCCGATGATGTCGATCCGGGGCATATCGGTGATCGGCTCTTCGGGTAACGGGTATCGTGATGCAAACTCGCGTGCGTTGGCGCTGATGAACCGCGTGGCGCGGTTGAAGTCCTCGGTGAACGCAGGTGAGTTGAAATCCCAGTAGAAGTCGGCTATGCCAAGCCGCTGCAGAGAGGTGAATATCATCCGCTCTGATCTGTTGAGGACGTTGAATCCGATGAACACGTATCGTCGGGATCTGAGTTCTGACGGATCGGTTATGGCTGCAAGTCTCTCGGCGGCATTACGGTAAAGTGCCCCGGAGGTAGTCATGCCGTTCTCACGCAATCGCTCCATAAATGCGTGATACAGCGGGGCGAGTGTAGCCCAGAGGCGCACAAACTCCTGTTTAGCCGGTTTTGTGCCTTCCGGGCGGTAGTGGCGCCAGAATTGTTCGTGGCTTCTTGTCGCCTCATCGTCGCCCCAGTAGCGACGCACCGCTTCCATTTGATCATCGGTAAGGTAGTCGGTGCTGATCTCTTTGAAACGGTGGACGTTGATGAACAGTTTGTCGGGATTGACAAGATAACGGTCTACATCACTGAAATCTCCGAGCAGCATCTCGCCCCAGAATGCAAACCGCTCGAAATCAAGATTGCTGTCGGCTGACGAAAGACGCGCATACTCGTTGTAGAGTGTGAAAAGCTGATCAAAGCGCGGAGCCTCGCTGAGTTTTGAGAATGATGCCGCAAATTCGCTGATTGTGCGTGTGGTGAAGCGTTCGGGCACGCTGGGGCATTGCTTGAGGAAGTGTGCGAAGAAAGTGGCGGAACGCTTGTTGGGGAATATGAAGCAGACATCACGGTTCTCGCTTGCCGGCAGCGAGGCGTAGATCTCAGCGATCTGTTTAAGAAACGGTGTGCGGCTCATGGGTCACTCTCGCTTTGGTTCAGTATTGATGCGATGGTTCGGCTCACTGTTTAAGCAACAGGATGACCTTTATAGCCACGTCGAGATTGACAATCTTTCCATTGGCGTTGCCGGCAATGTCGCGGGCTGCATCGGTGAAGGTCTGCACGAGTTTCTCGGCATTGCGCTCGGTTATAAACCGGGCGAACCGTGAACTGAAATTGGCTTCTGTATTATTGAGATAAGAGATCTCCGGTATGTTGAAATTGTAGATGAAGTTCTCGCGTATGAGGCGTGTGGCGTAGTCGTAGAATTTAATCTCTTTTTCACGTCCGGCAGCCGCGAGATTCGCTCCCCATTCACGCAGCTTGAATATGTCGCGTTGATATGCGAGGCGCATAAGTGATGTGAAGGCATCGAAACGAGCTGCATCATCGCCTGCGGTGTTGAGCGCGCGCAAAGCCATCGACATGTTGCCCTCTGTGTTATGGGCGATAGCCTCGGCATCGGTACGGTCGATTCCGCGGGCTTCGAGAGCGTCGGCAATCACGGCGTCGGGCAGACGTAGCACACCGATGCGCTGCAGGCGGGAGTAGATCGTCGGCAATATCTCTTCCGGACGGTCGCTGACCATTAAGAATATGGTGTCGGGATATGGTTCCTCTATGAGTTTGAGTAGCTTGTTTGCCGCTTCGGTCTTGATTTTTTCCGGAAGCCACCAAATCACGATGCGGTAGCGTGCCGCATGCGATGAGAAAGCGAGTTTCTGTATGAGCGAGTTGCTTTCCTCGGCGTAGATTATAGGCTGGGCGTTCTTCTTGCGGAAAGTATCTGTCCAGTCCTCGAAATCCATGAATGTGTGTGTGGAGAGATAGTTGCTCCACTCGGTTATGAAATCATCGGATGTAGGTGCGGTCGCCGATGACCACCCGTCTGGTTTCGCTACAGGGTAAACAAAATGCGTGTCGATATGCGACATAGCCTGATGCTGTATGCACGAGGGGCATTTGCCGCAACTGTCGCCGTCGTGGCGGTCGGTGCAGTCGATATATTGCGCGAATGCGCGTGCGAGTGCCATTTTTCCTGTACCCGCCGGACCTTCGAGCAGTATGGCGTGCGGAATACGGTCGGAATCGGCGAGCGCCACAAGGCGTTGCTTCACAGACTGATGGGCTGGAATATCGGCGAAACGCATGTCAGAGCACTTTTTTCAGTATTTTCTCCACGCTTGCGGTGGCATTGAGCGAATATATGTGGACTGATGGGATGCCGTTGGCGTAGAGGTCGGCGATCTGTGCCGCACACCATTCCACACCCACAGCCTTAGCCTGGACATCGTCGGTGCACCTCTCGATCTCTTTTACAAGATCGGAAGGAATGTCGACATGGAACACTTTTGGAAGGATAGTGAGCTGACCGCGTGTGACTATGGGCTTGACTCCCGGTATGATCGGTACGTTGATACCTGCGCGGCGGCAGCGCTCCACAAATTCGTAGAAGCGGGAATTGTCGAAGAACATCTGTGTGACGATGTACTCGGCACCTGTATCGACCTTGTGCTTGAGCCAATTCATGTCGCTGTCTATGTTGGGTGCCTCGTCGTGCTTCTCCGGGTAGCCTGCTACACCGTAACTGAACGGAGCCTCGCTGACGACATCCATCTCTGTTCCGTCGATGAAGTAGCCCCGGTTGAAGTCGTTCACCTGGCGCTGAAGCTCGCTTGCATGAGCATGCCCGTTCTCGTTCGGGATGAACCGGTTGTCGTGACGCGCTTTGTCGCCACGGAGTATGAGGAGATTGTTGATGCCGAGGAAGCTGAGGTCGATGAGCGCATACTCGGTCTCGAGACGTGAGTATCCGCTGCATATAAGATGAGGTACAGCCGGGATGGAGTAGCGCTGCTGCAGTGCGGCGGCGACAGCGACCGTGCCGGGGCGTGAACGCTCAGTAAGGCGTTGGTACATACCGTCGGCAGTGCTTTTGTAGACAAGTTCGCTGCGATGTGTCGTCACATTGATGTAAGAAGGTCCGAATTGACTGAGGCGGTCGATGTTACCGAACAGCTGGTTGATTCCCCTGCCTTTCAATGGCGGAAGTACCTCAATAGAGAATCCTCTCTCTCCTTTGGCTGCTATTATTTCAGGAATTGTCATGTGAGTTGTGTGCGCATGAAAAAATTTGACGCACTATCTGCAAAGTTAGTCAATTTCGTCCTAACATCAATCTGTGGTGCTGAAAAAACGTGAATAAGGATAAATATTCGCATAATTTTCCGGATAAATTTGCATATAGAGCGCCGTATGCGTAATTTTGCAGCCGCTTTACTTAACTCATTGGATAAACACTACTCATTGAATAATAATATGGACAAGGGCTCTCTCTCATCTTCGCAACGGCGTATGCCAGGAGTTGCGGTATCGGCAATACCGATTGTGGCACTGATCGGTGCGCTTGTGACGGTGATAGTGCTCAAAGGCGCGGATTCTGTTCAGGATTACGGCTACCTTATGTTGCTTTCGGCAGCTGCTATCTGTCTTTTTGCCGCGCGATGCTCCGGTACGCTAAACCGCCAGATGCTAATGGCGGGACTCTGGAAGAGCGGCAGACAAATTCTTCCGGCGATACCGATACTTGTGTTCATCGGCACGCTGAGCGCCACATGGATGCTGTCGGGCGTGGTGCCTACACTGATACATTACGGACTCGATATGCTCGATGCCCAGGTGTTTCTGCCTGTAGCATGTATGGTATGTGCAGTAGTGTCGGTGGTTACCGGAACTTCCTGGACTACAATTGCGACCATAGGCGTGGCGTTCATGGGTATCGGTACAGTGATGGGGTACAGCCCCGGTTGGATTGCAGGAGCTATCATCTCGGGAGCATATTTCGGCGATAAGGTCTCGCCGCTAAGCGACACTACGGTTCTTGCCTCCTCATCGACCGGTGTGGATCTGTTCAGACATATACGTTTCCTGACCATCACAACGGCACCTGCGATGCTTGTTGCTCTCGGTGTATATGCTTTGGTAGGATTTACCTCGGATGGAATAGGGGCTGCCGATTCGTTGGGAATGACGCGGGCTCTTGAGGAGTGTTTCAATATCACTCCTTGGATTCTCGTGATACCGGGACTTACTGCCGTCATGATAGCCATGCGTCTGCGCACAGATCTGACTCTCGCCTTGAGTTCACTGACAGGTCTTGCCGGAATGTTCATTTTCCAACCAGGGATTGTGGGTGCGCTCGGTGGCGACGGTGGCTTTGTCTCAGCAGTCAAGATGAGCATGGAGGTGCTTATGACATCTACCGGCATCACTACCGGTAACGAGTTGCTTGACTCGCTTGTCTCCACATCAGGTGTAGCAGGGATGATGCCGACAGTCCTGCTGGTGCTTGGCGCAATGTTTTTCGGCGGAGCTATGCTTGGTACAGGAATGTTGCAGAGCATAACGGGATGGTTCACCGGCAGGCTGCGTTCGCCTTTGCGGATGGTTGGTGCTACTGTCGGTAGCGGACTGTTTCTGAACTCATGTACGGGCGACCAGTATCTGTCGCTGATTGTTGGTGCCAATATGTACAAGGCGGCATACAGGAAGGCGGGTCTGAAGCCTCAGTTGCTCAGCCGTTCGCTGGAGGATTCTGTGTCTGTCACATCAGTGCTAATACCTTGGAATTCTTGCGGACTTACGCAGAGCACCGTGCTCGGGGTGGCGACGCTTGTATATGCGCCTTTCTGTCTGTTCAATATCCTGAGTCCGGTATTGTCGGTACTTGTTGCCTGGGCAGGATGGGGCGTGCACCGGAAGAGAGTTGTGGTGGCAGCGGCTTGACCGTGAGTATGTGCCGAAGGTCAGTCTTTCTTGCTCTTGGTCTGCTCACGGCGTTTGAGCACAATGTGAAGCAGGGCTATAGCGATGAGTGTGAGGATTATTATGCCGAAATAATAGGTGTAGTGACCGGCATAGAATTCGCCTCTGCCTATATAGCTCATTACAGCAAGATAGATCAACAGCAGAAGCGGCAGGAGAGTGGAACGTTTCATGCGGGTGTTTCCTCTTCGGATTCTGGTTTTACGGTTATTTTATATGGTGATAGATCAGGGTTGAACTTGTGTGATGTCAGTGCGCTATGTATGCGCAGGCAAGCCCATGCGTCGATTGATGCGTAGGATTGCTGGCTGACAGTGAGTACCGGTGCCTCCCAGTTGGACAGCCGTTGGCTTTTTGATATGCGTCGGTTGAATATTATTGCGTAGATCTTCTGCAGCGATGCGTCGGTAATCGTAAACTCGCGCACTGTTTCCTGAAGATCGATGAATCCTGCCGGCTCGAACTGCGCGAGACGATGTAGAACGAGGAAATCATCTTTCAGCGACAATCCGACTTTCTTCACGCCCGGATCTTCCAGAAAACTGATAATCTCTGGGCAGAGTCCGGTTTTGTTTATACGGAAAAGATAGCAGTGATCGGCTGTAGATACCTGCATGAGCGATACTTTATTCAGCTGTCCCTTACGGAAGGATGGTTTTGTCTCAGTGTCGAAGCCTACGGTGCCGGCATGACGTATCTCCATGAGAGCCTCGGAGACTGCAGGAAGGGTTTCAACAACTGTAATCTGACCGTCAAACTCTTCAATCGGGAGCGTGGCGAGCTGTTCTTTAGTAATCGAGATAGTAAAGCCGGTATCAGACATTGTAATAATAGTTTAATTGCTGACACACCGCTATGAGTGCTATAATGTGTCAAAACTGACAGTGCCGGCAGTCGCGCCGTATTGTACACCATCAGGGTTTTTCCGGCTGCAAATTTAGTCAGACTTTTAGTAAAAACTGCATTTTTTACGCAAAAAATACGAGGATGTGTGATAACGGTTCAGCTCCTGCCGTCTGAACCATTCTGAAGACATCCTCCCATCCGGATACAACAGCGGTGTGCCAAACGAGTTTTGACACACCGCTGAGTATGATTCAGGATTGATGATTCACGGTAACGGTTAATGCTGCCGGATCAACTGATGCGGCTTTACTTCTTGTAGTAGTGATCGATCTTAGGCTCGGTCGTACGGTAATTTGGCATACACATTCCTGTCCGGGCTCCAATATATGTGGGGTCGGAGATATAGAATGTGCGACCGTCGTAGGTATATGAGTCACCGCTGATCGGCTCGTCGAGGCAAACGGATGCGCTCTCATGACCCGGATATGCGATGAGGTGGTTGTCGACACCGAGCACCCGGTTGAGCAGGTAGGTGTAGAATATAGCTCTGTCCTCACAGTCGCTCTTGGGGTAGACGAGCATTTCCTCCATGAAGTACGGTTTCTCGAAACCGTGGTAATTGCCGTCGGTGGTATACTCGGTGATCTGCTGCACGAACTGCAGGAGCTTGTCGACAGCCTGACGCTGCGGCAGTGAGTCGAGCTGCTGGTGAAGCTGATCAACAATAGCCTTGCGTGCGGCAGGGTCAACCTCGGAGATTGCAAAACCCTTCATAGAGATCTGCGGATAACGGTAGAGCATATCCTTATACCATCCGTTGGTTGTGCCCTCTACGGTCATACCTGCACCGGTAAGTTTGAACGGCACCGGGTTCTCCGGGAGTGTGAGTCCGCTTATCAACATGTCGATGCTGCGTCCGCAGTCTACTCCATCAGGGATCTCGCATGTCGAGATCATTCCTATCGTGGTCTTGGTGCCGTCGGGCTGTCCGAGTTCAAACACGTAGTAACGCGTGTTCCGGTTGCCCAGATCCAGATATGGGCGTGCATAGACCTTGTCGTCGAGTGCCATGAGCAGCAATGCTCTGCCATCCTGTCCGAGTGCGAGGCGCACGTCATATCCCATGTTGGCGAGAATAAAGTGCGCGAGTGAGTGCTTGGATGAGCGTGATGCATTGGGATATGCAGCCTGTATGTACGCGCTTACAAGTTCGTAGGTCAGGTAACCGTTCAGACCATACTCGGCAGCTGTCGACTGCAGTGAGGCTATGAGATCGGCAGCCGCTTTGGATTCGGCGAGCGAGCGCCACTGCGAGGCGAAATCACGCTGATTATTGATCGCGCTCAACTGTATTGCAGGTCCCGGAGCATAGCTCGGGATTCCGAAGTAGTCAAACTTGAAGTTTCGGTCGCCCGATGGTTTCGGTGCAGGAGCCGGTTTCGGAGCGGGCTTCGGTGCCGGTTTGGGTCCTGGTTTCGGAACTGAGGGCGAGGGCTTCGGTTTAGGTGCCGGTTTCGGTTTCTTTACCGGAGCAGGGGAGGGGAGTGGCTCGGCAGGCAGCTGCTTCGGTTCGGGGATTACGTCAGGCTTAGGTGTCTCGTCGCGTTTTACGCCTTTGAATACCTGGTAATCAGCCCAGACTCCTTCGAGAAACTTATCATAGTCCTCAAGCACACTCTGCCTGAACTGCTTGTAGTCGCGGTGCAGTCCGGCGCGAAATTCGTCGAAGGACTGGTTGTTGGTCTGCGCGGCTGCGTCAGCCGGCAGCAGCAACGAGACTCCGAGGAGTCCCGCTGCTGTTGTGCTGATGATGCTTTTAAGCATTGAGTTACTTATGGGTTGTCAATGTTTTTGTTGTTGACTTGCGTCAGTGAATGCCGGCTTACTCAGCCTCGAAACCTTCGCGAACGAAGTTTGCGATCTTTTCAGCGTGGGCTGCAGCTACTTCGCTCTCTTTCATAGCGTTCTCAAGAGCGCGGATGCGTGCCTTTGAAGCCGCGCTCTCGCTGACGATATAGAATTCCTGGAGCTCATAGGTGCCGTCGCCGAGATCGCGGATGATTGCGTAGCTGGGCTCCATCTCACCCTTTATCTCTTTCTCTACGAGACGCTCGTAAGCGGCATAGAAATGATCGAACTCATTCTCAGCTGATGTGCCATCGGCAGAAATGTCGCTGACAACGCGACCCTTTAGGGCGCTACCTGCGGTCTGTGCGTAGGAGATAGCTGCATTGTTGGCTGCCATCTGCTTGCCTACGTTCTTTGATTTGAAGCGGCTTGCGATGCCGACAACCTCACGTCCGTCGTCGCCGAGCTCGTTGAGTTTCTCATAATGCTTGAGAAGAGCAACCTCGAGGCTGCGTGAGCTGCCGAAGAGCTTCCAGCCCTCCTTCTTGTACTCTTTCATCTTCTCTTTCTTTTCCTTGTTGAGAGCCTTGTTGAGAGCTTTGCTCTGACCCATTGCTACAGGTGCGGCAACGAGAAGGGCTGCCACGATCATCATAAGAATCTTTTTCATCTCTGTATTGTTTATGTGATTATTGGTTGTGAGCTTGTGTTTAAATAATAGCTTAGTTGGAGCGTATCTCTATTCCGGTGCGGCTGAGTCCCATGCGGGTGTCGCGACGCCGGGCATCGGCTATCCATTTGTTGAATGCCGAAAGTGTCAATGATGCCGGAATACCGTCGGCAGTTATGTTGCCGGGGGGTGTGAACTGGTTTGGCGAGAAGATGACCACAACTTGATTGCGCTCTACGGCGGCATCGGTGGTGAGCAAAATCTCGTCGACGATTGAAGGATCCTCTACACCATCAGGGCGTGAGGTTGAGAAGAATACGTACTCCTTGCTCCGGCGAGTCTTCACGAGTCCTCCGGCATCCCCTACATAGGGGAGCAAACGGTACGCGGTATTCGATGCGTCAAGGAGGTAGACCGCAACATAGCCGTCGACAGGCGCACGGAAATAGACCCCGAGCTGTTCGCCGGCACTGAACGAAGTGGTCCGTGATGACAGGTCGGAGCCACGCAGAGTCGCTACTTCTATCGTCACGGCATCATTGCCCAGTGCACGAGCCTGTCCGCTTATTGTACATGTAACGATATAGTATCCGTCGGCATCGAGTGATACGTCGTATTTCGGGTCAGAAGTATCGGCAATCCACTCACCACGGACTTCTGTGGCGCTCAGCGATGAGAACACGTTGTCGCCATTGTTGGTGTCGTAGCTGTAGGTGTCGTTTGAGAGTGATGTGCCGAACTCCTTAGCCAGGGCTGCCAGACGCGCGCCTTCGAGTGCCAGACGCTTGCATTCGTCGAGTGAGTGATGACTGTCGCCATAGAATGTGTATGTGGCGCTCAGCTTCTTCACGTTGTCGGCATGAACCGGCACTGTGATAATCAGCGCAAGCAGCATTGCCACTAACATTGGCATTCCAAACGATATACGGTTATTAAGCGTCATGTTCAGTTTGCTGTAAGTTTTTTCTTGGAATAGATCTGCCGCATGTTGCCCGAGAGTGACACCTGGGGTGTCTGAGGCTTGCGGTTGATCAGGTTGGACTGACGGGCGACATTGCTCTTCACATCTTCGGCAAGGTCGGAAAGGGTGACGTTGCCACGTGTCTGCTGAAGTTTCTTAAGCAGATAGTATGTGAAAAGACCGTGGTTTTTCTCAGCGTAGGGGAGTGCTGTCTCCTGTCCGGAAGTCGCGCTGAGGATAAACATGTTGCCCTGCGGAGCGACCTCTTTAGGTTTGATAGCTACACCACGTGTGGCAGTCAGCATGCCGTCGCCACGGTTCGAGCCGCTGAAACAAGCATCGAGGAACACAATGATGTTCTCTGCACCGGAGTTGCCGAGCTCGTCGTAAAGCCGGTTGAGGGAGTAGCAGCTTTCGGCAGTCAAGGGATCTCCGTCGACAGGGAGGAGAAGAGCATCCTTCGTAGCCTCGTTTGGCATACCATGACCTGCGTAGTAGACTATGAGATCTGTGCCGGCGCCCATTGATTTCACTGCGTTCTTAGTCTGTGCTATGGCGCGCAGTAGTGCTCCGAGGGTAGCATCAGTCTGTACGATGATGTTCTCCTTCGGCAGTCCGAGTGTCTGCTCGAGATATTTAGCCATTGTCTCGCCATCGTGGAGAGCAGACTCTACATGCGGTACACCGGCATAGTTCTCGTTGGCTATGACAAGCGCGAGAGCGTTCGGGTTACGGTGGGATGTGGTGGGTATATTCTCGTCGACATCCGATTTCCGTGTGACTTTCAGGCTCTTGGTGGTTGTTGTAGCTGCGGCAACCGCGTTTCCGCTGTTTGCGTTACGCAGAATAGCCTCGAAGTCGACATCCACGTTGGTATTGGCGTATGCGAGTGCCTCGTCATTATTATAGACATAGCTTTTGCCAGTAGGTGTTACGAACGTGAGTGATGCGACACGCACCTCGTCATTCACGATGGTGTACTTCGGATTGCGGAAATGAATACCCGCCCAGTTGCTCTTGAACAGCTCCGCCTCATTGTTGGCAAGCGGTACATTGACATACATCGGTCCGTAGCTCGATTCAACGAGATACACCTCGTTTGCCGCATCATACGGTTTGAGCTCAAGGTCGGTAAGGCGCAGGCGACGGGCATATTTCTCAAGGTATTCCTTCTCAGCCTCACGGCATGCGTTGGTATACTCGGCGCGAATCGTGGCGTCATTGACGCGTCGCTGATAATCCTCCGGGCGCTCGAATTCACCCTTGCGGGTCCATTTAGCCAGACGCTCCTCTACTATGCTTTTGGCGAAGTCGGAGTAGCGGGGGGTGTCGTTGTCCGTAGAAGCTGCGGTCGATACAGCGCCGTCGCTGCGGCCGTAGTTCTTGGTATTGTTCTCGTTGTAAGCCATGATCGGCGGCATACCCATGGAGGGCATGGGAGATTCGCCGAGTGCCTGTATGCGGGTGTTGACCTCTTCAAACTTATCGCGGTTGTCCATGCATCCGTAGGATACGGCGAGTGCTTTGAGATACTTTACGGAAGTGGGGTCATTAGCTATAACCTCCTCCAGTTTACCTGTTGCCGCCGAGAAATAGTCGTTGCTCTGGCGTTTCAGTTTCTTAGCCGTACGCTCGTCGTCGGATGTTATGGCACGGTTGAAATAATCAACGCCCAAGTTGTAGTAACACAGCGCGATGTGGCGCGCGGTGCTGAGGTTCATCGGCTTCAGCTCATCGAGACGGTTGTAGACCGAGAGCGCTTTCAGATACTCCTGGTTGTCTTCAAGGAGCTTACCCTGTATGTTGAGCAGCTGCTCATCGTCGGGTTTGAGCGCCAGAGCCTTGTCGAGCAGTGGCTGCAGGTGTTCGCTGTGTGATCCGTCGATGCAAGCTTTTATTCCGAAAGAGATCAGGTGGTAGTTTTCGGGATATGCCTTGACTGCTTCGAGCATCGTCGCTACCGCGAGGTCATACTGCTCAATATTGAGGCAAGCCTGACCCATGTACATATAGACCTGCTCGCGCCGCGAAGGCTCGCCGGTGGCGAAATATGCGCGGAAGTAATCTATCGCTTTTGCGAAATCTCGCGAGTTGTATGCTCCGGAAGCGGCGATGTAGATTATCGACGGATAATTTGCATCGGTGCGGAAATTCTCTCCGTGGAAAGCATCGAGGAGGTGGGTGTCGATGTATGCGCCGGCAAACCGTGCAAGCTGATCGGAATTGTTGGCTGACGAGTAGAAGTATGCACCAGCCTCAAGCGACTGGTTAATGTCGCGGAGTATGCTTTTGCACCGGTCATATTCCGGCGTGCCTTTAGCCAACGATTTGATAGCTGTTGTAGCAGCGGTATTGCAGTCTATGACCGTCTGATAGTAATCTTCGCCAGGTTCACCCTCTGTCTGCGCGAACTTGATTGCGCGGTAGAGTTCGGATGCCTGTTCGAGAGGGTCGACGGTAGCTGTGGTATCAGCTGCGAGCGCAGCCACAGAATCGGCGGTGGAAGCCGATGGAATCTGTGGCGCGCCCGCAACCGGGAGTGCCTGTGAGGCAAGTGTTATCACTGCAGCTGACGCCGCTGTGAGAAGAACTTTCGGGGTTGTAGTCATCTATGTATTTAGAAAACGTAGACTTTATCGGTTGTTATATGTATTTGCAGAATGCTTCCGGTGGTTGATGATTAGAAAACATCGACGAATGTCAGCTCAGCCACAATGCGTCGGAACTCACTGCCTTTATCTTCCGACACTGCGATGTTATACCGGTAGTCGGCATTCATTTTGTCGAGGTTGTTGACGTTGCGCTGGAGGAAGTCCTTCACACCGTAGCCACGGAGGAACGCGAGCTGCTCATTCTGTGTTATGCCGCTCTTCTGTGTCACGGAAATGGCGGTCATCAGACCATCCTTGACAACCGGCTCTTCCTCGAAGTCGCCGTAGCAACCGTCGTAAGGGATGATGCGGCGGATGGGTGTGCCGTCGGCAGCACCGGAGATGTTGACACGGAGTTTCTTTCCTGCGGCGACATACTGAGCGAGATCGCCCTCAAATGCCTGCTTGATGATGGATAGCATCGAGCTTGCGGCACCAGACTCGTCAACCTTGTACTTACCGGGGCCGAAATCCTCATGGATAGAGTAGTCAGGCTCAACCTCGTAGCTGAAACGGACGATATAGTTGAGGATTTTCTTTCCGTCGGCGTCGTAATCGGGGACGACACGGCTGTCGACCGCAATGTTTGTGTGGTCAGATATGACGTTGCGCGATTTAGCCTCGGCTACGACTTTCTCGCGGAGCTGCTGAAGCTTGAGTTCTTCCATCTGCTGCTGCTGGAGTACTTCGATCGATACTACATTGTCGTCGTTCTCCATGAATGCGAGGGGAACACGGTCAAGGTTGTCGTAAATATATGTCTCTCCGTTGGCGCGGTTATGGAATTTAGCGTAGATAAGCTCGAAGTTGTCGTTGGGCATGATACCGTATTTGGCATCTTCGATTGTGATGTTGTCGACATTGGCAAATGCACTTACCGCATTTTCAGGGACGGGGAGGAGAATAGTGGGCATGTTGTCGAACTCGACCGCGAGCACCTGATTGCCACGGTCATATTTGCCAAGCGATATCTTAGACATCGAGACAAGGTCGCCTGCGAGTCCGGTTGAGATCTCATCCTCGAACATGCGGCGCTGTTTTGCACGGGATTCATCGTTGACACGGGCGCGGTACTGTTCCATGGTCTCACCCGGCATCATCTTGAGCCACTCGTTCATCATTTCGTCAGCTTGATCGGAGATGAGTCGTGCGTAGTAGGGCACGAGAGCGGTCATGCGCTTCACGTTCACTGCATTCGCCGAGTTGTAGGCGAGGAGTGTGTTGTTTTGTGTATCGCGTATGAACCGGAGATCTGACATGGAACCTTCGGGAACTTCCACATATTCGCGGTCTTCGTCATTGAGGGTGTTGACAATTGCGATCTGCGTGGGTGATGTCACCACAGCGATATACTTACCGTCGGGGTTGTAGTCGAAATCGATACCGTCGCCAAGTCCGTCGATGTTCTTCTTGATAATGAAATCGCGGGTATTATATACGCTCATGAGACCGTCGGAGGTGAGTACTGCAAATTCGGAATCATCGGGTGAGAATCCGACCTGTGTCACAGGCACGTCGAATGTCCACTCCTTGCGCAGGCGCTTGTCGGCATAGTTGTAGACCGCCACCTTGCTGCCATCGGTCATGGCGAGGAAATAGCCGTTGCCGCTCATGGTCATCTCTGTGGGAGCCATTGTGGTGGGGAAAGTGTCGACGGGCTGGAACTTACGTGTCTCAAAGAGATTTATGCCACGATCAGCGGCAACGATGAGGGTGCGCGCGTCGGGGGTGAAAATCGCTGATGTGGGGGAGCCGTGGCGCTTGACGTTGTGCTTGTAGCGGGCGTTGTTGAAGTCATTTGCGACAATGACGCGTGCCTCGCCATGCTTTTTGCCCTGACCGACGATAACGAAGTTGAAGCCGGTCGGATTGAACGACATCCATGTGATAGGTTCGCCAAGGTCAGCCATCTCGCTGTTGCGCAGTGTGTAGACCTTATCACCGGCGACAGAATATACTGTGACTGCACCATAGTCGGGGATTGCTACGGGCGTCTCTTTCATCTTGAAGTTGTAGAACTCTTTCTGCTGCCCGTAGGCATCAGTTGTGGAGCCTATAGCCAAAGCCGCCATCATGATAGGTGCGCTTATACGCATCAGTTTTTTCATATCTCTGTATTTGTTTATTATCTTAGTCTTGTTGTTGCCTGTGTGCTCATGTGTGATATCGTGTGAATATTAACCATCATTGACATACGCGTGTGTCTCCGGATGTGTGATCACTCTTGAAATTGCTGTGTCTCTGAGTTTAATGGATAATGATATCGGCGGCAAAGATAGTGTATTTTTGCATTATTCACAAATATTACTGTCCGCTAAACCATAAAATAGTGAGTCCAACTTCTTGAACGGCAGAAG
>OFFM01000493.1_pt1 | contig 31902 bp, 33 predicted proteins | sample 1521401 | NCBI WGS metagenome assembly OFFM01 (sample SAMEA3504118, study PRJEB24116) | mouse gut metagenome | biome: mouse gut; feature: mouse-associated habitat; material: faeces | place: Denmark | collected 2011
AAAACCGTTGAGGGTCACACCTCCGGGGGTTCGAATCCCTCTCTCTCCGCCAACAGGCAGACAAAAGTCCTGTAAGTGGCTCACTTACAGGACTTTTTATTTTTAAACAATGCCTAATATTGTCTTTTTAAGGGTCACATTGGGGATCTTAAAAGGTATCGAGTATCACAGCTTGTGCCGATATTCCTTTAGCACCTTATTCGCCCACCGACAGAACTATGTGCCTCTCAATGACTTAACTCTATATCCAACAGATATTATTACGTCAAGACTATAATATTTAGTCCGATAGCGTTTGCCGTCTGCGGCAGTTGTCAAGTATTCCTTGACAACTGAATTGCGCTGTAATTCGCCTTCTTTGAATATATTATTGATAAGATATCCGCAAGATTGCAGCGGTATTATAAAAAATGCTGTATACTTTTCCACTCAGGATCCGGCTCCATGCAATATTGGAATCTCCGTAGATAACTGTCACTTTGTATATAGCTCTGGAATTTATTGTTGACCTCCTCGGGATTGTTAACCATCCACATAAGCTTCATTACCCCGTCACAGATAAGATGCCCCACGAATAATCCATTGGGATGATCAGCATCAGGCCCTTTGACCATGCCGTTAAGGATATCTTCAAATTCATAAAGCGTCTGTAGCTCCGCATCTGTAGGCAAGCCATTAAACTTTGTCTTTTCAATCCTGCACAACACCTCGCAATACCAACCGAAAACTTCTCTTGGCCTAAAATCAGCCAGACCCTGATTGATTATACCCACACCAGGCTTCATCAACGACTTCTTGAACTTGATGGTTGCAAACTTATCCTCCGGCAGCACAATCCTGTATTCTTTCCCTTTTTCCATAAAAATTTCATTTATTTTCCCGAGTCCGCATTATGGTAAGAATCCGGCCTCCGAATGTATTGGATGTAAAAGTACATAAAATCGCGCGAATTTATGTAATTTTGCATTGTAAAAGTGTAGAATTTCATGAGCGATTTCAAAATCAAGGGACATCTGGCAATGCTTTGCGCCAATACCACATGGGGGCTTATGGCTCCGGTTGTAAAGATTGTGCTTACATCCGGTGTTGTCGCCCCGCTCATTCTTGTAGACTTCCGCATGGCGGGAGCTGCCCTGCTGTTCTGGCTTACCTCCATTTTCATGCCTCATGAGCATGTGCCTTGGCAAGATAAGCTCAGACTATTCGGCGCCGGCATGCTCGGTGTCTGTTTCAACCAGGGATGTTTTATCATCGGCGTCAGCCTCACCACCCCAAGCGAGGCTTCTCTCGTGACAACCACCATGCCTATGTGGGTCATGGTCCTTGCGTGGCTCATCCTTCACGAACCCATCAGCGGCAAGAAAGCCGGAGGCATAGCCTTAGGAGCTACCGGCGCAATAATCCTTGTGTTAGGAAACAGCTCCGGAGGCGCGGAAGCAGCCAACGCTCCTCTCGGAGATATTATCGTGCTCATGGCGCAGCTTAGTTACGCCCTCTATCTCACGTTCTTCCGCAACTTCATCCGCAAGTATTCCCTGGTCACGCTGATGAAATGGATGTTTCTATCGGCAACAGTAGTGACATTGCCTGCCACATCACCCCTGATACTCTCCACCGACTGGAGTGCCATCAGCGCCACAGAATGGCTCGGAATCGCAGCGGTTGTCATAGGAGCGACCTATATCGCCTATATCTGCATAATGATCGGACAGAAGAACCTGCGCCCTACAATAGTCGGGATGTACAATTATGTGCAGCCAATCCTTGCCACGGCTGTCGGGATATGGCTCGGACTCGACACATTCACCATCATCAAGGGCGTGGCGGTAGTGCTCATATTCAGCGGAGTGTGGCTTGTGACAATGAGCCGTGCGCTGCCTTCCGATGACAAATCCCCTCAACCTGACTCAGCTCCGTCAAAATAATAGCACAACAATTTGCTGATTCTGAAATTTTTAGTAACTTTGCATTACTGTTAAAACATTTTAACAATGGAGTTGTTTAAACAACTCCAATAGCCTTTTGCAATAGGACGCTAACGAAAATAACTGGATACTGCAATGTACCTGTCATCAGCATACGAAATTTTATTCAACGGACAAACCCTGTCGCTTCCCGCTGACGAAATGGGGAATGTTGAGAAATGCCATCGGTTTTTGAAAGAATTCGCAACCGATAAGGTGATCTACGGAATAAACACTGGATTCGGGCCTATGGCGCAATGGCGCGTTGACGACAATCATCTCAAAGAGCTACAATATAACATCATCCGAAGCCACGCTACAGGCGCCGGCAAGCCACTCTCCGACATTGAAGTCAAGGCAGCCATGATTGCCCGTATCGGCACGTTCCTGCAGGCCAGGTCAGGCATCAGCCCTACTGTGATCACGCTACTGAAAGAATTTGTAAACCGTGGTATATACCCGTTTATTCCTCAGCATGGCAGCGTGGGCGCAAGCGGAGACCTTGTACAGCTCGCCCACATCGCACTTTGCCTGATCGGCGAAGGGAAAGTGCACTACAAAGATCAATGGCGACCCACTTCAGAAGTGATGGAGGAAACCGGTCTCAAACCGATGGAGATATACGTCCGCGAAGGGTTATCCGTCACCAACGGCACATCAGTTATGACCGGCATATCCATTGTGAACCAATATTATGCTGAGAATCTTGTCAAATATGCAGTGATTGCCGGAGCCTGGATAAATGAAATAGCAGACTCTTTTGATGACTACATGGCGGTTGAAGAAAACATCTGCCGCCGTCAGCCGGGGCAACAGGTAATAGCCCGGTGGCTGCGCGAGGTGAGCGAAGGAAGCCGACACCTCCAGAAAAGGGAGCATGAGTTGTATGACCCGGTGAAAAACAAAGACTCCTATTTCGAGCACAAGGTGCAGGCATATTATTCGTTACGTTGCATACCCCAGATATACGGGCCAGTTCTTGATACGCTCCGTAATACAGCGGACGTGCTGGAGAACGAACTCAACTCCGCATGCGACAATCCCATCGTAGACTATACCACGAGGAATATCTACCATGGAGGCAACTTCCATGGAGACTACATATCTCTGGAAGAAGACAAAGTGAAGATAGCCATGGTGCGCGTGGCAATGACTGCTGAGCGCCAGCTCAATTATCTTTTCCACGACCGCATCAACGGAATATTACCGCCATTCCTCAACCTTGGAGTGCTTGGGCTCAACTATGGGATGCAGGCGTGTCAGTTCACCGCAACATCCACAACTGCGGAATGCCAGACTCTGGCTATGCCGAACTATGTGCACAGCATACCCAACAACAACGACAACCAGGATATAGTAAGCATGGGCACCAACTCCGCCCTTCTTTGCCGCAAAGTGATCGACAACGCTTATCAGGTGATGTCAATTCTATTCATCGCCCTTGCCCAGGCAACGGATTGTCTTGAGCTGGCAGACAAACTCGCGCTAAAGACTCGCGCCCAATATGATGCTATACGCGGCATATGCCCTAAATTCGTGGAAGACACCCCATTTTATGAGGATATTGCACGCACTGAAAATTATTTACGAACCAACATCATCCGATATTTGAAATAATGAACTACGCATTGGTTACAGGAGGCTCACGCGGACTCGGCGCTGCAATATGCAGACGCCTCGCATCGCAGGGTCTCGGTATAATCATAAACTACCGCTCAAATGAAAGCGCCGCCCGTGAGGTTGCAGATGACATTATCGCCTCCGGAGGGACAGCCGAGCTTCTTCCGTTCGATGTCAGTTCAGAAGAATCAGTTGACGCGGCTCTGGAAATGTGGGAAGACTCCCATTCCGGCGACCGCATCACCGTGCTGGTGAACAACGCCGGCATACGTGAAGACAATCTGCTCATATTCATGCAGACAGACCAATGGCACAACGTTATCAATACCACACTTGACGGCTTCTTCTTCGTGACACGCCGTGTGCTCAAGGGAATGCTCACAAAGCGATTCGGACGAATCATAAACATAGCCTCTCTCTCCGGACTAAAGGGACTCCCGGGACAAGCTAACTATTCAGCGGCCAAAGCGGCGCTCATCGGTGCGACAAAGGCTCTCGCCCAGGAGGTCGCCCCCCGCAAAGTGACTGTCAATGCTGTGGCTCCCGGCTTCATCAAGTCAGACATGACGAAAGATCTGGATGAGGAGAATCTAAAAAAACTTGTTCCCCTCGGACGTTTCGGAGAAGCGGAAGAAGTGGCAGCCCTCGTAGGTTTCCTTGCATCCGCAGAATCATCATACATAACAGGAGAGACAATCTCCATAAACGGAGGATTATACTGATGGCACGCAGAGTTGTGATAACAGGCATGGGTATATGGTCCTGTATCGGCAAGAATAAGGAAGAAGTCAAGGATTCGCTTTACAACGGCAAGTCCGGTATAGGTGTAGAACAGGAACGCCTCGATTACGGCTACCGTTCCGGATTGACCGGCATCGTGGAACGTCCTAAACTGAAAGGAGTGATCGACCGCCGCCTGCGTGTAGGGCTGTCAGAAGAGGCTGAATATGCCTATATGGCTGCAAAAGAGGCGCTTGAAGAAGCGCTCATAACCGATGAATATCTTCGTGAGAATGAAGTAGGTATAATCTTCGGCAATGACTCATCCGCCAAACCGGTGATAGAGGCAGCGGAGATAATGAGGGAAAAACATGATTCTGCCTTATTGGGATCAGGCTTCATATTCCAGTCGATGAATTCTACTGTGAATATGAATCTCAGCACCATCTTCCATCTCAAGGGAGTCAATTTCACCGTCAGCGCAGCTTGCGCCAGCGGATCTCATTCCATTGGCCTCGCCTATATGCTGATAAAGCAGGGATTACAGGATATGGTGCTCGCCGGAGGTGCGCAGGAAACAAATTATTATTCCATGGCCACATTCGATGCCTTGAGCGCTTTCTCCGTACGTATGGATGAACCGCATAAAGCCTCGCGCCCATTCGATGCGTCGCGCGATGGCCTTATACCGAGTGGTGGCGCAGCCGCTCTCGTTCTTGAGGATTATGACCACGCAGTGGCACGCGGTGCTGAAATATTAGCGGAAGTAGTAGGATACGGCTTCTCTTCCAACGGCGGGGGAATCTCTCAGCCAAGCGATGACGGATCAGTAAAGGCCATGATCCGCGCAATGGAGGACGCAGGTGTGACAGCAGACGAGATTGACTATATCAATGCCCACGCCACATCCACTCCTCAGGGTGATGAATTTGAGGCTGCGGCTCTCGACCGGCTGTTCCGCGGGAAGAAAGCGCTCATCAGCTCCACCAAATCCATGACCGGACATGAATGCTGGATGGCAGGAGCCAGTGAGATTGTGTATAGTGTGATAATGATGCGCAACAACTTTGTTGCCCCTAACATCAACCTTGACACCCCTTGTGAGGCGGCAGCAAACCTAAACATAGCCAAACAGACTGTAGATATGCCTCTCGACATCATACTCTCCAACTCTTTCGGCTTTGGAGGCACAAACTCAGCACTTGTGATCCGCAAACCCCGGCAATGATTTTTTAACAATAAAAACTGACCGTTATGAAACAGACTTTCAAAAAGATGTTGGTTATTTTTAGCATGCTTCTCGCAGGCATGCTGAGTGTTCACGCAGAAGAGCTCCAGGAAGTGGTGTATCTCAAAAACGGCAGTGTAATCCGGGGAGTTATTCTTGAGCTGGTGCCTGATTCCAGCGTGAAGATACAGACTCAGGATGGCAATATCTTTGTTTACAAGATGTCGGAAGTTGAAAAAATCACCAAGGAAAAGCCATACAGAAGTTCCGGAAATTCAACCTGGACAAACTCCGACAACCATAATTACAACTATAATTATGACTACAGCTACCCGAGCACCGGCCAGGACTACGACTACGAACCATACGGATGGGAAAAAGCTCCACGCTATCGCGGATTTCTTAACTTCTCCACCGTCATAGGCTTCGGAGACTACAATTGGAGCAGAGTAATGTTTTCCACATCTCAAGGCGTACAGATAACTCCCGAGATATTCGCCGGTGTAGGTGTCGGTGTGATGGGGTGGTTTGATTACGATGATGTATGGGATGAATATGACAACTACACCAGCGTGCCCATCTTCGCCACAGTCCGCGGTGAACTACACAACATATTCCGCAGGAACTTCTCTCCATATCTTGACCTGAAAGCCGGTTACAGTGTGGCGGATGTGCAAGGCTTCTTCTTTTCACCGGAAATAGGTTGCCATTTCTATTTCGGGCACAAGAAAATAGGACTCGGTTTCGGCATCGGATACCATCTCCAGTCAGCGGAAATAATTAAATATAATCCTTACTATACTTCAGGATACAGCTACTATTCAAGCCGCGAGATTCTCAGCGGAATTTCAATAAACGTCGCATTTGATTTCTAAATATTTATAACCCAATTAAAAACGACAAGACAATGAAAAAGATTCTTTTCATGATTGCAGCCGTACTTATCGCTGCTTCGAGTGCTTCCGCAGTAAGATACAAAGGATACGGTGAGCTTAACGGCGGTGTGTTCATTCCGTCCAACTATTATGGCACCGGTGGTCTGGTTGGTATATCCACGAGCCATGGTGTGGAGATAATCCAGGGACTTTTTGTCGGTGGTGGTATCGATCTTAACTATGTAACATTCACCGAACCGACCGGAGGGAAATATGATTATGATGAGTCTGACTATTCTGCCAACTTTGCTGTATTCGCTGAAGGACGCTACAATTTCCTCCGCACAAGCAGAGTATCTCCTTTCGTAGGAATGCGTCTCGGCGGTGGATACGAAGGCGTTGAGGAACAAGGCTGTTTTTATTTCTCACCTGCGGTTGGTGTGACTATCAACATCACCAAGAAATTCGGACTTGACGCAAGCGTTGGCTACAGCCTCTGGAGCGGAGCATCCGACGACAGCGATGACTGGAGATATGGTCACAGCGCATCCTTCAACGGTATCTCCTTCCGCTTCGGTGTCCACTTCTAATACCGCAGCATACTAAACTGATGAAGAAAACAATAGCACTGATATTCGCAATTATGCTTGGCTGCTTTCCAATAGCGGCCAAGCATAATCCCTTGCGTATTAAGAGCGGCACACTCTCCGCACTTAAAAACTGCGGCGGATCCATTTCCTGTGAATTTGACTTCAACAAGACGAAAGCCAACCGCAAACCTCTCGAACAATATATTGTCGAGGATTACCAAAGCGATATGGAGACTTTCGGCCGATACGTTCCGGAGATGATGGAATGGTTCTGCGACCGCTGGGATAAAGACATCGAGAAAGGCCCCAGGATAACATCCGAGGAAACAAGTGATTTCAGACTGAAAGTGATAATAAAAACACTTCAGATGGGAAGTAAAACCGGATGGGGAGGATCTTCAATCAGCGGATATGCTGAATTTTACAGAAAAGGCGAAACCGAGCCATTTGCCGTAGTAGAGATTCTGAAAATGAATGGAACGATAATGGGAGCTGCAGTAATGGGATATCCGGGGTTGAAACAGTGTTTCAGCGATCTTGCGGAATATCTGTGTGACTTGGTGTATCATTCCAAATAATCGGATCTCAATAGTTATTATATCAATGTGCTCAATTCAATAACATCAATTAAAAACAACAATTATGAAAAAATTTATGATGCTGCTTGCAGCGACCCTGATTTCTTTGTCTGCATGGGCTGATGCCGAGGTGAAGAGCGGAAGCATGAAAGAGCTCAAAAATCCTGATGCCCGTGTTCTTGTGACCTGGGATTATTCAAAGATGACAATCGAAGATAAATCAGTAGACGAATTCCTTAAGGAAAAGGGAGCAGACTGGCAAAGAGACTATTCAGCCGAAGTGGCAGCCGGAGAATCCGCATTTGATGTCCTTTTCAACAAGAAAGATAAGAAATACGCACTTATCACAGATGATGAGGATGCTGCACAATATGAGTTGGTGATACATGTAGATAAATTCCACTACGGCTCTTTGGGTGCAGCCATTGCATTCGGAGGATTCGCACGTGGTGCCCATATAGAAGGTACGGCAGATGTGATCAAGCTTTCTGACAAATCTCTGGTAGCCTCCATATCATTCGATTGTTCCGGTAGCGCAGCATATGGAAACGAGGCGCGCCGCATACTGGCATATCAGGATCTTGCGAAAGATCTTGCAAAACTTGTTAGCAAAGCGAAATAAACTATGAATCTGTTTCCTGAATTAAGGGAGAAATATACCAAAGAAACGATGAACGCCCGCGAGGCACAACGCCTCGCGGAGTTTATCGCTTTTGGACCCGCCGTTTTTCAGACGGCACGCATAATGCTGTCGACAGGCATAATGGATTTGCTTCGCGACAGCGAAAACGGTTTGACAATAAACGAGGTGGCAGAAAAAGCCAACCTCTCTACATACGCAGCCAAGTGCCTGCTGGAGGCATCATTAAGCATAGGCATAGTCCTCGTGGATCCGGAAACCGACAGGTTCCGGATTTCAAAGACCGGATGGTTCCTCATCAACGACCCGGCAACACGGGTGAACATTAACTTCAATCATGATGTGAATTATCTCGGATGGTTTGATCTTGAAAATGCCTTGAAAGAGGGGAAGCCATCCGGATTGAAGACATTAGGAGATTGGCCGACTGTGTATGAAGGGTTATCATCCTTACCGGCACATATACAGAAAAGCTGGTTTGATTTCGACCATTTCTATTCCGACCATTCTTTCGACCAGGCTCTAGAGATTGTCTTCTCCAACCGCCCCGGCACACTGCTTGACGTTGGGGGTAATACCGGACGATGGGCACTGAGATGCGTGGCGCATGACAAAGATGTGAAAGTGACTATCCTTGACCTCCCGCAGCAGATCGGGATGATGAAATCAAACATAGCCGGCAAAGAGGGTGAGGAGCGTATCGACGGACTCGGAATAAATCTACTTGACGAAAATAGCAACATGCCGGAAGGGCGAAGATTTGACGCCATCTGGATGAGCCAGTTTCTCGACTGCTTCAGCGAAAATCAGATAGTCAGCATCCTCCGACGCGCCGCAAAAGTGATGGATGAAGACTCAAGGCTATATATAATGGAAACTCTGTGGGACAGGCAGAGATTTGAGACTGCCGCATTATGTCTCACCCTAACAAGTCTTTACTTTACAGCCATAGCAAATGGCAACAGCAAAATGTATCATTCCGAGGATATGATACGTTTGATAGAAGAGGCAGGACTCAAAGTGGAGAAAATTCACGATGGTCTCGGACAAGGACATAGCATAATTACGTGCACACTAAAATAATAAACATATATACTTAAATATAATGGATAGAAAAGAAATAGAAAGCAAAGTTCGTGATTTCCTCATAGAGGATCTTGAAGTTGACGAGGAGAAAATCTTTCCCGAAGCCAAGCTGAAAGAGGATGTAGGAATCGACAGCCTTGACTTCGTAGATATCGTGGTTATTGTAGAGAAAAATTTCGGTTTTAAAATCAAGCCGGAAGAGATGGCAGGTGTTGTCACACTCAATGATTTCTACAATTATATAGAAAGCAAGGTAAACGCATAAACCGACCTGATCCGAATGGAGGGAAACAACAAGAAGAATGAATTGAACCATGACAAATGGGCTGGCACGACATATGGCAGCGGATGGATGCACCGGTGGTTAATCCAGTCATTGCGGATAATCGATGTCAGGCTGCTGTATATCTTCACGTTCATCTTCGTGCTCCCTCCTACAATGATCGTCAACTCAAAAGCTACCAAAGCTATATACCGGTTCTATCGTAAAGGGATGGCATACGGGCGTCTGAAGGCAGCATGGATGGCATATAAGAACCATTGTGCATTCTCTCAGGTTGTCATCGACCGATTTGCCATGTATGCGGGCAAACGATTCAACCTTACAGTTGATGGTTATGAAGAATTCGTGCGTCTGTGCCGACAACCGGATGGATTCATTCAGCTCAGTTCCCATATCGGCAACTATGAGCTTGCCGGATATTCTCTGAAAGCAAAAGAGAAGCGATTCAACGCAATAGTGTTCGGAGGAGAGAAAGAGAGCGTCATGGACAACCGGAACAAGATGTTTGAAGAGAACAACATCCGCATGATTCCGATGAAAGCCGACATGTCGCATCTTTTCGTTATCAACCAGGCAATTAGCGATGGTGAGATACTGAGCATGCCCGCTGACAGGATATTCGGCTCCCAGAAATATTTCGCCCTCGATTTTCTCGGACACACCGCCAGATTTCCTATGGGACCTTTCCAGCTTGGAGCGGCAAAAGATGCCGAGATGCTATTCGTGGCGGTCATGAAGACAGGAGCGAAGAAATATATGGTTACAGTGCGCCGCCTTGACAGTCCTAAAGGTAACAGTACCAGAGAAAAAGCACTTGACTTGGCACACCAATATGCCGACATGTTGGAAAAGACAGTAAGGAAGCATCCCGCCCAATGGTATAATTATTTCGATTTCTGGGCAGAAAATGTGCTGTAGATAGAAGGAAAAAGTGTAATTTTGCGGAATTAATGGAACTTGAGAAAATTGACATACACGAATTGCTGCCTCAACAGGAACCGTTTGTAATGGTTGGCATGCTTACTCATTTTGATGAAAGGGTAACCACAACGCAAACTGTCATCAGGGAGGATAATATCTTTGTTGAAAACGGATTCTTCACAGCCTCGGGCATAATTGAGAATATCGCGCAGACATGCGCGGCACGCATCGGATATGTCAATAAATATATCCTGCAAAAAAGGATTCAGTTCGGTTTCATCGGTGCATTGCGTAACCTTACCTTACATCGTCTGCCATCCATAGGCGAAAAGATCACCACATCCATTGAAGTGATTGAAGAGGTGTTCGGGATGACCCTTGTAAAAGCCAATGTCATATCAGGTGACAGCATGATCGCAACTTCCGAAATGAAAATAGCCCTCAGCGGTGATGTTGAATCCTCTGACAATTTATGAGCATGAAGGAACTGACAGCATCGCATAGATTCGACATCCGCTTCAGCGAAGTGGATTCCATGAACATAGTGTGGCACGGCTCCTATACGCTTTATTTCGAGGATGCACGTGAGGCATTCGGCAAAAAATACGGTCTCGGCTACATGACAATATTCTCAAACGGGTATTATGCCCCACTGGTGGAATTATCGTTCAAATACAAGAAACCGCTTGTTTACGAGATGAAACCGACAGTGGTGATAACCTATGTCCCGACCGAGGCGGCAAAGATAGTGTTTGATTACAAGATTGTAGATGAAAACGATGATTCTGTGATAGCCACAGGTCGATCCGTGCAGGTATTCATGGACAGCAATTACCAGCTGGTATGGGAAAATCCGGAATTCTACAGGAAATGGAAAGAGAAATGGGAAGTGATATGATCGTCAAGATTGCAGATAACATCATCTCTCCTCTGGGACTCACCACTGAAGATAACCTGAACGCACTGCTACAGGGCAATTCAGGCTTGAGTCTGCATGAAGGAACTTTCGGGTTACCTGAAGCATTCTGTGCGTCGCTCCTCGACAGGAATCTCATAACCGATCTGTTTGACCGATCATCACTAAGCCTGGAAAAATATACTTTCTTCGAGAAACTGTGCATACTCTCGGCCTCACAGGCAATAGCAGATTGCTCCCTTCAGGCGGAAAACGAGGATGTGATCTTCATAATATCCACCACCAAAGGGAACGTAGATGTCCTTGAAGATTCCGAAAAATCTGAGGAAGCATTTCCCTCATATTCAGCAAGAAGAATCGCGAAATATTTTGGAAACAACAATACTCCGGAAGTCATATCCAACGCATGTATATCGGGTGTATGTGCCCAGATCGAAGCAGTCAGAGCTTTGCTGAGCGAAAATTACAGATATGCGGTGGTAATTGGTGCAGACGTGCTGTCTAAATTCATAATATCCGGATTCCAGTCGTTCAAGGCTCTGAGTATGGAACCATGCAAACCGTTTGATAACGCACGCACCGGTTTGAATCTTGGGGAGGCGGCAGGCACCATCATTTTGGAAAGGACCGATGACGCAACCCCTGAAAGCTGGCGTTACACGGCAAGTTCCAACCACAACGACGCTAACCATATCTCCGGCCCCTCACGCACCGGAGAGGGTTCATTCCGCGTTATCTCTGACTTGCTGAAACACGTTGACAAAGCAGAGACCGCATTTATCAATCTCCACGGCACAGCCACGGCTTATAACGATGAGATGGAATCCATAGCACTTGAACGCGCCGGGTTATCAGACTTACCTGCAAACGGCCTTAAAGGATTTTATGGTCACACCCTCGGAGCCGCCGGAATCATCGAGACTATTTTATCAATGGCTGCGACAGATGCAGGTGTTATTCTCCCGACAAGAGGTTTCGAGACATGCGGCACATCACGACCGGTAAACGTTGACAAGAACATACGGGAAACTGACAAGCAAGCATTCTTCAAGATATTATCCGGATTCGGAGGATCAAATGCAGGAATAGCATGGAGCAAAGGGGACCGCGCTTGCCATAGATCAAATGATGCCAAATGTTTATCAAATGAACCGGGAATCACGACTTTGGCACATGTCAGAATCAGTCCTGATGCTACAATCCTTGACGGCAGGAAAATATCTGATTCTTCGATAAGCGGTTTATATCGTGAGTTTGCCGGGGATTACCCAAAATTTTTCAAGATGGATTCCCTGTGCAAATTAGGCTTTATGGGCGCAGAGATACTTCTAAAGGACATACCGGCTGAACTGCGGGAGAAAGCTGCGGTGATACTCTTCAACCGCAACAGTTCCCTCATTACCGACCGCAATTATCAGAAAACGATCAGCGAGGATAACTATTTTCCCAGCCCTGCGCTATTTGTGTACACGTTGGCCAACATCGTGACCGGAGAGATAGCAATCCGCCATAGGATCCATGGCGAAACGGCATTTCACATAACAGACGAAAACAATGCCGGATTGCAGGAAGAGATTGCCGCACGCGCATTTCTCACCTCATCCCCATCTTTCATTCTGACAGGATGGGTCGATTATAACAACGAATCTGATTATCTCGCGGATCTCAGGCTTATCACCCGTAATTGTGATTCAGCCTCCATCTTGAAATCAGATTCAGATTCAAATATTGAATGTGAGGAGGTTAGTCCGAATTTAAATTAGAAAGAATAATAAAAAATATGGAAACCCTTATAACAAATCTCAAAAACCAGATCATCGAGGCTCTCAACCTCGAAGATATGACTGCAAACGACATCGATAACCAGGCTCCCCTTTTCGGAGAGGGTCTCGGTCTTGACTCGATTGATGCGCTGGAGCTCATCGTGCTTCTTGAGCGCGAATATGGAATCAAGCTCACCAATCCCGCTGAAGGTAAGGAAATATTCAAATCTATCGAAACCATCGCAGATTACGTCAGCAAAAATCGTAAAAAATAAATGATAGTTGTAACGGGAGCCGGCATTATCTCGGCATTAGGCGCAGGCGTTGACACCACACTTCACGCTCTACTTGAAGGGAGGAGCGGTATAGGTGCGATCAACCATCTGCCGACAGAGCACAAAGAGTTCCCTGTCGGAGAGGTCGCCATGTCTAATGAAGAGATGGCGGCGCTCTTAGGTGCACACTATCCTGAAAATGGGCTGCGTACTGTCCTGCTCGGCGCGATAGCTGCCAAAGAGGCAACTGCGAATGCCGGGCTCTCCGCTGAAGACCTGAGAGGAGCCGCGTTCATCAGCGGCACCACCGTCGGAGGGATGGACAAGACAGAGAAATATTTCAAATCAGCCTTCGACTCCGATTCAAAAGCGGAAGACAGCCGTGAACTTAAATATAACGATTGCGGATATTCCACAGAACTTATCGCCGATCTGACAGGGAACTTCCGCATGATCACTACCACTTCAACCGCCTGCTCCTCCGCTGCCAACGCGATCATATTAGGTGCGAACATGATAAAATCGGGCATTGTCGATATCGCGGTTGTAGGAGGATCGGAAGCTTTGACAAAATTCCATCTGAACGGATTCAACACCCTCATGATCCTTGACAAGGAAAGGTGCAGACCTTTCGACCGTGACCGTACGGGAATAAACCTCGGAGAGGGTGCGGCATATCTCGTACTCGAAAGTGAACGCTCGGCTAAAGCAAGAGGAGCCACACCCATTGCCATTCTCAGCGGATATGCCAACACCTGCGACGCATTTCATCAGACAGCATCATCCGACAATGGCGAAGGTGCATACCTTGCCATGCGTAAAGCCATCGACATGGCACGCCTGAGTCCCGCGGATATCGGTTATGTAAACGCGCACGGCACCGGCACTCCCAATAATGACGCCTGCGAGGTAGCTGCTATGGAGCGCATATGGGGTTATGACATGCCACGCTTTTCCTCCACGAAAGGTTTCACAGGACACGCAACGAGTGCGGCAGGAGCAATTGAGGCTGTAATATGCCTGCTTGCCTTGCGCCATGGTTTCATACCGCCGAACCTTGGATGGAAAACCCCGATGACAGAACATGCAATTCCTGTTACAAAGATTGAAAATTGCAAAAACCTGCGTCATGTGATCGACAATTCTTTCGGTTTCGGAGGGAATGATTCATCTCTAATATTCTCACGCTATGAATAACCGTTGTTTTGTCAAATCAATGGCTCAGGTATCATGCCAGAAACCGCTTTGCGATGAATGGTTCGATTCCCCCTGCCGCTATGCGGAATCCTATGTCCGCGCCATAGAGCCTGACACAAAAGGATTCATTCTCCCGGCGGAGGCGCGGCGCATGAGCAAAATACTGAAACGCACGGTATGCACATCGATCGATGCCCTCAACAAATCCGGTATTGACCATCCCGATGCAATTATAACGGGCACGGGGATGGGGTGCATGGAGAATTCAGAGAAATTCCTGATCGACCTCAGCAGATATGGGGAAAGTTGCCTGAAGCCCACGCTTTTCATGCAATCCACACACAACACTATCAGTTCGCTGATAGCAATCATTCTGAAATGCTACGGATATAACAACACATATTCCCACAAAGGCATATCGTTTGAAAGCGCATTGCTTGATGCCTGGATGCAGATACGCAGCGGCATGATACGCAACGCCCTTATCGGAGCCCATGATGAAGTTACTCCGTTCATGCGCCTTGTGATGGAACGCACACATCCGGAATATTCCTTTATTTCCGAATCATCGATGTCTGCCATGCTTTCATCCGGGAAAGATGATGACTCGATATGCGAGGTAGAGGATGTCAGGATATTTCATCGTCCGGATCCCGCTGAAATAGCGTCTGTACTGACCGAAGAATCCGATGAGATACTGATTCTCGGACTCAACGGTAATGAACTGAACGACCGTCCTTACGCGGAGATACTTGCAAGACTCACATTCCCTCCGGCAATATTGCGATATAAGCATATATTCGGAGAAAATTTCTCATCTCCGGCAATATCATTCCTTGCCGGAGCTACAATATTGAGCCGGGGGAGTGTGCCGGATTTCATGAAATGCAATTCTGATGATACATTTCCCGTTAATATAAAAAGAATTACGCTCATCAACCATTCCGACTCCTCTGAATGGTCAATGATAAGATTGAAATCATGCTGCAACTGATCGGACTGTCAGTAATACAGAGCATCATGCTCTCATTGGGTCAGCTCACCCTTAAGCTTGCTCTCCAGAAGATGCCTGCATTCGGTTGGAATCTCAGGTTCTGGGGCGACATGCTCACCAACTGGTGGTTCCTGCTTTGCGGAATCATGTTCGGAGGAGCCTCTGTGCTATGGATGTATATATTGAAACATTATCCGTTGAGCATGGCATATCCGATGGCAAGTATCAGCTATGTGATAGCTCTCGTATTCGCGATCATATTCCTTCATGAGACCGTATCATGGAACAGATGGTTAGGTGTGGCGCTTATAATGACCGGCTGCATATTTGTGGCGAGATGAAGCTTTAGAGTCCGTTTCATAAAAACTTATTTCTGATGAAAAGAATATTTTCCATAATAATATCACTCATATTCGGATGCACGTTGCTGTCAGCAACCACGCTTCCGGCTTCCACTCAAAGGGAGGTTATTGCAAAAATCAACAAGGCGGCATCCGGTCTCAGATCAATGAGTTGCTCATTTGAACAGACAAAACATCTCTCGCTTCTGAGTGATAAGATGGTTTCGGAGGGAAAGATGACATACTCAAGACCTGACAAACTCAGATGGGAATACACAACACCCTACAGATACCTTTTCATATTCAACGGCACCAAGGTATATGTAGGCAACAAATCTCGTAAGGATGTAATCGACACCGGCTCCAACAAACTTTTCAAGGAAGTGGCAAGACTTATGATGAGCACGGTCACTGGAACTGCCCTTTCAAATCCGGCTGACTTCTCAACATCCGTTACCGATTCAGGATCCAAATGGGAAGTGACATTGAAACCCAAGAAAAAAGAGATGAGAAGCATGTTTTCAAAAATAATTCTCTCCTTCTCAAAATCTGATCTCATGATCTCTGAGATTACAATACACGAGAAGAACAACGACCGCACAAACATAAAATTAAAAAACATATCGAGCAATACGCCTGTAAATGAGACCCTTTTTGCTATTCCTAAGTAGTTTGATCGCATGCTTTACATTTCAGGTCATCGCAAGCGAACACGATGACACGACAGTAGAGCCACGCAATGAAACATCCCGCATGTCATTCCGCATCGAGATGCAAAAGGGGTACGTATCAGGAATCCTGATTACCGCCGACTCCGGAACAGACATCAACGGAGCTATGATAAACGAATTCGGGATCTCAGCCCTTGATTTCACTTATTCAAGAAAGTCAGGGAAGGTTAAACTGCTCAATGTGGTCAGTTTTCTAAATAAATGGTATATAAAAAGGGTGTTGAGGGCAGATATAGGCTACTGCATGCATATCCTATACGGCACTCCCTTCTCAAAAGAGAAGCATTATCAGGTGAGCCGAGACGGAGATTCCCTGTCAATCGTCAACACCAAAAGGAAGATAAGCTATATATTCTCTCCAATCACAGACAATCATGACACTGAAGAATAATCTATACAACATAGTATCATCCGGTGCGGATTCCGGATCATTCCGGCTCGCACTTAATCCGGATTGCGGGATCTACCGCGCCCACTTTCCCGGCAAACCCATCACACCGGGAGTCTGCATAATCCAGATTGTGTCCGAGCTGCTGCCGTATACATTAGGATTCAACGTTGAGCTTCATTCTGTCTCCAACGCCAAATTTCTTGCTGTGATAAACCCGCTGGAAACCCCGACGGTGAATTGCTGTTTAAAAAAAATTATGATTGATGACGAAAAAGAGGATGTGAAGGTGACAGCCGTTTTCTGCAATGAAGACACAATATTCACCAAGCTGTCTCTCGTTTACAGAAAGAGATGAGTTGCCCGGAAAGGAATGATCTGATTGAAACCATGCGCAGCCACAGGATCTGCGTGATTATCCCGACATATAATAATGCCGGGACAGTTGGCGATGTGATCAGACGCGTCCTTGAATATTCCTCCGACGTCATAGTGGTGAACGACGGTAGCACCGACAACACATCAGAAATCCTCGAATCATTCGGAGACTACATTACTGTTGTGGGCTACCCTGCAAACGCAGGGAAAGGCATTGCCCTTAAGCGCGGCTTCTGCAAAGCAATCGGTATGGGATATGAATATGCCATCACAATTGATTCCGATGGGCAGCACTATCCGGAAGACATCCCCTCTTTCGTTAAAGGGATAGTGGAAAATCCCGGTTCTCTCATAGTTGGCGAACGAGATCTCTCCAATGTGGACATCAACGGCAAAAGCTCATTCGCAAATAAATTTTCCAATTTCTGGTTTTATGTTCAGACAGGACGCAATCTGAAGGATACACAGACCGGTTTCCGTGCCTACCCCTTGAAAAAGCTTCATGGGCTATCGATTCTGACAAGCCGTTATGAAGCGGAGCTTGAACTGCTTGTATTCGCATCATGGCATGGCGTGCGCATTCTTTCAATACCTATCAGGGTCTATTATCCGCCCCAATCCGAACGGGTATCGCACTTCAAGCCGGCTCTCGATTTCACAAGGATTAGCATCCTTAACACCATTCTATGCGTGGTGGCAATAGTTTACGGTCTTCCGCTACGCATCCGCAACTCTCTGTCACAGCGCCGCATATTCAACAAGGAAGTGAAGGCATTCACCTATCGAAAGGGGAAACGCCTGGATGCTGCGATAACACTTGGCAGAATCATCCGCTCAATATTCGGATTCTCATTCTTCGGCTTCTGGGCAACCGGAGTGCTGACTCCATTTGCCATTATCTATTTCAGCATCGGCAGAGACTCCGAGAGGAAAAGAACCAGATTCCACAAGATGCTCAAAAGTGCCACCAGAGTGCTTGTCAAAGCTTATCCAGGGGCAAAGACCATATATGAGAATCCCGGCAATGAGACATTCGACACCCCCGCAATCGTTATCTGCAATCATCAGTCGCATCTCGATCTGCCTGTGCTGATGTCAGTAAGCCACAAATTCATATTCCTTACTAACGATTGGGTATGGAACAGCCGTATTTTCGGCAAGATTGTGCATAATGCCGAGTTTATGCCGGTGTCGCAAGGGATGGAGAAGATTCTTCCGCAATTACGCAACCTGCGGGACCGTGGGTATTCCATAGTTGTTTTTCCTGAAGGCACACGTTCCGCCGACTGCTCCATAATGCGTTTCCATCAAGGTGCATTCATGCTTGCCAAGGAACTGGATATGGATATTGTGCCGATGACGCTTCATGGAGCCGGACATTACCTCCCTAAGAAAAGTTTCTGCTTCCGCAAGGGCAGAATCACCCTCCGCACTCTCGGTCGCCATGCCATTGATCCAGCTCTTCCATTGAGAGCAAATGCCTCGAATTTCCGGAAACTTATCCGCAGAGAATATGACATGATGGCGCAATCCATCGAGACAGCCTCATATTTCAGAAGTCTCGTACTCTATAAATACGCTTGGCGAGGCTGGGACACTGTGGCACGCTGCCGTAAGATATTACGCAAATCCCGAGCTTTCGACGATATAATCAATTCCGGTAAAGATCTTCGGAAAGTAAGGATACTCAACAGCGGAATCGGGGTGTTCCCGTTGCTGTATGCTCTCGTAAACGAGAAAACAGAAGTGTACGCGTTTGAAAGCGACATAAGGGATTTCAATACTGCCGCAGGCACAGCCGGCATCCCTGAAAATCTCCACTACTCTCATGCAGTATGGAATAGCGAGACAGGTAATGCTGAAGACTTCGATCTGACGATTGTCCTCGGCAGTTCTGTAAAAGATATTGATAGAGACGGCAATATAATCCATATACCTTTGAAATCATGAGTGCAAGAAAAAAATGTGTGATTATAGGAAGCGGTCTCGGAGGGCTGTCATGCGGTATGATACTCTCCCGCAACGGCTATGATATCACAGTCCTTGAACAAGGCGCTCAGATCGGAGGATGCCTGCAATGCTTCACCCGCAACGGAGCCCGATTCGAGACCGGCATGCATTTCATAGGCAGCGCCGCCCCAGGTGAGACACTCAACAAGCTCATGCGTTATCTGCGACTCGAAGATATCCCTCTGAGCCGCCTTGACCCTGAAGCCTACGACATCGTGTCATTGGCAGGATCACAATTCAGATTTGCCAACGGTCGCGAACCATTCATAGAACAGATGGCTGGATACTTCCCATCTGAAAAAGATAATCTTGCAAGATATTACGACACAATCGAAAAAATCGCGAATGCGTCTTCTCTCCATTCATTGCGGCATGCCGAAAACGATATAGCTGTCAATACATATTACCAGACGGTAAGCATTAATGAAGTAATGGATTCCCTTTTTGACGATCCATTGCTTCGCAATGTCCTTGTGGGGAATCTGCCTCTCTATGCAGCAGAGAAAAACCGCACCCCCTTCTCCCAGCATGCATTCATCATGGACTTCTACAACCGTAGCGCATTCCGCGTGGCAGGAGGAAGCGACAGCATAGCCACTTCCCTCGCCTCCACAATCCGGGATGCAGGAGGGGAGGTACGGACCGGAAGCAAAGTGACACGTATAATCTGCGATGACACCAAAGCTACCGGAGTTGAGATCAACGGCAATGAATTCTTGCCAGCTGACGTCGTAATAGCTGGCATACATCCGGCACGGGTAATGGAGATGCTTGATACAAAACTGATACGCCCGGCTTTCCGCAATCGTATATCCACGCTTCGCAACACCACCGCCGGATTCTCTGTATATCTGAAATTCAAGGAGAATACCGTTCCTTACCTGAATTCGAATTTTTATAGTTTCCGCTCTCCATCTCCATGGAATTGTGAGAAATACACCGATGCTGACTGGCCTAAAGGATACCTCTACATGCATTTCTGCAATGAGCTCAATCCCGGATATGCCACAAGCGGCGTTATCCTGTCCTACATGAATATCGATGATCTGTCACGCTGGTCTGACACGACAATCGGGAGAAGAGGTGAGGATTATGAAACGTTCAAGACTGAGAAAGCAAACCGGCTCATCATGGAGGTGGAAAAAGATTTTCCGGGACTTAGAGGGAGCATCGACTCTATCTTCACTGCTTCACCACTCACCTATCGCGACTACACCGGAACACAGGATGGTTCAATGTATGGTGTGGCTAAAGATATCAACCTTGGCGCGGCATGCCGTGTCCCTTACAAGACAAAAGTGCCTAATCTTCTTCTCACAGGACAGAATATAAACTCCCATGGCATGCTTGGTGTGCTTGTGGGAAGTATCGTTACGTGTTCCGGGCTTATCACCTCGGAAAGAATCTATCAGCAGATAATGGAGGCTAACAGATGAATGTGAGCGCGGTAATAATAGGAGGTGGTGTCGGAGGTCTATTTACAGGAGCTTTTCTTGCCAAGAATGGAATCCATGTAACCGTGCTGGAGAAGAATGCCATAATCGGAGGTGGACTCCAATGCTTCCGCCGTGGAGACAGACTTTTCGAGACCGGAATGCATGTCACAGGAGGATTTCGCGAGGGTGGCAATCTACGGAAGATCTGCGCATACCTCGGAATACTCGACAGGCTCGACATCCAGCATATTGATGACGGCTGCATGGACGAGATAAAATATCATTCCACAGGGAAGATTTACCGAATTGCATCCGGCCGGCAAAACTTCATAGAATGCCTTAGCCGCTGTTTCCCCGATGAAGCCGCAGGAATCAAGGATTATGTAAACGAGATATACCGGATTTCGGAAGAAGTGCCGCTCTTTTATCTCAGGGAATCTCTGGATGGGCTACAGACTCATTCGGAGAATTTCACGATTCCTGCGGATGAACTGATCTCCCGCTACGTGACGGATCCGGAGCTGCGTGAGCTTTTGGCTTATCTCAACCCTCTATACGGAGGAAAGGCAGGACATACCCCCGCTTACGTGCATGCACTCATCAATGTGCTCTATATCAACGGCGCATCCAGATTTGTAAACGGCAGCCAACAGCTCGCTGACGCTCTCCGCGATGTGATAGAGTCTAACGGCGGAGAAGTGACTCCCAACAGGGAAGTCTCCGCAATCTCCATAAAAGACAGGATTGTGGAATGTGTAAGAACAAACACGGGAGATGAATATAGGGCTGATTGGTATATCTCGGCTATCCATCCGGTGGAAATGCTTCGCCTTGTGCCCGACGGCACATTTCTGAGAGGTTTTGTAAACCGATTGAATGATATTCCGGTATCATATTCAGCATTCACTCTTTTCATAGACCTGAAACCCGGAAAAATACCGTATGTAGACCATACATGCTATTACATGGAGGAACCAGGACACATGTGGACCCAGGATGAATACGATGCCGATAATTGGCCACGTGGATTCATGTACATGACTCCTCCGGATTCCGGACAAGAAGAGTATGCAACCCGGATGCTTGTGCATTGCATCATGAGTTTTGAGCAGGTGAAGCAATGGGAAGACACCAAAGTTGGAAGACGAGGCAAAGATTATGAAATGTGGAAAAGGGAACATATAGATAAGGTTCTTGATAAACTTGAAAACATCTTTCCCGGATTTCATGGAATGACAAACCATGTCTATGCAGCCTCCCCATTGACAATCCGTGATTACTACCATACAAAAGACGGTTCTATCTTCGGATACCGCAAGGACTGCCGCAACCTCATGCTGTCGCAACTTCCGGTGTATACAAAAGTAAGGAATCTCCTTCTTACCGGACAAAACATCAATCTGCATGGCATTTGCGGAACACCGCTGACCGCCATAAATACAGCCGAGGCCATCCTCGGCAATAACAAAATAGTGAGAGCTATCAATAATGCTACGGAAGGTATCTGAAATATTGACCATAGTGGTTCTGCTCACCGCGCTCTGCGTCTCCGCAGAGGATAAGGTAATAAATATCTGGGAAGGCACCGGATGCGGAGAGAAAGTTAAACTGACATCATATCCGGCTTCCGGTGACAGGAATCCGGCATGCATTGTATGCCCCGGGGGCAGCTATTTCTGGCTTGACAGAGAGACTGAAGGGAAAGGAGTGGCAAAATGGCTGCAAAGCAACGGCATATCAGCATATGTGCTCGAATACCGGGTAGGAGGTGTGCCGGCTTTCATCACCCATTACCGTCTGTTATCGCGCGGACACCGCTTCCCCGATATGTTGCAGGATGTGCAGCGTAGCATCCAGCTGCTCAGGGAAAATGCTGCGGAATTCGGCATCGATCCCGACAAACTCGGAGTCATGGGATTCTCCGCAGGTGGGCACCTCTCGGCTATGTCGGGAATTTTCTTCGACACCAATTTCATGAAACCGTTAGGCATTACGCCCGAAGTGTCATTGAAACCGGATTTCATCGCACCGATCTATCCGGTGGTGTCGTTCACCGACTGTTCCACACATAAGCGTTCACGGCGGGGCGCGCTCGGAGAGGGTCGTGCAATAAGCAAAGAGATGAAGGATTCCCTGTCGCTTGAGAAACATGCCAGACCTGACATGCCTCCTACATTTCTGATGAATTGCATCGATGATCCCGTGGTCAATTACCGCAATTCCGAATTACTCGACTCCGCCATGACAGCTGCCGGAGCAAAACATAGATACGTGCAATTCCGCACCGGTGGTCACGGTTTCGGGGCAACACCGGAAAAAACAACCGCCGAGGCTATAACATGGAAAGAGGATTTTATCAAATGGTTCAAGACACTGTTCAAATGACACAACCAGACAAAGACATTGAATTTTGTTCAGCCGCAGGTATAGCTGAATATCAGGATAGAAGGTTACAGGAAGCTCTGAATTACCTTGCGTCTAATTCACCTTTCTACCGCCGGATGTTCCGCGACAATGGCATAGACATCTCCGAAATACGCACAATCGGGGATCTTGTAAAGATTCCATTCACTGAGAAAAAAGATCTCCAGCTTCATAACGCGGACTTCCTATGCGTGCCTGCAGAAAAGATCATAGACTATATCACCACGTCCGGCACTTTAGGAGACCCTGTGACTTTCGGATGCACTGACAACGATCTGGAGCGTCTTGCCTTCAATGAGATGAAATCATTCTCATGTGCGGGAGTGAAACCAGGGAATATAGTGCAGCTGATGACTACCCTCGACAAGAGGTTCATGGCTGGACTGGCATATTTCCTTGGAATCCGCAAACTCGGTGCAAGCGTGATCCGTGTTGGCAACGGCATGCCCGAACTGCAATGGGACACAATCAATCGTCTGCGCCCCGACACTATAATGTGTGTTCCCTCATTTATCCTGCGTCTTATTGAATATGCCGAGCAACACGGCATCGATTACCGCAATTCAAGCATACGCCGCATCATCGGCATAGGAGAGGGGTTACGCGAGCAGGATTTCTCACTGAATCTTCTTGGCAACCGCATACGTGAGAAATGGGATGTGGAGCTGTTCGCAACATATTCCTCCACCGAGATGGGGGCGACATTCTCTGAATGTCCCTATGGATGCGGAGGCCATGTGCATCCTGAACTCATAATCGTAGAGATTATCGGTGAGGATAATCTCCCGGTCAAAGATGGAGAGGTAGGCGAGGTTGTGATAACCACCCTCGGAGTTGAGGGTATGCCGCTTTTGCGCTTCCGCACCGGCGACATGAGCAGCAAGATAACGGGGCAATGCCGGTGTGGACGTAATTCCTATAGGCTCACACCTCTTGTCGGCCGCAAAAACAACATGATCAAGCTCAAGGGCACCACAATCTACCCTCCCGCCATCAATGACGTGCTCGATAACACTCCATACGTGGCAAACTACGTGGTTGTGGTGCAGAACAGCTTCGCCGGGACCGATGAGGTCGTGGTGAAAGCCGGAGTCGCATCCATGCAGCCGTTTGATATCATAAAGGATCTCAAGGACCGGTTCCGTTCCCGCATACGCGTTGCCCCCATTGTGGAGATCCTGTCGCCTGAAGACATCAATAAGATCAACAATCCCGGCAATAACCGTAAACCTGTTAAATTCATCGACAACCGCAAAAAATAAAAGATGACGCGCCTGATTCTCCGAATATACGATCTCTTCAGGAAACGCCCCTTTATAGGTTGGGGCATTTTCCTGGTGATGACATCCGCAATGGTAATATCGTTGCTGACGCTTGGTTATAAGGAGGACATATCCGATTTCCTCCCCCTTGACGAGAAAAACCAGACCGCGCTCAGCGTGTATCAGGATGTGTCGGGAGCAAACCGCATATACGCCATTATTGCCACAACGGATACGACGGACGTCGATCCTGAGGAACTCGCTGACGGTGTCGAGACATTCGCTGCAAATGTTGACAAGTGCGACTCATTGCGCTATCTGAATAGCGTGATGAAGGAGATCGATCTGGAGAAGATGATGGGTATCACTGACATCATCTATGAGAACATCCCGCTGTTTCTCACAGACAGCGACTATGCGAGAATGGATTCCCTTCTCTCGGATCCGGATTACATAGAGCGCCAGATCGCCGATGACAAACAGATGCTTCTGTTTCCATCCTCCAATATGATCGCATCCAACATCTCCCGCGACCCTCTGAATCTCTTTTCTCCAGCCCCGGGACGCCTGAGACACGCTGGAATGGAGATCGACTTCGACACCTTCGACGGATACATACTGACACCCGATGCCAAACGAGCCATAGTGATAATGGAATCTTCATTCGGTGCCAGGGAATCAGAACATAATACGGCTCTTGCTGACATTCTCAATGAGGCGGTAGCCATGACCGAGAAAACAAATTCCAATCTTGACATCCATCTTATCGGCGGACCGGTGATAGCCGTGGCAAACGCTGACAGAATCAAGAAAGACAGCATCCTCGCTATCAGCATAGCCGGCATACTGATCCTGCTTCTTCTCATATACGTTTTCCGGAACCTGCGGAATATCCTCCTCATCCTTGTTTCCGTAGGCTGGGGTTGGCTTTTCGCAATGGGAGCACTGGCGGTATATTACGACTCTGTATCGATTATCGTGATCGGCATAGCCTCGGTGATATTGGGAATCGCCGTGAACTATCCCCTCCATCTGATCGACCACATGAAAGAGAGCGATAATCCCAAAGCTGCATTGCGTGAGATTATCTCCCCCCTTGTTGTAGGCAACGTCACCACAGTTGGTGCTTTTCTGTGCCTGGTGCCTCTGGACTCCCCCGCCCTGCATGATCTCGGTCTTTTCGCATCGCTACTTCTCATCGGCACAATCCTGTTCGTGCTCCTATTCTTGCCCCATGCCGTCAAGACTCGCAGACCCAGCGAGACAGCACCCCGCGAAGCAAGACTGATAAATTGGTTAGCCGGCATATCCTTGGAAAACAACAAGTTTGCCGTGGCGTCCATATTGATATTAACTATTATATTCGGTTACTTCAGCCTGCGCACGGAATTTGATTCCGACATGCGCAACATCAATTACATGACTGACGGTCAGAAATCCGACATGGCATATTTCCAGAGCCTCCTGTCCTCCTCCAAAGACACAGAGAGTCTGTATGTAGTCAGCAGCGGTGCCACATGGGATAGAGCCCTTGCCGGAAACAAAATTATCGACGGCAAGATAGACTCTCTTGTGAATAGCGGGATAGTTACAAGACAAAACGAAGTGTCATCATTCCTCATTCCCGAACAAGAACAGCAACACCGTCTCTCCCTTTGGAATAAATTTCTTGAAAAACATGGGGAGAGATTGAGCGAGACATTCCCGGAAACAGCCACGCGATATGGATTCAGCCGGGAGGCATTCATCCCTTTCTTCGATATCCTGAAAGCGGAATATAAACCTATTGACTTCGAAGGATTCAATGAGCTTGCCGCCACCGTTTTCTCCGGCAATATAAGTGAAGACAAAACCACAGGACGCAAATCCATCGTGCAGGTGCTTGATGTGCCTGTAGATTCAATGGATGATGTGAAAGATAAGCTTTCCGCAGAGAATGAACCCGGCACACTTCTTTTCGATGTCAAAAGCATGAACGGCTCAATAGCCAACACGCTTTCCGATGATTTCAACTATATAGGTTTCGCGTGTGGATTCATTGTATTCGCATTCCTATGGATATCCTTCCGCAGTTTCTGGCTAGCAATCATAGCCTTCACCCCGATGGCATTCAGCTGGATCTGGATTTTAGGGATAATGGGGATATTCGGAATAAAATTCAATATCGTCAACATTATCCTCGCCACATTCATCTTCGGGCAGGGCGATGACTACACCATATTCATCACCGAAGGATTGGTATATGAGTACAAGCACGGACGCAAAGTGCTGCAATCATACAAGAACAGCATCATTGTTTCCGCGCTTATAATGTTCATTGGCATAGGCACATTGCTTTTCGCTCAACATCCCGCCATGCGCTCATTAGGAGAGATCACGGTCATAGGTATGTTCACAGTAGTGCTGATGGCATACATAATCCCGCCATTGATGTTCCGACTGCTCATCCGTTACAACGCCCGCTTCCGCAATACCCTCCGCAGACACGACTGATCAGTGTGTCTCTTCCGGACTTGCAGCATATTCAGACGGAGTCATACCAACATCGGACGAATCAAAAGAAAAATAGACCCATGAACAAAAACATTCGTTCATAAGTTTCTATATATGTAGATTTATTTGTAACTTTGCAATATAAAAAAGCAACGGTATGGATAAACCACTCTTCAAACTCGTAACTCTCCAAGAGGCAGAGGATTTCATCAACAGCCTTGCCCCCGCAGTAATCCGTAAGATATTCTATAACATCGACAAGGTAGCCGGTGGGGTCAAAGATCCGGAATTATTCAAGAAACTCGGAGATACCGACATTTGGGAGTTCCGCACATTGTGGATGGGTATGGCATACCGATTGTTTGCCTTTTGGGATAAGGACGGTGAGACCCTTGTAGTAGCGACCCACGGACTTGTTAAGAAAACACAAAAGACCCCGAAAAGTGAAATTAAGAGGGCTCAGGCTATAAGAAAAGAATATTTTGACAATAAATAAAACTGAATGATATGGCACATATGAAAGTTACAACCTTTGAGGAACTGAAAAACCGACACCTCGGTGCTATAGGTACTCCTGGGCGTGATGCTTACGAAGCAGAAGTAAGAGAGGCTATACAATATTACCATATCGGCGAAGCCATCAAAGCAGCACGTAAAGAGCGCAACATGACTCAAGACCAATTAGCCGAACTTATGGGGGTTAAGAAAGCACAGGTCAGCCGCATAGAACGTGGATATAATCCTACTCTGAACACCATAGCAAGAGCATTTAACGCTCTCGGCATGGCAGTCTCCCTCACTTGTGGGAATATGCAGATAGCACTTAGATAATATCGAGATAGACAATAGGCCGGTTTTTGCCGGCCTATTGTCTAATCGTCTTTGTCGAGGAAGAATGTGGGGATGTTGGCAAGGAAGATGTCGGGGGCGGACAGCAGCTCGCGCGATGACAGAAGAGTGTCAAGCGTGATGTCGCCTATTACATAATTGCCTGTATCGGAGGTGTACATCTCGCTGATGCGTTCGAATCCGAGTTGCGTAGGGATATCGGTTGTCTCAAAGTAGACGTAAACCTTTAATGTGACATCCGTGGTGTAGACCGGTGTATCTATATAGCCCATTTTCTTGTATTCATACCGGTAGTCATGGCGGCGTGCCATAACATCGCTGAGTATGGATGATGCCGTGGGCAATCCTCCGGCACCTTTGCCGAACATGAACTGACGGTCGTAGCATTCGCCCCGTATGACAACACCGTTATATTCATTGTCTACGCTGTAGATATATCTCGACGGGCTGACAAATTCGGGCATGACAAACATTGTGAACCGGTCATCGCTGACCTTGACCACCTGCGCCACAAGTTTTATCTTCATCCCTTTCTCCCTTGCATAGCGGATGTCGTCTTCATGAATTGTGGATATGCCGTAGGTAAACACGTCTTCGGGCTTGACATACACCCCGAGCGCGTGAACGGTGATGATTATAAGTTTGTAAAGTGAGTCTTTGCCACTGATGTCGAATGTCGGGTCGCTTTCTGCAAAGCCAAGTTTCTGTGCTTTCCGCAACGCGCCTTCATAAGACTCTCCGTGGTCGAATACACGGGAGAGGATGTAATTGGACGAGCCGTTGAGAATACCTTTCACTTCAAGCAGCAGGTCGTTGTCATAATATTCCTCAAGATTGCGGATTACAGGAATCGATCCGCATGATGATGCGTCATACAGCAATGCCGTGCCGTTTTCCCGCTGCAACCTTATCAGTTCCGGAAGATGCTCGGCGATCATGGCTTTCGAACCAGACACCACCGGAATCCCCTGTTTCAAGGCAGTAGTGACTATTCGGTAAGATGCCGCGGCATCATCCACAACCTCCACTATCAGATCAATCCCTGCATCGTTGAATATGTCATCTGCATTGTCGGTCAGTAAACCCTTGGGCACCACCGTATCTCGTTTCTTTTCAAGATTTCTTACGCATACCTTACGTATGACGGCATGCGCATTTCTGGAGCCGGCTATCACTTTATAAACCCCTTGCCCTACGGTGCCAAAGCCGAATAGCCCGATATTGAGAGTCTGTCTTCTATTTGTTGTTTCCATTGGTGTCATCTGTTCATGAATGGTGTGAGGATATTATTGAGCTGGACATGCTCCACAAGAAAGCCGTCATGCCCGAATTCGGAGTCTATCTCGAAATACTGCGCACCGGGAATCATCGCGCATAATGCTTTCATCTCTTGTGGCGAGAAAATTATATCTGTAGACAAGCCTATAACCACCGTTTCTGCCTTCACCTTTGACAATGCTTCCGCAATGCCTCCGCGCCCCCTGCCGACATCGTGTGTGTCAAATGAATTCAGTATCGACATATATGAGTAGGCGTTGAAACGGTTGCAAAGTTTCTCTCCCTGATAACGCTGGTAGGTGCACGGGCGGTGCACATCTTCCAGGGGATTGAAACCATCTTTCTCACGTTGGGTGATATTATAGCCGCTTCCGCCACGATAAGTCAAAAGACCGATTGCCCGCGCCGCCGCCAGACCTGCCATCCCTGCGTCCGGTCTTCGCTCTCCATATGTGGAATCAGATTCGATTGCCATCCGCTGGGTCTCGTCTATGGCTATTGTCCATGGAGAGGCGTAGGCATCTGTGGCGAGAAGCACTGACTTGTCAAATCGTTCCGGCTCCTGGGCCAACCATTCCAAAGCCTGGAATCCACCTACGGAACTGCCCACAAGAACATGTATCCGGTCAATCTCGAGATGCGAGGCAAGCAGCCTGTGAGCCCTGACAATATCTCTTATGCTTACAAGCGGAAAATCTCCGTAATATGGTTCTCCTGTGGCAGGATCCGCCGACAAAGGGGATGTTGTGCCATACGGAGAACCGATAATGTTGGCACACACCACAAACCATTTCCCGGGATCCAGAAAACAGTCTTTCTCCACAGTATGCGGCCACCAGTCAGCCACATCACTGTTGGCTGTCAGCGCATGACAGACCCACACCACATTTGATCTGTCGACATTGAGACTGCCGAACGTATGGTAGGCTATGGTCAGTTCCGCAAGCTGCCCGCCCGCCTCAAGAGAAAACGGCACCGGATGTCTGTATTCCTTCAACATAAACCTGCCTTGCAAAATGCCTGACTGAAATCCGCTATTATATCTTCCACATCCTCGAGACCGAGTGAGATACGCAGCAATGTGGGGGTTACACCGGCTGTCTTAAGATCTGCTTCCGACAATTGCTTATGGGTAGTGGAAGCAGGATGGGTGACAACTGTGATTGAATCTCCTATCATGGTCATATGCGCGGCAAGCTCAAGAGCCTCCACAAATTTCACGGTAGTGTCTATATCCCCCTTAAGCTCGACATTCAAGACAGCGGAACCTCCGAATCTGAAATATTTTGCCGCATTGTCGTGCGACGGATGTTCCGGAAATCCCACATAGCTTACGTTTTTCACACACGGACTCTCTTTAAGAAATTCCGCGAGACGACGCGTGGATTCCACCTGATGCCTCACCCGCAGGGAGAGTGTCTCCAGCCCGAGAAGCATCAGATAGCTGTCGAAAGCCGAGGGGCAGGTGCCCATGTCGCGCTGCCCGTCTACACGGCACTTCACAATAAAGGCGGCGTTACCGAACGCCTCATATAGATTAAGACCATGGTAACCTTCGGAGGGCCCGTCGATCAGCGGGAACCGACCGTTATTCCAGGGGAATGAACCGTTGTCAACTATTATACCACCCATGGCCGTTCCGTGACCGTTGATCCATTTCGTGGCGGAATCAACGATGATGTCAGCTCCCCAGTCAAATGGATTGCACAGATAACCGCCTGCACCAAATGTGTTATCCACAACAAAGGGCACTCCCGCGTCATGAGCTACCTTGGCTATACCCTCAAGATCAGGAACCGCACATGTCGGATTCCCCATGCTTTCGGCAAACACAGCCTTGGTGTTTTCATCTATCAGGGCGGCAAGGGAGTCGGGAGTCGGGTCAGACGCTATCCTCACCTCTATGCCGAGACGTCGCAGTGTATGCCGGAATTGATTGTATGTGCCTCCGTATAGAAACGGTGACGTCACTATGTTCTCACCGGCGGAGGCGAGCGATGTAAAGGTTATGAGCAATGCCGCCATACCGGAAGACAATGCCATCGCCCCCACACCGCCATACAGAGCTGCCATACGCTCCTCGTATGCCGAGGTGGTAGGATTCTGTAACCGGGTATAGATATTCCCCGGCTCGGAAAGTTCAAACAGATTGGCGGCGTAGTCACAGCTCTTGAAACGGTAAGCCGAAGTCGGATAAATTGCGATACCTCTGGAACCGGTCGATTCCTCGTGATTCAGACCGGCATGGATCTGACGAGTCTCAAATTTCAGTTTCTTATAATCCATATCATAAAGTTTTTACCATTGAATACTTTTTATCAAATGAAGTCATCTTATCAAATGAAGTCATCAAAAAAGCCGGTTTCTTTTGGAAACCGGCTGTATCACTGATGCTTTATATAATGCATGGGAGAACTACACCCGGTTTCGTCGGCTGCGCATCATCATACCCATCATCATGTCGGCATTCACCGCCACGCCTGCTAAGCGTGCGGAGTCTGAATGCATAATGGATGCAGATATATGATACTTCCGATTCATATCCTGATGTAATTTTGTCCAAAATTACGACATTATTTTATAATTTGCAACATTTCCCTAAAATATTATCACAATTTCACATCACAAACACCATTTTTGTAACTATCCCCATATCTTTAGA
>OFFM01000498.1_pt1 | contig 31505 bp, 25 predicted proteins | sample 1521401 | NCBI WGS metagenome assembly OFFM01 (sample SAMEA3504118, study PRJEB24116) | mouse gut metagenome | biome: mouse gut; feature: mouse-associated habitat; material: faeces | place: Denmark | collected 2011
GCCGGGAGGATTGACAGTAAACAATAAAATCAATATGAAACTTCTTGAAGGAAAGACAGCGATTGTAACAGGCGCTGCAAGAGGAATTGGCAAGGAAATTGCCTTGAAGTATGCGTCCGAGGGATGCAACATCGCGTTTACAGACCTTGTTATCGATGAGAACGGTAAGAAAACCGAAGAGGAGATTGCCGCTTATGGTGTTAAATGCAAGGGATATGCATCAAATGCAGCGGATTTTGCAGCCACAGAGAAGACTGTAGAAGAGATTAAAGCCGATTTCGGCCGTATAGATATCCTTGTAAACAATGCCGGTATCACCAAAGATGGCCTGATGCTTCGTATGACAGAGCAGCAGTGGGATGCTGTGATTGCGGTGAATCTGAAGTCCGCGTTCAATTATATCCATGCGGTTCTTCCGATCATGATGCGTCAGAAAGCCGGTTCGATCATCAACATGGCATCTGTAGTTGGTGTTCATGGCAATGCAGGTCAGTCAAATTATGCAGCTTCCAAGGCAGGTCTTATCGCCCTTGCAAAGAGTATAGCCCAGGAGGTTGGATCACGTGGCATCCGTGCGAATGCAATCGCCCCCGGTTTCATTGAGACAGCCATGACAGAGGCTCTTCCTGCAGAGGTGCGTCAGGAGTGGTGCCAGAAGATACCGTTGCGCCGTGGTGGCAAGGTAGAGGATATTGCCAATGTCGCTACATTCCTTGCATCCGACATGGCTGGCTATGTAACCGGTCAGGTGATCCAGGTAGACGGAGGTATGAATATGTAATCAGTTGCATAGACATAATCAGTCAAAATGCAGAAATATGCAATAATTGTCGCCGGCGGGGAGGGAAACCGCGCCGGCGGCGTTGTTCCCAAACAGTTTCAGTTGATTGCCGGAATTCCGATGTTATGGTGGTCGGTAAGGGCATTTCATGCTGAGGATCCTGATACACGGATAATCCTGGTGCTTCATCCCGGCTTCTTTGACGAGTGGGACTTGCTTTACGCAGAATTACCGGAAGCCGACAGGAAAATCGATGTCCATATCAGTTGCGGAGGCAGAAGCCGGCTTGAGTCTGTGAGAAATGGTCTAATGTCGGTTCCCGATGGTAATGATGCTCTGGTGGCGGTGCATGATGCGGCCCGTCCGTTGGTTAGCGTGGAGATGATATCCCGCGGTTGGTTGGCTGCCGAGGAGAGCGGTGCCGCCGTTCCTGCTGTAGGTATGACAGATTCGATCCGGCGCATAGAGTCCGGCGTCAGCGTATCGGTTCCTCGTAAGGATTATGTGAAAGTGCAGACACCACAGGTGTTTGATGCTTCTCTTCTTAAGCATGCGTATGAGGGAATATTATCTGATCTTATGACAGATGATGCTTCGGTAGTTGAAGCGGCAGGTCATAAAATCTCGCTTTACGAAGGCTCTCCTTATAATATGAAAGTTACAGAACCATTAGATATAAAAATAGCAGAGACTCTTATTGAACTCATTTCTTGACACGGATATAAAGTTTCTCAAAGGGGTAGGCGACAAACGAGCCAAACTTTTGGAGACCGAACTTGAAATCAGCACGTTCGGTGATCTCCTGTATACCTTCCCCTACCGCTATGTTGACACAAGCCGGTTCTATAAAATCTCCGAATTCAGCGGAGAGATGCCATCGGTCCAGGTGCTTGGCAGATTTGTTGGTTTCACAACAGAAGGAGAGGGCTTGAGACAGCGTCTTAAAGCTTCCTTTTATGACGGGAAGCGTTTTATGGAAGTCGTATGGTTCTCAAAATTGAATTTTTTCAAAACTGCATATCAGCCAGGTGTAACCTATATATTGTTTGGAAAGCCTACGCTCTACCGTGATATTTGGCAGATGGCGCATCCTGAGGTCAGTGCCTATGATGCCAGCCGCCCGCCTGAAGGGTTTAGAGGTGTATATTCTATTCCTGATAAATTACGCAAGAGAGGCTATTCGACACGTCTTCTTTCTGACCTTGCCAAGAATCTTTTTGCCAATGCCAGAATCAAGGAAGTAGAGGAGACTATCCCAACGGAAATAATGAGCAGGTATTCTCTTATGCCATTGCTTGAGGCTTTGTCAAATCTGCATTTTCCCCAAAGTCCGGACAAGCTCCGCAAAGCAAGGGAGAGGATGAAGTTTGAAGAGTTGTATTATCTGCAACTCCACATTCTGCGCTATTCACGTGAGCGAGGCAGGCGCATAAAGGGACACGTTCTTGGAAAAATAGGCGATTATTTCAACACTTATTACAAGCGTTTCATACCTTTCGAGCTTACAGGGGCGCAAAAAAGAGTGCTTCATGAAATCCGTGATGACATGCGCACCGGCAGGCAGATGAATCGTTTGCTTCAGGGAGATGTGGGCAGCGGCAAGACCATGGTGGCTTTCATGACCATGCTGATGGGGGTGGATAACGGTTTTCAATGCGCTATCATGGCTCCCACGGAGATTCTTGCCGGACAGCATTATGAAACGATAAGGAAATGGGGAGAAAGTATCGGTCTGCGTGTAGAGCTTCTTACAGGCAGCACAAGAACCAAGGCGAGGAGAGAGATCCACGAAGGACTTGTTTCAGGAGATATCGATATTATAGTAGGCACTCATGCGCTCCTTGAGGATAATGTGCAGTTCCGGAACCTTGGAATAACGGTGATAGACGAGCAGCATCGTTTTGGAGTGGCGCAGCGTGCCAAGATGTGGAAGAAGAGCTCCATCGCGCCCCATGTGCTTGTGATGACAGCCACTCCTATACCGCGTACCCTCGCCATGACTGTATATGGAGATCTTGATGTGTCCGTGATCGATGAATTGCCTCCCGGACGAAAACCTGTGCAGACTTTTTTGAAATTTGACAATGCAAGGATGGAAGTCAACAGGCTTATAAACCGTGAACTTCAGGAGGGACGTCAGGTATATATTGTATATCCTCTTGTCAAGGAGAATCCGAAACTTGAGTTGAAAAGTGTGGAGGAGGGGATAGAAAGGGTAAGGGGAATGTTCCCGAATGTCAAGGTCTGTATGGTTCACGGTCAGATGAAACCGGCGGAGAAAGATTATCAGATGGATCAGTTTGTCAGCGGAGAAGCCAGGATACTGGTCGCCACCACAGTCATAGAGGTCGGTGTGAACGTGCCGAATGCTTCGGTGATGCTTATTGAGAACGCAGAGCGGTTCGGACTGTCGCAGCTGCATCAGTTGCGAGGCAGGGTAGGGCGTGGTGCTGACCATAGTTATTGCATTCTGATGACAAAACATAATATCGCCGGCGACACTCGAAAACGCTTGTCAATCATGACAGAAACATCAGATGGCTTTCTGATCTCGGAAGCGGATATGAAAATGCGGGGTCCCGGGGATATGGAGGGAACCCAACAGAGTGGAATAGCGTTTAATTTAAAGATAGCCAACCTGGCAAGCGATGGCCAGATATTGAATGTGGCGCGTCAGGCAGCCGAAGCCGTCCTGAATGCTCATCCGGAACTTGTAGAGGCTCCGGCATGTGGAGTTGAGAGATACGAAGGGGAACGGCTGGCGTTGTCGGAGGCATCTGTGGCTATGGTGCGTAAGGAATTGCGCATCAGATTTTCAAAGACCTACGACTGGTCGCAAATTAGTTGAGTATGAGAGAAAAAGAATTCCTTCCATTAGTGAAGGCAAAGCTCGGGATTGAGGAGCTTAATCCAATGCAGCGTCAGATGATGGGGCAGGCTTCGGAAGCGCGTGATATAATATTGTTGTCGCCGACAGGTTCAGGTAAGACATTGGCATTCATATTGCCGATGCTTAAGATTTTAAAACCGACCACAGGCAGGGTGCAGGCTGTTGTTGTGGCTCCTTCGCGAGAACTTGTCATCCAGATTTCGCAGATTGTAAATCAGATAGCCGTAGGATTCAAGGTAACACAGCTTTACGGAGGACACAAGGTGGAGGATGAGGTCAACTCGCTCTCCGCAGGAACAGATATTATCGTAGCTACACCAGGCAGGTTGCTTGATCATATAAACAGGCGCAACATCGATGTGCTTCCGACACGCATTCTTGTGCTGGATGAGTTTGACAAGTCACTTGAGCTTGGCTTTGAGAAGGAGATGAAGAAGATCATTGACCGTCTCAAGAATGTAAGCCGTTATATTCTTACGTCTGCGACACAGGCTGATATCCTTCCTGATTTCTTGCGTCTTGATAATCCTGTAACTATCAATTATCTTTCTGAAAATAAGGATCTTCATCAGAGATTGCGCGTGCATAGGGTTGATTCGGATGCAAATGACAAGCTTGATTCGCTTGGGGCACTGCTGACTCATCTTGCCGACGGGTCGCAGCATGAGCGTTCGATAATATTTGTCAACTATCGCGAGAGTGCAGAAAGGGTTGCGGCGTATCTGAATAGGCACGGTTTCCCGGCAGTGCTCTACCATGGAGCGCTTGACCAACATGAAAGGGAGACGGCTGTGTCCATGTTCAACAACGGTAGCCGTCCGGTGCTTGTTGCAACCGATCTTGCAGCCCGCGGTCTTGACATTGAGAATGTGAGATCCATTATTCACTACCACCAGGCATTGACTCCGGAGACATATACCCACCGTAACGGACGTACAGCTCGCGTTGACAGGGAAGGAGATATCTATGTGCTTGTCGGGCCCAATGAGGATGTTAAGGAATTTACGGAATTTAATGATACGGTATATCCGGATATGTCAAAGCGGGAAGCAAAGACTCCGGCTTATGCCACTATCAGATTCTCGGCAGGAAAAAAAGAGAAATTGTCGAAAGGGGATATAGTCGGATTCCTGATTAAAGAAGGAGGAGCGGATGCATCCGGAATAGGTAAAATAGATGTATTTGACCATTATTCTCTTGCCGCAGTGCCCTTTGATGAAGCGTCACGTATACTGGAAAATGTGAAGGGTAAGAAGGTGAAGGGAGAGAAAAGATTGATTTCTCTTTTGTGACTATGAAGAATATTTGTTAACTTTGTAACTTCAAATAGAATGCTTATGTCGGTCGTATCGTAGACTTGACATTCCAGGCGCAGGGCTTTGAAATGCCGGCATAGATGTTTTATATCGCAATTCATAATTAGAGAGGTAAGAAAAGATAACTAAAAATTAATCGATTATAACTATGAGCAAGACAAAGAAGTTTCTGACGTGCGATGGCAACCAGGCCGCTGCGCACATCAGTTATATGTTTAGCGAAGTAGCCGCAATCTATCCTATCACTCCGTCATCAACCATGGCAGAGTATGTGGATGACTGGTCGGCCGCCGGAAGAAAGAATATCTTCGGCGAGACAGTGTTGGTTCAGGAAATGCAGAGTGAGGGAGGAGCAGCCGGTGCTGTTCACGGATCTCTCCAGGCAGGCGCGCTGACCACAACCTACACCGCATCACAGGGACTTCTTCTGATGATTCCCAATATGTATAAGATCGCAGGTGAGCTTCTTCCGTGTGTATTCCATGTTTCAGCACGTACGCTGGCTTCACATGCGCTCAGCATTTTCGGTGACCATCAGGATGTGATGTCTGCACGCCAGACCGGTTTCGCGATGTTCTGCGAAGGTTCCGTTCAGGAAGTGATGGATCTGGCTGCTGTAGCTCATCTTTCAACAATAAAGGGTCGTGTGCCGTTCATCAACTTCTTCGATGGCTTCCGCACATCTCATGAGATTCAGAAGATCGAGGCTCTCAGCGAGGAGGATCTCGCTCCGCTGCTTGACCGTGAGGCTCTCGCCGAATTCCGTCAGCGTGCACTCAATCCTGACAAGCCCGTAGCTCGCGGTATGGCTGAGAATCCCGATGTATTCTTCCAGCATCGTGAGGCAAGCAATCCTTACTATGACGCAATCCCCGAGATCGTAGAGAACTATGTAAAGGAAATAAACAAAATCACAGGTCGCAACTATGGTCTTTTCGACTATTATGGCGATCCTGAGGCTGATCGCGTGATCATAGCTATGGGTAGTGTGACAGAGTGCATCAAGGAAACTATCGATTATCTCCGTGCAAAGGGTGAGAAAGTTGGTGTTGTTTGCGTTCACCTCTATCGCCCGTTCTCTGCAAAACATTTCCTTGCAGCCGTTCCTGCAACCGCAAAACGTATCGCAGTCCTCGACCGTACAAAAGAGCCCGGAGCTAACGGTGAGCCTTTGTATCTCGATGTGAAAGATTGCTTCTATGGCAAGGAGAATGCCCCGCTTATCGTAGGCGGACGTTATGGACTCAGCTCCAAGGATACAACTCCCGCGCAGATCGTAGAGGTATACGACAATCTTAAGCTTGCAGAGCCTAAGAATCATTTCACGATCGGTATTGTTGACGATGTTACATTCCATTCACTTCCGCTCAGCCCCGAAATCAATGTAGGCGATGCCGGCATGTTCCAGGCAAAATTCTATGGTCTTGGTGCAGACGGAACCGTAGGTGCAAACAAAAACTCTGTAAAGATCATCGGTGATAATACAGATAAATATTGCCAGGCTTATTTCTCATACGACTCCAAGAAATCCGGTGGTTTCACATGCTCACACCTCCGTTTCGGTGATACACCGATCCGTTCAACATATCTTGTGAACACCCCGAACTTCGTGGCTTGCCACGTTCAGGCTTATCTTCACATGTATGATGTTCTCCGCGGTCTGCAGCCCAACGGAACATTCCTTCTCAATACTATCTGGGAGGGTGAGGAGCTTGTCAAGAATCTTCCCAACAAGGTAAAACGTTATATTGCGCAGAACAATATATCTGTTTATTATATCAACGCAACCAAGATCGCACAGGAGATTGGTCTCGGAAACCGTACCAATACAATCCTCCAGAGCGCGTTCTTCCGTATCACAGAAGTTATCCCCGTTGATCTCGCTGTAGAACAGATGAAGAAATTCATCCAGAAATCTTATGGCAAGAAGGGTGAGAATATCGTGAACATGAACTATGCAGCCGTTGACCGTGGTGGTGAATACCACAAGCTTGATGTTGACGCAGCATGGGCTACACTTGAGGATGATGCGCCCGCATTGGCACCGGCTCCCGATTTCATCACAAATGTTGTGCGCCCGATTAACGCACAGGATGGAGACCTTCTTCCTGTCAGCACATTCGCTGACCGTGCAGACGGCACATGGCAGCAGGGCACAGCCGCTTATGAGAAACGCGGCGTGGCAGCTTTTGTTCCCGAATGGAATCCCGAGAACTGTATCCAGTGTAACAAATGTTCATACGTTTGTCCTCACGCATGCATCCGTCCGTTTGTGCTGACACCCGAGGAGGCAGCTGCCGCTCCGTTTGGAGAAGAGCATTCAATCCCTGCAATCGGCAAGACATTCACAGGCATGCGCTTCGTTCAGCAGGTTGATGTTCTCGACTGTCTTGGCTGTGGTAACTGTGCTGATGTCTGCCCGGGTAAGAAGGGAGAGAAAGCTCTCAAGATGGTTCCGGAAGAGAGCCAGCTTCCTCAGCAGGAAAACTGGGATTGGCTTGTCAAGAATGTCAAGAGCAAAGCAGATCTCGTTGACGTTACACTCAATGCCAAGAACAGTCAGTTCGCTACTCCGCTCTTTGAGTTCTCCGGCGCATGCTCAGGCTGCGGTGAGACTCCGTATCTGAAACTGATATCACAGCTTTACGGTAACCATCAGATGGTTGCAAATGCAACCGGTTGCTCATCTATCTATTCCGGTTCAGTTCCATCAACTCCCTATACTACAGATTCCGAGGGTCATGGTCCGGCATGGGCTAACTCTCTGTTCGAGGATTTCTGTGAGTTCGGTCTTGGAATGTATCTCGGATACGAGAAGATGCGTTCACGTCTTGAGGATATCTGCAAGAAACTCGAATCAGACGAGAATGCTCCTCAGGATCTTCGCGATGCAGCAAAAGCATGGTTTGAAAACCGTGAGGATGCCAAGCTTTCACACAACTATGGTTATGACCTTAGCGAAGTTGCCAAGAAATATGCTGACAAATGCGACACTTGCGCAACACTTGTTAACTTGCGTCATTACATGACCAAACGCAGTCAGTGGATTGTCGGTGGTGACGGCGCAAGCTATGATATAGGTTTCGGTGGTCTTGACCACGTGATCGCTTCCGGTAAGAATGTAAATATCCTCGTTCTTGATACAGAGGTTTACTCAAATACCGGTGGTCAGTCATCCAAGTCAACGCCTATCGGTGCTATCGCCAAGTTCGCGGCAGCCGGTAAGCGTATCCGCAAGAAAGACCTCGGTCTTATCGCGACAACTTACGGATATGTTTATGTAGCCCAGATCGCAATGGGTGCAGACAATGCCCAGACATTGAAGGCCATCCGTGAGGCAGAAGCATATGATGGACCTTCATTGATCATCGCTTATGCTCCCTGTATCAACCATGGTATCAAGAAGGGTATGGGTCATAGCCAGGAAGAGGAGAAGCAGGCAGTAGAATGCGGTTACTGGCACCTCTGGCGTTATAACCCCGCTTTGGAAAACGAGGGTAAGAATCCGTTCTCCCTTGATTCGAAAGAGCCTGACTGGAGCAAGTTTGATGACTTCTTGAAAGGTGAGGTGCGTTTCGCATCACTTTACAAGATGTTCCCGCAGGATGCTGACGAGCTCTTCAAGGCAGCCAAGGCTAACGCACAGTGGCGTTACAACAACTACAAGCGTCTTTCTCTCCAGAACTGGGGCACAGATCCCGAGTTGACAGCAGAGGAGGAAGCTCTTCGCAAGAACTGATAATTCGACATAATAAAACGAGGGCGGTCATCATGGAATGATCGCCTTCTTTTTTTGCATTTACGTGAAAATATGGTAAATTTGCAGAGAATTAAACACACAACCAACACACATAACCTTATCATGAACAGAACTTTTTTCGGTAGGTATGTTTCAGTCAGCGTGCCACTCTTGGCTTCATCTATGGCCATTTCGTGTCTATCATTCCCATTGCATGCAGCAGATCGGCGCAGCAAGCGTCCTAATATTTTGATATGCGTGGCAGACGATGCCGGACATATGGGAGCATATGGTCATAGGTGGGTTAATACTCCTAATTTTGATAGTGTAGCAAGGCGAGGAGTCTTATTTGACAATGCTTTCACATGCAATTCCAAATCCGCACCATCGCGTGCTTGTATGATTACAGGGCGAAACTCCTGGCAACTTGAGGAGGCAGCCAACCATTGGTGTGACTTCCCTCAGAAATTCATATCATTCCCCGAGGTTCTAAAAAAGAACGGATATCACACCGGATACACCGGAAAAGGGTGGGGACCGGGCATTGCGAAGAATGCAGATGGCTCCAACCGTCATCTTACCGGTAAAACTTACAACAAAAGGAAACATACACCTCCAACATCATCAATATCACCGATTGATTATTCCGCAAATTTCTCAGATTTTTTATCAGAGCGAGAGGCAGGAGAACCATTCTGCTTCTGGTATGGTGCCCGGGAACCTCACCGTGGTTATGAATATGCATCGGCAATACGTGCCGGCAAAAGCACCGCAGATATAGATTCTGTGCCGTCATATTGGCCCGATAACGAGACTGTGCGTACGGATATGCTTGATTATGCGCTTGAAATTGAACATTTCGATGAACATTTAGGTAGGATATTGTCGCAGATTGATTCAATTGGGGAGCTTGACAATACTCTTGTTATTGTGACATCAGATCATGGGATGCCTTTCCCAAGAGTCAAAGGTCAGGATTATTATTTCTCTAACCATATACCTATGGCTGTGATGTGGGGAGCCGGATTGAGAAATCCCGGGCGTAAATGCAGTGAGTATGTAAGTGTGATAGACTTTGCTCCGACTATCCTTGAAGTCACCGGAGTGAATGGGGAAATGTATGGTATGCAGCCGATAGAAGGAAATAGTTTCACGGATATATTATCTGATAAGGTTAATGTTGACATAGATAGAAGCTGCATCATGATGGGAAAAGAGCGTCATGATGTGGGGCGACCGGATGACCAGGGGTATCCGATCCGTGCCATATTGAAAGATAGCTACCTGTATATTCGGAATTATGAGCCTTCGCGTTGGCCGGCGGGAAATCCGGAGACCGGATACATGAACATAGACGGAAGCCCTACAAAAACTGAAATAATAAAGTCCCGTCATAATCCTGATACTAAATTTTATTGGGATCTCTCGATGGGGAAAAGAGGCGAGGAGGAATTATATAATATTGAGAAGGATCCGCTGTGTATGGTAAATATAAAGGATGATCCATCGAACGTGGATTTACTTATGTCGCTAAGAAACGAAATGGAGAAGCGTTTGAAAGAACAGCAGGATCCAAGGATGGAGGGGAAGGGGAATATTTTCGACCTTTACCCGAATATGTGTAAGGCGAGAATGTATTGGAATAGAACCCGATCGGGAGAAGATGTGCCGGCAAACTGGATAAACGACACAGATTTCGATCCATTGCCGGATGATTTAAAGAGATGATCTCACGATACGACATATCCTAAAAAATGGGGATTGTATGGTTGGCCGCAATTGAGTAATTTTGCAGCAAATTACCAAGATATGACGATTCCGGTACTGATTCTTTTTTCAGCAACAGCTGTCACGGCCTCCGGAAGTGGTGTGACTTCCGTTGATTCCACAGGTGTGAACCTGTCGGAACTTAATGTCGTAGCTCTTAAACAGGATTCCAAACTTAGGGAAGATGCAGTTTCGGCGACTGTGATAGGGCGTGCCGATCTTGAGGAATTGAACACAGTTACGATAAAGGGAATATCCGATGTGGTTCCGAATCTTTTTATTCCGGATTATGGTTCCCGCATCACGTCTTCCATGTATGTGAGAGGTTTGGGTGCGAGGATGGATCATCCGGCAGTCGGACTTAACGTGGATAATGTCCCTTATCTCAATAAGAATGCATATGATTTTGACCTCGCTGATATAGAATCAGTGGAGATGCTTCGCGGACCACAGTCGACATTGTATGGCCGCAACACAATGGGAGGTCTGATCAACATTCAGACTCTTTCGCCGATGCGTTGGCAGGGATGGCGTTTTATGGCTGAAGGGGGAAGAGGCAATGATTATAAAATCTCAGCAGGATGGTATCATAAATTTGCTGAATCATTCGCTACATCCGTCACCGCTAATTTTTCCTATCTCGGAGGGTTCTTCCGAAATACACACACCGGTAAGCTTCTTGATAAGGAATTGAGCGGAGCTTTGAGGTGGAAAGCCAACTGGCGTGTTTCTGATAAGGTGTATATACAGAATGTGCTTGCCGGTTCGTTGCTACGTCAGGGCGGTTATCCTTATGAGTATATAAAAACAGGTGAGATCAATTATAATGACACATGTTTCTACCGTAGATTTACGCTGAATGACGGTCTCAGTGTCACATATAGAGGTGATGGTTGGAATCTTGTGTCAATCACTACGGTGCAGCATATTGACGATAATATGACTCTTGATCAGGACTTCCTGCCGGAATCATATTTCACACTCACGCAGAAACAGAAGGAGACAGCCGTGACAGAGGATATAGTCGTAAAAGGGAATGCCCTTCAGGGTGATTACAAATGGCTTGCCGGATTCTTCGGTTTTTACAAGGAAATGGATATGAATGCGCCTGTGACTTTTAAGGATACAGGTATAGCCACCCTTATAGAAAATCATCGGAATAATTCAAATCCTTATTATCCCATATCCTGGGATTCAAGGGAATTTCCTCTGAATAGTGATTTCAATATCCCTACATTTGGAGTTGCTTTGTATCATGAGTCGAAATATGATGTCGGCAACTGGCATTTTACTGCGGGAGTGAGATTTGATTTTGAACAGGCCCGTCTTAAATACCGCAGTCATTGCGACACAGGATATGACATATATGCAGTGCAACCTACCGGTGCATACCAGCATTTCCAGAAAGCGGAGATCGATATAGACGAGAGCGGAAAGCTAAAACGCAGATATTTCACCTGGATGCCCAAGGTGAGTGTGCTTTATGATCTTCCGTTTGAATCAGGCAATGTGTATGCTACTGTCACCAAAGGTTACAAGTCGGGCGGTTTCAATACCCAGATGTTCAGCGAAGTCCTTCAGCAGAGGCTCATGCGTATAATGGGGATCGGCACAGAGTATGATGTGAATTCGATAGTCGGTTATAAGCCTGAATATAGCTGGAATTATGAAATCGGCAGCCATCTGACGTTCCTTCAAAATAAATTGACGGCGGATATTTCTCTCTTCTATATTGATTGCCGGGATCAGCAGCTTACAATGTTCCCTGCCGGATCAACGACAGGACGTATAATGACAAATGCCGGAAAAACGCGAAGTTTTGGTGGGGAGCTGACACTAAGTTACACTCCGGCTACGTTTATTACATTAAACGGGTCGTATGGATATACAAATGCAAGGTTCCGTGAGTTTTTTAGCGGCAAAACCGATTATAAAGGGAAGGTGATCCCTTATGCTCCGCAAAACACATTGTTCCTTCAGACATTGTTCTATGTCTCTCCGCGCAGAGGGGTTGTTAAACATTGGATATTTGATCTCAACCTGAAAGGGACAGGTAAGATATACTGGAATGAGGAGAACGCACGATGGCAAAAATTCTATGCTCAGCTCGGTGCCTCTGTAACAGCGGAGGGGAAACATTGGAGCATTCAATTATGGGGCAAGAATCTTACCGGTACACGTTACCATACGTTCTACTTCATGTCGATGGGGAATGAGTTCCTGCAGAGGGGAAGACCATGGCAAATTGGTGCAACACTCCGCTTTGATATAAAAAAATAAACTGATTTTTAAGTTTACAAACTAATATAGACAAACAAATAAAAAGAATAAAGAATGAAGAAAATTATCTTAGGTGCCGCTGCTGTGGCGATGATGATTGGTGTGTCATCCTGTGATAGCAAAGAGGGTACATCAACGATGAACTTCCCGGTTACAACCTATAATCATGTGGCAGATATGGTTGCAGGAGGGGAACCGACAGTTGTAGGGTCTACTTACAAGTTCAATTTTGATACAATGGCAGCTACTGTAACTGTTGGAGCTGAGTTGCCCATTTCCGGCAATAACATTTCATTTGTGACACCCTCAATCAACTACACCGGTGGAATGTATAATTATGAAAACAATTATTATGAGGTGATAAATGTCAACTCAATGGTTGCCGGTACAGCGTCAAATCAGGCCACTATCGCCAATCTCGATTGCCAGCTTACCTCCATAGCATATTATCCCCCCCAGATTGAGGGCCTCCCGCAGGTGTCAATTCCCTATGGATATAAATATGCTGTGATGAGCTATAATATCGGTAATAATTATAAAGTGAAGACATTCTGGTCAGATATGACCTTCAATGGAAGCACCACTACTCACTATTCTTTAGGAGGAGCTAACAAGGAGTTTACAAGCAAGGATGTTCTTTATCGTGTGGTAATGAATGTAAAGGATAAAAAGGCAACTGTGATTCTTTATAATGCCAAGCTTGCTGAAGAGATGCCCAAGCCCATCACCAACATTGTGCTTAAGGATCTTCCAGTGTCCTTTGATGCAACCGGTTACAGCATCACTGCCAAAGATGTTGTGCCTGATGTCTATGAATCCGGTGTTGCGACACCCAATCCTAATTTCCCCTTCGACTCATTCACACTGTCTTCACGCGGAGACTTGACAAGCTGCAACATATATTATAAGGTAGCAGGCAAATATCAGGGTGAGTTTAACGGAAGCTATGTATTGAAGGTTAGTTCAAGCAACTGATATAGATTTGTATAGAAATTAGGGGAATATCACAGATATTTCCGTCAAAACATAAAAATGGCGCGTCCGGTAAAAACGACGTGCCATTTTTTATGAAACGGACTCTAAACAACTTCAGGGAGTTCATCTTTGAAAAATTCACAGTTTCATGGATTTTGCGCAAATTTGATTTGTCGGATTAAGAATTTTTAGATACCTTTGCAGATATATTTTGCCCATTTGAGAGGTAAGATTAAATTATAAACAAACATAGATACGATTAACTAATTAAACTGTAATAAGATATGAATCTATTGCTGGAGATAGGCAATGGCGCGCTGTCGGTTACGGCGGTACTCACAGGTATAGGGCTTGTGTTTGCTGCGCTTCTTATAGCCAAATTGATTTCTCCGAGATCTTTCTCAGTAAGAAAATCAGAGCCTTACGAGTGCGGTATTCCGACACGAGGCGAATCGATGATTCAGTTTAAGGCGGGATATTACATTTTCGCCATCCTGTTTCTTATTTTTGATGTTGAGACCGTCTTCTTATGGCCTTGGTCAGTTGTGATGCGCGGACTCGGTCCTCAGGGACTTCTCTGCATCGCCATATTTATGTTTGTGTTGATCATGGGTCTTGCCTATGCATGGAAGAAAGGAGCATTGAAATGGGAATAGACAAGATTAAAAGCATGAAGCGTGAGGACTTCAAGGATAACGAATATATCGATAAACTTGTAGACGAACTCAACGCAACCGGCGCCAATGTGGTTGTCGGCAAAATGGATGAACTTATCAACTGGGGTATCTCGAACTCACTGTGGCCCCTATGCTTCGGTACAAGTTGCTGTGCCATCGAGTTTATGAGCCTTGGTGCCGCACGCTATGATATGGCGCGTTTCGGTTTCGAGGTGGCACGTAACTCACCGCGTCAGGCAGACTACGTAATGGTTCAGGGTACTATTGTTCACCGCATGGCGCCTGTGATGCGCCGTCTGTATGAACAGCTTGCCGAGCCCAAGTATGTTATAGCATGTGGCGGATGTGCAGTCTCCGGCGGTCCGTTCAAAAATTCATATTGTGTGGTTCCCGGTGTAGACCAGATCCTCCCGGTAGATGTGTATATCCCGGGTTGCCCTCCGCGTCCGGAGGCTATGTTCTACGGATTGATGCAGCTTCAGCGTAAGATCAAGGTGCAGAAATTCTTCGGAGGAACAAACCGCAAGGAGAAGATAGAGGAATTTTTCGCCGCTCATCCCGAAGAGAAGGGAGAGATAGGATAATTCAAATGTTTGAAAAGGAATAGACTTAAACCATGAGCGATATAAAAGATATTATCGGCAAGATTTGTCCGGCGGCAACCTTCGAGGAGGGGGAATGTCTGTTGGTCAATGTTCCCGAAAAGGATTGGTATCCACTGGCGAAAAGCCTCAAGGAGAATAAAGACCTTGGTTTTGATGTGCTGACTGCAGTGGTCGGCATGGACTGGAAAGAGAAAATAGGAGTGGTTTACTACCTCACCTCCACATCCCACAATTGGGGTATGCTGGCAGTAAAGGTTGAGGCAGAAAACCGCGAAGATGCATATATCCACAGTGTGAGCGACCTCTGGAAGGTTGCTAACTTCCAGGAGCGTGAAGTTTACGACATGTTCGGTATCAAGTTCATCAACCATCCCGACATGCGCCGTTTCTTCCTCCGCAACGACTGGGTCGGACATCCATTGCGTAAAGATTATGACGCGAATCCCGAATTGAATCCCATCCGTCTTGAAGATGAGGAGAATGAGGATGATTCGCGCGTTTTTGTTGAGGATGAGTCCGGCAAGATTGTTGAGCAGCCGAAAAAAGTATTCGAGAAAGATGAATATGTTGTCAACATCGGTCCTCAGCACCCCTCTACTCATGGTGTGATGCGTTTCCGCGCATCTCTCGATGGTGAGATTGTAAATAAAGTTGATGTCGTTTCCGGATATATCCATCGTGGAATAGAGAAGCTTTGTGAAGGAATGACTTATCCTCAGATTCTTCATTTCACTGATCGTATGGACTACATGTCAGCTCACCAGAACCGTCACTGTCTCTGCATGTGCATTGAGAAAGCTCTCGGCATCGAGGTGCCCCGCCGCGCACAGGTAATACGCACAATGATGGACGAGCTGATGCGTATAAGCTCGCATCTCCTTTCATTCGGTTGCACAGCAATGGACCTTGGCGCTACAACTGCATTCTTCTACGGATTCCGTGAGCGGGAGATGGTGCTCGATATATTTGAGAAAACATGTGGTGCGAGAATGTCGATGAACTATAATGTCATCGGTGGCGTTATCGCTGATTTGCATCCTGATTTTGTTAAAGATGTAAAGCATCTTATAGAAATCATGCCTGAGCGTCTCAAGGAATATCATAAGGTATTCTCCGGTAACCTCATCGCAAAGAATCGTCTTGTAGGAGTGGGAATGCTTAGCAAGGAGGATGCGATTAATTATGATATAACAGGTCCAAGTGGACGCGGTTCCAACTGGAGTTGTGACTGCCGTAAGAAGCATCCTTATGCTGTATACAATGAGGTTGAATTCGATGAAGTTCTTCTTGACGGATGCGACTCATATTCCCGCTATATGGTGAGAATGAAAGAGATCGAGCAGAGTTGCCGTATCCTTTCCCAGCTTGTAGACCGTATACCTGAAGGGGAGATCCGTGCACAGGTTCCCAAGATAATAAAACTACCTGCGGGTCGCTGGTATCAGCAGGTTGAGGCAAGCCGCGGCACATTCGGTGTCTATATCGAGTCAACCGGAGAGAAGAATCCGTTCCGTGTTCATTTCCAGAGCCCATGCTTCAATCTTGTGGGTGTCATGAACCTGACATGTTCGGGATACATGATTGCCGACTTGATCACAATCGGAGCTGCACTCGACTTTGTGATTCCGGATATCGACAGATAAAATGCGGATCTGATATTGAGAATAAAAACTGACAATACAATAAGCGTATAATCCAAAAAATAAATAATCAATATGTTTGATTTTGGAAAATGGACATCCGCATTCAACAGCCTTCTTTTGGGCACAGGCATGGCCGATTGGCTGGTTGTCTTGATTGAGTGTGTTATCATAGCGGTGCTTGTGCTCGCCACTTATACCGTTTTGGCACTTTTCTATATCCTTTACGAGCGTAAGCTTTGTGCATGGTTCCAGTGCCGACTTGGCCCGATGCGTGTCGGCAAATGGGGACTTCTCCAGGTGTTCGCCGATATGTTCAAGATTCTTATCAAGGAGCTGATCTGTCTTAAAGGTACAGACCGTTTCCTTTTCAAGCTTGCACCGTATATCGTGATCACATCTTCCGTGACTATGCTCGCATGTCTTCCATGGGGTAATGGACTTCAGATCATCGACTGGAATATAGGTATATTCTTCATTTTGGCAGTTTCGTCGGTCGGAGTGTTGGGTATCCTTCTTGCAGGATGGGCATCTAACAATAAATACACTCTGATCGGTGCGATGCGAAGTGGAGCACAGATGATAAGCTACGAGCTGTCACTTGGAATCGCATTGATGACAATCTGTGTTCTTGCCGGTACAATGAACATTTCGGAGCTTGTTGCAGAGCAGGAGAGCGCATGGTTCCTCTTCAGAGGTCATATCCCGGCGATCATTGCATTCATCATCTATGTCATAGCTGCTACGGCTGAGACCAACCGTGGTCCCTTCGACCTTCCGGAGGCTGAGCATGAGCTTACAGCCGGTTACCATACTGAGTATTCAGGTATCCATTTCGGATTTTTCTACCTTGCGGAATATCTGAACCTCTTCATCGTTTCCGGTATCGCTACTCTTATGTTCCTTGGAGGATGGATGCCACTTCACATTCCAGGATGGGATGGCTTCAATGATATCATGAATTATATCCCCTCTGTGGTTTGGTTCCTTGGCAAGGCATTCTTCATCTCATTTGTGATAATATGGTTTAAATGGACCTTCCCGCGTGTCAGAATCGACCAGATGCTGGCATTCGAGTGGAAATATCTCATGCCTTTCTCTTTGGCAAACCTTATACTGATGGCAGTGTTTGTAGCCTTAGGATGGCATTTCTAAAAGAATAAACAGAATATAAAATAGAGGCATTGAAGCTTAGGCGGATTTGCTGACAAGAAACAAGAAATTGATATGAGCGCAAATTACGGCACAGTTACCCAGGTTATCGGACCTGTGATAGACGTTTCGTTCGAGGGAGGCAAAGAGAATATACCCCCCATTTACACAGCCTTGAAGGTTGAGCGCGACAACGGAGAGGAACTAATACTCGAAGTTGAGCAGCACATCGGTGAGGATATCGTCAGATGCGTTGCGATGGAGAGTACCGACGGAGTTCGTCGTGGCGTTAAAGTAATGAACCTTGAGCGTCCTATCGCTGTTCCCACGGGTAATCAGGTGAAGGGTCGTCTGCTGAATGTGATCGGTGAGCCAATCGATATGCTCGGGGATTTGAACCGCGACAATCTGCGTCCCATACATCAGCCAGCTCCGGAATTTGATGATCTTGCAATCTCGCAGGAGATACTTTATACGGGTATCAAGGTGATCGACCTTTTGGAGCCATATTCAAAAGGTGGTAAGATCGGTCTCTTCGGAGGTGCAGGTGTAGGTAAGACTGTGCTTATCATGGAGCTCATCAACAATATTGCCAAAGGACACGACGGATTCTCTGTGTTTACCGGTGTAGGCGAACGTACACGTGAGGGTAATGACCTTCTTCGTGAGATGATCGAAAGTGGTGTCATCAAGTATGGCAAGAAGTTTGAGGAGGGAATGGAAAAAGGGGAGTGGAATCTTGGCGATGTAGACCAGGAGGCACTTAAGCAGTCACAATCTACCCTTGTGTTCGGTCAGATGAACGAGCCTCCGGGTGCGCGTCTTCGTGTTGCCCTTTCCGGGCTTACAGTGGCCGAGCAATTCCGTGACAATGACGGTGGTGGTAAAGAGGTGTTGCTCTTTATCGATAACATTTTCCGTTTCACTCAGGCAGGTTCCGAGGTGTCCGCACTTCTTGGCCGTATGCCTTCCGCTGTAGGTTATCAGCCGACACTTTCATCAGAGATGGGTGCGCTTCAGGAGCGAATCACATCCACAAAGCAGGGTAGTATCACATCTGTACAGGCAATTTATGTGCCTGCTGACGACTTGACAGACCCGGCTCCAGCCACAACCTTCAGCTTCCTTGATGCAACTACCGTGTTGAGCCGTAAGATCGCAGAGCTTGGTATCTATCCGGCTGTTGACCCGCTTGACTCGACATCACGTATCCTTGATCCGAATATCATCGGTGAGGAACACTACAATGTAGCTCAGGCTGTGAAACAGTTGCTTCAGAAGTATAATGAGCTTCAGGATATCATCGCTATTCTTGGTGTTGATGAGCTTAGCGATGAGGATAAACTTGTAGTGGCCCGCGCTCGTAGAGCACAGCGTTATCTTTCCCAGCCCTTCCATGTGGCAGAACAGTTTACCGGTCTTAAGGGTGTGATGGTTCCGTTGTCGGAGACTATCCGTGGATTCAAGATGATTCTTTCCGGAGAGCTTGATAATCTTCCGGAGCAGGCATTCCTCAATGTCGGTACAATCGATGAGGCTATCGCCAAAGGTAAGAAGATGATGGAGGATGTGAAGTAATCACACACCACCAGCATCAAGTAAGCATTAATAAAATAAAGAATAGATGACACTCGAAATCATATCGGCTCACGAAGTGACATTCAAGGGAGAGGCAATCTCTGTGACACTTCCCGGACAATTGGGATCATTCACGGTGTTGAGAAATCATGCCGCGTTGATATCCGTGCTTGTTAAAGGGAATGTAAGATACACCACGCCAGACGGAGTGGAAAAGTCTTTGAGCATTGATGGCGGTATCGCCGATGTCAATAATAATGTGATTTCAGTATGCGTCTATTAAATTCAATAAGCACGAGTATGTCGAAAAGAATATCCATATTGACCTTACTGTTGGCCTTCATGGCTGTTTTCCCTGTCGGTGTGTCAGCATTTGACAAGGATGATCAGCATGAAGACGAGAATCTCGATGTCAAGGAGATTATTTTCGAGCATCTCGGGGATGGATATGGCTGGGAGGTGCCGTTCGCGCATGTCTACAGGATTCCGTTGCCAGTCATCGTGAAAGCCGAAGACGGGAAATGGTTCTGCTTCTCTTCCGGCGACCTCACCGAGATTGAGGTTACCGAAAATAAAGAGACCGGAAAGATAAAAAAGCATCTTGTTCCGGTAATGAAGACAATTGAACGTGACGGTAAGACTTACCGCTTTATGCTTACCCATGAGGGATCGCATAAGGACAAGGTGGTTGAGCTTTTCCCACTGTCGGGTGAAGAGGCTGATAAAGTGAAAGCGGAAATAGCAGCCGATGATACAAAATCAGCGGAGTATATTGTAGAAGATGGAGTATATTATCGTGAATACCGTCCTTTTGATATTTCGATAACCAAGAATGTCGCCGCTCTTTTCATTACCGTGATTCTAGTTACGGCAATTGTAATGGGTCTTGTTGGCTATTACCGTCGCAAAGGATTGCGTGCGCCCCGCAAGGGTATGGGATTCTTTGAGATGCTTGTTTCGTTTGTGTATTACGATACAATCAAAAGCACACTTGGTGAAAACACGAAGAGATTCGCTCCCTATCTTCTGACATGTTTCTTCTTCATTCTGACGATGAATCTTGTCGGTCTGATAGTCATTTTCCCCGGAGGTGCAAACCTTACGGGTAATATCGCTGTCACACTTGTATTGGCGTTAATGACATTCATCGTTACCAACGTCTTTGGAACGAAACATTACTGGAAAGAGATCTTCTGGCCAGATGTTCCTTTATTCCTGAAATTCCCGCTGCCCATCATGCAGGTGATCGAGGTTTTCGGAATTTTCACAAAGCCGGCAGCTCTCTGTGTGCGTCTCTTCGCGAACATGATGGGTGGTCACATCATTGTGATAACTCTGACACTCCTGATATTTATCTTTGCTGCGTTCGGTTCGGCTGTAGCCGGTGGAGCCACGGTAATATCAGTTCTGTTCTCGATTTTCATGTTACTTCTTGATGTACTTGTAAGTTTCATTCAGGCATATGTGTTCACATTGCTTTCTGCACTTTTCATTTCAATGGCGGTAATCAAGGAACATGAGCATGCCGAAAAGAAGGATGAAACTTATCCTGAGCTTGAACGCAGAGACCGTCAGGAGATAGCGGAAGAGAAAACCGCACTTGAGAGATTGGCAAAAGAGACCGATGCCTGATCAAGGTATTCGGTAAGAAACAAATAGAAAATAAAATTTATCAAATAACAATTAAAAAATCTGAATTATGTTATCAACGATTTTAGCAGAACTTTCCCTGCAGCCTATCGCAGGACTCGGAGCAGCTCTTGGAGCAGCATTGGCAGCAATCGGCGCCGGTATCGGCATCGGTAAGATCGGTTCATCCGCAATGGAGGCAATCGCCCGTCAGCCCGAAGCAGCAGGTGATATCCGAAGCAATATGATTGTGATCGCAGCCCTTATCGAGGGTGTGGCGCTTTTTGCCGTGATCGTATCAGCTTTGGCATTGTTCATCAAATAAATAGGCACTAATGGAATTATTCACGCCCGATTTTGGCTTGGTATTCTGGATGTTCGTAGCGTTCATCCTGCTTTTCCTTGTGTTGGCAAAATGGGGATGGCCTGTGATCATCAAGATGATGGATTCCAGGGCTTCTACCATCGACCAGGGCGTGGAAGACGCCAAGCAAGCCAAAGAGCAGCTCGACAATGCCCGTGAAGAGGCGAAGAAATATGTTGTAGAGGCTCAGGCACGCCAGGCTGAGATGTTGCGCGATGCTGCCCGCATGAAGACAGAGATCATCGAGCAGGCCAAGAATGAGGCTGCCGAGGCTGCCCGTAAGGAAATGGAAGCCGCTAAGGCTGCTATCGAGCAGGCGCGCAAAGAAGCCGAGCTGCAATTTAGAAATGAAGTTGGCAAATTCTCAATCGACATCGCTGAGAAGATGGTTAGAAACCAGATGAAGAGCGATAGTGCGCAGAAGGAGCTTGTTGACAAATTATTGGACGAAATAGAGAAAAACTGAAAGTAGATGGTTTCCGGACTGATACCCCACCGCTATGCCAAGGCATTGTATAAATACGCTTTGGAAAGCAACACCGCCGGTGATGTTTATGATGAGATGAAGCGTGTAGTGGAATCTTTTCAGAAAAACGCCGATCTGGCAAAAGTTTTGTCGAATCCTTATGTGGATGCAGCTGACAAAGAAAAAGTGCTTCTGGCTGCGGCAGGCGAGAAGCCCGGAGACGATTACAGAAGGTTTGTCAAGCTCATCCTCGATCATAAAAGAGAGGAATTCGCCTACCTGATGGCGCTTGCCTACCGCGATATCTATCGCAAGGAGAATAATATCTCGCAGGTAAAGATCACCACTGCCGCCGTATTGCCGGAGGCGGAGATGAAAAAGCTGCGCGCGGTAGTGGAGAATGCATTCAAGAATACCAAGTTTGAATATACATCTGCCGTGGATCCCGAGTTAATCGGAGGATTCATCATCGATGTCGATTCAACGAGGATGGATGCGTCCCTAAGCGGTGAACTTGCACAATTACGTCAAAATCTCTTAAGAAGCAATTAAAAAGATGCTCAATCCCAGCGAAATATCAGATGTTTTAAAACAAGAGCTCGAAAATATCAATTCGAAGGTCAAATTTGAAGAGGTAGGCACAGTGCTCAGCGTCGGTGACGGTGTTGCGCATGTCTACGGACTCGAGAATGTGAGAAGTAATGAGCTCGTGGAGTTCGAGAATGGAGCAAAGGGTGTTGCCCTCAACCTTGAGGAAAGCAACGTCGGTGTGGTCCTTCTCGACAAAGTGAATTCAATAACCGAGAACATGTCTGTAAGGCGCACGGGTGAGATTGCGTCCATTCAGGTTGGTGAGGGCCTTCTCGGTCGAGTGATTAACATGCTCGGCGAGCCTATCGATGGCAAAGGACCCATCGAGGGCAAGCTTATCCCACTGCCTCTTGAGCGCAAGGCTCCGGGAGTAATTTTCCGTCAGCCGGTTGTGCAGCCTCTCCAGACAGGTATCAAGGCTGTTGACTCGATGATTCCAATCGGTCGCGGTCAGCGTGAGCTCATTATCGGTGACCGTCAGGTCGGTAAGACAGCGATTGCCATCGACACGATTATTAACCAGAAAGAGAACTACGAGGCAGGAAAACCTGTGTTCTGTATTTATGTCGCAATCGGTCAGAAGGCTTCGACTGTGGCGTCAATTGTAAACACCTTGACCAAGTATGGTGCTATGCCTTATACTGTGGTTGTTGCTGCCAATGCTTCTGACTCTGCTTCGATGCGCTATTACGCACCGTTCGCAGGAGTTGCAATCGGTGAGTATTTCCGTGACTCAGGGCGAGATGCACTTATCGTATATGATGATTTGTCAAAGCAGGCTGTTGCATATCGCGAGATCTCATTGATTCTGAAGCGCCCTTCAGGACGTGAGGCTTATCCCGGTGATATCTTCTATCTACATTCACGTCTTCTCGAACGCGCCGCTAAGATCATCGGTGACCAGAAAGTTGTGGAAAATATGAATGACCTCCCCGAGGTGATGAAACCTATTGTAAAGGGTGGCGGATCATTGACAGCTCTTCCTATCATTGAGACTCAGGCAGGAGACGTTTCGGCTTATATCCCGACCAATGTGATTTCAATTACAGACGGACAGATCTTCCTCGAGACAGCACTCTTCAACCAGGGTATTCGTCCGGCAATCAACGTTGGTATATCAGTATCTCGTGTGGGTGGTAACGCTCAAGTAAAGGCTATGAAGAAAGTAGCCGGTACGCTTAAGATTGCCCAGGCACAGTATCGCGAGCTTGAATCATTCACCAAATTCGGTGGTGATGTGGATCCTGTGACAGCAAAGGTAATCGATACTGGTAGAAAGAATCAGCAGTTGCTCATACAGCCACAGTATCATCCCTGGCCGGTGGAAAATGAGATCGCTGTTATTTTCTGTGGTGTAAATGGATTGCTTGAGAATGTGCCCATCGAGAAAGTCAAGGAGTTTGAGCAGCAGTTTATCCAGATGCTTCAGATGAAGTATCAGAAAGAGGTTCTGGATGAGCTCCACGTAGGAAAGCTTACCGATGACATCGCAGGCAAATTGACCGAATGTGCCAAGGAAGTTGCTGATTCACTCAGTGCTTTGAAATAAATTAAAACTGACCAAGCATGGCAACGCTAAAAGAATTAAAAATACGCATCGGGTCAGTAGCTTCAAGTGAGAAAATCACGGGAGCCATGAAGATGATATCATCTGCGAAGGTGCATAAGGAGGAGCAGAGTCTGCGACGCCTTAAGCCTTTCAAGGATCAGATAAAGTCGATCATGGGTCATATTCTTTCAACGGGAGAGAATTTCAATTCTCCGTTGATAGAGACACGAGAAGTTAAAAGAGCCGGAATCGTGGTCTACGGATCTGATGACGGATTGTGCGGTGCTTACAATATCAATATCTTCAAGGGTCTTCTAATCGAAATCGACAGGCTCAAACGTCAATATGGCCGAGAGCTGTATGTTGAGATCTATCCTGTAGGAAAGAAGATGACCAAAGCTGTCCGTCACCTTGCAAGTGATCTTCTTGAGGTCAAGGCTGTTGATGGCGTGGACTCGAAAATGAAGGGTGAAGTAGTGACTTCGTTTACCAAATCGCTGCGCGACTCATTCCTCAATAATGATCTTGATATTGTTGAAACTCTTTTCATGAGTTTTAAGTCGATGAGTCGTCAGACCCTTACAGTTGAGCAGCTTTTCCCTGTTACTGAAAAGATGCTGACAGCTGATTCAGACAATGCCGAAGACAATCAGCTCTATCTATTCGAGCCTGATGCCAACAGTATATTCAACGAAGTGTTGCCGATGTTTGTCATGTCGACTATGCAGGAAATCACAGTGCAGAACCGCGCCTCCGAGCAGGCTGCGCGTGTGATGGCGATGCAGAGTGCAAACGACAACGCAAAAAAATTGTTTGACGAGCTACAGCTTGAATACAACAAGCTTCGTCAGCAAAGTATCACAACTGAGCTCCTTGACATTCTTGGAGGTCAGGTTGAAAGATAACCGATTCAGAAAAGATATTTATTTAATCTCATAAAGAACCAACCTAAAAGCTACATGGGCAGTATTAAAGAATATTTCACGTCAGTGGGGCAGGGGGTAAAGAGTCTGCTTGTGGGAATGGGAGTCACAGGAAAGGAATTTGTGACACCAAAAATCACAGAGCAGTATCCGGAGAACCGGAACACTTTGCAGATTGCCGACCGTTTCCGCGCGGAGCTTACCTTGAAATATGATGCCGAGGGGCGTCACCGTTGTATAGCGTGCGGAATATGCCAGATGAATTGTCCCAACGGCACGATACATCTGACCACAAAGATGGTGGATCTTCCCGATGGCAAGAAGAAACGTAAACTTGACAAATACATGTATGACCTTGGCAGTTGCACATTCTGCATGCTTTGTGTCACCACATGTCCTCAGGATGCACTTGAGTTCTCCAACGATTTTGAGCAGGCCGTTTTCACACGTGATGCTCTGATCAAGCAGCTGAATTATCGTCCGGAGGTTGCAGATCCAGTGCCGGCACCAAAGCCTGTTGCTCCGGCAGCAGCTGAGGCTCCGAAGGCTTCTCCTTCTGAAAGCAAATAATTAAGTTTACGATCAAGACATTAGAATAACAAATTTTCATAATAAATGGATTCAGTAGCAAATATAATTTTGTATTTCGTGGTGGCCATTTCCGTAACAGTGTTCTCGGTGATGGCAGTCACGTCGCGCAGAATACTCCGGGCTGCCACCTATCTGCTGTTCGTATTGATCAGCACGTCGGTGATCTATTTTCAGCTTGGCTACCAGTTCCTGGGAGCCGTGCAGATAGCCGTTTATGCGGGAGGTATCATGGTGCTGTTTGTGTTTGCGATTCTTTTGACACGCAAGCCCGGTGACATGGCTGCTCCGCTGGAGTCACACCGCCGCGCTCTCGGAATAACAATTTCCGCAGCCGGATGTGTGCTTCTGCTGCTTGCTCTCTTCTATATGCCTCTGCTTCATGGAGCCTCATTGATTGAGGCTATCAACGCAGGAAACCAGATTACGATGCACGATATCGGCCGAGCATTCACCGGATCGGATCGTTTCCAATATCTGCTTCCATTTGAGGCTGTCAGTGTTTTATTGCTCGCATGTATAATCGGCGGCGTAGTTGTTGCCCGTAAAAGATAAGCAGATATGGATTTAAGCATGTTATGGTATCTTGTTCCGAGCGTAATTATGTTTGTCGCCGGAGTTTACGGGTTCATCACCCGCAAAAATATGATCGCGCTGCTGATTTCATTGGAGCTGATGCTCAATTCGGCTGATTTGAATTTTGTGGTTTTCAACCGCTATCTTTTCCCCGGATCTATGGAAGGAATGGTTTTCACGCTCTTCGCAATAGCAATCGCAGCAGCAGAGACAGCCATCGCCATAGCGATCATAGTGAATATCTACAGAGCCGTGGGTAACACGGATATCAACAGTGTCAAAAAAATGAAATTCTAAGATATGGACATTACACTTCCAATTCTGATTCTGGCTCTGCCGTTCACGATGTTCCTTATCTTGGGAATCGGCGGTGTCAAGATGACGCGCAAGCTTGCCGGAGTATTGGGCATTTGCGCAAACGGCGCTTTGCTGGCCATAGCTTATACTGTGGCGTTCACTTATTTCTTCAGTGGAAACCCTGATTTCATTGTTGACGGCATCCGTCAGCAGGTTGAAATATTTGATGTGACATGGCTTGCGTTTACCGAGCGTATGGTCGTAAACATCGGTTTCCTTCTTGATCCTATCAGCGCGATGATGCTGATTGTTATAACCACAATCTCATTCATGGTGCATCTCTACAGCTGGGGTTATATGGAGCATGAGCCCGGCTTCCAGCGTTACTACGCGTTCTTGTCGCTCTTTACATTCTCGATGCTCGGACTTGTGGTAGCCACCAACATTTTCCAGATGTATATTTTCTGGGAGCTTGTGGGTGTTTCCTCATATCTTCTCATCGGATTCTTCTATAAACTGCCCTCAGCAGTGTCTGCATCAAAGAAGGCATTCATTGTCACCCGTTTCGCTGACTTATTCATGCTTATCGGTATTCTGGTGCTTTCTTACTTCGTATCTCAGACTCCCGCAGATGGTCCGCTTTCCGGAGCTTCGGCATTCAACTTCCTCATGTTGAACTCTCAGCCCACTAATGTTTTGGCATCCACACTGGGATCTACATTCCTTGGAGCTTCAGTTCTCACATGGGCGATGATTCTCATATTCGTCGGAGGTATGGGTAAGTCAGCAATGATGCCTCTCCATATCTGGCTTCCCGATGCGATGGAAGGCCCGACTCCTGTGTCAGCACTTATCCATGCGGCAACCATGGTTGTTGCCGGTGTATATCTTGTGGCACGCTTCTTCCCCTTGTATCTGATTGTTCCCGACTCGTTGACATTTATCACTGTAGTTGGTGCGATCACAGCGTTCTATGCTGCTGTCGTTGCATGTTGTCAGATTGATATCAAGAGAATCCTCGCATTCTCCACAATCTCGCAGATTGCGTTTATGATGGTTTCTCTTGGTGTAGCGCGTCCCGAGCTTCATGACGGTCTCGGATATATGGCCTCCATGTTCCATCTCTTCACTCACGCTATGTTCAAAGCGCTCCTCTTCCTCGGAGCCGGTGCGCTTATCCATGCTGTTCACTCTAATAACTACACTGAGATGGGCGGTATGCGCAAATATATGCCCATCACGCATTGGACATTCCTCATCGGCTGCCTTGCTATTGCAGGTATCTTCCCATTGTCAGGATTCTGGTCGAAAGACGAAATGCTTTCTGCTATGTATTCCAACAATTGGATCTGGGGTGCATGGATGACAATGGTAGCAGGTCTTACGGCATTCTATATGTTCAGAATGTATTTCCGTGTTTTCTGGTGGGAGGAGAACCCCCACTATAAGGAGCACCGTCCGCACGACGCTCCATGGCAGATGTCGTTACCTTTGATATTCCTTGCCATTGTCAGTGTTTTCGCAGGCTTCATTCCTTTCGGGGAGTATGTGACATGGAATCGTGAGCCCTATCATATCCATATCGATATGCAAATCGCCGTAACGAGTGTGGTGGTGGCAATAATCGCTATCGCGTTCGCCGGATGGTTGTATATGAAGAAGAATGAAAAACCTGCCCGTATGAAAGCGGCTCTGCCCGGTCTCTGGAAGGCTGCAAACCGCCGCTTCTATTGGGATGAGATGTATATGTTCGTTACCCATAAGATCATCTTCAACGGCATCTGTCGTGGCATCGCATGGTTTGACCGTCATATCATCGACGGCACAATGGATGCTCTGGCATCGATGACGCAATTCTTCTCATTGAAGATAAAGGGTATGCAGAACGGCAGCATCCAGACATACGTCATATGGTACTTCTTCGGAGCGCTTCTGCTCGCTGCGATCACCTGGATTTGTTTACTCTAATTAACTTCATATCGCATTGCAAATATTTATTGAATCATGTTTGGAAATATCTTAATCTGGTTTGTAATAGTCCCCGTCATCATGATGGCAGGATTGGCATGTTGCGGCAATAGCAATATGAAGGCAATCCGTGCGGTCATGGTGACCGGATCGACAGTTCTGCTGGCAATGGCCATCTGGCTCGTCGTGGATTTTCTGGCACTCCGCGCCTCTGGCGATACATCCGAGATGCTCTATACAGGCAGCTGGCTCTGGTATGCCCCGCTTAACATTCACCTCGCGGTTGGTGTAGACGGCATATCGGTTCTGATGCTTCTTCTTTCAGCAATCATCGTTTTCGCAGGCACATTCGCTTCATGGAAGATCGATCCGCTGCCTATGAACTTCTTCCTTTGGTTCTGTCTCCTTTCAACCGGAGTGTTCGGTTTCTTTATCTCAATAGACATGTTCACAATGTTCATGTTCTATGAGGTCGCTCTTATTCCTATGTATCTTCTTATCGGAGTATGGGGAACAGGACGCAAAGAGTATTCGGCAATGAAGCTTACACTCATGCTTATGGGTGGCTCGGCATTCCTGATGCTCGGACTACTTGGAATTTTCTGGCATAGCGCCCCCGAAGGCGGTATGCCGACATGGAATATCCTCGAAATTTCGCACAACGCGGCTATCGATCCAAGTTGGCAGCGTCTCCTCTTCTGTTTCACATTCGTAGGATTTGGCGTTCTCGGCGCGATGTTCCCATTCCACACATGGAGTCCTGACGGTCACGCTTGCGCACCTACAGCAGTATCTATGCTTCACGCCGGCGTTCTTATGAAACTTGGAGGTTACGGATGTTTCCGTATCGCCATCTTCCTCTGCCCGCAGGCGGCTCAGGAGCTCGCATGGATCTTCATTATCCTAACCGGTATAAGCGTGGTATACGGAGCATTCTCAGCATGTGTGCAGACAGACTTGAAGTATATCAACGCATATTCGTCAGTGTCTCACTGTGGCATGGTGCTTTTTGCGATCCTGATGCTTAACACAACGGCAATGACAGGTGGTATCCTCCAGATGTTGTCACATGGTCTGATGACGGCACTCTTCTTCGCCCTCATCGGTATGATTTACGGTAGAACCCATACACGTGATATCAGAGAGATGGGAGGTCTGATGAAAATCATGCCTTATCTTGGAGTATGCTATATGATCGCCGGTTTCGCTTCGCTGGGTCTTCCCGGTATGTCCGGTTTCGTAGCCGAGATGACGATTTTCTTCGGTGCATTCGAAAACAATGATTTGTTCCACCGTATATTCGTGATTGCTGCAACAACATCGATTGTTATTACAGCTGTATATATTCTGCGAGTGGTTGGAAAACTCATTCTTGGTCCGGTCAAAGACGAGCATCATCTCAAGCTTACAGACGCCACATGGTGGGAGCGCCTTTCCACAGTGACTTTGATAGCGTGTCTTGCAGGCATCGGTTTCTTCCCTAATTGGATCAACGAAACCATCCAGCATAGTTTTGCCCCGATCATCAGCGCATTGCAGAACGCGTTATAAACCGGGAGAACCAAATACTTTTAGAAAAAGAGTAAAGCACAACAATAACAATGGATTATTCACAATTTGGGGCAATGTTGCCCGAGCTAATAATTCTGGGTCTCTTTCTGGTGGTGTTTTTATTTGACACCTTTTCAGGAGACGGCTCCAAGCGCTTCCTCACTCCGTTGACCACAGTGCTCTTCGGATTGGCAACGGTTGCAATCTGGATCATCCCGTCGAATGACGTGGCTGTATTCGGAGGTATGTATGTCGATGACAACGCATGCAAGGCCATGAAGGCTATTCTCAACATAGGTGTTTTCATCGTATTCCTTCAGTCTGCCAAATGGGTTGAGAGCGACGAGGTGGCAATCCGCAAGGGCGAGTTTTACGAGCTTATCCTCGTTACACTTTTCGGAATGTATCTTATGATCTCAGCGCGCCATTTCCTTCTCTTTATCATCGGTCTTGAGTCTGCTTCTCTTCCTCTTGCAGCATTGGTTGCATTTAACAAGAAGCATTATGAGAGCCATGAGGCAGCTGTGAAATATATTCTTACGGCGGTATTCTCTTCAGCGATACTTCTGATGGGTCTGTCGTTTGTGTATGCATTCTCAAGCGGTTCACTTTATTTTGACGATATCCGTGAGCATGTAGTGGCAGGTGAAGGCAGCGGACTTATGATCGCCGCACTCGCGTTCATGATAGCCGGTATCGGTTTCAAGCTATCGTTGGTTCCATTCCATCTTTGGACAGCGGATGTTTATCAAGGAGCACCGACGGCTATCACAAGTTATCTTTCCGTCATATCAAAGGGAGCTGCAGCATTTGCATTCTTCGTGATATTCGTTCAGGCGTTTGGTCCATTGTTCGACCACATGTGGGAATGGATGATGTATGGCGTAATAATAGCAACCATCACAGTCGGTAACCTTTTTGCGATCCGTCAGAAAAACATGAAGCGATTCATGGCTTTCTCATCAATTTCACAAGCAGGATATATCATGCTTGGAGTGATGGCAGGAGGTATCGGCCTTGCGTCTATGATGTTCTATATCTTTGTGTATATAGTTAGTAACCTCGGTGCGTTTGCAGTAATCTCAAGTATCGAGAACCAGACAGGCAAATTATCCATGGATGATTATGATGGTCTGCACAAGACCAACCCATGGTTGTCTTTCGCAATGACGCTTGCAATGTTCTCTCTCGCTGGTATACCTCCGTTTGCCGGATTCTTCAGTAAGATTCTTATCTTTACAGCAGTGACATCCACCGGTTCCATGGCATTGTACATGCTGGTTCTTGTGGCATTGATAAATACAATCATATCACTGTTCTATTATCTGCTTGTAGTGAAGGCAATCTGGATTAAACCGGGTGAGGCAAAAATAGAGGCATTCCGCAGTGCGTGTGGAGAACGTATCGCACTTTGGGTTTGCGTTGCTGGTATAGTGTTTGCAGGTCTCGTTCCTTACATCTACGAGTATTGCGTCAAAGCGGTCTTAGGATAAGAAAAGATATAAACCACTACCGATATAGTTATTTGGGTCCGATATGCAGTATCGGACCCAAATCTTTTATTTTATCATATGAAAATTTTTTCTATTCGCTAAACTTTTTT
>OFFM01000521.1_pt1 | contig 30391 bp, 25 predicted proteins | sample 1521401 | NCBI WGS metagenome assembly OFFM01 (sample SAMEA3504118, study PRJEB24116) | mouse gut metagenome | biome: mouse gut; feature: mouse-associated habitat; material: faeces | place: Denmark | collected 2011
CTTTCGACACCTTATCGGAGATTTTTTCTATAGCAGTATTGAACGATTCAGCCATGAATACACCTCCGATGCAAATCAACACTGAGCTCCATTCCCATCTGCTGATTCCGAATATCGCACCCGCTGCAATAACGCATGCCGCTGCAAAAAGATGAATCTTGGCATGGGCTTCATTGCGGAAAAGATAAATTATACCGTTCCAGGCATAGCAGAAAGCCTTCCGTCTTTTCTGAAAATAATTATAGTCCATCTCTATAATCAAGAAATATCTTTAATATATTAGCTGCTGTTCAAATTAAACAGCTACTTATATAGAATTAGAATTCCATCGAAGCATATATTCCAACATTACGACCGTCCGACACGGGAGATATCTGCAAGTTATGTTTTTTTGCAAATGGCTTAGTAAAGATATACGCACTTGCCGCACCTATAGCACCTCCGGCAATGACATCCCACCAGTGATGTTTTTTGGAATATACCCTTCCCCAGCCCACATATGCAGCCAGCGCATAAGCCGGAGCACCGAATGCCCAGCCGTAACGACGTTGCAGAAAAGCAGCTGTCGCGAAACTCGCCGCAGTATGACCGGACGGGAAAGAATGCATATCCGAACCATCGGGGCGACGTTCCGAAACCGCATATTTCAAAATCAATGTAGCGGCGGCGGTAGCTCCCGCAGTTTCCACCCCCTGAATCAAACCCTGCCAGTCGCGCTCAATAAGCACACCGGCAAGCGTTGCCACAGGTAGAGCCAGCATCACGATATCTGTAGAAGTCGCCACGCGTTTCTGCAACTTGGTCGGAGTGTAGACATCTCCGGCAGCCGGCTCAAAATATGTCTGCCCCCAAACCATTGATGGCAACAGAAGCATAATTAAAATCAATATCTTTCTCATTTCGCTCATAATAATAACCTGATACTTCATAACTCTGACCCCATACCTACTCAAGATCCCAGCCGAAAGAGAACTGGTCTACCCACAGCACAGCGCCATTACCACCGGTGAAATAGTCTCCGTATTTTGAAGTAGCTGCGGTGATCTGCATATATGTAGGTTCTTTAGAGGTGTCGCGGTATTCAATAGGAATCTCAAATTCCTGCCAGGAATCCATTGTTCCGCTGTATTGCATTTTGCCGTAACCGATAATATAAGATGCGTTGGGATCAAACAATACCCGGTTCTTAGGATTCGTGCGAACCTCGAACGGCGCAGTCCAGTCGGTAAGCGCCACATAAATTATACATGTATCCGGCTCACCTTTTATAGCAGCGAAATCGGAAGATACATAATCTATCGGAGCAGTACGATATTTATAGTAACCATGCAATTTGGTCGGACGCAGATTCCACGGACGACCAAAATCAAGGATACCGTTCGTTCCATCCACTTTCACAAACCGGCCGGTGAAGATAGATCCGGCACCCAATTTTCCAATACCAGCAATACCTACAAACTTAGTGGAGCATTCAGCTGAAAGCCCCTTACCGGTAGGCGTGTCAGTGGAAGAAACAGTCAGATTCTGGCCAAGTGTAGAGGAACCGGTGTTACCCGTATCCCAGAACTGTGTGCCACCCTCTGCATAAGGGTATATGATTTTTCCGATCTGACACCATTCCTCGAAATCTCCGTTAGGTATATCAGCAGTACCTTGTGTCTTGACCTGCACCTCGTTACCGATATTCTCTCCCGACACTGTCCTGACAACATAATCTGTCAATGGTTCGAGATGAGGAATATAGCAGGAGAAAGCTCCTTGAGTCTGGGTCACATATTGATCCGGCACTTTTATCCATTGCTCAGAAGAAAGCTTACGATATTCAAAGCCATTTTTCACATCCGCCGGACCATTACCGTATGCCCATACCACTTTCGACCAGGCATCAACCTGAGTGGTAGACACAATCGTTTCCGTGAACTGCGCATAAATTGTCCAATATACAGTTCTGCCATGGCACTGAACAGCCACACGCAACGGATATGAGAGATCGAGTGTGCCAGGTGCAAGAGCCGGAGTCATAGTTGTAATCCCCTCCGGACCAAGTTTTATCTTCTGCAATGTCAGATTGCTTAGATCAGTTCCCTCCGGCACATTGACAATCACACGGTGACCGACAGGGTCTATCACACTCTCGCCAACCTCTCCTGCAACCTGAAAATATCTTGTAATATCCTGATGAGCTATCAATTCCCAATCATAGTCCTGAAAACGGGAAAGCGTAACATACACCGGCGTGGTAAAATCATATGTACCTTCAAGCAGATTCGGCGTTGAGGACGCACCCGGTGTTATACGGTATTCAGAGAAACGCACATTCTCAATATCCACAGTTTCATCAAGATATAGATTTACCTCAAAAGCTATGGAATCTATATATGCCGATTTCGATTCACCGACAGCCGTTATAGCCGTTATATTCTGCGGAATGCGGGGATAAGGCAAATCATTGTGAATGCAACCTGCCGGCACCGTCACGATTCCTCCGATAACAGCCAATCCGTATATGATATTCTTTAATTTCCTATTCATCAAGATAAATAACTTCTAACTCCCAATTCCTAACTCCTAACTCCTAACTCCTAACTCTTTACACGTGCACCGCGATTCCGAAATTGATATTAAAAAGGTTGAATCTGAAATTTGCGCCCGAGGTAGTGCGGTTACCTGTTTCCACCCCGTTCTCTGTCTGGCGCTCATTCTTCAGATAGAAACCGAAGACACCGAAAGAGAGATTGAACGATACATTTTTCATTATGAATACCGACACACCGGGAGAGAAATTTAAACCGGCATTCATGTAGGTGGTATGAGTGGTGCGGGGTTCACCATCATATGGACGCATGAAATCAGAGTTACCCGAAGAGAACGCAAGTTCAACTTCGTTGAAAACGCCAAAACGTCCTCGCCTCGCAATGCCTATATACTGACGGAAGAGCAGAGCCGCAGAATAGCTCTCATTGCGATACATGATGTCATGAAGATTGAAATTCATATCCTCATCTATATCCACTTTGAAAGAACCTACATTTGCCTTGGCAGACGTGTATCCGAAACGCAAACCCACAGACATATTATTGCGTATTGTATATTCGAGATACGGTTTGATCGAGAAAGCGTGAGCTCCTATATCGATATCGCTGAGAAGATCAAAAATTTCAAGGTCAGATGTTGATATCTCACCGTAAGATGCGGTCAGTCCAAATCCCCACTGCCCTTTGGGAATGAAAAGATAATTAAACAATCCACGGTCGTAACGGCCAAGATTGCGGGTGCGGAGTTTCATGGGGATTGTATCCCCTTTCCATATCACCTTCTCCGAGGAATCAAACTTCGACTCATCGTCAACAACCTTTGAATTACCCATCAGCAGTTTAAGCACATCCGCCTGCAACGAATCCGGAACAAAGATATACTTTCCGTTAAGCAGCGAATCCTTGGCGCTATCATGGGCATATGACATCAGCGAAGGTATCGCCACCAGCGACACCACCAAAACAAATCTATATATCTTCCACATAGCCGTCATAGATAAAACGACACTCCGAACGTGATTGAAAAGAGGTTGATTCTAAAATTAGCCGAACGCGATTTCCTCCGCGAGACATAGATCTGATCCGAGATAGATTTGGTATCGGTGAGATTGAATCCCAACACACCGACATTAACCTCTAACGCGGAATAATTGCTGAGGAAAACAGCCAGACCGGGCGCGATACCGAGTCCGAACTGGAAGTTACGTTCATAAGCACCGGTGAGAGCCTCCCCGGTACCTTTGGTGATCTTCGACTGACCGCCACCAAGCTTAAGCTGGATCTCGTTGAAGATACCGAATCGCCGGCTGCTGCCAAGCGAGAAATAGTTGCGGAAAATACCGGTGACAAAATAATTATGGGAGAGTGAATAAAGACACTCCGCTCCATAATTTGTCTCTGAATCGAGCACCACGTCTGCTTTCTCCAGTTTGGTCAGCGAGCGGGTGTACTGAAATTTTCCACCTGCTCCCATATCATCCTTGAAGATATAGCAGACCATCGGGGAAACCTTGAAACTATAAGTATCGCCGGATATATTCTGCAATATCAGGAACTGATAATCATTTTGCGTGGTCTGCGAGTACGAGACCGAGATACCGGTCACCCACTGCCCTTTGGGCACGAATTTCACAGACTCCATCTCCATGTCAAACTCCTTGACAGGAGCGTTCCGCTGCATTTCCTCCACCATTTCCGGAGTGATATGAAGCGTGTCATGCCGCATCTCTATCCCCTTCGGCAAAGACTCCACGGCAACGGCGGAATCAGCCGGGGTTAATAACGCAGCGTGACTCTGCGCGCCTGAAGCGCACAGAGTCAACACCATCGTCATTATATTTCCGATTTTAAATCGTCTACTCATAAACGAGTTCTACATCATCAAGATATATTACAGATCCTTTGGCTCCGGAGAAATAATCACCATATTTCGAAGCCGAGGCTACCATAACCAGATAAACCGGTTTCTTAGTTTTAGCCCTTTCGTTATATGTGAAAGGAATCTCAATCTTTTGAAGTTGACCATCTGGTCCGAATGCTTCAGTCCATGTTACCTGTCCATATGCAAGAACAGTTTCATCGCCTTCGGCATCGAATAACTTCCTTTTACTTGGATTTGTTCTGATTTCAACAGGTGCTGTGGTTAATGCCACATAAATCTGCCCATGGTCAGATCCTCCGGCAAATCCATCAGGGACATTAGCCTCCTCGCCTTTATTGACCTTTACCCCAGTAGCCGGACGATAATTCACCCACATTGTCATCTTATCAGGATGCGTACCGTTGTATTCTCGACCAAGTGACAGTACTCCGTTTTTGCCGTCTGTCTCTACGTAATGTCCGATAAAGATATTTCCGGCAGCCAAGATAGACAATGCCTCATCTGATTGAAGCTTGACAGCGTAAGTTCCGGAATTAAGCATATCCGTTGTCTTATTTGTCAAGGTCTTATTTACTGTGGCAGAGCCCTCATTTCCGGATCCCCAGAAAGATGCTTCCTTGTCGCCGACACTCCAAGGTAATGTGACATTCTTTGTTCCCAAGAAAGTACTTGCGGAATATGTCGACCAATCCTCAAAGCTGCCGTTAGGAATTGATGCAAACGGAGTCTCTGTTGTGAATGTCTGCACATCGGAGCCATCGAATCCATCACAGAAGGCAATGAACTCATATGTTGTGCCGGGGTTGAGACCCGTTACTGTCACACTGTAAGGAATCACAGTAGCGCGGGTGTGCTTTGCGCGTGCACCTGAAGCAGGATATGCCGCTGTCCATTCAGATGCGCCCTGCTCACGATATTTGATACCATAATTCTGAGCTGCTGCAGGATCAAACACATTTGCTGACAGTGTCGCCCTCGTAGCTCGAACCGCAAGCATATCATTTGCAAACACATCAGCATCCACAAGTCCGACTGGCGCAAGGTGCTCCTCCGCATTCTCAGTGTTGGCGAAACGAAGACTCGCAATCGTTGTGTTATGACGTGCATCCGTAGCCTCGAATGTAATCTTGTATTCCTCATCGCTGTCGGCAAGAGCGTCAAGGAATGCCTTAGAGAATGTGACATACATCTCATCTACTGTCACCACACCGGATTCCAATGAGGTTGCGGCATCGGTAGATGTGCGGCGCTCCACGCGAATTCCCTTTGCAGAGAGATCCGTCTGAACACTTCCCTCTGTCAGATTCATACCCGACTGAAGGTCTGTGAAATTATCACTCACTGTCATAATCACAGATCCAAGTCCGAAATATCCGCGGATATAAACGCGGGTATCCTGGAAATTATGATCTTTGGAAACCACCTGCGACTCAATATCAAAGTCAACTCCACGGATAGCAGGAGCCGTGAATATCTCCACTTCTTCCTCTATCACCGGTATGTCGGCTATAGTAAGACGGATCAACGCACCACCCTCTGTGACAGGAGCCTCCTCTTCTGTGATAGTCATGGCATATTCATGCGCACGCTGCACATTCTCGATCACACCGGTTTTCTCATAAGCCTCACCTGATGATTTTTTACCCTCAACTTTATAAGTCAAGTTTTTATCAGCGTTAGGCATCATGAAATAACCCTTGGCACCAGCCTCGATGTTTGTCCGGTCAAACACCAGCTCACCACGGGAATGAGAGAATGTCACCTTCATATCGGTAAGATTGACATCGAGAGATGCAGGATCCACCGACACAATAACGTTGGCGATATTACAACGCAATGTAAGGGAATTGGCACCCTCCTGCATCTCGAAACGCTGCCAGCCGCGATAGAACTTGCTATCGAACGAAGCCGACACAGAGTCACCGCTCCATGCCTCGGCAACATACGAGCCTGTGCGGAGCTTGATTTCGGAGGGGATATTATCGAGACCCTTGTATTTGCGGATCACACCCTGGTTGTTCTCTATATATACGACACACTTATTGCGTAATGCCGTAAGTTCATCAGCGGCAATAGCGCGGGTCTTCACCACATTGCCCCTGATATCGGTAGTGAGGCTCAATGTGCCCTCACCCCCTGCCTTGAACGGCTCCTCCATAGAACATGACACCAACAATGAGCATGTCATGGAAACCACCGCAAGATTATATAATAATTTTTTAATACTTGTCATGACCTTCTTGTTTATTCAGGAATGTAGAGTCTGAGTGTCTTCTCTGTTGTGCCGTTGGCATCAGTCACCGTTATGATGAACTTATGCTCATGTCCAGCACCTACAGCGCTCAACATTCCAAGCAACATGGTGGAAATCTCGATATTAGCCTCTTTCTTACCCTTCACATTTACAGGGAAACCAAAGTTGGTCAACGGAGCTGCAAACTGCTCCGGAGTTTCGGCAAGATTCAGATTAGCGGCAAGACCGACACCTTCGAGTTCCTCAGGTGTAAGATCCGGTGATTCAATCTCTACGTCAAATGCAGTGAAACCGCCCTCGGCTGTGCTCACAACTTTCATACCTACCGGTACAGAGCCGTCGATAGTATTAAGTTTATCAAGGTCAATAGGTGCCACACCTGTGATTGCAGGAGCCTCTGCCTTGGGTTCGTCAGGACCGGGACCCGGTTTCTCCGGCTCCTCTGAAGGACGCTCGCTATCGTCAAGCAGCGGTTCATCACCGATCTCCACATTGCGCTCGATATCGGTTATTGTCACAGAAGCATCAACCTGAATATCGGCATCTGAATCGCCCGTTGGGTCGTTGCTATAGTCATGAAGTTTGAAAGTTATCTTGTAATGGTTACCTTTGGCAACATCTTTCAGCGATTTGGTCTCCACAGCTTTGGCACCATCGATCTTGCCATTGAATGTAGCCACGAGAGTTGTTTCCGCAGTGTGCATGAAATAACCTGCCTTACCTGCCTCTGCCTCTGTCAAGGTGAAGTTCAGACCGCTGTTATCCCCCACCTTAACCTCAACATATGAATCAGCTGACATACGGGACTTAAGAGCAGGATCAAACTCAATTGTCACCTTAATATTCTCAAGTCGGCACTCGATTGGAGCCACATAACTCGTGATTTCATAAGGATTGACAGTAAAGGAATCCGAACGTCCGAGGAAATACGGATTTTCCCATTCGGCGAGGCGGTTCTCGCCAAGAGTCGCCGTGCAGATGTAGTCACCAACAGGGAGTGTGACCACATCCGGCATCTCGCTATATTTGAATTTCTTCACCGGGGTTGTCTGACCCTCCTTTGTGAATATCACCGTGAAATCATCAAGATTAACATCAGCGCGGGTGCGAACATTCTTGCGCACCGTCTCGTCAACCTTCATATCGACGGCAATCGCTGACTTCAGGATCTGTCCTTCCTCGCTGCTTTCCGGACCGGTGAAAGGATCCTCCTTGCTGCAGGCTGTAGCCATCAAAGCAGCAGCCGCAAGCGAATATATATATAGTTTCTTCATTGTATGAATCATGTTAGGTTATCGTCTACTCTTCGCGGCTCTGGTCGTAGTGGAACTGCCGTAACCAAGCTTGACATTGTCGATGGTCAATACAGAACCGACACAAAGAGATTTATAAGCGTTTGTAGCAATTGTCTGACCACTTAAACTTGTGGTATTGGAAACATCCTCCAGATTAGTTGGAACCGGGACAGACACATTTTCGTTTTTCGTGGACTTGAAACAAATCTGCAATTTGGCTGCTTTCTTTCCAAATGTTCCAGCATTATAACTTAATGACACAGTCTGGTTCTTATAGGACTGACTTTCTCCGAGGGTAAGAGTTCCACTTGCAATTGCCGCACCTTCGGAATCAAGAACTGCAACTTCAACAGAAGCCGATTCATTTGAAACAGGAGCATATTTATAATCGAAAGACACGGAAGAAGGTCTTGAAGGGAATGATATACCATCCTCACGATGTTCAGTTCCATCATATGAATATGATCCAAGGAACAATTCTCCTGATGCTTTGCTTGCAAATGAAGCAGGTGCATTGCGACTGTATTTTTTTCTCACAGCAGCTCCATGATTATCCAACGCAGGATCAGAGCCGTTATGGTCATACGCCACACTCCTTACAATCACCTCGCCGTTAGATGCAAGAGTGGAAGGGACAACAAACCATGTATTCTGATTCGAAGCTCCAGCATAGGCAGTTTTTGCATTAACAGATGCCCAAACATTTGGTTCATCAACATTTATTGACGACCAATTCTGCATTGTTGTTGCAATGCATTTATACTGACCACCAGCTTTGATTCTGTCTATATTAATAGTGTTGGATACCTCTGAAAAATCTCCATTGGGCACAGCTTCTTCAATTTCCGTAGTGAATTCGGGTACTGTTTTCTCGAATGTTCCGCAGACAGCTTTCAGGGATACATATTTGATGGCAGGCGTGAGACCGCTTACCGTTATCATGCCGTTGGCGGAATCATGTGTGATATTCGCTGACGGAACCTGAGCCTCTCCATTGAAGAACTGGAGATTATCAACCAGTGCCTTTACGACAGCTGGATTCTCAGATTCAATCTTGAGGACAACGCGGTTGCTGAAGGCATCAGGCACCATTGTATATTCAGGAGCACCGACAAGCACCTTTGTGGTAGCTTTCTTATTGCGATTAGCGATAACCGACATCTCAACATCAATTTCAGAACGGAAAGAGGGCTCAAGAGCGAGAACATAACGGTAGACATATCCGGATCCCGCGCGCACTGAAGCACCGGAAGCGGTAATATCTGTAACGCTCTTTATCTCGGCATCCACCATCTTGTTGTGAGCATCCGGAACCTTGAATGCCACGACATTCTTCAGCTCAGGGCTGTTGGTGGTGAGATCAACCGTTACCTCCGAACCCATGAACGCAGCCTGCGCCGCAGGCGCGAGCTGAATCTCAAGAGGAGTGATGACAGCAGTCAGTTTAAGCGGCTCCGATGTGCGGGTCATGACATCCACAGCCTGCACCTCTATCTCATATTTGCCGGCTGGAAGACGCTCCAGGAACTTCTTCACATTAACCACGCCAAGCTTGTCGGCATTGCGGAAATATCCGGCAACACCCTCCTGCTCGAGCTGCTGCATTGTGAGATTATCGGCATTCACAAACTCCACGCTGCGACCGAACACCGGCGCATAACCGTTTTCTGCCACGACATTGAGTGTCGCGCTCTTAAGACCACCGAATGCAAACACATGGAACTCCGGTGTTTCCTTGAGTTCTGAATATTCGAAATTTCCAACCTCAGTCTCAGGGGTGAATCCTTTTGCTGTTACTGTAGGAGCCGGAGCGGAGAATAGCTCATCGCCGAGCGATACGTTTACTGTCTCCGAAACCACATCCTCATCAAACTCCACATCAAGGGCAAGATTACCAGAGGCTGCATTACCTGTCACACCGATTGTCACCACATAATGATGGCGGGCAACAGCCGTGAAGCCGGCGGGCTGGATTGTAACGCGCTCTCCGGCATCATTTGTAAGTGTAAGATTAAGTTTCACGTCCGCGCTGGGAGCGACATATGCCGGACGATCCTCATTCTGGGCGAACACCACCCAGTCATGACCTTCGGTCTGAACCGCCGCGCTGTAAGCGCTGAAGTTCTCGCGGAAAGCATCGGTATATCTAACCGAAACCATCGCGTTGGCGAGGGTGGCGGTCACGTTTACATCGGTAGTAGCACCCGGTGACACATGCACCCGGTTGCTGCCGAGATAATATGGATTGTCAAATCCCTCCACATCGATAGAGCCGTATGAGGCTGTCAGTGTGTAATCTCCGATGGGGAATGATTTCTCGCGGTTAAATGCGTCAACGCTGCTCCAGTTTTTGGAATAGGAGCCATCGCTTTTGGCAAAGTTGACTGTGAACGCGCTGCCGTCCGGCACCACCGGACTCAGCGAATCGTCAGCACGGGTCTGACGCATGACGCGGCCGTCTGAGCTGAAATTCAGCTTCACGGCTCCCTCCCCTGAAGGACCGCTCCAGGGCGACTCATCGCTGCAGGAGGTCAGGGCAATTGCTGACAGCGCCATGAACAGAGTTGCTTTTGTGAATTGTCTCATGTTGTTAATTATTTCTTATGGTACAAGTGGGTCAAGTCAAAAAATTTTTACCTGTTATTGTTATGACACACTTTTCCGACAACAAAATTACTTTTAAATTATAAAATTTACTAATTTTAATGTAAATTTGTGCATAAATGCCCCAATTAAACCAATATAATTTGTAATTTTGTGGGGGTGCAGATACCTGATATTCCAGTTATGCTGCATCGCAGATGAATAATGATATTAAAATAAACAGATGAGATGAAACAGGTTAGAATTATCATCGCAGCTATGGTCATGATTTTGTCATGCTCTAATATGACCAATGCTCAGAATCTTAAGGATCTTTTAGGTAAATTAGGTGGAGGAAGCACCTCCGAAACGGTAGGGAATCTTCTGGAGGGAGTTTTCTCAAGCTCAAACCTTAAGGTGCAGGATCTGAATGGCAATTGGCTTGCAACAGGACCCGCTGTGGCATTTCAGGGCGACAACTTCCTGAAACAGGCGGGAGGCAAGGCAGCTTCAGCGGCTGTTGAGACAAAGCTCAAGCCTTATTATCAGAAGTTCGGTCTCACCGGAGCAACCCTCATAATCGATGATTCCGGCAATTTTGAACTTAAGATAAAAAAACTCACTTTGAAAGGGACAATAACTGAAACCGCCGACAAGGGTGTGTTTGAATTCAACTTCAAGGCGGCCGGTAAGATCAAGCTCGGCAAAGTGAAGACATATGTTCAGAAGACATCCAAAACAATGGATGTGATGTTTGATGCAACCAAACTCATGGCTATCATCGACGCTGTGGCAAAATATTCAAACATATCTGTAGCCAAGACACTCTCCTCCCTCCTTAATTCATATGACGGTCTCTGCGTAGGATTCGCATTCTCCGCGAACTAAGAGTCCGTATTTCAATTATTAAATTTTAAATTTAAATAACTTCAAACTCCCGATAATATGTTCTCAGGAATAGTGGAAGAAGCCGCGGAGGTAGTTGCCCTGCGCGAAGAAGGAAGCAACCTGCACATAACGATGCGGTGCAGTTTCGTTGACGAACTGACAATCGACCAGAGCGTATCGCACAATGGCGTTTGCCTCACCGTTGTGGCACTCCCCGGTGACGGCACATACACAGTTACAGCGATACGAGAGACGCTTGACCGGTCCAATCTCGGCGGTTTGAAACCCGGCGATCTTGTGAATCTGGAGCGTTCCATGAAAATCGACGGACGTCTCGACGGCCACATCGTGCAGGGACACGTAGACCAGACTGCGATATGCACCGATGTCCGCGAGGCTGATGGCAGCTGGTATTACACTTTTGAATACACTGCCGACAAGGAGCTTGCCCGACGCGGATATATTACCGTCGACAAGGGTTCGGTGACAGTGAACGGAGTGAGTCTGACAGTATGCGAGCCGACCGACGACAGCTTCAAGGTGGCGATTATACCGTATACCCACGACAACACCAACTTCTGCCGCATCGAACGCGGAACAAAGGTTAATCTCGAATTCGACATTCTCGGGAAATACCTTGCCCGCCTCTCTTCCATATAATTATATAGTCCCGTCTTTTCCTCACAAAATATAATCCGGCGCGCCATGAACAGCATTATCCTTCCCCCGGTCTTCCCCGACAACAGGACACGCACATTGACAGATGTGCGTCAGATAACACTGATCGGTGGAAACGGAGCCGGCAAAAGCCGGTTCATGCAGGAGATGGTGACTCTCTGCGGAGAGCGCGCATTCTGCCTGTCGGCTCTATCGGCATCATTCCCGGAGAGGGAGGAATCGACGCGTCCGGGATCTGTGGATGACCTTTTCAGGAAGGCAGCCGAACAGCACCGATACATGCGCACGGATGCTGTCAGCGAACTTGACAAGCTCATCTACATGGTGTTTGCCGATGAACTTGAATACCTCCTCGAAATAAAAGACCGGGAATTCGGTGAAGGCAAAAGGGTAAAGTTACGGAAGACAAAACTTGACACAATCAAGTCTTTGTGGGAGCAGGTATTCCCCGGCAACAGGATAATGCGCAACAAAGGTTCGCTGATGTTCGCCACCCAGGCAGGCGATGACCTGATATCTATAACATCGCTCAGCCAGGGAGAGAAAACTGTGCTTTATTATATAGCCGCTGTTCTCTACGCGATGCCTGACGCCGTGATCTTCATTGATTCCCCCTCGCTCTTCCTCCACCCCTCTATCATCGGCTCGCTCTGGAATGCCATTGAATCATTGCGCCCGGATTGCACTTTCGTTTACGACTCTGTAGATATAGACTTCGTGAGTTCCCGATCCAAGAGCACATGCATCTGGGTAAAGAGTTATGATTCGGAGCAAAATGCATGGGATTATGAGGTGATCCGAGACACACCGCTCAGCGAAGACATCTTCATTGAGCTTGCCGGAAGCCGCAAACCGGTGCTTTTCATCGAAGGGGATTCACAGCACAGCATCGATTTCAAGCTGTATACCCTGGTTTTTCCGGAATGGAACGTGCGTCCGTTAGGCTCATGCGACAAGGTGATAGAGACCACCCGCACCTTCAACGACCTCAAAAACATGCATCACCTCCGTAGCCGCGGAATAGTTGACCGTGACCGTCGCACAGAGATCGAGGTAGAGTATCTGCGGCGCAAGGAGATAATGGTTCCTGAAGTTGCTGAAGTCGAAAACATCTTTTTGCTGGAAAGCGTTATCAGAGTGATGGCAAAGCGGCGGGGACGCGACGCCGAGAAGGTGATACGCAAAGTGAAGAAAGAGGTGATCCACACGTTTAAACAGAAGGCCGACCAGCAGGCTCTGCAGCATGTCCGCCATAGAGTGAAACGTGATGTGGAATGCAAGATAGATGCGAGATTCTCATGTATCACAGCTCTTGAGACCCACCTGAAGAGCCTTGTGTTCAAGCTGGAACCACGCAAGAACTACAACCGTCTGCGCGAACAGTTCGCGGTGATGGTCCGTGACGGTGATTATGATGGAATACTCCGTGTATTCAATCACAAACCGATGCTTCCCGATTCAGGAGTGCCACGGCTGCTTGGCTACCGCTCGCGCGATGAATACGTAGCCGGTGTGCTCGACACCCTGCGTTCCGGAGGCAAAGATGCGGCTGCGCTTCGCTTTGCGATCCGCGATAGCCTTAAAGCGCCGCAAGAATAAACAAGAATAAAAATGAATTAAAACCGAATGGCCCATATATGACTGCCATTTTATTATAACCCAAAACAAAATGAAGAAAAAACTTGAGATTCTGCGCAACGATCCTTGGCTTGAGCCTTTTGCTCCCGCCATCGAAGGGCGTCACGAGGATGTGATACGTAAAATGGAGGAACTTACCGGCTCAACCGGCGGTTCGCTATCAAAATTCGCAAATGCCTACAACTATTTCGGTCTCCATCGCGAGAAGAATGGAGAATGGGTGTTCCGCGAATATGCCCCCAACGCCACACAGATATGGCTGATCGGAACATTCTCCGACTGGAAAGACGACGAGCGCTATTCCCTCTCACCTCTCGGTGACGGGGTCTGGGAGGGTAGATTCCCGGCTGATTTCATCCACAACGGCGATTTATATAAGATGCGCGTTGACTGGGACGGAGGCAGCGGTGAAAGAATCCCCGCATATGCCACCCGAGTGGTGCAGGATCCGGAAACACATATATTCTCGGCCGAGGTGTATGTTCCTGAGACTCCATATCAATTCAAGGTAAAGAAATTCAAGCCCGACACAAAACCGTTGCTTATATATGAATGCCACATCGGAATGGCACAGCAGGAGGAGAACGTCGGCACTTACGAGGAATTCCGCATAAAGACATTGCCCCGCATTGCAGCCGATGGATACAATGCCATACAGATCATGGCTATCCAGGAACATCCATATTATGGCTCGTTCGGCTATCACGTAAGCAGCTTTTACGCCGCTTCATCACGCTTCGGCACACCCGATGACCTCAAACGGCTCATCGATGATGCCCACAGCCGCGGAATTGCGGTTATCATGGACATCGTGCATTCCCACGCGGTGAAGAATGAGGTTGAGGGACTCGGCAGACTTGACGGATCATACGATCTGTATTTCTATGGTGACGGACGACGCGAACACCCCGCATGGGATTCCCTCTGCTTCGACTATGGCAAGAACTCAGTGCTGCACTTCCTGCTGTCAAACTGCAAATATTGGCTTGAGGAATATAAATTCGACGGTTTCCGTTTCGACGGCGTGACATCCATGCTGTATTACAACCATGGTCTCGGCCAGGCATTCGGAAGCTATGATGACTATTACGACGGCAATGAGGACACAAACGCGATTGTTTACCTAACACTTGCGAATATCCTTATCCATGAGATCAACCCCAATGCCATAACGATAGCCGAGGAGATGAGCGGCATGCCTGGTCTCGCCACCAAATTCGAGGCTGGTGGAATAGGCTTCGACTACAGGATGGCTATGGGCATTCCCGACTACTGGATAAAGATGATAAAGGAGAAGAAGGATGAGGACTGGCATCCTACATCAATCTTCTGGGAGCTTACCAACCGACGCGCCGATGAAAAAACAATCTCGTATTGTGAGAGCCACGACCAGGCATTGGTAGGCGACAAGACTATCATATTCCGCCTTATCGACAAGGAGATGTACTGGCACATGATGGTTGACGACACCAACGGCATCGTGACAAGAGGCATGGCGCTCCATAAGATGATACGTCTCGTCACACTCGCCACAATCAACGGAGGCTATCTCAACTTCATGGGCAACGAGTTCGGACATCCCGAATGGATCGACTTCCCCCGCGAAGGTAACGGTTGGAGCTATAAGTACGCGCGCCGCCAGTGGGATCTTGTGGACCGCGAGGATCTTAAATATAAATTCCTCAACGCCTTCGACAACGCTATGGTGGAGACAATCTCATCCAACTTCAACTTCCAGGCTCTCCCGGTGGAGAAACTGTGGGAGAAAGATGATGACCAGGTGCTGGCCTTCCGTCGCGGTGACTTCATATTCGTGTTCAACTGGAGTCCGACAAAATCATTCAGCGATTACGGCTTCCTGGCTCCGGCTGGGGAATATGAGGTTGTTCTCGACAGCGACTCCCTGAAATTCGGAGGATTCGGCAATATCGATGATTCAATCCACCATTTCACCCAACCTGACCCGCTCTATTCTCCCGCAGGCAAAGGATGGCTCAAACTCTATCTACCGGCAAGGACGGCGCAAGTGCTCAGGATGGTGAAACCCAAACCTGCAAAACGCACTGTAAAGAAAGTTGCCGATAAAGCTGAGGAACCGAAGAAGAAAGTTGCGGCAAAGAAAACCGAGACAACCAAAGCTGCGGCAAAGAAAACTGTTGCAAAGAAAACAACGGCAAAAAAGAAAACAGAAAAATGAATAAGATAATCATTGCAATCGACGGATACTCTTCATCCGGCAAATCCACGATGGCACGCGATCTTGCCAAAAGGATCGGATATGTCTATGTAGATTCGGGGGCGATGTATCGCGCTGTGACACTCTATGCCATAGAACATGGCATGGCTTCAGCTGAAAAAGGGGTGGATACGGAAGCGCTTGTGAAAGCTTTACCCGAAATCAACATCTCCTTCACTCCCGCCGGAGCTGACGGAGTGCAGCATACGCTTCTCAACGGCAAGGATGTCGAGCGTGAGATCCGCGACATGCAGGTAAGCTCACTTGTGAGTCCTGTAGCTGTTATCCCCGAGGTTCGCCACCGACAGACAGCCCTTCAGCAGCAGTATGGCCGCGAGAAGGGGATTGTGATGGACGGACGCGACATAGGCACCACCGTTTTCCCTGACGCGGAAATGAAAGTGTTTGTCAATGCTTCCGCCGAAGAGCGGGCTCGCCGCCGCGTAAAGGAGCTGACAGACAAGGGTGAGAAAGTCACCTACGAGGAAGTGCTCGAAAATATCCGCGAACGCGACCATATCGACACCACACGTAAGGAATCTCCCCTGCGCAAGGCTCCGGACGCAGTGCTTCTTGACAATGACAATATGACCATAGCCCAGCAGATGCAATGGCTACTTGACTTATACCATTCGAAATGCCCAGAATAGAGATTGACGAAAATTCAGGATTCTGTTTCGGAGTGGTGACAGCCATTCAGAAAGCGGAGGAGGAGCTGGAGAAATCCGGCTCCCTCCATTGTCTCGGGGATATAGTGCACAATGCTTCGGAAGTGGAGCGTCTGCGACTCAAAGGGTTGCGCACGATCACTCACACGGAACTCGCAGAACTCAAAGATTCCACTGTGCTTCTTCGTGCGCATGGCGAACCCCCGTCGACGTATGCCACTGCCCGGCAAAACAACATCACGGTAATTGACGCCACCTGCCCGGTGGTGCTTCAGCTTCAACGCCGGATCAAGCAGGCATATGATGACAACCTGCTGAGATACCATGACGGAGAGATCAAGGAGATGCCCATGATACTGATATATGGCAAGGAGGGACACGCGGAGGTAAACGGACTGGTAGGTCAGACGGACGGACAGGCGATCGTGATCCAGTCGCCGGCTGATCTTGACAACGTGGATCTCAACCGCGACATTCTCTTGTATTCCCAGACCACAAAATCTCTTGACGGATTCCGGCATGTCGTTGAGGAAATAAAGAAACGTAAAACCTCCGGAAAATTTGAATATTTCGACACAATATGCCGTCAGGTGGCAAACAGACTGACCAAACTGCGTGAATTTGCCGCAAGTCACGATGCGGTGGTGTTTGTGTGCGGGGCAAAAAGTTCCAACGGAAAAGTGCTTTTCGAGGAATGCCGTAAAGTTAACCCCCGTTCCATTCTCGTCAGCGACGGCACCGAACTTGACATGCGTACTCTTCAGGGAGCGGAAAGCATCGGGATATGCGGGGCAACCTCCACTCCACGCTGGCTAATGACAGAAATAGCAGAAAGAATAAACAACCATAACAACAATGATTGACAACGACGAATATTACATGCGTCTTGCTTTGGCGGAGGCGCAGGAGGCTTTCGATGCCGGAGAAATCCCTATCGGTGCGGTAATAGCCGTTAACGGTCGCGTGATAGCGCGGGCACATAACCGCACGGAGGCGCTCAACGATGTCACCGCCCACGCTGAGATGCAGGCAATCACCTCCGCTGCTGAATATCTTGGAGGAAAGTACCTTCCGGATTGCACATTGTATGTCACCGTGGAGCCTTGTCCAATGTGCGCCGGAGCACTTGGCTGGAGCCAGATAGGGAGAATCGTCTATGGCGCCCCTGATGCTAAAAGGGGATTCTTCTCATACTTCAACCCTGCAAAAACACCCATCCACCCGAAAACGGAGATAACATCGGGGGTGCTTGAAGAAGAATGCAAGGAATTGATGCAAACGTTCTTCAAAAAGTTGCGGAGATAATATTTTTTTCCTATATTTGCCATTAAACTTAGAATCTTCTTATCTTTTACGCCATATCCATCACCTACTTTGGACGGTGTATTAAACTTATCTTGATGAACTTAACTGACAAAATCAAGGGAGCGATGTTCGGGGTTGCTCTCGGCGATGCCCTCGGATTGGGCACCGAATTCATGTCTACCCAGGAGGTAAGACATTATTACCCCGGAGGTATGCGTCATTTCTCACAGATCATCCGCGATGCGCACCGCTGCATGTGGAAACGCGGGGAATGGACAAACGACACTCAGATAAACATACTGCTTGCAGAATCCATCATGAGCTGCGGGCGGCTGAATGTGAGTGACTTCGCAAAAAGAATAAAAGCCTGGTTCAAAGACAATCCTACCGACATGGTGGATTTTTACCGCTGGCTTTTCAAAGATTCGGAATGGGAGAACGAACCGCTGAAACGCGCCCACCGTATCTGGCTGGATTATGACATACACAATGCGTCCAATGAAGCGCTTCCGCGTGCAATAATCACCGGAATCCTCGGAGGCAAGAGAATGATGGGCAATACGCTCGATGCCATATCCATGACTCATGACCATACACGCTGCGCGGCATGCGGAATGGTGATAGCGACAATGGCTGATTCTCTTCTCCGCAAAGGGGAGCCGGCCCAATACACGGAACTTGTGGAAATATGCAATACCCTGGATCCAAGCATACTTCATTCTCTGGAGAGGGCACATGACAGCGCATCAATCTATGACCTGGAACTTGATGACGAAAACGCTTTGTGGCATACCCGCAAGACCATGGCAGCAGCGTTATGGGCAATATGGCATTGCTCATCTGCCGAGGAGACACTCCACTGCGTTGTGGATGCCGGAGGAGATGCCGACACCAATGCCGCTGTGGCAATGGGACTCGCCGGACTGAGATATGGATACGACGCTCTCCCCGAGGAAGTAAACAACCTGCTTCATTATGATGTGATAAATGATGTGGCGACACGTTTCGCCGCATTCATAGAACAAAAGGAAAACAGATAAATGGGTAAAAAAACAAAAGCATGGATTGAGGCCATGCGGCTGCGCACTCTTCCGGTGTCGGTCGCAGGTGTGGTTGCCGGAGGAGGCTGTGCCGCTTATTTCAACAGTTTCCGTCCTGTCCCCTTTCTCATATGCATGCTTTTCGCCGTGATGGCACAGATTGTATCAAATTTCGCAAATGAATATTTCGACTTCCGGAATGGGCTTGACCATAAAGGGCGCGAGGGATTCCGCCGCGGTGTCACCGAAGGCGACATTTCACCCAACGCCATGCTACGCGCCACAATCTGCCTTCTGCTCGCCGCCTGCGCTGTGGGATGCACACTCATAATATGGGGCGGCTGGTGGCTGATAGCTGTAGGCTTGGCCATAGCGATTTTCGCGCTCGCATATTCCGCCGGCCCGTGGCCTCTGTCGCATCATGGACTCGGTGACATAGCCGTAGTGGTATTCTTCGGTATTGTTCCGGTGATGCTGACCACATATGTGCAGACAGGCTCCTGGGATATGTGGAAACTTGCGCTCCCAATATCGGTTGCCATCGGATTGATGGGGTCGAATGTACTGATCGTCAACAATTACAGGGATGCCGACGATGACTGTGCTGTAGGAAAACGCACCACTGTCGTAATCCTCGGCAGGAAAACAATGGGAGCCGTATATTTCGCAAACGGAATCATAGCCGTGGTGCTTGCGGTTTTCGTAACCATCGCCAATGTGCCGCTGATATGGCAGGCGGGAGCGTTGCTTTACGCCAACCTGCATTACATGCTGTGGGTCAAGCTGACCCATCTGAAAGGAGCGCAGCTCAACCCTGTGCTCGGACAGACAGCCATGCTTCTTTTCGGATTCTCCCTCTGGCTGACTCTGCTTCTTTCTGTCAACCACCTGCAATAGAATCCGTATTGTATAAGAGTCCGTCTCATAAAAATTATCTGCTGACCATGCCTGAACAACAACAGAAATATAGGAAAAGACCGGCCTTCGAGCCTATACAACAGGATCCAACAGGAAAACTGCCTCCGCGCGACACCGACCTGGAGGAGGTTGTGCTCGGAGCTTTGATGCTTGAGAAAGACGCATACATGAACGTGTGCGATATACTCACGCCCGATGCATTCTATGATCCTGTCAACGCCAAGATCTACGATGCGATATGCACGTTGGGATTCAACCAGCGTCCGATCGATATGATGACCGTCACCGAGCAGCTGCGCCAGAACGGCGAGCTGGAGAATGTCGGGGGTGCAGTGCATGTCACGGAGCTTACGGCAAGAGTCTATTCCGCCGCCAATGTCGAATTCCATGCCAAGATCATAGCTCAGAAATATCTTGCGCGCCGTCTCATATCTTTCGCATCGAAAATTGAGGCTGATGCGTTTGATGAAAGCAATGATGTCGACGACCTGCTTCAGGCTGCCGAAGGTCAGCTCTTCGAGATATCACAAACCCACCTCAAGCGGGAAGTGACACAGATAGACCCTGTCATAAACCTTGCGATCGAGCAGATCCAGTCAGCGGCAAACGCCGAAAGCGGTCTATCCGGTCTTCAGACTGGCTACCACGGTCTCGACAAGATGACCTCTGGATGGCAGAATTCCGACCTTATCATCATCGCGGCGCGTCCGGCGATGGGTAAGACGGCATTCGTGCTGTCAATGGCAAAGAACATGTCGGTGGATTACAGCATACCGATTGCCATATTCACCCTTGAGATGGCAAACGTGCAGCTTGTGAAACGTCTGCTAAGTAATGTGGCGGATCTGGAAGGTGAGAAAATCAAGGCGGGAAACCTCACTCCCGAGGAATGGGACCGTCTCAACACCCGTCTGCGCGGAGTCTACAGCGCCCCACTCTACCTTGACGAGACTCCCGGTCTTTCCATCACAGAGCTCAGGACAAAGGCAAGGCGTCTTGTGCGCGAACATGGCGTGAAGATGATAATGATCGACTACCTTCAGCTCATGAACGCCACCGGCATGAAATTCGGAAGCCGCGAGCAGGAGGTCTCCACTATATCCCGATCGCTCAAGGCTCTCGCAAAGGAGCTCAACATACCGATTATCGCCCTCTCGCAGCTTAACCGAAGCACAGAGACACGCGAGGACAAACGCCCGGTGCTCTCCGACCTCCGCGAATCAGGAGCCATCGAGCAAGATGCCGATATGGTATGCTTCATACACCGCCCCGAATATTACACCCGGAGCACCGAAGATGCGGAAGGCAACGACATCCGGGGAAAAGCTGAATTGATAATAGCAAAACACCGAAGCGGTGCTGTCGGCACAGTAGATCTGCGCTTCGTCTCCAAATATGCCCGTTTCGAAAACTGGGAGGAAGGATACCAGATGATGCGCGAGACACTTGAGGAAGTGGGCACCACACGCCGTCTGGAATCGCGCATGAACTCGGAATCCTCCGACGCTCCGGCAGGAGACGCCTTCGGCAGCTCAGACGGCTTCACATTCGCTCCTGGCAGCGCGTCAGGCTTCTCCTCCCCTATGCCCGACATAATGCCCGGCCCCGGCGAATCGCCCGTACCTTTTTAAGCTGAGAGTGCGTCTAAGCTGAGAGTGCGGAGGAGAGGATATGTTCGAGGTCGATGGTGGAGACCTTGACGGTCAAGGCACCGTCGCGCGCTACGGAGATATTGCCGGTCTCCTCGCTGACGATGACGCAGATCGCATCTGTGACCTGACTCATGCCGAGGGCTGCACGGTGACGGAGTCCGAGACTCTTGGGTATGTTCATGTCATGGCTCACAGGGAGGATACATCCCACAGACTTTATCCTATGGTCGGAGATGATCATCGCTCCGTCGTGCAACGGTGAGTTCTTGAAAAAGATATTCTCTATCAGACGCACATTGATGTCGGCATCTATTATATCACCGGTCTTTTCATAATCGGAAAGCGGAACCTTACGCTGGAACACTATCAAGGCTCCTGTCTTGGATTTGGACATAGACATGCAGGCATACACCACACTCATCACCCGTGAATGCTCCTTGTCCTCATCCTCCTCATGATGCTTGAATATTTTACGGAACACACTCCATCGTCCCCGGCTTCCTATATCAATGAGGAAACGTTTTATCTGATCCTGAAAAAGAATCACGAGCACTATCAGACCGATGCTCATGAATTTATCGACAATTGTGCCGGTCAGCCTCATGTTGAAAATCTCAAACGACACCACCCATATTGCGATGAATGCAAGCACACCGTAAAACAGTGACAACGTGCCGCTGTTCTTCATCAGTCTATAAAGATAGTAGAGCAAAAGCGCCACTATCAATATATCCACCACATCTTTTATTCCGAAATTCAACATTCTATCGTTCCTTTATACATTGATACAAGCCTGACAGCCTCCACCGCTGCCCTGACATCATGAACGCGGAGTATATCCGCCCCATTGAGGAGCGCGATGGTATTGAGGACTGTGGTGCCGTTTGCCGCCTCATCCGGCGTGATGCCGAGAGGCTTCCAGATCATAGTCTTTCTTGACAGACCCGCAAGAACCGGACAACCTGTCAACCTGAACTCCCTGAGACCGGAAAGCAGCTGATAATTCTGCCCTACATTCTTAGCGAAGCCGAAACCCGGATCCACAATCACATCCGTCACCCCCATTCCGTGAAGGGCTGCAACTTTAAACGTCAATTGGGAAAGCGTTTCGGCTGTCACATTCTCGTAATCCGTCAATCCTGTCATAGTCTGCGGAGTGCCCCGCATATGCATAAGCACATAAGCCACTTTGAGCGAAGCTACAGTCTCCCACATCTCCGCATCAAGATCTCCTCCACTGATATCATTGATAATCTCCACTCCCCATTCCTCCACACATCTGCGCGCCACATCGGAACGGAAAGTATCAACCGATACAACCGCTTCGGGCCAGACCGCGCGGATCACTTCCAATCCTGACGCAAGCCTCGAATATTCCTCCTCCGGAGAAACATCAGCGGCACCGGGGCGGGAGGAATACCCTCCGATATCCACTATGTCCGTACCCTCCTCCATCATCCTGCCTACACGCTCTGCAAGATCATACTTGCCCATGGAGCGGCTACCCGGATAAAAACTGTCGGGGGTGACATTGACTATCCCCATAACTTTGGGAATATCAAAACTCATGAGCCTGCCGCCCACATTGATCGAGACTGCTTTACCGAAATCATTCATAATACACAAGCGAAATTAACAAAAAACTTTCATAATTAAAAAATAAGTTGTAATTTTGCAGTCGATTTTGCAATCTCTGATAAGACGGGATAGAGAATCACGCCGCAAGGCATGTTCGAAGGGGCTGTCCCCCGCGCCCGAACAGGAAGCTTATTTATATTGCAAATAATTTAAACGTCATAACAAAAATGGATTTAATTAAAATTGCAGAGGAGGCTTTTGCCACTCCCAAGAAAGAATTCGACTCATTCGGCCCCGGTGACACAGTGACTGTGGCTTATCGTATCAAAGAGGGTAACAAGGAGCGTATCCAGCAGTATCGCGGTGTCGTTATCAAAATCAGCGGCCAAGGCGACAAAAAACGCTTCACCGTACGTAAAATCTCCGATGGTATCGGCGTTGAGCGTATATTCCCCATGGAATCACCCTTCATCGAGTCGATCACAGTTATGAAGTATGGTAAAGTGCGTCGTGCGAAACTTTATTACCTGCGTGAGCTCACCGGTAAGAAAGCCCGCATCAAAGAGCGCATTGTTAAGAAAAACAAATAAATACCCGTTTTCCTTAGCCAAATTGTTATTAAAGCAACCCGTCCTGTTCAGGGCGGGTTGTTATTTTGAGAAAAAATCGCTAATTTTGCGTTATAACTATTAGGACAATAGTCCATATGCCCCTGACAGCTTCTAAAGCTCCATCGGCAATACAACCACTACCAAAATTAACAACAGAATATCATGTCAAAAAAAGCATTATTGATTATCCTCGACGGATACGGCATCGGCGACCACAAGAAGGATGACGCCATCTTCAACACCCCCACCCCCTATATGGACGGCCTCGTGGCAGGATACCCCCATTCAGAGCTGCAGGCAAGTGGTGAGAACGTAGGTCTTCCCGATGGTCAGATGGGTAACTCCGAGGTAGGTCACCTCAACATCGGTGCAGGCCGCGTGGTATATCAGGACCTCGTGAAAATCAACCGTGCCATCGCTGACGGCTCTTTCGCAGAGAATCCTGAGATCAAGAGCGCATTCTCCTACGCTCAGAAAAACGGTGTGCCAATCCATTTCATGGGTCTGACATCAGCCGGAGGTGTGCATTCATCACTGGGTCATCTCTATGCCCTCTGCGACACAGCCAAAGCATATGGTCTGGAGAAAGTGTTTATCCACGCATTCATGGACGGTCGCGACACCGACCCCAAGAGCGGCGCAGGATTCCTTCAGGAAATCCAGGATCATTGCAAGCAGAGCGCAGGAACCATAGCAAGCGTTATCGGACGCTATTATGCAATGGACCGCGACCACCGTTGGGAGCGTGTGAAAGATGCTTATAACCTCCTTGTATATGGCGAGGGCAAGCATGCCGACGATATGGTCAAGGCTGTGGAGGAGTCGTATGCAGAAGGCGTTACCGATGAATTCATCAAACCGATAGTCAACGACCGTGTTGACGGACGCATCGGTGCCGGACATGTGGTGATCTTCTTCAACTATCGCAACGACCGCGCCAAAGAGCTTACCACAGTTCTCACCCAGCATTCAGAAGACGGCATGAACCCGATTCCCGATCTTCAGTATTACTGCATGACCCCCTATGATGATTCATTCAAGGGCGTGCATATCCTCTTCACCAAATCAGATGTGCCTGACACATTGGGTGAATATCTCTCAAACCAGGGCAAAAAACAGCTCCACATTGCGGAGACCGAGAAATACGCACACGTAACATTCTTCTTCAACGGAGGCCGCGAGGAGCCGTTCCCCGGAGAAGACCGTATCCTCGTTCCCTCTCCGAAAGTGGCTACATATGACCTCAAGCCTGAGATGAGCGCACCGGAAGTTACCGAGAAACTCGTTGAGCAGATTGACGCCGAGAAATATGACTTCATCGTGGTAAACTTCGCCAACGGTGACATGGTGGGTCATACCGGTGTTTACCCTGCTATCCAGAAAGCTGTCGAGACTCTCGACACATGCGTTGAGAAAGTTGTTGAGGCTGCCAAGAAACATGGCTATGAGACAATCATCATCGCTGACCACGGAAATGCCGACCACGCTCTCAACGAGGATGGCACACCGAACACCGCCCATTCGCTTAATCCTGTTCCGTTCATCTATATCGGTTCTCATAAGGATGCAAATGTGAAAGACGGTCGTCTCGCTGATGTGGCTCCCTCGCTCCTTCATCTCATGGAGCTTCCCCAGCCCAAAGATATGACAGGCGAGAACCTCATCAATTTCTAAATTTGACGGCAACAGCCATCAAACATGATATGCTATGAAAAAATTATTGCTATCATTAGTTCTTCTGACGGGAGGCACGCTGGTGTCTCCCGCTGAAGACCTTGTGATACTCACCACCAACGACACCCACTCCAACATAGATTTCGATGACAACGGCAAAGGGGGAATATTGCCCCGCAAAGCGATTATCGACTCCGTTCGCCGCGCTGAGAAGAATGTGATCTTAGTGGATGCCGGCGACATGGTGCAGGGCACACTTTATTTCAAATATTTCAAGGGTGATGTGGAATATCCCATCTTCAACATGATGGACTACGATATCCGCATACTCGGCAACCATGAGTTTGACAACGGTCTCGACCAGCTCGCAGCCCATTGGAAAAATGTGAAAGCCGACAGGCTTTCGGCAAACTATGATTTCAAGGGCACACCCGCTGAAGGACTTTTCGAGCCATATGTCATAAAGAAGGTAGGCAAAAAGAAGGTAGGCTTCATAGGCATAAATGTTGACCCGGCAAGCCTTATATCTAAGGAAAATTATGCCGGCATGACATATCACGACGCGATAGCCACAGCCAACAAAACCGCCGCATTCCTCCGTAAGAGCAAGAAGTGCGACCTCGTTGTGGCAGTGACACACATCGGATATGAAGCCATTCCGGGAAAGGCTTCGGATATGGAGCTGGCGCGTCAGAGCCGCGACATCGACATTATCATCGGGGGACATTCCCACACTTTCGTGGATCCCTCCACTCCCGAGAAGACTCCATACTGGATAGAGAATGCCGCCGGTAAACCGGTGCTCGTCACCCAGACCGGGAAATATGGCAGGAACGTGGGATATATAAAGATTGATCTTGACAACATCAAGAAGCATCAGTTCGATTACGAATATATTCCCGTTACTGACAGGTTCTCACCCGAAGCATACGACAAGAATATCGAAAACTTCTTGGCTCCTTACAAGCATAAGGTTGATTCCGTGAATTCCAACGTGATCGGCTGGAGCCTACAGGATATGGTCAACTATGACCGCAACGGGGCATATGCCAACTGGTCGGCGGACTTCGGTCTCTGGCAAGGGCGACATATCGCTGACAGCATACGCGCCACAGGAAAGGATTTCCCGGATGTCGACATGTCGTTCATGAATGTCGGAGGCATAAGACAACCGATGAAGAAGGGTCCTGTAACTGAGGGACAGATGCTGTCAACATTCCCATTCTCCAACCGCATGGTTATAATTGAGATCAAGGGTAAGGACATAATCGAAGCCCTGAGGATAGCCGCCCTTAAAGGTGGTGAAGCCATCAGCGAGAATGTAAGGGTCGTGACAGATGGCAAAGGGAATCTTATGCGTGTCACCATCAATGGTGATGAAATGGATCCCGAGAAGCTTTACCGCGTTGCGACTATCGACTATGTAGCACATGGCAACGATGATCTTGTCAGCATGGCAAACAACCGCGAGCTCTGGCGCGACAACAAGGAGATGTGCGCCGAAGTGATGCGCTACATCCGGCATCTCACCTCGCTTGGAGTGCCGATCTCTTCCGACCCCAACGGAAGATTCGTTGAAGATGTGAATATTGAAATAGACAACAACAGATGATCCGCCTGATTCCCGCTGTAATCCTCGTTGCTCTGCTTCTCACCGGAAGCGGATGCACCGGAAGACGGCAGGAAACAAAGAGCGTCACTGACACAGCAAAGGAAAACAACGGTATTATCCAAGATATTACCGATACCTTAAGCAGCTGCGCCTATTCCGTTATCAACACCATGAGTGTTGAACGGAAAGCGGCGCAGTTTTTTATGCCCGCAATCTATGCAAGCGATGACTGGTATACCCTGAAGAAAGCAAAGGAATATGCCGACATGGGTGTAGCAGGATTAATCTTGCTCAAGGGAGATTCCAACGCAGCGGCAGTCATAGCCGATTCCATGGCCACTTGGTGCGAAATACCGCCATTTATTGCAATTGATGCCGAGTGGGGTCTCGCCATGCGACTGAAGGACGCGCCGGAATTCCCTTTGAACTCAAAGATCTCACCCGAAGCGGGAGAGATAGCCATGTATGATTACGGATACGAGCTGGCACGCGAATGCCGCATGTTAGGGATAAACATGGTTCTCGGTCCTGTTCTCGACATATCATCGGAAGGGAGCTACATAGGGAGCAGATCCTTCGGCAATGACGTGGAAAGAGTGTCAGACTTCGCCGTGGCATATGCCCGCGGACTCGAAAGCGGCAATATCATGAGCGTGGCAAAACATTTTCCCGGACATGGTGCGGCAAAAGGCAACAGCCATCAATCAAAACCGAGCATATACCGCAGCCTGCAAAGCCTTGACAGCATTGATCTCAAACCCTTCAAGAGATATATCGAACAGCGGCTTTCAGGAATAATGGTGGGTCACATGGCATTTCCGGCAATCGATCCGGAGATGCTCCCGGCAGCTGTTTCCAGAACAGTGATAACGGATCTTCTCCGTGTAGACCTCGGTTATGACGGTCTGGTGCTCACCGATGCGATGAACATGCTCGGGGCAGAAGGTTACGGGGCTGACAAAGCAATTTCTGCCGGGGCAGACATCGTGCTTGCCCCCTCCGATACAAAGAGGGAAATTTCACGTGTGATCGAAGCCATCAAAAATGGCAAGCTTACAGATGAGGAAATCAATACCCATCTTCACCGCATTCTTACAAAAAAATATCAGCTTGATTTTGGAAATACCCACAACGGGAAGGTACAAAAAAATAAAGAGGAGGAGGTTATTCCTGATGGATTATTCATCATTGAAACTCATCGCATCAACCGTGAATTGAGTAACGAACACCACATGCCCAGATAGCGTCCAGGCTTAAAGTTTTCCGTTGTCGGCATAGGAATAGAATCCGGAGGAGGTTACTATCACATGGTCAAGGAAACGCAGATCCATTGTGCGGCATCCCTGCTGCATCTTGCGCGTTATATCATCATCCTGTGAGCTGGAAAGAAGGTTTCCCGACGGATGGTTATGACACATCACAACACCATCGGCATCGCGCATCAGCGCCTCCTTTAGAATTCTCTTCAAATCGAACACGGAAGCTGTTGAACTGCCCCGTGTGATCTGCATCTTCGACAATATCTCGTTCTTACGGTTCAGGAAAAGAGTCCATATCTCCTCATGCGGAAGATTGCCAATCTCATGCCTCATCACATTATAGATATCCTCCGAGCGTGTGATTCTTACTGCCGCCCCCACAGTCTCCTTGCAATAACGCCTGATAAGCTCCATAACAGCCTCTATCTGCAGAGCCTTTGTGGTTCCGATCCCCTTGACCTGCATGAATCTCGCCCGCTCCATACGTTCGAGTCTGAAAAGCTTGCCATCACAAGAATGCATAAGATCGCGGCACATCTCGGTTATCGGTTTCCCCGGCAGACCGGTACGCAGAATCAAGGCCCACAGGTCGGCTGTCGGCAACACTCCGCAACCATACTTCAACGCTCTTTCACGAGGCTGGTCATCAGGATCCATATCCTTAACGGTGAGGATCCTCTGCTCTTCATTATAAGAATCAGAGACCTTCATTGCTCCCCTTCCGTATCTCAACCTCTTTGGCGATGTCACGCCCCTTGCCGAGTAATATTTTTGAAACGTACGCCTTTATGAAACCGGTGCCATAACCGGTAAGCTGAACCATGGCCGCCCCAACTCCCATCGTAGCGATTTTCAGGCTTTTAGTAGCGAGAATACCTCCTATCCACAAAGCTATGATATAGACCAGCAATGGAATCAGAAGCCATTTACAGAAGAACGAGCCAATGATCAGAGCTGCAGCGCCTATGGTGAAAACAGCGGGCAACCAATGCACGAGCTTCATAGAACCTGGATAAAGGAGTTCGAGCGTTATGCGCGACATTCCGAAGACATGCACCTGTTTCCAGAATTTCTTCATGTCCACTCGCCGCTTATGATACACATATACGTCCGGAAAAAGCGTGATGCTGAACCCGGCATTGCGGATGCGGGTGCTCATGTCAATATCCTCGCTGAACATCTCCCTGAATCCTCCCACACGTTCGTAAACCTCTCTGGAGAATCCCATGTTGAATGTGCGCGGAGTGAATTTCTCCATCGACACCTTACCGCCACGGATACCGCCCGTGGTAAGAAATGCCGTCATGGCATAGTTTATGGCTTTCTGCGTGTCGGTAAAAGAGTCGTGCGCGGCATCAGGACCTCCGAAACAGTCAACAGGATCAGCGGCAAGACTCTCCCGGAGCTTCTGGATATACTCCGGTGGTAAAATACAGTCGGAGTCGACGAAGATAAAGAAATCTCCATCGGCTCCGGCTATACCATAGTTACGGGCGATACTACGCCCCTCATTACTTTTTTGAAAATATTTCAGCCTCAATCCTTCGGGACCTTTTCCGTCCGGAAGAGCCGGCTGTGTGGAACCATCCTCGACGAGAATGATCTCAAACCCGCGGTCGGTCTGGCTCTCAAGGCTACGGAGCAGGTCGGCCACCTCATCACGCCTGTTATATACGGGCACAATAATGGAAAACAATATCTCCTTAGCCTCTTTCATGACACTTCGGCAATAATTTGTCTTATGCCTTTACGCGGCCTACATAGCTTCCGTCGCGAGTGTCAACCTCGATAAGCTCACCCTCGTTGATGAAGAGAGGAACTCTTACGGTTGCACCGGTCTCTACGGTAGCCGGTTTCAATGTATTGGTAGCTGTGTCACCTTTGAGACCGGGCTCTGTATAAGTGATCTTGAGCACTGTCTTCATGGGCATCTCGGCATAGAGCACTGTGCTGGTTGAAGAGTCGCTGACAACCTCGACGGTGTCACCCTCTTTCATGAAAGCTGCGCCTGTCACGAGCTCCTTGCTGATTGGAATCTGCTCGAAAGTCTCGTTGTTCATGAAGATATCATCCTCGCCGTCAGCAT
>OFFM01000526.1_pt1 | contig 30212 bp, 29 predicted proteins | sample 1521401 | NCBI WGS metagenome assembly OFFM01 (sample SAMEA3504118, study PRJEB24116) | mouse gut metagenome | biome: mouse gut; feature: mouse-associated habitat; material: faeces | place: Denmark | collected 2011
CCAAACCGCCGGAAGAAATTTTCGCGGTTTCCTTTTTTCACAAGAAAAAATCAGCCTCCGAAGATTTCTCCTCAGAGGCTTTTGTTCAGTTAGCTTTGAAAGCTTCTACTAGAACTGGTGGTTGATACCGACGAAGATCTGCTGAACATTTTTACCAAGATAATCCGTACCGTAGCCCGTTATCAACTTGTTCGCATCGAAGTTAAAGTGCAGAGAGCTGTCGGGGCCGGCTTCAATTGCATAACCTGCATTGCTGTCATTGAAGACCGCTTCGACACCAGCATAGAGGCGAGTGCGTTTAGAAAGCGGATAGGCATACTTCGTTCCAAAAGACCAGGCGTTGGCATCATCTTTTGTCTGATTCTTCATGTAGGAAGCTGAAACCATCCACTTGCCTCCCCAGAGGGGAGTAGATGTTCCTAACTGAGCCATCCAGAACTTATCTTGAACTGCTTCATTGCTGGCAAATTTCTTAGTGAACTGGAAGACAGGTTTAGTCACACCGAAGTCATAGCTAACTGCGAAGTTCAGGTACTGGTTATGAGAAGCGTCCTTTGTCGGGCCCATCGCAACGTTGCGGTACAAATAGCTTCCCATGATGGAGAAATTGCCATTGTCATACTTGGCAGCGTAGTTGTAAATATTGCCGAGCTTATTGGAGTCTTGCGTTCCGGCAGCATTCTGATGTTCGCCGAGCGCAACATAGAAGAAATTGGTCAGACCGAAAGATGTCGGAAGAACATACTGAATAGAATTGTCAGCACGAACCAAGCCGCCGTCCCAGCCGGTTACAGCAGCAGGTCCGGGGAAGAAGTACGGAGAGTCAGAAGAACCTAAACTCAGTTCCGTCGGATCGTACATAGCAAATACCAGGAAATGCGGCGTGTACTGACGGCCGAAAGATAACTGACCGTATTTACCGCGGATACCGACGTTCGCTTCACGGCTGAAAGCCTTACCTTCATTTCCGAAAGTCTTGCTGCCGTTATCAGCTAAGAAAGCCTGGTCTAAATTGAAGAATACCTGTGTGCCGCCGCCGAGGTCTTCGGTTCCTTTCAAACCGATATGAGAAGCTGTCAAACCGCCGGACTGAAGCCCGGTTCTCCATTCGCCGCCGGCATTGTTCACGCCGACATACATGTCAACGGCACCGAAAATATCAACTTGAGCTGCTTGTGCTGCGGTACCTAAAAAGGCTGCACAAATGAGCGCGGGAAGAGTCTTTTTCATGGTTTTCTCCTTGAAGGATTGGGATATGTTTCCATATTAAAAAAGACCATCACACCAACTTGTTAAGGGCTTAACGAAAACGGCGATAACCACCGCGTAATGTTAAGTGCTTAACACTTTCTTAAACACACTAAAACTAATATGACCTTATGGCAACAGACCTCAATTATCCCAAGGAGGCAAGCATGAATACTCTCAAGCAACTTCCGGAATTGACTGCGTTAGTCGAAGCCGGACAAAATCCTTTCAACCAAGTTCTCATGGATTACGTCGACCAAGGCGGTAAAACGGTCGGATTCATGTATCAGGACACTCCAGAAGAAATCATCACGGCAGCAGGCGCTGCTCCGATTTACCTTCGCGGCACCACTTCCGAAGGAACAGAGATGGCCGAAGCTTTTTTCCGTCAGCTCACCTGTAATTACACCAAGCACACTTACAACGAAATCCTTGACGGCAAATGGGACTTCTTAGATGGCGCTGTTTTGTATAACCTCTGCGACCATTCTAGACGTATCTACGATAACTGGAAGACAATTCCCGGCAATCCTGCGTATCACTTCATGTATGTCCCGAAAAAACGCAGCGAACTGTCTAAAGAGTTCTATCGTGAAGAGATCAATAAACTGATCAAAGCCACCGAAGAACATTTCGGCGTCGAAATCACGAAAGAAAAATTAGCCGAAGCCATCAAGCTTCATAATGAAACACGCCGTCTGCAGCAAGAGATCTATGAAATGCAGAAAGGCGAAGAAGTTTACCTGAGCGGTTTAGAACTTCTGATGGTGATGTTAGCCGGCGTCTCCCTTCCTCGTCCTAAATACAACAAGATGATGAAGGATCTGATTGCCGCATTGAAAGCCGTTGGTCCCAGAATTAAACCCAAAGTCCGCCTGCTCTACACCGGCGGACATGCCGACAACCCAGAGTTCTTCGAACTTCTGCAGCAGAATGACGCGCATGTCGTATCCGACAACACGGGATTCGGCACCCGCGCCGCAGACGTTTTAATCCGTGAAGACGGAGATCCGCTCGAAGCCATCATCGATTATTACTTTGAAGAAAAACCAGCTGCCACTCGGCAGATGGGCACCCAGGTAGAACGCATGGAACGCCTGCTTGACTTGGTCAAACAGTACAAGGCCGACGGCGTTGTAGCCTCCCGACTCTACATGTGCGACCTTTGGGCATTCGAACATTTCCTGATGCGCAAGCGCCTGCATGAAAACAATGTTCCTTTCCTCGAACTCGAGGTAGATTACACGCCGGAAGGCCAAGGCCAGATCAAGACTCGCGTTCAGGCCTTTGTTGAAAGCCTCGCCGACCGTCAAACCGCTTAATAAGAAGGAAAAGAATCATGGCTGAATATGTTACCGGTCTTGAAAGAACTCAAGAATATATCGATCGTCTGCAAGGTGTGCTGCAGTTTTTTGAAACCCTCCCTCAGGAAAAACGCAATCCTGTTCAGGAAGCCGTTGTCGGTTTGATGCTCGATCATTCCAAAAACGTCTTAGATGCTGCCAAGAACCACAAGCCTTTAATGTGCACTTGGTACGGCAACTGCCAGGAAATCCTGGCTGCGATGGGTATCGTCTATTACAACCCGGTTTTTGACCTAATGTTCCATTTGGGTCTTACCGATTATGCCGATGCTAAGGAATGCGATCGCTTCAACCTTGACGATAAGATGTGCTCTCTTGTGCGTTATGCCGTCTATTCCATGGTCAACCGTCTGCATCCGCGTCCTGACTGCTTCGTCGCGATGGCCGAACCCTGCGACGGACAGCTGATGCTGCACCAGGCTTTCGCTGAAAGCGATTACCTCAAGGGCGTTCCCGTCTACACAATCGACCCGAGCTACGGTCATACTGATAAAGACTTTGAGTATGTTGCCAAGCAGCTCAAGGAAATGATCACCTTTATTGAAAAGAACACCAGCGCTAAATACGACGTCGAGAAACTTCGTGAAGTCGTTGAAGAAACGAACAAGCAGTATGAAATCTGGGCTGAAGTCAACGAACTAATGCGTGCTTCTCCGGCTCCGATGCCTTCTTTTGCTGTCGGCGACGCTTTCTGGGCTTTAACTCAGCATCTGCCCTGCGGCGATCCTCGTGCCACCGCTCTGATGGGTGCCGTTCGCGACTTTGCTAAGGCAAACGTAGAAAAAGGCGTCGGCCCCGTGATGAACGAACAAATCCGCGTCTTCTGGCCTGACTTGAATCCCCTCTGGGGCGAAAAACTCGGTCAATGGCTTGCTGAAGAATGGAATGCCGTCGTTGTCAGTTCCTTCCAGCAAATGACACCTTACGAAAAGATCGATACCTCCACAGAAGAAAGCATGCTCTTCGGCTTAGCGCGCAGAGCTATTGCAGAAGTTCCGATGATTCGTCAGGGCCGCGGCTGGGTCGATGTCGTTGTCGAAGACCTTCGTAATGAAATTCAGAACAACTCGATTGACGCGGTTCTGTTCTCCGGTCATCAGGGCGATAAAGACCAGTCCGGCATCAACCAGTTCATGAAGAAGGCCTGCCGCGATATGAACGTTCCTCTGCTCTCGCTGACAACGAGCCTCTTTGACGAGCGCTATACGCCGTTGGACAAAGTTAAGAGCGATATCTCCAACTTCTTCAGCGCCAACGGCTTCAAGAGAAACGTCCATTAAAATTCGAACATTTTGGAGTGAAAACACATGATTTTTGTCGGATGCGATTTAGGTTCTACGACCGGAAAAATTGTTGTATTAGATGAGAACCTCAGCGTTCTCGGCTCCTCCATTGTTCGCTCTTCCCACGGCCCGATTAAAACTTTTGAAAAGGCCGTGGAGAAGACCGCGGAATCCATGGGTATCTCTACCGAAGAACTGTTGACTAAATTTAAGAATGAAGGCCGTGTCGTCACTACCGGTTACGGCCGCAGCAATCTTCCCGGTTACACGGATGAAGTCTCTGAAATTTCCTGCCACGCCAAAGGCGCCAGTCATCTTTGCCCCTCTGTCCGCACGATTATTGATATCGGCGGTCAGGACTGTAAAGTTATCTCTGTTGGGCCACAAGGGAAAGTTTTGGACTTCCAGATGAATGACAAGTGCTCTGCAGGCACGGGACGTTTTTTTGAAGTTATGTCCCGTGTACTCGACATTGATCTGACGCATTTAGCCGAAGAAGCCCTGAAATCCAAAAAGCCCTGCTCGATTTCTAAACAGTGCAGCGTCTTTGCCGAGTCGGAAGTCATTTCGCTCGTCAATAACAGCGTTCCGCTGCCGGATATTGCCGCAGGCATCCATGAATCTATCGCCAGACGTATTCATGGAATGGCCTTTAAGGTGGGTGTGGAAGAAGATGTTGCGCTGACCGGCGGCTGCTCAAGCAACAAGGCGCTCAGAAAAGCTTTGGAAAAACGTCTTCATTTGCCCTTAGCTGAACTCACCATGGATCCTCAGCTGATGGGCGCTCTTGGCGCAGCCCTTTTTGCTAAGGAACATTACGAAGAAGAGAAAGCTCAGGCTTCTTAAAGAGTTAAACGGGGATTCATTATGACCGACTTTAAGACAACTTTATTAGAACTCGCAGAGCCATCCGATAAGACGTATGCTTCGGAGGATCTGAAAGCATTGGAATCGAAATCCAACTTCGTCTTAAAGTCGGATGCTGTTGAAGACCTCGGAGGCCCTGAAGGTTCAGCGGTCTTTCTGGAGTATTCCGCCTCCTCAAACCAACCCTCCTTTGCCGGAATGCTCTGCGAAGATGCATCATCGAACTCTTTAGGGCTTTTTCTTCATTTTTACGGTCAAAAACTTAACGATGAACTTTTTTATCTGGTTCTGCAGAATTTTCGTTCCATGCTTCGTCTTCCCGGCGTCATGGTCAAAGGTGCAGGTAAAGATCTTTGGATCCGAATCGGTAAAAAAGCTCAGGCGCAAGGCATCGGCTTAAAGGAACTTGCTGCGGTTCTTTCCGCACGCATTCAAGAAGAATTTCCTGAAATTGAATCGGTTCAAGCCTGCTTCCTTCGCGGGCAAGGACCGATTTACAAACAGCTGGACCAGGTCTCGGAAGTTTTTTATCAGAATTCTGAAAAATTAAAAGCAAAAGTCTGGGAAGACCGCGGTTTTAACTTTAAAGACTGCCATGTCCTGGGACACTGAGGCAAATGTGCTGATAAGAAGCTTTGTGCCAACGTCCGCAGAATCGGACGATTAAGCGAAGCACATCGTATCAATCAATAAGGGGAATAAGAAATGAATAATCATCGAGTGATTGCCGTTTGCGGCAAAGGCGGCGTGGGAAAGACCGCTTTTACAACGCTTTTGACGAAAGTCATGATCGAAGATCCGCAGGCCGGTAAATTGCTGTTGGTCGATGCCGACCCCGCTTTAGGTCTTCACTATGCGCTCGGCCGCAAAGAAATCAAGACGATCGGTACGGTGCGTGACGAAATCTTGAGAGTCGCCGAAGAAGGCGATCGTCAGGCTCAGGAAGAACTCGCAGACAAAGTTGACTATCTGACGGCCAGAGTCTTGGACGAAGGCAAAGATTTTTCTTTCCTGGCCATGGGCCATATGGAATCCAAAGGCTGTTTCTGCTCGGTTAATGATTTGCTACAGCAGGCCATCAGTTACTTAACGGATGAATTCAACACTGTCCTTATTGACGGAGAAGCCGGTATTGAACAAATCAACCGCCAAGTTGTTGAAAAGATTGACACACTGATTGTTTTGACGGACTCTTCCTTCCGCGGCATGAAGACGATTTCTCATATCAAAGAAATGAGAGACGAAGGGTTGCTCCCCTTCTGCAAGAAAATCGGCGTGGTCTTCAACCGCACACACAATGACGTCACTAAGTTAGAAGCGTTTGCCAAAGATTTGGGACTTGAGATTTTTGGGTCGATTCCGATGGATGAAGAAGTCGAAGCTTATGACAGCGAAGGCAAGTCGCTTCTAGAACTTCCGGAAAACAATCCGGCGCTTGAAGCCGCTCGCAAGGTTTACAAAAACTTTAACTGATTGATTCACAAACATTTCGGCCTCCTTTCGGAGGCCTTTGTCATGTGGGGACTACTTCATTTTGGCGATGTCTTCAGCCGCGGTATCAGCTGCTAGTTTGCCTAAGATCACACCGATCGAGACTCCCTGGCCGTACTGAGAAGCTGCTTCGCCGCTGACGTAAAGTCCGGGAATGACTTTTCCGGTTTCGGTGACAGCACGAGCCTTCAGATCAATCTTGACGCCGCCATAGGTTGTCTGGCTTGCCGGACTGATCTTGGCGCCATAGTACGGAACCTTGTCGATACGGCTGAAGCGGGAATCTTTGCGACCGAATTCGTGGTCGACACCGTCATCCATGCCTTTCTGATAGGCAGCAACGGTCTTAGAGAGGTTCTCGGCATTGATACCGAGTTTCTTAGCCAATGCATCTAATGTCGGAGCTTCAACGAAGTAACCGGCTTCCTTGTATTTCTTCATCAGAGCGGCACGATCCACGGAAGCCTGATCGAAGATCAAGTAAGCATGTCTGTCCTTCTGATCCTTAATGGCTTTGCCCAAGATCGGCGTTAAAGCCAATTCATTCACAAAGCGATTGCCGTCTTCATTCACTAAAATCGCACCGTTGTAGCGAACGTTCGTCAAAGAGACAGCACCGTTACCGGTTTGGTAGGCAACGGTCTGAGGTCCGGACCGATCCATTTGACCCAGCGCTGCACCTACCTTAGTCGCCATCGCTAATGCATCGCCTGTGGCGCCGCGGCTGGCAGTTGACGGGTAACCTGCCCACATCGGCGTGTATTTAGCGACAAGTTCAGGATTTGAAGCAAAACCGCCGGTAGCCAGAATCACGCCTTTGGCGTGAATAACATACTTACCGTTGTCGTGGCTGACGCGAACACCGGCAACTCGACCGTCTTTAACGTAAAGATCTTCAGCCTTTGTGGATGTGCGAGGTTCGATTCCAAGTTTGTCAAGCTGCTTCTTCATGACAGGAACGAGCATGGCGCCAAGTGCTCCGCCGTCGTTCGGCGTATGCTGAGAGCCGTTAATTACGCGGCCGAGATCAGCACCCATGTCTACCAACCAATCGGTTGTCGGACCGGAAAGGTCAGCGAGGTTGCGCAGAGAGGCGTCATCCGGACCTTTGCCTTTAAGTTTGAGGTAGTAGTCGTCAGCGGTGTACGGTTTCTTCAAGGCCATCTGGATCTTGCTGCCGCCGGCATTAAATGCTGTGGAAGACAAAGCTGTGGTGCCGCCGATCATCGGAAGCTTTTCGATCAGGATAACGTTTAGACCTTTACGTTTGGCTTCGATGGCCGCGGCCATACCGCTGCCGCCCGCACCGACTACGACTACGTCGGTATTGGCATCTTCCAATACAGCGGCTTGATCCTTCTTCTGAGCTACAGCTTTAAGGTCGGCTTTAGAACCGCCGGCTTTCTTCAAAACTTCTCCGACAGCCGTCAGAATAGCGTTGCTGCTGTTGGTGGCGCCGGCGACTTTATCAATGTCCAAAGACTGACGGTCAACGATTTTTGTGGGAAGCAGTTTGATGGCTGTCTCGCCGATCATCGGTGTTTCGGAGTTCTTCAAGACACGAATTTTAGTGATCGCACCATTTTCGATGGTGGTTTCGACAACGACAGGACCGTTATTGCCCTTTCCTTCTGCGACATACGTTCCGGATGTCAGCGCGGCTTGAGCTAAACCGCAGGAAACCAAGCCCATGGCTAGCAATACAGCTTTAATTCTCATTTTTTCTCCTTTGATCTGAAGTGGTTGGGGCGTTTAATGCCGCTCGTTTGATAGAGAAATAGTAAAGCTGTGTGTTACACACAGGTCAAGGAAGTCAGATAATTAATCAGAGATTCGGACGCGAATCAAAATGGAAAACAGAGGACCTTCCGGTGTTTCTTCAATTGCCAGCAGGCGACCGGACGAGCTGTGGGTAAAACTCATATTTAAGCTTAGGACCTTATCCAACAGAGGCTTGAGATCTTTAGGGCCGAGATTGAGGATATCGTACGTTTTAAGGTAGATGATCAGGAATCGGCCCTCCGGAATTGTTTCAACCGGCGGTGTGGACTGAAGATGAAATTCCTCTAAATACTTGTGCACGATGCCGAGACCCAACTCAACCGAATACGGGCCTCCAAAGTTCGGATCGTTCAATTCTTCTTTTGGAATTTTGACCGAAAAATGGACGAACGGAAACAACTTCGACCATTGCTGGACGATCGCAAGCTGATCCGTATGAGGTTTTTTCAAACCGTAGGTATAGACGCTGTGAATCGGATCACGGCGAACATCTTTGACGACACCTTCCATTGTGCACATTTCGGCTTGAGCAAGGAAAGTTTCTACTTCGGTGAGTCTTTTTTGAAGTTTTTGGAGTTTTTCGATTTCGGCAGAAAGCTGCTGACTGCGCTCAGCCAACAAGTTTCTTTGATCCTGGACGGAACCGGACTGGAAATCCTGAGCCTGAGGCAGAGAAAGACCGAGACTGCGGTTCACTCGAATATTTGCCAGATACAACAGATCTTGTTCGTCGTAATATTTGTAGTTATTTCCGGAATTCACGACGGGTTTCAAAATACCCATATGCGTGTAATGCCGAATCACTTCAGGAGATAAACCCAACAGATCAGCTAATTTCTTGACGGTCAGCATGGTTCAAGTCTTGAACTTAATCTCAAAACGAAGAAATAGTTATAACTCAATTAGATAGCAATATTTGAGTTAAGCGCTGGGAGCCCACCAATCTTTCAGATTCGTGAAGATCGAACCATGGAAGAGCGTTATGTTGCCGTCTTTTTTCATCCAGCCTTTTCCCATCCAGTCACTTAATGTCAGAGAAACAGAGGTGCGGCTTGCAGAAATAATTGAGGCAATTAACGTCGCTGTCAGCCGAACCGGCATGGGGTTCCAGCCGGCATAGTTCGGCTTGTAGTAAGACTTGATCAAAGAATGGAGGAAAGCGCGAAGCCTGTTGTCAATATCCAAGGTGAAGCAGGCAAGGAGCGCCTCAATGTGGCTTTCCTGCTTAAATGTAATGTTTTGGGCAACCTTTTCGTAGACATTAATGTCTTTTCTAATCTCTTTGTGCCAGACATCGTAAGGCAGGACCAACCCTGTACTGTTTTTGATTGTGTAAGCACTGACGTTGGCCATGGTCCCGGTCAGTCCGTCTATGTCCCCCATGGTTCTATTCGGGAGAATGAGACTTAATACGTGCTCTTTGTCCTGAGTATCCCAAAACCGATAAAGGCACAAACCCGTCAGCAGAAGAGTAATTTCTCCATCAGGTGCTCCGTGTTTAAGCTCCTCTCCTTTCTTGAAAGTACGTTTTCTACCCAAGCGATTGAAGATTTCGACAACCTCTGCCGGAGCTTCGGGATGGAACCATTGTTCACCAAATAATATCTGTCTCATTTTCGTCTTTTTTCTTTTTATAGATTTAACTATAACCCCGTGTATGAACTGGAGATATAAGCGATTTTCCTAAATATCCGCCGTAATCGCAGTTTAGGATAGGCTCGAAATTCAAACACCCCACTTAAAAAGATGCCGACCAACACCTCAGTGAGTTATATGAAACCTTCTGCGCCACTCTAGCTCAGTCTGGGAGAACGGCAAACAACCCGTTTTCCTTCTCTTTTAACATGAATAAGGGACTCTCTCCTTGGGTCTGTTGGAAGGATAGAAAACTATATGCCAAATAATTTGCCTCGATTAGAAAAGGCTATTAAGCGAATCATTTGGGAACAGAAGCATAAAGCGCCCAATGAATCTCAAAATTACGTTCAGTGGTTGCATAAAATAGATGTATTCTTTACTTGTCTGACGGCGATCGCTTCTGTCGGCTCCCTGCTTGGGATCGCATTCTATTACGGTCTTAATAATTCAACGAACGAAGCGTCCGGCTTCTTGGTTGGGCTCCACGCAGCTTTATTCTTATTTGCGGTAAATATTTTTCTAGGAATCTGTTTTGCTTTTAATCGATTCGTTCTTCATGCCGGCATCCTAAAGTGGATCGTAAATCTCTTAATCCTTATTAGCGCTGCGGCCTATTTCTTTCCAGCGGCTTCAAACTGGTTCGGATGCATTAGCTCCAAGGAGTTTCTCTTTTTTTCCTTGGCCTCTTATTCGTTGGTCTTTCTCAGCGCGAAAGCCCTTGATCTGGCCAATAGCTATCGCATGAATCCTTCTCTGATTCTTGCCTCTAGTTTTATCGTTGTGATTCTCATCGGGACATTCCTTCTCATGCTCCCGAAAAGTACTAAGGAACCCATAGATCTTATCGACGCTTTTTTTATATCTACCAGTGCTGTCTGTGTCACCGGTCTGTCGCCGATCGACATCTCGCAAATATTTACGAATTTCGGCCTTCTTGTTCTCTCGGTCCTGATTCAGATTGGCGGCTTAGGATTAATCGCGTTTACCAGTGTTTTTGCTATTTTTTATGCAGGCTCTACCTCTGTCTACAACCAGCTACTCATCCGAGACATGATTTACTCCAAATCCATGGATGCCCTTTTGCCTACTCTCCTCTATATTCTCGGCTTTACACTAAGTATTGAAACGATTGGGGCATTTTTGATTTATGTAACTGTCCCCTCCTCCCTATTTACAACGCTATCGGATAAATTAATTTTTTCTGCCTTCCATTCAATGTCTGCCTTTTGTAATGCGGGGTTTTCAAACTTAAAAGACGGGCTAAGTAATGAAGTTCTTCTTAAAGGGAACCAATTTTTCTACTTGGTTATCTGTGCGTTGATGTTTTTAGGATCCATCGGTTTTCCTATTCTCATCAATCTAAAAGATAAATTATTTTGGAAAATAAAAAAGCAGCTTTTCCCTTCTACAGGAGAACAGACAAATTTCATTCGCTTTGATTTAAATACAAAGCTGGTTTTAATTACCTCTTCCATCCTGGTCGCGGCAGGAACGGTGCTTTTCCTAATTTTCGAGTATGACGGGACACTCAAAGACATGAGTTTCTTCACAAAAATTGTCCAGTCATTGTTTAATGCTATTCTTCCTAGAACTACGGGTTTTGCTTCCGTCAATCCTGCAGATTTCCAGCCTTCCACAATTCTTCTCGTCTGCCTTTTGATGTGGATCGGCGGATCCTCCCAATCCATGGCCGGAGGTGTAAAAGTCAACACGGTAGCAGTTCTATTCTTAAACCTTAAAAGCATTATCACAGGCAGCGATCAAACCGGAGCTTTTCATAGAGCTATTTCCGAAAAGGCTGTTCTACGCGCATACGCCGTAGCATTCATCGCCACCGTTTGTGTATTTGTATTTTCTTTTATCCTGATTCTCCTTGAACCCGGACAGCCGATCAGAAGCATCATTTTTGAAGTTATGTCGGCTCTATTTACTGTTGGTTCATCCCTCGGATTAACACCGGTACTTTCAGGAGAGTCGAAGTTTGTTCTTTGTATTGCAATGTTTTTAGGGCGTGTCGGACTACTTTCTATCCTTATAGGATTATTAGGCCACCGCGGAGCAAAGGGCTGTTCTTTCCCAAACGAACACATCATCATTAATTAACTGTGAAATCCATATGAAATATCTTGTTATCGGTTTAGGCACGTACGGACGTGAGCTGGCTATCAATTTATCTTTACAAGGCAATGAAGTTATCGGTGTAGATCATCGATCGGAAAACATTGAGGCAGTGAAAGAACAACTCATGACCGTTTACGAACTTGACGCCAAGGATGAGAATTCTTTGAAGCTGCTTCCTCTTAAAAACATGGACATTGTTATCGTTGCTATCGGAGAGGATTTCGGAGCAAGTTTAAAAACGGTTGCCCTCTTGAAAAAGAACGGTGTCAAGCACATTTATGCCAGAGCCATCGACAACCTTCACCAGTCTATTCTCGAAGCATTTAATCTTGAACGCATCTTGACGCCGGAAAAAAGAGCTGCAAACGATTTAACGCTGGAACTCAGTCTGAACACCCAGTGCAGTACTTTTAACATCACAAAAGACTTCATGGTGTTGAAATTTACAGCGCCGGAAAAATTCGTCGGACACAGCTATCGGAGCATTAATTTCTCTCGGTTTGGCTTAGTCCTTATTTCTGCTGTTAGAAAAGTTACCGAAAATAATTTACTAGGACTTTCTTCTTCAAGAGAGGAAATCTTAGATTTGGAGCGCAAATCGATGGAAGAAAAAATCGCCTCCCGTGACGAAATCATCGTAATGGGGACAAGAAAAAATATCACAGACTTTCTTTCTTCGGTTCAAACAAACTGAGAAAACGGCGGGTTCACGATTTTTTTTCGAAAACGGAACAGGGGGCGGCAGCGAGAGTGTTCAGTATTTAACGAGCCAATTTTTGGAATTAGCGTAACTTTAGGAACATAAAGCGTTAATCCTAAGGAGACATTCGTTATGTATGCAAAACTCACTCTTTCCGCCGCTTTTGTTGCACTTGCCTTTAGTCACAACGCATTAGCGGCCGACCATAACCTTTCTGCCGATATATTAGTTGTCGGAGCAGGCTCGGCTGGCTTAACGGCAGCCGTTCAAGCTGCAGAAAAAGGCAAGAAAGTTATCCTTTTAGAGAAAAATCTCGGTGTCGGAGGCAGCTCGCAGTTTGCTGAAGGATTGTTTGCAGTCGGCTCAGAATGGAATCGTCTGAGAAGCGATCCTCTTACCAAAGAAGAAGCTTTCAAAACCTTAATGGAAAAACACGGCTATGTGATTGATGCCGCTAAAACCAAAGATTATGTCGAAGGCAGCGCTGAAAACATCTCCTGGCTCGCCGGTCACGGCATCAAATTTGAAGTTGTGCGCATGACGCCGTGGGAGGCCGCAATCTGGCACGTCATCAGTGATTACAAAGGCACAAATCACGGCGCAGGCTTAATCAAAGGGCTCAAAGATGCTGCCGACAAGGCCGGCGTAGAAACCAAGCTAGGAACCCCTGCCACTGAACTAATCCTGAATAAGGAAGGCGCAGTCGTCGGTGCGAAAGCTGCAGATAAGAAAGGCAATACCTACACCATCAGCGCAAAAGCCGTCATTCTTGCGACCGGCGGTTTCGGCGACGATCCGCAGAAAGTCAAAAACTGGGCTTCTAACTGTTAAAATAAATCTATAAAAATATAGTAAAAAGTATAAATTATTTGTAGATTATGAACTCTGACTTTGTTCCGATTGGGCAAGCGTCTAAAATTCTTGGCGTCTCAATCCAGACCCTCCGCAATTGGGAGAAAACAGGCAGACTGCTTCCGGATTTTGTTTCGGCTGGCAGGACTCGTCGTTACAGCAGACGCCGACTCCTTTCTATTGCCGGATTGACTAATTCTGAAACTAAAGAAGATCAGAAGGTAACCATCGCCTATGCCCGGGTGAGTACTAATGAGCAAAAGGAAGACTTAAGCCGACAAATAGAATTATTGGAACTCTTTTGCGCAAAGAACGGTTTTACCTATGAAGTCATTTCCGACTTGGGGTCCGGAATGAATTATCGAAAGAAGGGGCTGAAAAAACTTCTGGACGCTCTTCTTAACGACAAGGTTGAACGCTTGGTCATCACTCACAAAGATAGGCTGCTGAGATTCGGAGCGGAGCTGGTTTTCACTATCTGTGAAACTAAGGGGGTTGAGATTATCATCCTCAATAAGGGAGATGAAACGGTAGGATTTAAAGAAGAACTTGCCAAAGATGTTCTTGAAATAATCACCGTTTTTTCTGCCAAGTTGTACGGAAGTCGAAGTAAAAAGAACCGAGAGCTTCTAAAAAAATTAACCGAAACCGCGAAGGATCAGCTCTAGGGCTTTAAAAATGACAGTAACTTTGTCCCACAAGATCGAACTAAAGGCGAACAATAAATTCAAAACTTATTGCCGCAAAGCCTTTGGTGTTTCTCGATTTACGTGGAACTGGGTTTTAGAACGAGTAAACGATAAAAGAGAGCGAAAAGAAAAAATCGACGTTCTCGAACTAAAAAAAGAGTTCAATCACATCAAAAGAAGGCAATATCCCTTTGTCATGGAGGTGACAAAGTATGCCTCTCAGCAGCCCTTTATCTTTTTGAAACGAGCCTTGTCTCAGTTTTTTGATGACCTCAAAAGCGACAAATCCTCTTCTAAACGGAAAGGCTTTCCGGTCTTTAAAAAGAAGAGATACAGCTCGGGATCGTTTTATATCGGCGGAGACTTGGTCGTCGTAAAGAACGGCTCTGAAATTAAAGATAAACGCTTCGGAGCTTCTGACAATAAACCCTACTTACACATTCCTAAGTTCGGTTGGGTAATGCTAAGGGAAGAGATTCGTTTCCCCGGAAAGATTAACAGCGTGACGATATCCCAGGACGGCGATAAATTCTTTGCATCATTCAGCATAGAGACATCCGAAATCGTTTATGAGGGGACGCATAAAGAGAACGCACAAGAGGCGTTATGCGGCTGCGACTGGGGAGTTAAAGATCTCCTGACGCTGTCTAACGGAATCAAAGTCAAAGGAAGTAAGCATCTAAAGAGAAGACAAAGGCAACTTGCAAGGCAGCAAAGGAAGTTGGCGAAAAAACAGCACCCGAGAACCAAAGGTGACAAAACGCCAAAATCCAAGAACTACATCAAACAGTCAAGAAAAGTAGGCGTGAGTTATTTGACGCTCGGAGAAGCTACGCCTGCCTTATCCGGCGGAGAAGCCCAAAGACTTAAGCTTGCTTACGAGATGGAAACGCCTCTGCAAGGCTCGGTATTCGTTTTCGATGAACCGACGATCGGCCTGCACCCTCAGGATGTCAAAAAACTGATATTGATTTTTGATCATCTGATTCAGTTAGGCGCGACGGTGATCGTCATCGAGCACGACTTAGAACTCGTCACAAACTGCGATTACATTATTGACATGGGGCCGTGGGGAGGAAAGGAAGGCGGTCGAGTCGTTGTTGAAGGCACACCTGAAGCAGTGGCTGCAAACTCGGAAAACATCACCGGTAGATATCTGAAACAAGTGCTCGCAGAAGACAAGTAGAGCGCGGGAAATTTCGCAAGAAGTCTTTTGCGGTAAAGCATATTTTTAGAAAATATCAGAAAATATGACAAAGAATTTTTGAGTGTTTTTTCATGGAAACAGATCTCTTCGGAAATCCTGACTCGCCTGATACAACTAAAAACGCTGCGGCTGAAGCCGCCAAAGCGACCCGTAAAGCTGCGCCTAAAGATCAGGCGTCGCCTTTGGCGGAACGCCTTCGTCCTAAAACAATTGACGAAGTCGTGGGACAAAAGCATCTTCTCGGCCCCGGAAAAGCGTTGAGAAGCGCGTTTGAAAACGCTCATCCTCACTCTATGATTTTGTGGGGCCCTCCCGGCGTCGGCAAAACTACACTTGCCAGATTGATGGCGGATGCTTTCGGTCTTCCTTTCATTTCGATTTCTGCCGTGCTCGGCGGAGTGAAGGATATTCGTGATGCAGTAGAAAAGGCCACGGCGAACAGAGAAAGGACAGGGCGTTCAACCGTCGTTTTTGTGGATGAAGTCCATCGGTTTTCTAAGAGCCAGCAGGACGCCTTCCTGCCCCATGTGGAAAGCGGACTCTTCACTTTCATCGGTGCAACCACAGAAAACCCGAGCTTCGAAGTAATTTCGGCGCTTTTGTCTCGCTCCACGGTTTATGTGCTTGAGTCCCTCAAGGACGAAGACTTAAAAGAGCTGCTTGAACGCGCTCTGGAAAGAGAGTATCCCAGCCTTAAAGTGAACGAAGAGGCAGAGAAAATCCTCATCGGACTTGCTGACGGTGACGCGAGACGCTTCCTGAACGCTCTGGAAGTCTCCGCCACGATGGCAAAAGACCGAGGCATTAAGGTCATTGACGATAAATTCGTCCGTGCAGCGCTGCCCGCAACCATTCGCCGATTTGATAAAGGCGGCGACAATTTTTACGACCAGATATCGGCACTGCACAAATCGGTGCGAGGGTCTGATCCGGATGCCGCTTTGTATTGGATGTGCCGTATGCTCGACGGAGGTGTGGATCCTTTATATATCGCTCGCCGCCTGATGCGGATGTCGATCGAAGATATCGGTTTAGCGGATCCCCGCGGAATGGAGATTACGACCAACGCCGTTGATATCTACGAAAGACTCGGTTCGCCCGAAGGGGAGCTGGCTTTGGCTAATGCCGTGGTTTATTTAGCTTGTGCACCGAAGTCGGTCTCGGTTTACAAGGCATTTAACAAGATGAGAGCCTTTGTGAAGCAGGACGGAACGCGTCCCGTGCCGATGCACATTCGCAACGCGCCCACAAAGCTCATGCAAAAAGTCGGTAACGGCGCCGGTTATCGTTATCCGCCGGATGAACCTGGCTCCTTTGCCGCCGGTGTTAAATACTTCCCGGATGATATGGATGAAATTCGGGTCTACAAGCCATCGCCTAGAGGCCTCGAGATCAAGATCGGAGAAAAACTCGCTCAGCTTCATGCTTTGAACGAAGAGGCCAGAAGAAGCGGCGATATGCCTAAAGGCAGAAGCGTTGGGACCAAACAGGCCAGTGAGCCAGATCCCAACATTCATACGGAATAGAAGCATAAGCCCTGCGAATGCGGGGCTTGGCTTGGTCATTACTGATTAGGCAAACATTTCGCTGGAGAGGTAACGGTCTCCGCTGTCGGGGAGGACGACAACTATATTTTTGCCTTTATTTTCAGGAAGCTTAGCGAGCTTTGTTGCAGCAGCCAAAGCGGCCCCGGCAGAAATACCGACTAAGAATCCTTCTTCTCTAGGCAGCGCTTTGCCGGCTTCATAGGCTTCTTCGGTATTGATCTTCATGATTTCATCAATGACCTTTGTATTCAAAGTGTCAGGGATGAAACCGGCCCCGATGCCTTGGAGTTTATGGGGACCGGCAGGTTCTCCGCTGATGACGGCAGAAGTGTCAGGTTCGACTGCAACAACCTTGATATTCGGATTCTGAGATTTCAGATACTTACCAACGCCGGAAATCGTTCCGCCGGTGCCGACGCCTGCGACAAAGATATCAACTTTACCTTCCGTGTCTCTCCAAATCTCCGGACCCGTTGTCTTGAAATGTGTTTCAGGGTTGACGGGGTTCACAAACTGCCCCGGAATGATGCTGTTGGGAAGGGATTTCGCGAGTTCCTCGCCTTTTTCTATAGAGCCTTTCATGCCTTTCTTACCGTCAGTAAGGACGAGTTCGGCACCGTAGGCTTTAAGCAGGTTGCGGCGCTCGACGCTCATGGTTTCCGGCATCGTCAGGATGATGCGCAGGCCTCTCGCGGCAGCAGCTGCGGCTAAGCCGATGCCGGTGTTGCCACTGGTCGGTTCAATGATGACGGTTTCGCTGTTAAGTTTGCCGGCTTTTTCAGCGGCATCCAGCATGGCAAAACCGACGCGGTCTTTGACAGATCCGGCAGGATTGAAATATTCAATTTTGGCCAGGATGTTTGCTCCAAGACCGCGTTTGGCGGCATAACGGTTCAGTTGAACGAGAGGCGTGTTGCCGATGAGTTCTCTGATGGATTGATGGATAGCCATTTGTAGTACCTTTAGAAAATATAAAAATTGTTTGTTGATCAGGTTAGCGCTTTTTCTTTGAGAAGCGGCTTTTGAGTTTCTAGAAATTTCGATTTCAGTCTCGGTTCAACATCGCTTTTGCTCTAAGCCGGTTGTCTGAATACTATTTAGAAAAATGTTCTGCATAATCAGAGGAATCCTTTTGCCACCTTAACCCCGCTAAGTACATAGACTTATCCGAGGGTTGAGTTTGGACTGATTTCAGAAAAATAAAGAGGGTATGTGTTAAATCAACACATACAGAGACAGCAGGAACAACAAGAGGCACTGAGAAGTGCTTCGAGTTCAAATTTTGTCGTTCTTGCGTTCATTTGGTTAGACCTTTTGGGTAAATTCTCTCGCCCGCATTCTTCATTTCGAAAAAATTTTTAGCAGGACAGTTCTTATTGTATGAAGCAAAACAATGAAAAACGGACTCCAAGGAATTATTTTTTTGCCTATTTTGGTGGCGGCGACTCAAATTTTGCCGTTTTTTCTTCGCCATTGAAAGCAAAAAACAAAGAACTTGGTCTTTAGTCAGATTGTTTTTGTGATGCAGGTCAAGGAAAACGTCTACAAGAGCCTTGCGTGCAATATGTGACGAAGTGTCGCGATAGCGTACAATCAAACAATTCAAATCAATCTAGAAGAGAAATTACATGCTTGATTCAAATCTTCTTCGCAAGAATTTGCCCGAAGTTGTCGCTCGCTTGGCAACTCGTAAATTTCAATTCCCTACTGAAAAATACGAAGCCTTAGAAGGCGAACGTAAAGCGATTCAGACTGAAACGGAAGAACTTCAGGCTCGTCGCAACCAGGTTGCTAAGAAAATCGGCGCTGCCAAAAAGGCCGGTGAAGACGCTACGGAACTCCTGAAAGAAGGCGCAGCTATCGCTGAAGGCTTGGCCGCTTTGGAAGGCAAGAACGCTGCTGTTAAAAAAGCTCTCACCGATCTTCTTTTAACGATTCCTAATCTTCCGGATCCTTCCGTTCCTGTCGGTAAAGACGAAACCGAAAATGTTGAAGTCCGCCGCTGGGGCACACCTCGCGAATTCGATTTTGAAATCAAGGATCACGTCGATGTCGGCGGTCCCTTGGGTCTTGACTTCGACGTCGGCGCCAAGCTTGCCGGAACTCGCTTTTGCTTCATGAAAGGCCAGGTTGCTCGTCTTCACAGAGCCTTAGCTCAGTTCATGCTTGACACTCATACTCAGGAAAACGGCTATACAGAGTGCTACACACCGTACATTGCTAATCAGGAAACCCTGATCGGTACCGGCCAGCTTCCTAAATTCGAAGAAGACTTGTTTGCAGCTAAGAAGGGCGGCCAAGAAGGCGAAGGCGAAATTTTCTACCTCATCCCAACTTCTGAAGTTACGCTCACAAACTCCGTTCGCGGTCAGATGCTCAAAGAAAGCGATCTGCCGATCAAGATTACCGCTCAGACACCTTGCTTCCGTTCCGAAGCCGGTTCTTACGGTAAAGACACACGCGGCATGATTCGTCAGCACCAGTTCGAAAAAGTCGAAATGGTTCGTATCGTTAAACCGGAAGAAAGCTACAAGCATTTGGAAGAAATGGTTGTCTGCGCAGAAGGCATCCTTCAGAAACTCGGACTTCCGTATCGCGTGATTACGCTGTGCACCGGTGACATGGGTTTTGGTTCCGCTAAGACTTATGACTTGGAAGTTTGGATTCCTGCTCAGAACACTTACCGTGAAATCAGCTCCGTTTCTAACTGCGAAGCCTTCCAGGCTCGTCGCATGCAGACACGCTTCAAGAACGCTCAGGGCAAGACCGAGTACGTTCATACATTGAACGGTTCCGGCTTGGCTGTCGGCAGAACTCTCGTTGCCGTTCTGGAAAACTATCAGAACGCAGACGGTTCCGTCACGGTTCCTGAAGTTCTCCGTCCGTACATGAACGGTCTGTGCGTATTGAGACCTGAAAATCAGAAATAATTCATTTCGTTGAATTGTGACGCTGCTTCGGCAGCGTCTTTTTTACCTGAAAGAAAATGAAAGAAGACCTCCCCACCATCGCCATCCTCGGTACCGGCGGTACGATTGCCGGGAAAGCCGGATCTGCCTCTGCAACAACCGGCTATGTTCCGGGTTCTGCCACTGTTGAAGATCTTTTAGCCTCTGTCCCCGGGTTAGAAGACATCGCCAACCTTACCTCTGTCCAAGTTTCCAATATCGGTTCTGAGGATATGACCGATGAAATTTGGGCTCGTTTAGTTAAAGAAACAGAAAGCCAGCTCAAGGATTCGGAAGTCACCGGTGTTGTTATTACGCACGGTACGGATACTTTGGAAGAAACAGCTTTCATGCTCAATCAAATATTGAAGAGCGAGAAGCCTGTTGTTCTGGTCGGTTCTATGAGGCCTGCAACTTCGATTTCTGCCGACGGTCCCATGAATCTTCTGAATGCTGCAAAGGTGGCAGCATCTCCGGAAGCAAAAGGCAAGGGCGTTTTGGTCGTTCTTAACGACGAAATCCACGGCGCCAGAGACGTCACTAAAACCAATACCACGAATTGCGACACCTTTGCTTCTCCTCGCTTAGGCGCGCTCGGGTTTATTACCGGCGGAAGAGTTTCTTTCTTTAAAGAAAGTGCCCGTCCCCATACGCTCAAAACACCGTTTACTTCCGATCTTCTGTCTGATCACAAAGATCTGCCGATTGTCGACATCATTTATGCGCACTCGAACGGCGACGGACGTTTAATTAAGGCGGCCGTTCAATCCGGCGCTAAGGGAATTATTTATGCCGGAATGGGCAATGGTTCCATTCATTGCAAAGATTTGCCGGAACTTGAGAGGGCATTGGAAGAAGGCATTCCGGTTGTTCGTGCTTCCCGCTGCGGCAGCGGAGAAGTGGTTGATTCTTCACCTGAATGGACAGAAGCTGGCATGATCAACGCCGGAACCTTGAATCCTCAGAAGGCGAGAGTGCTGCTTCAGCTGTGTTTGGCCGCAGGCTACTGCCATGAAAAAACAGCGGAAGTGTTCTTGAAAGCATAACTCGCAAGCTATCACTACACGTGTTTAAAAAATCAAAAATTGAAGAAGTCTTGAGGCTTAGGGGGGGGTGACGAATTTCCTGAGCTTTTACTATTAAAGATTTACTACGGAAAAACCGAAGACTGAGAGGTTATAGCGCTTTACAAGAAGTGCCAAAAAGGACCGGCGCCTAAAGCGCCGGTCCGAATCACTCGATTAGCTTAAAACAGCTCCGGAAGTACCGGAAGAAACAAGCTTGGCGTATCTCGCTAAGTAGCCGGTTGTGATCTTCGGCTGGCGAGGCTTCCCGTTCTTGCGGCGTTCTTCCAAAACTTCATCCGAAACTTCAAGGTCGAGCTTGTGTTCGGGGATGTTGATGGAGATGATGTCGCCTTCCTCAATCAGGCCGATGGGACCGCCCAGTGCTGCTTCAGGAGAAACGTGACCGATGGCTGCACCGCGGCTGGCTCCGGAGAAGCGGCCGTCGGTAATCAAAGCAACGGTAGAACCTAAACCGGCACCCATAATGGCGGAAGTCGGGGAAAGCATTTCGCGCATGCCGGGACCGCCCTTCGGACCTTCGTAGCGAATAACCACAACATCGCCGTCTTTGATCTTGCCGCCCCAAATAGCCGCAATGGCTTCTTCTTCAGAATCGAAGACACGAGCCGGTCCTTTATGGACAAGCATTTCAGGAGCAACAGCGGAACGCTTCACGACGGAACCTTCAGGGGCGAGGTTGCCGAAGAGGGCGGCAATACCGCCGGTTTCACTGTAAGGTTTGTCGACCGGACGAATGATTTCTTCGTCTTTGTTTTCCGCATCGGCAATGTTTTCAGCAACCGTCTTGCCTGTAACGGTCATGAGGTCTGTCTTGAGGAGTCCTTTCTTATCAAGCTCTTTCATTACGGCAGGAATACCGCCCGCTTCGTTGAGTTCTTCAATAAAGTGGGGGCCGGCCGGAGAGAGATGGCAAAGATTCGGTGTTTTTTCCGAGATTTCATTTGCCAAGTGCATGTCGAGCTTGTAGCCGCATTCATGAGCAATAGCCGGCAGATGCAGCATGGAGTTCGTCGAGCAGCCTAAAGCCATATCAACAGTCATGGCGTTCAGGAAGGCATCGTAAGTCATGATGTCACGGGGACGGATATTCTTTTCCAGAAGTTCCATCACTTTCATACCGGCCTTTTTAGCCAGACGGATGCGGGCGCTCTGAACAGCAGGAATCGTGCCGTTGCCTGGAAGGCCCATACCCAAAACTTCGGTCAGGCAGTTCATGGAGTTTGCTGTGAACATGCCAGAGCAAGAACCGCAGGACGGACAGCATTTCTGTTCAATTTCCGTCAGTTTCTTGGCATCAATCTTCCCTGCCTTGTAAGCGCCGACCCCTTCGAAGGCGGATACAAGAGAGAGCTTCTTCTTACCGATGATGCCGGCGCTCATTGCGCCGCCGGAAACAAGAATAGTCGGAATATTCAAACGAGCGGCAGCCATCAAAAGGCCCGGAACGTTCTTGTCGCAGTTCGGAACCATGACCAAAGCGTCAAAAGCATGGGCAATAGCCATTGCTTCGGTACTGTCTGCGATCAGTTCACGGCTGACGAGGGAATACTTCATGCCTTCGTGTCCCATTGCGATACCGTCGCAGACGGCAATAGCCGGGAAGACGATAGGAACACCGCCGGCAAGGGCAACGCCTTGTTTAACAGCGTCAACGATCTTGTCCAGATTCATATGTCCCGGAACGATGTCGTTCTGGGAGCTCACGATACCGATGAGAGGTTTTTTGATTTCTTCATCAGTTAATCCCAGTGCATAGAGAAGGGAGCGGTGGGGGGCGGCCTGAGGACCAACTTTTATTTTGTCACTGCGCATTCTTTTAATTACCTATGTAACGATGTGATTTTTAAGAATAATATCGTTTGCTTTACACGATTCTGCGGTATCCGACGATCTTGTTTTTCCAGTAGACACCGGAGAGACTTTCCATTCGGACATAACCGCCGGAAGAGGGTGCATGAAGGAAGCGCCCTTTATCAGCGACCAAGCCTGTGTGGAGTCGTCGGCCGATCCTGAAAACAACAATATCGCCCTGCCGGGCGTTGCGGGCAGCCACCCATTTGCCGGCTTTTGATTGAGCGGCGGTGTGGCGGGGAACGGTAATTCCGTGTTTGCCGTAAGCCCAGAAAATGAGACCCGAACAGTCAAAACCGTCCGAGGGAGAAGCTTTCCCGTATTTATATTTTGCTCCGTACTGACTCATTGCGGTTCTGAGGACTTTTGATCCTTCTGAGTTGTCATAGGAGACGGGCTGATAGCTATAACGATCAGAGGAGAACATAGAACAGCCGGAAAGAAAGGAGGAAACTGAAGCCAAAAGGATCAGTTTTCTTCGCGTCATGAGCCGTTCAAGCATCTCTTTGGAACTCCTTCGGGTCTTATTTTAGATACGATTCTAAAATTTTATACGATGCACAATGTGAAAACGGATTGCGGTAGGATCAATTCATTTGCCGCGGGTAAATCCGCATCAAAATTTAGTTGCCTCCGAAGGAATTTGGAAAACGCCAAGTACAAAAAGAAATTGCCGCGTAAAGCGGCAATCCCAAACACGATTAAGTGTTCAAATTATTATTTAGCAGGAGCTTCTTCTTTTTTGGCTTCTGCTTTAGCGGCCGGGGCCTGCTCCTGAACCATAACAGTAGAGAGCTGGCAAAGACGCATATGGAAGTCGTCGGCTTTGGCCGGGTCGATGGGCAGACCGCCGTCAGTGAAGACCTTCAGGACTTTGTTGAAGTCTGCGAAGATGTCGCCGCGAGCGAAAGTGTGTTCGTGATGACCGCCGATCATGTCAATCCAAGCAAAAGTAACGGTGAAAACGTTGTCTTTGCGTTCGAATCCGAGGAAAGAAACGTCGCCGGGATTCATTTTTGTTTTTAACTGCTCAGGGGGGACCGAGGCTTTAACATTGCCGAGAGGTGCTGTCATTTTTACTCCTTTTTAAAATGAATCGTTATCTTATTTCAACTGATTCAAAAATACAATTTTTTTCAAAAGGGTAAGCGTTTTCTCTCACTCACTCCTCCCGCTTATTAATGGTTTTTAACCACGCTTCGGCTTGGTTGGGTGAATATACGCTTTGCGTAATCGGATCCGCTTTGAAAGAATCTTCTTTTGCAATGGCCATGGTCAGCGCTTCCGTGGCGAGCTGAGCCATGGTCACGTACCAGAACTGGCCGGCCACGGTCGGAGAATAGACTTCTCCTGATTTTTCAAGGAGGCCCGCTTTAATCCATTGGTCCATGACGGGTTTTAGCGGCTTTTCAATATCGACGCTGAAGTTGTCACCGATCTCTTTCAAATTGAAGGGGCCGGATTCCACGCTGCTCGCCAAAGTTCTCATCAAGTGCCAGTGTTCCTGCGGCTTCATCATGACAAAGACCGGCTTGAGGCCTTTTTCAACCATTTCTGACCATTTGGCAAGTTTGCGCTCCTGCATCCAGCTGTAGCCGAAAAGTTTTCCGCCGGCTCCGCAGCCGAAGGGAAGGCAGTCACTCGGACCTTTTGCCAAACGGTTGTAGAGATTCCTTTCAAGCGGCGTTCTGGCCCAATGGGTATTCGTCAGACGATGCCAATTGGGATGAGCAGAAAAATACTCAACGCTTTCAGCATACATGTCGGCGGCTTCAGCAAGCGTCGCTGCCGGATCACAAAGACCGGATTTGATGCGGGTGTTGAGCGGCGATTTCTCAAAGACATTCAGCTGGTAGCAGTCCACACCATCAATCGGAAGCTCGGAGGCGATCTTTAAATCGTCTGTCCAGACTTTTCCTTTTTGTCCCGGGAAGCCGAAGAGGAGATCGATCACTACGGCAAGATTGTCGATGGCTGAGATTTCCTCAAGTCGACGAATAATGTATTCAGGGGAATCGAGGCGCTGCATTTCTTTGCGGATATCGGCGTTGAACGTCTGCACCCCTATAGAAAGTCGGTTAACGCCTCCTTCGACGCAGGCGGAGAGCTTCTCATCAGTTAGTCCGTGAAGTCTTCCCTCGAAGGTAATTTCGCAGTCATCCGTAAGCGGAAGATTCTTTCTGGCGGTTTCAAGAATCTTTTTAATATTGTGGGGCTCTAAAGCTGTTGGTGTACCCCCTCCGAAATATAAAGCCTTAATCGGGGCAGAGTTTTGGGCAGCTCGTTGATTCCAAAGCTCAAACTCTTTAATAAGTGTATTCGCGTAAGCATCCGCTGCTTCCGAAGAATATGGATTCTGATAAAACATGCAGAAAAGGCACCGGCTTTCACAGAAAGGGATGTGAACGTAAGCAATGCCCTCCGTTTGTCTTGGTTCAAAAGACTTCTTTTCTAGGAAGTTTCTAGCTGAGTTCCAGAGCATCGGAATACCGAACGGCCCGGCATGAACCGTCGCCTTAGCTGGAAAGGCTTTGTGCAGCGCATCGGTTTCATCTGCAAAGAATGCAGAGTAACTTCTCTTCTTAATTAGTATGTTTTTTAGCAGTCGGACACCGGTTTCAAAGGACGGCATGACTAATCTCCGGACGAGGTTGATTCTTTTGAGGCAATTATCTCAAATCACAGAAATGATATCGATAATTATTTGCAGAAACTATTGAACGAGAAATTGCAACTGAATCAATACTTATGCATAGATCGCATTGATCTTAATACTATATAACATTTGAAGATTTATCATCTCTACAATGAAATTGAAAACAGAGGCGAGGCCATAAAGACTTTCGCTGATGAAAAGAATTGGAGGTTTTATGAAAGAAGTTCCAAAACTCAGTGATTTTCCGGTCGGAAAACCCAATGATGCTTATGCTAAATATTTCATCGGTCAAAGCTGGCTTGCTCCGTTAACAACGAAACAAGTTCCAACCTATAACGTTACTTTCGAACCGAGATGCCGAAACAATTGGCATATTCATCACGCTGAAAAAGGCGGCGGACAAATGCTGATTTGTGTTTACGGCCGAGGCTGGGTACAGCTCGAAGGCGAACCGGCTCATGAATTGAAAGCCGGGGAGGTCTTCGATATTCCTCCTAATGTTAAACATTGGCATGGTGCAGCAAAAGACAGTTGGTTCCAGCACTTATCTCTTGAAGTCCCGGGAGAAGGTACTTCTAACGAATGGTTAGAACCGGTGACCGATGAAGTCTATGACAAGCTTCCTTAATTAGTAGTTACTGAGTCAAAAAGAAAGAGCGGTAAGGATTTTCTCCCGCCGCTCTTTTTCTATGCCCCAAAGGATCTTAGAACCAGCTTTGTAAGATCGGGCAGAACCAAATCCAGAAAGGAGCGGCGAAAGCAAACATCAGCGTACTGACAGCCAAAATCGAAGCGCCGTCCTGGACGTAAACGTTATACCGGGAACCGATGATGATGCCGGAGAAAGCCGGCGGAAGAGCACAGGCCATCGTCAGCATCGAAAGCTTTTCTCCGCTGAGACCGCAGAGGATAGCCGCAATGGCGATGCAGAGCGGAGTAATGAATACACGAAATATGGAGTTCCAAAGAATTTCAGTGTTGACGCTGAATTTCACTGTAGCCAAAGCCAAACCTGCTGCAAACACGGCAACACCTGAATTGGCGTGGGCAATCAAGTCAAAAGAAGGATAAACCGCGACCGGAAGCTTGATCCCTAATAAGACAATTACGACAGCAAGAGTCGGACACCAAACGACCGGCTGTTTGACGGCATTTAATAGGGCAGAGCCGGTTCCGGAAGAAGAGCCGTTTCCGGATCCCATAGCACCGGCTAAGCTCATTAAGTACATGCCGATCGGAATGATCACGGCATTGGCAACGATTGCCACGATGGCAACCACCAATCCTGTCTGTGTAGTTGCTCCGTAAATCGGATCGAGGACAGCGAAGCCTAAGAAGCCGATAGTCGGGGAGCCCGCGGTCAGACCGCAGACTGCGGCTTCGGCAGCTGTGTGATGGAAGACCTTTCTGCAAACCCAATAGCAAACGAAGAAGAGGGCGACGATACCGATTAATGAGACGAGCGTCAGCGTGAGATCTTCGGAAAGCATCTCGCGGGTTGCTTTAGTAATAGAGACAAAAAGTGCGGCCGGCAAAGCGAAGTTCAAAACAACTTTGTTGAGTGCCTGGGTTTGACTCGGCGTGAAAGCATTCATCTTCGCACCGGCATAACCTAATGCCATCACAACGAAGATCGGGACAATATCATTAAAAATAATGTTGAAAAACATGCAGCCTCTGCTAAAAATTTCTTCCGAAAAATCCTCTGGTAGGGCCTAGTGAGAAGCTATTCGGACTGGCAAGAGAAATTTTAGATTTGCAGTGGTGTCTTCGAATCGCAAACAGTATTAAGTTGGGTAGTCAGGTTCAAAAATCAGAATACTTTGCAAGAGCGACAAGGAAACTATTTTTAGTTGTTGTAATTTAGTAACAGTGGCGTTTTAGGTTGAAATAGGTTGATTTTTTTTACTCTACGACAGGTTGTTCGAATATTTTTTCATTAAAAACCAAAATAAGCCTTGTTTTGTTGCTGTACATTAAAAAAATGTTTATTTTTGCGAAAAAATTTCCCGCTAACGCAAATGTAAAAAACGTAAATTGCCTTATTTCTTGTCAGTATTAACACCATATTTGAATACGGATTTCAGGGTAAGTCTGAATATTTACATCGTAAAAATCCTTTCACAATGTGGTCACGTGAAAACCTCGCGGACATGCTTTTTGTTTTTCGGATGAGAAAAACGGTTTATCGCACGGTGATAAAGGGCTTTAAGAGAGCCTGGGGCCGTAGATAAGCACATTCAAAAAACGAAATTTGCTTTGTTTGTTACTTTTAAGGATAGTCATATGGCTTCTTCTAACCTCAACGATAAAAAACCTGAGTTGGCAGATGACAAAGAAAAGAAAGTCACCATCGGAAATTACATTTCCCTGATTATGGCTTGCGTTTTCTTCTCCGGTGTCTGCGCTACAAACCAATGGTGGGGCATTTTCGACTTCACCACAATCAACGGCTCCTTCGGTAAGGTTGTCACAGCTGTTTCCCAGAACGCTGACGGCATTCACACCACGATGGCCAACTTCCGCGGTAAAGGCGGTTCCGGTGCTATCGACGGCTTCATGTTTGCTTTGACACTGGTCCCGACAGTTATGTTCGCTCTTGCGATGATCACTGTTTTCGACCACTACGGTGCTCTGAAAGCTGCTCGCCAGATGCTTACTCCGATTCTTCGTCCGTTGATCGGCGTTCCCGGCGGTGCTGGTCTCGCTCTGATCGCTTCTCTGCAGTCTACTGACGGCGGCGCGGCTCTGACTCGCCAGCTCAAAGATGACAATATTTTGACAGCTAAAGAGCTGAATAACTTTGCTACTTTCCAGATGACAGCCGACTCTCTCATCACTAACTTCCTCTCTTCCGGCGCGGTTCTGTTCACACTGCTTGCTGCTGACGGCAAGCCTGCAGTTCCGGTCAGCATCGGTGCTTGCTTGGGTATTCTGTTCCTCGGCAAGATCCTCGCTGCCAACATCATGCGCGTCATCCAGATGGGCGGAAAGATTAACCTTAAGAAGAGCGCTTAATAAGGAGAATACGAAATGGCTACTACATCTAAAAAAATGATGATCACCGACGTATTCGTTAACGGTGCATTTCAGGGTTGGAACATTGCTACACACTCCACGATTCCTAACGTTTTGATGGCTTTCGTGATCATCAAAATGCTGAACATCTCCGGCGCTTTGGACTTCATCGGTACATGCCTCGGACCGGTTATGGCCATCTTCGGTCTGCCAGGCGAAGCTGCCATGATTCTGCTCGGCGGCTGGATGTCCATGGGCGGCGGTGTCGGTGTGGCAGTTGCCTTGTTCGATAAAGGCGCTGTTGACGGTACACAGCTCGCTATCGTGATTCCCGCTATTTACCTCATGGGTTCTCAGGTTCAGTACATGGGCCGCTGCCTTGGCGTTATCGGCATCCAGGGTTCCGATATGTTCAAGATCATGGCCGTTCCTCCGATCGTCGCTTTGCTCTCTCTGTGGGTCATGCGCCTGGTCGTTCTGGGATCGTAATCTGACGAACTTTCAAAGGATTTAGTAATCAATGGCTACCGCAATTCTCTTTAAAAATGCAGATCTGTACGCTCCTGAACATAAGGGCATCAAACAGATTCTGACAGTCAATGAAAAAATCATTGCTGTGGAGGATGAAATCTCTGCCGACCTTCCCGGTCTGGAAGTGATAGATCTGAACGGCGCAATCGTTACGCCGGGTCTTATCGACCAACACATTCACGTGACTGGCGGCGGCGGAGAAGGCGGTCCCCTGACACGCGCTCCAGAGCTTAACTTCTCCGAGCTCGTGGAAGGCGGAATCACTTCCTTTGTCGGTGTTTCCGGAACCGATAGTGAAACCCGTCCGATCGAAGCTCTTATGGCTAAGGTTCGCGCCTTAACCAAAGAAGGTGCTACCGGCTGGATGTGGACTTCCAACTATCGTTATCCCCCTACAACGGTTACCGGCGACGTCCGTAAAGACCTCTTGACGATTCCCGAATGCTTGGGTGTGAAGATTGCAATGGGCGACCATCGCTGCTCCTTCCCGACAACTCAGGAAGTTTTAAGAGTTCTTTCCGACTGCCGCGTCGGGGGCATGATCTGCGGACACGATTCTTATCTGCATGTTCACCTCGGTGACCTTCCCATCGCTTTCCCGGCTTTCATGGAATGCATAAAAATGGGAATGCCGATTAAGCATATTCGTCCGACACATGTCGGCCGTCACCCTGAAGTTTTTGCTCAGGCAATTGCATTTACCAAAGCCGGCGGATACATCGATATCACAACCAGCGGCGGCAACTACATGGGTTCTGCAGCAGATGCTTTTGTGATGGCTTTGAAAGAAGGTGCGCCGATCGATCGTATTACGTTCTCTTCTGACGGCCACGGCTCGATGCCTCGCTTCGATAAGAACGGCGAAATGATCGGTCTGACGGTTTGCAAAGTCTCCGACAACCTGAAGATGCTTCAGGAACTTGCCGGTAAGATTGGTCTTGAAAAAGCCTTGCTGCCTTTGACACGTACTATTGCCACGGCTCTTTGCTTGGGTAATAAAGGCGTAATCGAAGCTGGTAAAGACGCAGACCTTCTAGTGATGGATAAGGATCTTAAACCGCTCCACCTCTTCATGAAGGGTCGTCAGGTCATGAAAGATTCGGAAGTTATCGTTAAAGGTGCCTTCGAAGAATAAGAACCAACTAGTTTTGATCTTACAAGCCTCTCGGGTGACAAAGCCCGGGAGGCTTTTTTTAGTGCGCCCAGCATGGCGCGCTTCTGTAGGATGCAAATCCCGAACTCGCCCGATGAGGGGAAGGGTTAGCGACTCGGCAAGGGCGTAGTGGCAACACTAGGTCTGGAGGAAGCCGATAGCAAAATGCATGTTCAAC
>OFFM01000547.1_pt1 | contig 29224 bp, 22 predicted proteins | sample 1521401 | NCBI WGS metagenome assembly OFFM01 (sample SAMEA3504118, study PRJEB24116) | mouse gut metagenome | biome: mouse gut; feature: mouse-associated habitat; material: faeces | place: Denmark | collected 2011
GATTTACCAGCATAAATCCTTTGCGGCTCCGTGGCTCTGCGTGATTAATAATTTAATGGACGACACTAATTATTTCCAATCTCGACGAATGCCATTTTAGACTGTTGAATATTTGCTCCGCATGAGTTCCGCGTTCTAATTATTATTGTTCAAAATTTACCGAACAATAAAAAGATACCCGATTCACTTACATGAGCGCAAGCAAATCGGGTACCTTTTTATGTATTATTTTTATTATTTACCTTTACAATAATTCATCGGGGAGGGGAACAAGCTTGCCGGTGGCTTTGACAACGGGCATCGGAGCTTCCCATTCGCGGAGCTGTGAGCCGAGGAGCTTGGCAAGTTCTTTCACTTTCTTCTGATTTTTTGCTGCCACATCGTGCTTCTCGCTGAGATCATTCTTCAGATTATAAAGCTCGAGCTTGCCATCGTGCATGCGGTAAACAAGTTTCCAGTCGCCCTTACGCACCGCTGAAAGGAAATCCACATCCTCCTGATCCTCTATTCTCCATTGATGAGGCATATGGGAGATAACCGCGCGTTCGGGGTCAATACCGGACACAGATTCCGGAATCACAAACGCATTCGCTTCTTTCTGATTGCGGATCTTACCCTTTTCCACAGCCTGCTTGGCAAGCTGCGAACCGTCAGTGACAAGTTTCACGAAGCTCTGACCGTCGAGTTTCTGAACAGTCTTTGGATCCTTTATTCCCGCCATCTCACAGATAGACGGATAAAAATCCTGCGGCATCACCGGTGTATTGACACGCATTCCCGCAGCAGTCTTGCCAGGCCAGTAAACCATCATGGGAACCCGGACACCACCCTCATATACAGAACCTTTGCCTTCACGTAAAGGAGCGTTGAAAGTATGCGGCACACTGTTCTTGGCAGTGTTCAGACTATGACCGCCGTTATCGGAATAAAATACTATGATGGTATCATCTGCCACACCCTTCTTATCAAGATAATCCATTATCTGACCCAAGCTCTCGTCAACACTCTCCACCATGGAGGAATACATCGCTGTCTTCTCCTCCTGTCCGGCGTCAAGATATTTCTGATAATACTGGGGCTCGGGATGAATAGGCGTGTGCACACCGAAATGCGCCATGTAGAGGTAGAAAGGTTCGCCTTTCTCAATGGGATAATCCATAGCCTTGAGAGCCTTGTCTGTGATAGCCTGGGTCAGGTTCATATCCGAACCGTAATACTCCTCAAGGTCGTTGATGGCGGAGTATGTCCATTTATCAGGTTGATTACCGAAATTATCCTCCGCATAGTAGCTTCGGGGCATTCCCGCCATGTTGCCGGCAACATTCACAAGGAAGCCCATGTTGTATGGCGACACACCCGGAGTACCCATTGACGCCCAGTGTCCCTTTCCGATATGGATTGTATAATAACCGTTATCGCGCAGCTGCTTCACCATCGGGGTCATATACTGTGTATGCGGGATTCCAGGCTCCGGACTGATTCCGTTATAGTTCCATTCCGGACGCGAGAAAATATCGTCATTCTCCTTATTTGAGGCGTCAGTGAAGAATCCACGGGTGCCTCCGGTGAAATCCGTAGGGGTATTTATCTCCGGTGCAGTAAACATATTGATCTTCTCATGCGCGGCATGCATTCCCGACATCAGCGATGTGCGTGTGGGCGTGGAAATCGGACAGGCATATGCATTGGTCATTATAACCCCTTTTTCAGAAAGGCGTTTCATATTGGGGGTGTGAACCCTATGATTGTTGGGATACACCTCCTCGCCATATGCCACCTCACTGTCGAGCCAGCCATAGTCATCCACAAGAAAGAAAATGATGTTAGGTTGTTTTTCGGCTGCATTCAAAGCCATTGACGCCGCGGCCAAAGGTGCAATCGCGGACAGCCCCATGCGGGGTCGGAAGAACGTCTTCATTTGCGTTAGATTAGTAAAGTTTGAATTACTTTGAATTATTAAGCGACATGGACTCTTCATTAAGCAAAGTCCATGCCGCTTATATGAATACGCAAAGGTAATAAAAATGTACCTGTCTGCAATAAAAAAAGATTAAATTCTTCTCAATATGAGTGCGGAATAAGGTGCAAGCTCAATCTCTCCACCCTTAAACGAGCCAAGACCGGCGGCTGGTGAGATCTTACCATCTTTCGCCACTATCATCCAGTCTCCTTTCTTTATTTTAAGCTTCTGTGCATGCGAAGCCCCGTTGAACACCACCTTTATCTCTTTCCAGGCATCACCGTTGGCATTATCTTTCAAGGAATAAGAGATGAGATTCGGCATTTTCTTCGAATCCACCTTATCAAACACCAGATGACGCGCTATGTCTTCCGCCGAGGTCATGCGGAAAGCCGGATGCGCCTTGCGCAACTCCACAAGGCCTTTGTAATAATCAAACAGTTCACGATATTTCGCCTTGTTGCCCCAGTCTATCGCATTAATGGAATCGGGACTGTTGTAGGAATTATGAACTCCCTTCTTATCACGGAACACCTCCTCGCCTGCGAACATAAAGGGAGTTCCCTGCGAAGTAAGGACAATTGTCTGTGCCAGCTTAGCAGCATCAAGCATATTTTGCTCAGGCTCTCCTGCCATAGATTTACGCAGTTTGTCAGTAAGACATAGGTCATCATGGCACGACACATAATTCACTATCATTTCCGGAGAAGAGGCATATGCAAATTTTGAATTGTTACCCTTTGAATAATCCACCTGCGGATGTGCTGTGGCAGCGACGATACCTATCTTCACAGTCTCCTCAAGACCCGGCTTCCCGGTGGCAAAACCTCTATCGGCAGCATCAGTGTAATGCCCTTTCACCGCATCCCGCAGATCATCTGAGAAAACTGCGATATCCGTCATTTTTGATACATTCTCCTTCAGCGCCCGGCGATCCTTATCAAGCGGGGAATCGCCGGCAGTCCAGCCCTCGCCATAAACAAATATCGAAGGATTGATTTTCTTGAGTTCGGCGGCTACACGGTTCATCGTCTCGGTATCATGAATTGCCATAAGATCAAAACGGAATCCGTCTATATGATATTTATCAGCCCAATACTTCACAGAATTAACGATATAATCGCTCATCTGCCTGCGCTCTGATGCGGTCTCATTACCACATCCCGAAGCATCGGAATATCGCCCGTCATCCCAATGACGATGGTAATATCCGGGAGCTGTAAGTTCGAAGTTTGAGCCATCATTCTCAGCCGTGTGGTTATACACCACATCCATGATCACTCCTATCCCGGCATCATGAAGAGCCTTCACCATCCTCTTCATCTCGACTATACGTGCGGCTGGATCCGATGGATTTGTTGAGTAAGAACCTTCAGGAGCATTGTAATTCTGCGGGTCATAGCCCCAGTTGTAAGTATTCTTCTGAAGGTTAGCCTCATCCACTGAATTATAATCATATGAAGGGAGTATATGCACATGGGTCACACCCAATTCTTTCAGATGATCAATACCGGTTTTCTCACCCTCAGGCGACAACGTTCCAGGCTCGGTCAGCGCGAGAAACTTACCTTTGTTGGCAATACCGGAAGAGGGATGCATCGACATGTCGCGATGGTGCATCTCATATACAATCACATCGGAAAAATTTTTCACATCCGGTCCTCGGTCTGCATCCCATCCCTCCGGATCCGTTTTATCGAGATCCAGAATAGCGGCACGTTTTCCGTTAACCCCTACACTCTTTGCCCATACTCCCGGAGTCTCCGCGAGCCATTTGCCATCATGCATCACCCGGAATGTATAGAATTTTCCGTAAAGCCGCGCAGGATCGGACGCCTGCCAGGTGCCTGTAGCTGCATCAAATTTCATAGGAATTGTTTTGTAAGGAGATCCTGTATGACCATTGTCATACAAGTTCACGACCACATCCTGAGCCTTTGGGCTCCATAACCGGAAATGCGTGCCGCTGGAATCAACCCGCATTTCGAGATCATCCCCCGAATACGTTGGATAATCTACAAACTGAGAATCGAACGCGCTTTGCGCGAATACATCCCCGCATGTCATATTTCCCGCAGGTAAAAAGATGCTCAAGGCAGCCGTCATGGAAATCAGATTTCTTTTCGATCTTTTCATGTAAAAATTATAATTTGTTGTTAAGCGAATGCAAATATAATAATTCCTGCGGTATAGACAAAACTCCCCATAATTGTCATCCGCATCGACATCCGCACGATATGATTATGCTTTTTGAATTATATATTGCCTATATTGAACGATTCACCACTTTTACCAGCGTATTATTTCAACTAATTTTGCATCGTAAACTACACTAATATAAAAAGGCTTCTTACTATCCTGATTTATGAAAACGAAAAATGCTCTGATATCGCTGTGTCTCTCTTTGGCTGCGGGATTATCACCCGTATACGCCAATGCCGCATTCGAGACACAACCTACCCCTCTCATCAATGGAGGCGAATGGTTTGACACCGTTGGAGAGCGAATAAATTGCCACGGTGGAAATATCATCAAGACTGACTCCCTGTATTATTGGTATGGGGAGCACCGCCCCGGTTTCGATGCCGCATATCAGAAAGGTGTGGCATGCTATTCATCACCGGATCTACGCAACTGGAGAAACGAAGGCATTGTATTCGAAGTCGTAGCTGACACCACAAGCCTTGTTCGCAAAGGGTGTACGATCGAACGACCTAAAGTTGTCTACAATCCCCGGACCAAGCAGTATGTGCTGTGGTTCCATCATGAGCTTGCCGGGAAAGGTTATGGCGCGGCATACGCTGCCGTAGCCACAAGCAAAAGTCCGACAGGACCATTCAAACTGATCCGCACAGGACGCGTAAATCCCGGTAAATACCCTTTGAATTTTGACAAGAACCTTAAAAATACAGACCTTTCCAAGGAAGCCGGGCAAGAATGGTGGACCCCTCAATGGAGGGAAGCCGTCAAGAAGGGATTGTTTGTGCAGAGAGATCTCAATGGAGGTCAGATGGCACGCGACATGACCATATTTGTTGATGAAGATGGAAAGGCTTACCATATATTCTCTTCAGAAGAGAACCAGACATTGCATATAGCTGAACTTTCAAAGGACTACACACGCCACACCGGGAAATATATCCGTATCTTCCCGGGCGGTGCAAACGAGGCGCCAGTGATCTTCAAGAAAGACGGCAAATACTGGCTCATTGCCTCCGGGTGCACGGGATGGGCACCGAACGAGGCCCGAATGTTCTCAGCCGACAATATCATGGGGGAATGGAAAGAGGAATATCCCACACCATTTAAAGGAGAAGGGAGCGACAAGACTTTCGGAGGACAGGGTGCGTTCCCTCTTACAATCGATGGAGATGTATATTTCTTCGCAGATCAATGGCGTCCCGGATGCCTGGCTGATTCCAGATATTATTGCCTGCCCATAGGGTATGACAGCAATGGCACTCCGGAAATTCCGTTCGCAAAAGTAAGCCCGCTGCTTAACGAAAGCAATGACGGTTATAAACTCATCTGGAGCGATGAATTTGACAAGGACGGCAAACCCGATGAGAAATGTTGGAATTATGAGGAAGGATTTGTCCGCAATCACGAAGACCAATGGTATCAGAAACAGAATGCCTATTGCAAGGATGGTCTGCTGATACTTGAAGCCCGCAAGGAAAACCGCTCCAATCCAAGACATAAAGCGGATTCTAAAAATTGGAAAGAGAAACGTCCTGTAATCCAATATACATCCGCCTCTATCAACACCCGCGATAAATTCGATTTCCGTTACGGCAGGATGGAAGTCCGCGCCCGCATACCGGTCGGTCCCGGAGCATGGCCTGCTATCTGGACTCTTGGCAAAGAATATCCCTGGCCATCAAACGGAGAGATTGATGTCTTGGAATATTACAGGGTAAATGGTATTCCCCATATCCTTGCAAACGCGGCATGGGGAACAGACAAGCCCTACAATGCGAAATGGAACAGCAAGAAAGTTCCGTTTAGCCATTTCCTTGAGAAAGATCCTGAATGGGCATCCAAATTCCATACATGGACAATGGATTGGGATGAAAATTTCCTGAAAATATATCTTGATGGAGAGCTTTTGAATGAAATCGACCTTAGCACAACTATAAACGGCAATGCAGCCGCCGCTGGAAAGAATCCAATGCATCAGCCACATTACATCCTACTCAATCTTGCATTGGGAGGAGACAACGGTGGAAAAATCAGCGACGAGGCCTTCCCTATGAAATACGAGATAGATTATGTGAGGGTATACGAAAAAAAATGATAGCACACCTCCACTTACCACACTGAATCATAATAATTTCACGTTATCTAAGAGTCCGGCAATATTTCCGGGCTCTTTTTTATGGAAAGGACTCATATGTGTACTGACATCCGACGATTTATTATATTCACATCTCTTTTCGCTTCAGTTTTTATCTTTGCCTCTGCCGAAATAACATCTCCGTTTGAGGCCATCCGTTCCCATCGTGAATGGATGACAGCCAACACCCCTACTCCCGAATCCTTGTCAGAAGAGGAGCTGATGCTCAATGCCCTCCAGATTATCGATCTTCGCTTACAGGAACCGGAAGCGGAGCGTATCATTTCGGCAACAGCCCGGAAAGTTCCGGAAGTATTGGACTACCTCAATTGGAGCGCGACTCTCGACTGTGATACCCTTTTCCACCGTAAACGCAGAGCATTGAAAGGGATGTCGGATTATCTGGATTCAAAACATCCGGGATGCTATGCCGCACGTAAGATATATTCGGAATGGTTGAAAAACGAGGCGTTGGTCACGGATGTCATGTCTCTTTTCGACTCAGCGATATCCCGACAGCAGAAAATCTGTTCAGGAAATGCCACTCCCAAAGAGACAGCTCTTCTGCTTTCGCTACGATTAGGTAAATTTGACCATCGAAGCGTGCTTGAGAATTGCGATTCCCAACTCCACTATCCGGAAATGTGGGAGTTAGAGAAAGCGGTTCTTGATCTATACCCTGTCAATTCCTCTGACACTGTACCCGAGCGCATCGAACTTTACTGCGCATTAGCTTCTATAAAATCTTTGCCGCAGGAAGATACAAAAGTCCGCATGATGTTTCCCGACGGATTCAATCCTTTCAACAACGGCACCCTATATGAATACATCGGAACTTACCGCGACTACCTCTGCAATACCGGTTTCTATCTTGAAATGGCTCAGGAGATGTCAAAAAAAATTTTCGGTGATTATCATCCCTCGACAGTTGCCATCGCATTCCAACTGACACAATTCAGATTATATAATACCACAGCCGATGCGGAGCTTGGAGATGTCGCTAAAAATATATATGACATCATGGGCATGTATTACCCATTGAGGTCCCCCGAGCCAAAGCACGCCCGCATGCTCAAGGCTATGGCTGATTATATTCTCTATGGCAATCCGAACATTTCCAGTGAGGCTGACGAAATATCCGGCATCTTTCGCCTGTCATATGGCGATCGGAGTCCTTATTATCTCAATTCATTGGCATTGATGACCACGATGCGCTTAGCATCCGATCCCGACTATCATCCTGCACTCCGCAAATTCGAGGAGGCATGTGACTTGATATCAGAATCTCCTTTGGAAGCAGCCGCGTGGAAAATATTTCCATACGGGGAACTCAATCATATAGATCCCAAAGAGACTGCAGGACTTATGCAAGGTCTTAAAGATATTTATATTCGAGATCATAACGGCACTGCCGCATCTATAAAACTCGGTGAGCAATTGTGTAATTTTTATCGGGTTATTGCATTTGACCTTGATTCCGCTCTTGAAGTAGTCAAGGCTTTGGCAGAAGATAACAAAGCGGTTTTCGGTGAAAGATCTCCACAATATTTTATGGCAAGGAGGGATATTTTCAACCTTACCGCCACAGGAAGCGACATCTCAGAACTTAAAGATATTGATTTTCTAATCAGCGATGTGCAAAACAAGAAGTTCAACGCATCGCGACTCGTATTGCAAAAACTGAAAGATACTAAAGCCGATTATCTATGGAATTCACTCCGCTATAAAGAAGCGAGCCGTGTATATGGTGAACTACACGGGGGCGTTGTCAATGATACGACAGTGCCTTACGCAATCCGTGATGCATTATGCAGGGTGTACGCAGACCCTTCCGACAATGAGGCTTCGCGCCTCATCGCGCAATGCAGAGTATTCGCCGACACTGCAGCCATAGAGTCTGTGCCTCCGAGACTGTTGATTGAGATGTCAGAATATTACCGGCATACAGGATTGCCGGAAGATGCTGTCGCGATGCTGGAGAAGAGTATGGAAGCTCATAATTATCAGACCAATTCCGCGATGGATGATGAATATTACGATATTTCCGGAAATCTCTCTGAGCTGTATGAGGCAACCAACAATCGCCCTGCGGCATCGCTGCTGATAGCACAAGACAGAGAAAATATCAGTAATCAGATACGGTCATTCCCTTCGGCTACATACATCAATTATCTGCTTAACCAATATTACCGTGCATTACGCCGAAATGATTCTTACTCTGCCTTCTTTTATCTTGGAGAAGCAATGAAAAGTACCGACAGGCTATCGACTTCATCCTCCGGATCAAAAACGACACAGTTTATTTTAATGCCCTCGATATGCCAGGCTTTAGTCTCTTTATATTCAGAAATCGACCGTCAGATGAAGAATGCTGCCGCTTATTTCGAAAGCGAATATTTCAAGCAGTATAATGTTGACATCGAAAAAGCTATGGAACCCTTGAAAATATGGCAGCCACAACTGAAAGAGGGAATGAGTCAGCTGCTCCGGGAGTTTCCTGATTTCAATCCGGATTATCGCAAAGATCCTTCCTACACAACTCTTCTTGCGTCCATGGCCGGATTCTATATGGTTTGTGAGAAAGATTACGAAAAAGCTGAGGAGTATTTCCTGAAATGCCAGGAGCTATACACACATCCCATCGACTGCAAGAACGGTCTCTTCAATCTCGCCAATCTCATGGATGAGGCGGGACAAAAAGACAGAGCCGATCTTTATCGCGAACAAGCATTTGAGATAATCGAGAAATATCCCGATATGATGGATGCCAGGGACAAAATGTCTACCCTGACATACCGCTTCAATAAATCAATAGAACGTAATGAGATTGACAAGGCAACTGAAACCGCACGCGTTATCTACTCATCAAACCGAGACATGCTTGACGGAAAGTTCCAGCTTATGTCTGCCGCTGACCAGGAAACGATGCTGAACACTTTCGGAGATCCGGCTTGGGCACTTGCCGAGACGTTGGAAAGCAACCCGATCAAGCTCGCCGGAGAAGTATATGATGCGGTGGTTTACCGCACAGGTATGCAGCTACGTTCGCAGCAGGAGACAAAGCGGTTGGTGTCTGAAAGCCTGAATCAGGATGTTAAGAACCTTGCGGATTCCATATCCTTTTACAGATCCATACTAAAAACCGTCAACATCACCCCTGACAGATGGGGCAAAGCGGAGACGCAGGAGGATTATAACAAGATGAATAACCTGGCGTTCAAGGTCAACTACCTTGAGCAGCAACTTCTGGATATTACAAAAGACCTCCGGAGCACAGCAAACCCGGATATAACATGGCAGATGATCCGCGACAAACTTACAGAAAACGAGGCTGCCGTTGAATTTCTATTCTCACATTCCCACGTAATGGCGCTTGTGCTTACCAAGGGATGCGACTCTCCGGCTGCCGTGAAACTTTGCAAATGGCAAGATCTGTCAGATGCATTAAATTCCCTAAGATCAAAAAACTCGGCTTCGCTTGCCCGTAAATTATATAATCCGGAATACGGTGTGGATCTTTATTCAATGCTATGGCAACCATTGGAGAGCAAACTCGGAAACGCACGTAAAATATATTTCAATGCCCCCGGCATACTGCATTCGATAGCTTTCAACGCCATTTCCACCGGCAACGGGGAGTATTTGCTCGACAGATACGACCTGCATCAGCTTACATCAACTGCCCAGCTCACCATTCCATCCGACAACACCCTTCCCGAAACTGCGGCTCTTGTCGGAAATGTGTTTTTCAATCCGGCACAAAAGGCTAAATCCCAGATCATACCGTCAGAAACAGGAGAACGAAGCGTTGACGATGATTATTCCATCACGGAGAGCATGCCGCAACAGGTCAACGACAACCGGGGAGTGGCCCGCGAGCATTTCCGTCACCTACCATTCACTGCTTCCGAAATAGAAGATATAAGCAAATCTCTTGGAGATATTGAGGTTAAAACACTTAAAGGAGATGATGCTTCCGAGAGGTTATTTCGCGAATTATGCGCAGGCGGCCGCGATGTGGTGCATCTCGCCACCCACGGTTTCTTCCTCTCATCTGAAGAAGATGCCCTGAAAGTGCCGTTTATGAAACGATTTATGAACGCTATCGGCTCCCCTATGCAACGTTCCGGAATCGCACTGGCTGATGCTGAGTCAACATGGACCGGACAAGCGACCCCTCCTGAAGATAACGACGGTATCCTCACAGCTTCCGAAGTGGCATCCTTGAATCTGAAAAGCACCCGCCTTGTGGTCCTCTCCGCTTGCGAGACAGCATTAGGCGGTTACAACTTCGAGGGAATACACGGTTTGACACGAGGATTCAAACAAGCCGGAGTGAAGTCGCTGCTCGTGAGTCTATGGAGCGTCAACGACCGATCCACGGCTACATTCATGACAGCGTTCTACCGGCATTGGATAAAGAGCGGCGACCGCCACGCCGCTTATCGCAACGCCGTGGCCGCCGTAAGGACTGAATATCCGTCACCCTTCTACTGGGCGCCGTTTATCATGCTCGACTGATCAATCATCCTGCATCACTCTGCTGCGGGACGTGTGTAGCCGTCTTTTTCACAACGCTTGGTCATGGCCTTGATACGCGCCTCAGTCTCGGGATGCGATGAGAACATCTTCTGCATGTAGCTCATCTTCGAGCCTGCCTCGCCTTCCATCTTCTGGAACTTCTCAAACGCCATCACCATTCCCCAAGGGTTACGACCTTTGGAAACAAGGAAATCGTAGCCGCAATTATCTGCCTCTTTCTCCTGCTTCTGTGAATATTTCGCACCTATCAGGGACGCTCCGAGTGTTCCTAACTGAGAATCCGTCAATGCGGCCGCTTTGCTGCTTGCAGCACCGACAGCATCCTTAACCGCACCTGTCAGCAACTCCTGACGGAAGGCATTCTTGGAATGATGCTTCATTACATGACCTATCTCATGGCCGATTATGCCAAGGAGCTCGTCATCGCTCATTATGTCCATCAACGATGAGAAAACGCGCACACTGCCGTCAGGACAAGCGAAAGCATTCACGTCGATCACATCATATACCTTGAAGTTCAATGGAATTCCATCTGCATCAGTTATCCCCTCGGTAAGTTTCTTGAGCCTTACAACATAAGGATTGTCATCTGCCGGAACCGGATTGTGCTTATCCATCCAATCCACCGATTCCTTTACATATTTAGCCATCTGCTCGTCGGTGAGAGTGGCAGCCTGCACAGCCTTCGCACCGGCACTGACAGCTTTCTTCAGATTAAACTGCGCCATCGCAGGAGCGGCACAGCTCAGGCAAACAAGCCCTAACAAAAGTTTAATTGCTGTTTTTTTCATTTAAATTAAATTTTGGTGTAAATTTGAATTTAAGTTTAAATTTGAATACAAAATCGATTTCACCACAAAATTAAAACATCATGAAAAAATGAGCAAATATTCTTCAAAAAATGTATGGCGCAGTATTCTTGGTGGCACCCTGATATTTCTATGTATCGTGTTATATGCCATGGCGGCCGCGCTTCATCGCGACACCCTCGTCGACTGGTGGATTCCCGCGGCTGTCGCCCTTATCCTTGCCCTCGCCTCCGGGGCAACCATGTGGCGCATATGGATCAGACTCACGGATTCATCCAAATTCATAATCAACTATATCTGCCACACCATATTCTTCTGCGGCATATTTCTTGCAGCCATATACGGAATCAACCGTGCTTTTCCCAGGCAATCCACAATATGGGAAACAGAGGCAGTTGTAGAACACAAATACACCAAAACCCGCCATCACCGTCAGAGAGTGTCACGACGCGTATACAAACAGGGCGCGCCTTATAAAGTCTATTATATAGGACTGGAACTACCCGACGGGCGACGGAAAGACATGCAGGTCACAGCCTCCCGCTACAACCGTATCCGAAGCGGCTCTACGATACCGCTCACTCTCCAGAAAGGGTTCTTCGGCATGACAATAATCCTAAAGAATACTTCAAAAAAGAATACAACTCTTTGAAAATTAAATAAAATATATTAACTTTGCAGAGCTTTTGCGCACGCGCATAAGCAGAGATAATTTTTATTTATTAACCATTTAGAAACAACAGTTCATTTATAATGGCTGAAACAAAAGTACAGACCGCCATCGAAGACTTCGATTGGGAAGCCTATGAGAATGGCGAGACAGCTGGTTCGAAGAGCCGTCAGGAACTCACAAACACCTACGACGAGTCTCTTAAGACAGCTAAAGAAAACGAGGTGGTGACCGGCACCGTGAAAGCAATCTCCAAGCGTGAGGTACGCGTGGACATAGGCATGAAATCAGACGCCATCATCCCCGTAAGCGAATTCCGCTACAATCCCGACCTCAAGGTTGGTGACGAGGTGGAAGTCTACATCGAGACCCTTGAAGACAAAAACGGTCAGCTCCGTCTTTCCCACAAGAAAGCTTGCCAGACACGCAGCTGGGATCGCGTCAACGAGGCTCTTGAGAAAGATGAAATCATCAAAGGTTATGTCAAGAGCCGCACTAAGGGCGGTATGATTGTCGATGTATTCGGCATCGAGGCATTCCTTCCCGGCTCACAGATCGATGTCCGTCCTATCCGCGACTACGATGTGTTTGTCGACAAGACAATGGAATTCAAGGTTGTCAAGATCAATCAGGAATACAAGAATGTTGTTGTGAGCCACAAAGCCCTCATCGAGGCAGAGCTCGAGCAGCAGAAGAAAGAAATCATCTCCAAGCTGGAGAAAGGCCAGGTGCTCGAAGGCAAGGTCAAGAACATCACTCCTTATGGTGTGTTTGTCGACCTCGGCGGTGTTGACGGTCTCGTTCACATCACTGACCTCAGCTGGGGCCGCGTTTCAGATCCCCGCGAGGTTGTTGAGCTCGACCAGGACATCAAGGTCGTTATCATCGACTTCGACGATGAGAAGAAACGCATCGCTCTCGGTCTCAAGCAGCTCATGCCCCATCCTTGGGATAACCTCGACCCCAACCTCAAAGTTGGCGATCACGTTCACGGTAAAGTTGTCGTTATGGCAGACTACGGTGCGTTTGTTGAGGTTCAGCCGGGCGTAGAGGGTCTCGTTCACGTAAGCGAGATGAGCTGGAGCCAGCACCTCCGCAGCGCTCAGGACTTCCTCAAAGTGGGCGATGAAATCGAGGCTGTTGTCCTCACTCTCGACCGCGACGAGCGCAAGATGAGCCTTGGTCTCAAGCAGCTTAAGAAAGATCCTTGGGAGAACATCGAGGAGAAATATGCTATCGGCAGCCGTCACACTGCAAAAGTGCGCAACTTCACCAACTTCGGCGTATTCGTTGAAATCGAGGAAGGCGTTGACGGTCTTATCCACATCTCCGACCTCTCTTGGACAAAGAAAATCAAACACCCCTCTGAGTTCACACAGGTTGGCAACGACATCGAGGTGCAGGTTCTTGAGATCGACAAAGATAACCGTCGTCTCTCTCTCGGTCACAAGCAGCTCGAGGAGAATCCCTGGGATGTATTCGAGACAGTATACACTGTAGGTTCAATCCACGAGGGTACAATCACTGAGGTTATGGACAAGGGCGCTGTTATCTCTCTCCCCCACGGAGTTGAGGGCTTCGCTACTCCCAAGCACCTCGTGAAAGAGGATGGCACACAGGCTAAGCTCAACGAGAAGCTCGACTTCAAGGTAATCGAGTTCAACAAAGACAGCAAGCGCATCATCCTCAGCCACAGCCGCATTGCAGAAGATGCCAACAAACCTGAGCGTCGCGAGAAACCCGCAGCACGCAAATCCTCCAAACCCGCATCAGAATCTGTAGCAGCTCCCGCTATCGAGAAGACAACACTCGGTGACCTCGGCGCTCTCCAGGCTCTCAAAGAGCAGATGCAGAAACAGGAGAAGAAAGGTTAATCCATTCCCCTTATATAAATCGAGGACTTGCCGACAGGCGAGTCCTCATTTTTTATACCCAAACGGCACCTCTTATTAAAAAAGATTTTGTAACTTTACGAAATTAAAACAAGCGACATGAGAAAATTGACCAAATATACCCTGACTGTCATGGTTTGCATAGCCATGGTCTCCGCTGCCAATGCGGCTCCGGCAGGATGGGAACAGGTCAAGACAGAACAGGTCGCCAATGCCAAATCGGTGATGAAGGATACCGAACTTGAGATCAAGGCATCTCCCGGGGCGATATCCGTCACAAGCACAAAGCAAGTGCAGATAAAGGTGTTCACAATTCTCGGACGCCTCGTCAGCAGCGAGACTCTGCCCTCCGGCACATCCCGTCTGCAATTGCCCACCCACGGAGTATATATCGTCAAGGTTGGCGACCTCACTTGCAAAGTTGCGGTCTGACTCCAATATTAAGTATTAAGTCTAAATACACATATTTTAAATCTAAATACACAACAGACACATGGAAACACCCGACATTAAATGGGAAGAGCTCCCCTTTGGTTATGTTCCCACCGACTTCAATGTAAGATGCACATTCAAGGACGGCAAATGGGGTGATATCGAAGTCAGCGACTCCGAGTATATACCTATCCACATCGCCGCCACATGTCTTCACTACGGACAGGAATCCTTCGAGGGTCTGAAAGCTTTCCGCGGGAAAGACGGAAAAGTCAGAGTATTCAGAATGGAGGAAAATGCCCGCAGGTTCATCAGAAGTGCCGAAGGAATCAAAATGGAGCCCATGCCCGAAGAGATTTTCTGCGAGATGGTGCGCAAGGTTGTCAAGCTCAACGAGCGCTTCATTCCACCTTATGGTTCCGGAGCATCCCTCTATATCCGCCCGTTCCAGATCGGCATGTCACCCCGTGTCGGTGTGAAGCCAGCTGACGAGTACATGGTTGTGATGCTTGTTTCTCCCGTCGGGCCTTACTTCAAGACCGGATTCAAACCTTGCAGAGTATGCCTGTCACGCGAATATGACCGTGTAGCCCCCAAAGGAACCGGCTCGATAAAGGTTGGCGGCAATTATGCGGCATCCTTGGTTGCAGGAGAGAAAGCTCACGACCTCGGATATGCAGTTATGCTCTATCTTGACCCCAAAGAGAAAAAATATCTCGACGAATGCGGAGCCGCAAACTTCTTTGGTATCCGTGGCAACAGCTATATAACACCCGACAGCGAATCTATCCTGCCTTCCATCACAAACATGAGCTTACGCAGCATCGCTGAAGACCTCGGAATGACTGTGGAACGCCGTCATGTGCCATACGAAGAGCTGGAGACATTTGAAGAGACCGGAAATTGCGGAACAGCAGCCGTCATCTCCCCGATCGGTGAGATCCACGACCTTGATATGGACCGCACATTCACATATTGCCCTGACGGCACACCCGGTCCGAAATCCACATTGCTCTATAACAAACTTCGTGGCATTCAGCTTGGAGAAGAGGAGGATACACATGGATGGTGTGAAATCATCGAATTTGATTGATCCGCTCAGGATTATTGAAAAATACTATCAGCCTGGAACCCCGCTTTACGAAACGCTGGTGATACACAGCGAGAAAGTCAGGGACAAGGCTCTTGAATGCATCAACCGCAGAGACCTCGAAGTCGACATAGACTTCGTGGCCTCTGCGGCCATGCTTCATGACATCGGCATATATCTATGCGATGCACCGGGAATCCATTGCCATGGCTCGCTACCATACATTTGCCATGGAGTGGAAGGCAGAAAAATCCTCGATAAAGAGGGATACCCCCGGCACGCGCTCGTCTGTGAACGCCACACAGGATCCGGATTGAGCGTAGACGACATAATACGCCAGCAACTTCCTCTCCCCCATCGCGAAATGCTCCCCATCACCCTTGAGGAAAAACTCATATGCTATGCCGATAAGTTTTTCTCCAAATCGGGAGACATCCGCAAAGAGAAAGATCTTGCAAGAGTCATGGCATCAATGGAACACCACGGCCCCGACACACTCGCCCGTTTCATGCACCTTCATGCGCTATTCGGCTAAAAAAGCTTAAAGGATTTGGCGAAGTCTCCAATTATGGCTAACTTTGCATGTTGTGTGCACTGCGCATTGCGCAGTGCCAACCCACAATTCTTCTAACCACGAACATCCGCCGCAATTGAGGCAACTTATAATATATATTGCAATAATCCTCGCTTTAGGGTTTGCCTGGGCTCAGAAAAACACCACTCCGCGCCGGGTGGCGACCAAGGCCGGCGTATCCGACACCACTGTCAGGCTGTCGGATATAAAACCATTGCCTGAAACATCGCTCCGCCGGACTCTTAAGACAGACTCGCTGACAGACAGCATCCCCGCCGGATTAACCACCGACAGCACCCTTTCACATAGCGGCGAACAAAAAGACTCTATATCAGACGACAGGAAAGGATTCTCAAAGATTATCCGTGAGAAAGTTGACATAGACAATGTAATCAATTTCTCGGCAAAAGACTCCCTCGTGCTCGCAGGGCAAAACAACGCTTATCTTTACGGAGATGGAAATGTGGACTATGGTGAGTTCAAACTTAACTCCGCGGAAATCCGCATGGAACTCGACAGCTCCACTGTCTATGCAGCCGGAGTAATCGACTCGGTAGGTGAACTTCAGGGGAATCCTGTGTTTCAGCAAGGTGGTGATGAATACGAGTCGAAAGGGATGAAATATAATTTCAAGACCGAACGAGGCTACATCACGGATGTAATAACCGAACAGCAAGACGGATTCCTTATAGGAAGCAAAGCAAAAAAAAATCCTGACGGCAGCTTCTTCCTCGAAGATGGCTTCTACACCACTTGCGATGACCATGAGCATCCCCACTTCGGCTTCCGTATCACAAAAGGCAAGGTCCGTCCTAAAAAAGATGTCGTGACCGGTCCCGGCTATATGGAGCTGGTAGGAATACCTTTGCCTCTTGCCCTCCCTTTCGGATATTTCCCCTTCTCTGAAAAATATTCAAGCGGTGTGATCTTCCCATCTTTCGGTGATGATTACAACCGAGGGTTCTACCTGCGCGACGGCGGTTACTATTTTGCCATAAATGACAATGTTGACCTCGCCCTCCGTGGTGAGATCTATACAAAAGGCTCCTGGGGTGTCTCCGCGCATTCATCATACGTGAAGAGATATAAATTCAGGGGATCATTTGATGTCTCTTTCCTAACCACAATCACCGGAGACAAGGGATCGCCCGACTACTCTAAAATGCAGAACTTCCAGGTTATCTGGAGCCACCAGCAGGACACCAAGGCAAATCCCGCATTGAATTTCTCTGCATCTGTAAACTTCGCGACTTCAGGATATTCACGCAATGACCTGAACTCATATTATAATCAGAACTTCACGGAGAACACCAAATCATCAACCGTCAACGCCACTTACCGACGTCCCGGTTCGAAATGGAGTTTCTCTGCAACAGCCAATATCGCGCAGCGCTCGCAAGACTCCACGCTTGCCGTGTCGTTCCCGAACCTCACCGTAACAATGTCTCAGCTTGCTCCTTTCAAGAGAAAAAGATCGGTAGGCGGCGAGAGATGGTATGAAAAAATCAAACTTTCATATTCCGGACAGTTCCAGAACTCACTCACCGCGCAGCAGGATGTATTCTTCAAGAAGAGCCTTATAAAAGACTGGCGCAACGGTATGCGTCATTCCGTGCCGGTGAGCGCGACATTCTCGATATTCAACTATCTCAACCTCTCCCCCTCTATCTCTCTAAACGACAGGATGTATACCTCCAAGATCCGTCGCCAATGGGACACACAGGCTTCGCGCGAGATTCAGGACACCACCCATGGATTCTACAACATATTCGATTTCAACGCATCTCTGGCTTTCGACACCAAAGTATACGGCTTCTACAAACCGATGAAATTCCTTGGTGACAAAGTGCAGATGATCCGCCATGTCATAACCCCGACCTTGTCGTTCAACTGGAATCCCGACTTCGGACATCCGATGTGGGGATATTACGACTACTATGCATACACAGACCAGGCCGGCAAAAATCATCGCGTCGATTACTCATATTTCTCTCACGGCATATTCGGTGTTCCGGGACGCGGAAAAAGCGGATCGGTTTCGCTCAATATCGCCAATAACCTTGAGATGAAAGTCAAGGACGAAAATGACTCGACAGGCTCAAGGAAAGTGTCGCTGATCGAGAATCTTTCGCTCAGCTCGAGCTACAACTTTGCCGCAGACTCCCTAAAACTGAGTCCGCTCCAGACTTCGATAATGCTAAGGCTTGTAAAGAATTTCAATCTGAACCTATCCGCTACCTGGGATCCATACGTATATAAGCTTGACGCCAACGGTCGAGAACGTCAGGTTAACCGTTACCGCTGGCAGGAGGGCAAAGGCCTGTATAAGCTCGCCTCTACGGGAACATCTTTCTCCTACACCTTCAACAACGACACCTTCAAGCGAAAAAACAAAGACGACAAGAAAAACAATAACGCCTCCGATAATGAGGAGGATGAGACCACAGAGGAAGAGAGCTTCTCCAACCGCGCCGAGGCAAAACGACGCAACAAGACCGGAGACAGCGAAGAAGGCAGTGACTCAGACGGCTATGCCAAATGGGACTGCCCGTGGAGTCTATCTGTGAACTACTCAATAAACTACGGATACGGAGAATTTGACAAGGTGAAAATGGACTATAAAGGCAAGTGGACGCAGAACCTGTCGTTCAACGGAAACATACGACCTACCAAGAACTGGAACTTCTCCTTCTCAGCATCCTATAATTTCGAGCTTAAGAAGATAGCCTATATGAACTGCTCTATCTCGCGCGATCTTCATTGCTTCACCATGACTGCATCATTCGTTCCTATGGGACCGTATAAATCATATAATTTCCACATTGCAGTGAAATCCTCTCTGCTCAAAGATCTCAAATACGACAAACGTTCGCAAGTAAGCAACAACATCCGCTGGTATTGATTTTGTTTTGGAGATGTGAATATTTTTTCGTAATTTTGTGAAAATTCGGCATCGATGGCACAGTCGCTTCTAAGTATTCTCGAACAGCTTGAGGCCCGTGAAGACGAGCTTCGCAAAGAGATGGAATCCCTGCGTGAAAGAAACAGGGAGCTTGAGGAAGAGAACGCTGACCTGCGTAGCAAAGAGGCAGAAGCGTTGAAAGTTCGCGACAAGGCTCTGCTTGACGTAGAATACCTCAGTGTGTCGCACAGGCTTGCGGAAAGTCCCGACTCCCTTGTCGACACCAGACGCATCATAGCCGGATTGATCAGAAACATCGACCGCTGCATCGCAATGCTTAAGGAATGATGAAAGATCAGGAAAAGATAAATATGGAAATCAACATAGGCGGAGAGCCGATAAAGCTCACCGTCCCGTTCCAGAATCAGGAACTGACCAGAAGCGTAGAGGATGAGATAAACAAACTCTATGCCACATGGAGACGCAATTTTCCGAAACGCTCTGAAAAAGGGCTCCTCGCCATGATGGTATATCAATACGCTTCTCACTATAAGGAGCTGTCCGTCAAATATCAAGAGGCGATAGGCAAGGCTGAGGAATGCCTTGGCAAAATCGACAGCATTCTACGCCCCTGAACCAAATTCCACTTTTCCACTTTTTATTCCTGCCACATACGACAGCGGCCGCACCTCGACACCGGAGCGGCAGCCACCGTCATGTCGTTATATATTGAATTAATTTAAACTAATTATAACAACTAAATTTACAACAACATACGCATGGAAACAGCAATATGGATCATAATTGCGGCGGCAGCAGCCATCATAGGATATGTGGCGGCTACCGTGATCAGCAAAAAGAATGCCTCTTCACGCGCCAATTCTATCCTGGAGGATGCAAACCGCGAGGCTGAGGTGATAAAAGAGAAAAAAATCCTTCAGGCCAAGGAGGAGGAGATGAAAATTCTCGGTGATGCGGAGCGCACAGCGAGCCAGAAGATGCAAAAGGCGCAGGCAGCCGAGGCGCGTAACAAGCAGCGCGAAATGCAGCTGAACCAGCAGCAGAATGAGAATTCACGCCGCAAGAAGGAACTTGACACCCTCAAGGGTAATCTTGACAACAGGGAAGCCGTTATCGATGCTCGTCAGACAGAGGTTGACCATCTGCACCGCCAGATAACCGAAGAGCTGGAACGCATCTCCGGACTCTCGGCAGACGAGGCAAAGGAGAAACTTGTGGAGTCTCTTAAAGATGAAGCTAAGACAGCTGCAGCAGGATATATCAACGACATCATGGACGATGCCCGCATGACCGCCACAAAAGAGGCTAAACGCATCGTAATACAGTCCATTCAGCGCGTAGCCACAGAGGCTGCCGTGGAAAATTCAGTAACAGTATTCCATATTGACAACGATGAGATCAAAGGTCGTATCATCGGTCGAGAAGGACGCAACATACGCGCTCTTGAGGCTGCGACAGGAATTGAGATCATCGTAGACGACACCCCCGAGGCAATCGTGCTTTCCGGATTCGACCCTGTTCGCCGCGAAATAGCCCGCCTTGCTCTTCACCAGCTCGTGGTAGACGGTAGAATCCATCCGGCTCGTATCGAAGAGGTTGTTGCAAAAGTGCGCAAACAGGTTGAGGAGGAGATTATCGAGACAGGTAAACGCACTGCCATCGACCTCGGAATCCATGGCTTGCATCCTGAACTCATCCGCATGGTCGGCAAAATGAAATATCGCTCCTCTTATGGTCAGAACCTGCTCCAGCACTCCCGCGAGACAGCCAATCTCTGCGCTGTGATGGCCTCCGAACTCGGACTCAATCCGAAAAAGGCACGTCGCGCAGGATTGCTCCATGACATAGGTAAAGTGCCTGATGACGAGCCGGAACTCCCCCACGCTCTCTTCGGAATGAAGCTTGCCGAGAAATTCAAAGAGAAACCCGAAATATGCAATGCCATCGGTGCCCACCATGAGGAGGTTGAGATGACATCACTGCTCGCACCGATCGTGCAGGTATGCGATGCTATTTCCGGTGCGCGTCCCGGTGCACGCCGTGAGATTGTCGAGGCATACATCAAGCGTCTCAACGATCTTGAGCAACTTGCAATGTCATATCCCGGCGTTATCAAGACTTATGCAATCCAGGCCGGACGCGAGCTCCGCGTGATTGTCGGTGCGGATAAGATTACTGATGAGGAAACCGAGAAACTGTCGGCTGAGATAGCGAAGAAGATTCAGGATGAGCTCACATACCCCGGACAGGTAAAGATTACCGTGATCCGCGAGACCCGTTCCATCAGTTTTGCAAAATAAGATCTGACACGTGGATACTGAAAAGAAAGACACTGACAAGAAAAAATGCGGTGGCGGATGCAAGTGTCCTCGCGGTAAACTCTTCGCAACGAACTGGCTCGACGGCATATCCTCGGGCAATGATTTCGATGTGGTAGAAGTGGTGTTCAAGAACACCCGCGCAGGATTCTATGCGAACCCAAACCGTCTGGATCTTAAAATCGGAGATATGGTGGCCGTGGAGGGCGCTCCCGGACACGATGTGGGACGTGTAAGCATGATCGGTCGTCTGGTGCGTCTGCAGATGAAGAAAGCCAACATCAGCGCTGACACAGAGCTGAAGAAGGTGTTCCGTCTCGCTACACAGACCGATCTTGAGAAAGCCGCCGAGGCTGCCTCCAGAGAGGAGGATACGATGATACGTTCTCGTAAAATAGCTGAGGAACTTGGACTCAACATGAAAATCGGCGATGTCGAGTATCAAGGTGATGGTGGCAAGGCGATATTCTACTATATAGCTGACGAGCGTGTGGATTTCCGTAAACTGATACGCATCCTTGCTGATACCTTCAAAGTGCGCATCGAGATGAAACAGATCGGTGCGCGACAGGAAGCAGGACGCATCGGCGGTATAGGGCCATGCGGCAGACCATTGTGCTGCTCAAGCTGGATGACACATTTCGTATCAGTAGGCACCGGCGCCGCCAGAGTGCAGGATCTCTCAATGAATCCTCAGAAGCTCGCCGGACAGTGTGCGAAACTGAAATGCTGCCTTAATTTCGAAATCGATTCCTACAGCGAGGCGCAGAAGAAGCTTCCCCCGAAAGATGTGACTCTCGAGACCAAGGATGCTACATATTTCTATTTCAAACCGGATATTCTCGCCCGCAAGGTTACATATTCCACAGACAAATCGATTCCTGCCAATCTGGTGACAATCGATGCGTCAAGAGCTTTCGAAATAATCGCGCTCAACAAACAGGGCATAAAGGTTGACGCCCTTGAGGTAAGCGATGAGAAGCAAAAGGAGAAGCCGGCATATGTTGACCTTGTGGAACAGGAGAGCCTCACGCGTTTCGACAATTCAAAGCGTCGCAAACGCCGTCGTCAACAGGAGAACGGCAAAGCCCCGACGCAGCAGTCTAAGCAGTCGCAACAGCAGCCCAAACAGCCACAGCCCAAACAGCCGCCACGACAGCCTAAACAACAATCTCAGCAGTCGCAGCAACCACAGCAATCACAGCAACCGCGTCCGCACAACCGGCGCCGGGACAACAGGAAGCAACAATCCGGAAAATCTGACAAATAAAAGTCCGTTTAATAAAATTTTCTCCGTATGAAAGCCGCCATATTGACCCGATTGATTCTCGTAGCAGGATTGATTGCCACCTGCGGCTCCTGCCGCAGGGGGGACAATGTGGTATACGCTGACTTCGCAGCTTTCGGCACAGACGGATGGGACCCCATATGCGTGATTCCATTCACGCCATGGCCTGCCGACTCGATTGTGAACCCCGGTGACAGGTTTGATATCATACTTACATTGCGCTATTCTCCACGCGATGCGTCATCAGAGATTCCTCTTGAAGTGACAGAAGAGGATGAGAACGGAATCATGCAGACAAGACGTATGACGGTGCGCCTGCGCGGCGACAACGGCAAACTCAGGGGAAAGAAAAGTATTTTCCTTTATGAGATTTCCGATACATTACGCAATGATTTTAAGATTCCGGACGGATACATGGTGGAGATAGCTTCCTTGTCTCCCACCTCAAACACGTTGGGGCTTAGAAATATCGGCTTGACAATGATTCTCAAGGAGAACAAATGACAATCTGCATACTTTCCCTCATATAATTGTTTTAAAGGTATGAATATACCATTTCTCACACAAGACCTTAAAGCGGAGTATGAGCTCCGCGTTTCAAAAGTTCGCTCACAGATGCAGAGCGGACATCTTGATGCAATCCTGATCGCATCGCCTGTAAACATATTTTATATGAGCGGATGCATATTCCGTGGCTACGTATATATTCCCGCTGACCGGGAACCCGTATTCATGATGATTCCTCCGAGCCAGGCTCCTGATCATAAACAATGCATCGCCATCCGCAAGCCGGAGGTCATAGCCGATAAACTTGGGGAAATAGGATACACTATCCCCTCTTGTATCGGACTTGAATATGCCGACATGCTCTACTCGGATATCGAACGCTTGAAAAAATGCTTCCCTGACACTGAATTCGCAGACGCATCGATGGCAATGCGCAAGTCAAGGATGGAGAAGACCGACTATGAGATAGTGAAGATGCGTCAGGATGGTCTGCATCAGGCGGCAGTCTATGCTCAGGTTCACAAATGCTATAAAGAGGGAATGACCGATCTGGAGTTTCAGATTGAAATCGAAAGAGTGCTCCGCAGAGAAGGTTGCCTCGGCATTCTGCGCGCAGCCGGCAACCGCATGGAGCTCAACATGGGCTCTGTAATTGCCGGAGACAATGCAGACAATCCATCGCCTTATGATTTTTCAATGGGTGGAGAAGGCACAGATCCCTCGCTCCCCGTTGGCGCAAACGGAGCCATCCTCAAGCCGGGCACAGCAGTAATGGTCGATATGAACGGCGGATTCAACGGCTATCAGACCGACATGACACGTTGCTGGACCATTGAATCGGTCCCCGATTTGGCTTCAAAGGCTCACGAATGCTCCAGAAAAATCCTGAAGAGACTCGAGGAGATTGGCAAACCCGGTGTGCCCGTATCTTCCCTATACAAGGAAGCGATTGAGATTGTCAAAGCGGATAACCTCCATGAGTATTTTATGGGTCATGCGCATAAGGCTGGATTTATCGGTCATGGTGTCGGAATAGAACTCAATGAGATTCCGGTTGTGATGGAACGAAGCAAGGATATCTTGGCTGAGAACATGACAATCGCCATTGAACCGAAATTTGTAATTCCTCACGTCGGTGCCGTCGGTGTGGAAAACACCTACCGCGTCACATCCGCAGGATTAGAGAATCTCACCGTCTTCCCCGAAGACCTCACAGAACTCTGAGCATATACTTCATAACTCATCACTCATACCTAACACTTAAGTGAACCTATCTGACGACCTGAAACTGCCGATTTTCAGACAAATCGGAGAGATTGCCGACAACATGGACCGCGAAGTTTATGTTGTGGGTGGTTATGTACGTGATATTTTCCTGAACCGCCCCTCTTCCGATATAGATTTCGTGACTGTGGGCAGCGGCATAGAACTCGCCACAGAAGTGGCGGCACGCCTAAATCATGGCAACGGACTCAGCGTATTCGCGAGCTACGGCACTGCGCAGGTGAAAACCCGCCATCTCGAGCTTGAATTTGTAGGCGCGAGAAAAGAATCATATTCACGCGAATCGCGGAATCCCATTGTAGAGGACGGCACTCTTGAGGATGACCAGAACCGCCGGGATTTTACCATCAACGCCATGGCGATATGCCTCAACGCTTCCCGCTTCGGAGAATTGGTTGATCCGTTTGGTGGAGTAGCTGATCTTCACAAAAAAATCATCCGCACACCGCTTGATCCGGACATAACATTCTCTGATGATCCTCTGCGGATGATGCGCGCCATCAGATTCGCGACTCAGCTCGGGTTCAGCATAGAGCCGGAAACATTTGAGGCAATCATGCGCAACCGCGAACGGATCTCAATCATAACAAAAGAACGTATCAACGACGAGCTTTCCAAAATCATCCGCTCCCCACGCCCGTCGATAGGTTTCAGATTACTTGACGATTCAGGATTGTTGCAACTCATCTTCCCGGTGGTGTATGCCCTCAAAGGTGTGGAAACAAAGGAAGGTAAGGGACACAAGGATAACTTCTACCACACCCTACAAGTCGTGGATAATGTGGCTGAGAAAAGCGATAACGAATGGCTCAGATGGGCGGCTCTGCTCCACGACATCGGGAAGCCTGTCACAAAGCGCTACGATGAGAAAATAGGCTGGACTTTCCATAACCACAATTTCATTGGGGAAAAGATGATTCCCAGAGTATTCAAGCAGATGAAACTGCCTCAGAATGAAAAGATGAAATATGTGGCAAAACTCGTTGGTCTGCATATGCGGCCGCAGTCTGTGGGAGAGGATGGAGTCTCCGATTCCGGAGTGCGTCGCCTTATCACCGAAGCCGGCTCTGAACTCGAAGACCTGATGACCCTTGCCGAAGCTGACATCACATCGAAGAATCCTGCCAAGGTGCGTCGTCAGCTTGAAGGGTTCGCCTCGCTTCGTCAGCGCATGACCGAAATAAACGATGCCGACGCCCTACGCAACTGGAAATCCCCCGTCGACGGCAATGAGATAATGGAATATTTCAAGATTCCGCCATCATCCGCGATAAAAGAGATCAAAGACGCCGTAAAAGAGGCCATCCTTGAAGGCGACATCCCCTACACCCACGATGATGCCTGGGCATACGTGCTCCGAATCGCTCCTGAAATCATCAACAAATAAGAATTTGTCTCAGAAAAATAAATAAAAAACGCTAATGGCTTTGCTGTTAGCGTTTTTTTTTGTAATTTTGCGAGCCGATTTTATCCAAACGAATTGGCCGCAGGGTTGAGCACCGTTGGTTTTGGCCGACCAACAGCTTGATTTTACGGCATTTACAAACATTAATTAAACATTAAAGTTAATAGTGGATACTTTAAGCTATAAGACAATTTCCGCCACCCCGGCTACAATCAAGAAGAACTGGGTGGTAATCGACGCAACCGACCTCGTGCTCGGTCGTCTTTGCTCAGTAGTTGCCAAGATTCTCCGCGGCAAACACAAAGCTGACTTCACGCCCAATCTTGATTGCGGCGACAACGTAATCGTCATCAACGCCGACAAGGTCGTTCTCAATGGTGACAAGTGGACAAAACGTGAATACCTCCGCTACACCGGCTATCCCGGCGGTCAGCGTTCATTCACACCCGCCGACCTCATGGCTAAATCTCAGAAAGCCACTGTGAAGGCTGGTTACCACCCCCTCTTCATCAAAGTTGTGAAAGGTATGCTTCCCAAAACCAAACTTGGTGCTGCACAGCTTCGCAACCTTCACGTATACAACGGCGCAGAGCATCCCTTCGCTGACGTGAACCCCACAGTAATCGACATCACTAAAATGAAATTTTAAGAAAGAAGATGGAAAAAGTAAATGCAATTGGCCGCCGCAAAGCAGCCGTAGCTCGAGTTTATCTTACCGAGGGTACAGGTAAAATCATTATCGACAAGCGTCCTCTGGATGTATACTTCCCCTCTTCGATTCTTCAGTATATCGTAAAGCAGCCGCTTAACACACTCGATTGTGTAGAGAAATATGACATCTACGCTCACATCGACGGTGGTGGCTACAAAGGACAGTCAGAGGCTCTGCGTCTCGCTATCGCTCGCGCGCTGGTGAAGATCAACCCCGAGGACAAACCCGCTCTCCGTGCAGAAGGCTTCATGACACGCGACCCGCGTGCTGTAGAGCGTAAGAAACCGGGACGTCCCAAGGCTCGCAAACGCTTCCAGTTCTCCAAACGTTAATATTCTTCTCTCTTCGTGTTTAGCATCTAAATTCGCGAGATGGACACGTTCCCTACTCCCGGATTGTATTAAAAAAGAACGTAAACAAATCACAAACAAAACAAATGGCAACACCAACATTTGATCAACTCCTTGAAGCCGGATGTCATTTCGGTCACCTCAAACGCAAATGGAATCCCGCAATGTCTCCTTACATCTTCATGGAGCGCAATGGTATCCACATCATAGACCTTTATAAAACGGCAGCTAAGATCGAAGAAGCAGCCAACGCCCTCAAGCAGATTGCAAAAAGCGGCAAGAAAGTGCTCTTCGTAGCTACAAAGAAACAGGCCAAAGAGACTATCGCAGAGAAAGCTAAATCCGTTAACATGCCTTATGTTATCGAGCGCTGGCCCGGCGGTATGCTCACCAACTTCCCCACTATCCGTAAGGCTGTGAAGAAAATGACCACCATCGACAAGATGGAGAAAGACGGCACTTTCGACAACCTTTCAAAGCGCGAGAAACTTCAGATCACACGTCAGCGTGCGAAACTCGAGAAGAACCTCGGTTCAATCGCAGACCTCGGTCGTCTTCCCTCCGCTCTCTTTGTTGTTGACGTTATGAAAGAGCACATCGCTGTTGCAGAGGCCAACCGCCTTGGCATCCCCGTGTTCGCTATCGTCGACACCAACTCAAACCCTGAGAATGTAGACTTCGTGATCCCCGCTAACGATGACGCTTCAAAGAGCATCGAGATCATCCTCGACGCTGTATGTGGCGCAATGGCTGAGGGTCTTGAGGAGCGCAAGATCGAGAAAATCGATGCTCCCGAGGACAAAGAGGAAGGCGAGGCTTCAGCTCCCGGCAAACGCCGTCGCGTACGCCGCAACGAAGAGCGCGCAGCCGCTCCCGCTGAGGTTGAGGTAAAAGAGGAAGTAAAAGAAGAGGCTTCTGAAGAGGCTTAATCATTAAAATTTAAACTACAATGGCAGTAAGCATTGAAGATATCAAAAAGCTGCGCAACATGACCGGCGCAGGTATGATGGACTGCAAGAACGCTCTTGCAGAGACCGAAGGCGACATCCAGGCCGCTATCGAGATCATCCGCAAGAAAGGTCAGGCAGTTGCAGCAAAACGCGAGGACCGTCAGGCTTCCGAGGGCTGTGTGCTCTCAGCTGTTAAAGCTGGTTTCGCGGCTATCGTGGCTCTCAAATGCGAGACAGACTTCGTTGCTAAGAACGAGTCTTTCCGCGCTCTCACAAAGCAGATTCTTGACGCAGCGGTTGCCGCCGGCGCAAAGAACCTTGATGAGGTGAAAGCCCTCAAACTTGATGACCGCACCGTTGAGGAGCACATCACTGACGAGATCGGTAAGACAGGTGAGAAGATGGAACTCGGAGCATACGAATGCATCGAGGCACCCAGCGTAGCCGCTTACGATCACCTCGGCAACAAGCTCGCAACTATCGTAGGTTTCAACCTTGAAGGTGTATCCGCTGAGGTAGGCAAAGAGGTGGCTATGCAGGTAGCAGCTATGAACCCCGTTGCTGTAAACCGTGAGGCTGTTCCCGCCGCTGTTATCGAGGAGGAGAAGAACGTGGCTATCGAGAAAACAAAATCAGAGCAGGTTCGCAAGGCTGTTGAGGCTGCTTTGAAGAAAGCCGGTTTCAACCCCAACCACTTCGACAGCGATGATCACATCGCATCCAACATCACCAAAGGTTGGATCACAGAGGAGGATGCTGCCAAGGCTCGCGAGATCATGGCAGAGGCTGCAGAAAAGAAAGCTGCAAACCTTCCCCAGCAGATGATCGACAACATCGTGAACGGACGTATCAACAAATACTACAAGGAGAACGTTCTTCTCGAGCAGGAGTATCACCGCGACGCTACTCTCACAGTTGGCCAGTATCTCGACAAAGAGATGAAAGGTCTCGTAGCTGTAGAGTTCAAACGCGTGAACCTCAACCAGGACTAATCAATTTTAGTCAATATAAACCGATTAAATCCGGCTTCGATTCCGAAGCCGGATTTAATTTTATATCATCATTCAAGACATGTCGCCACAGATTGAACAACAATATAAAAGAAAAGCCGCTCAAAATCGAGCGGCTTAACCTGTATTAAAATTTACGCGAAAGTTTTATTACTTGCGGGCGATTTTCTTG
>OFFM01000551.1_pt1 | contig 29056 bp, 22 predicted proteins | sample 1521401 | NCBI WGS metagenome assembly OFFM01 (sample SAMEA3504118, study PRJEB24116) | mouse gut metagenome | biome: mouse gut; feature: mouse-associated habitat; material: faeces | place: Denmark | collected 2011
AGTCACGCCGCCTTCGGCGGGCGTTCCTGGAGGCGACAGCCGATGTTGTCGCTCGAGTCCGACGCACTGCTGCAGTAGACGCAGAACGGCCCGCGATACTGGTTCTGGCCGCAGCTACCGCCGCGGCCCAGGCATGGGTTACTACCGCTGAAGTCCCAATAATCCGGGACGTAAGTCGTTTGACTTCCGGCCTTGGCGATGGGATAGAGCGCCCACTCCAGACCGCTTTGGGTCGGGATGGCGAAGTCAGACGGATAACCATCTGTCGGCTTGCCCACCAGAACGCCGTTGGCGCTATCGCTGAACTGGTTGGGATTCTTGATGACGTTCAGGCCGTTGCTGTTGTAGTAGCAGCCGTCCATCCAGTCATACACGTTGTCCCACCAACCCTCGATGTTGCGGTACTGGGTAAACCCATAGGTATCCCGGTTGGCCGCTGTGGTGCCGGTGTGGTACTGCATGGCATCCGTCTTGCCGTTGTTCTCCTTAGAGCCGCTGGCAGAGCAGCCCCGGCCGATGCGCTCACCGTTCCAGTCAGCGAACTCCACCAGGAACAGCATACCCACATACCAGAACTGGGCAAAGTCGATCTGCCAGAAGTTGGCCCCCAGGCCGTGAATGCCGGATCGGGCCGCGCTCCTGGTGATACTGCACTTCTGGGCCTTGTTGGTCTCCGACTTCCAGTTATCGCTGGTGCAGTGATACCGCCCGATGTAGGAGAAGTCCAGCTCGCCCAGGCCGTCGCCACGGTCCATATTCACCGGGTCCACATGGAACCCTTCCACAGGGCCGTCGGCGATTTGCAGCTTCAGCTTCTTCCCCGTCTTGGTCCACTTGAACCAATATTTGGGCTCTTTGACCTCAACACCGCCGGCGCGGGTTTCCTTGACCATACCGGCCCAGGGCATCAGGTTGTCAAAAGGCGAGGAGCCGGTGCCATTGTTCACCGCGGGGTTGGGGTCGCCGAACCCGGCCGCTGCGTCGGTACGGGTGCCCTTGGTGGGCCCGCTGCTGGTCCAGTCCCATTCCACGCCGTAGATGGTGGTAAACTGGGCCGTCACCGTAATGGTCTTGTTGGAAGGAGCCTCATGGTTCGTACCGGCCGCCACCTTCACGGTGATGGTCGCCGTACCGCTGGCCTGATTGACGTGGTTGATGGTGATAGTCGTCCCGCTCACCGTAGCTGTCGCCACAGAAGTGTTGCTGGACGTGACGGAGATAACGCCGTCGCCCGCCCTGGTCGCCGTGACGGTCTTGCTCAGGTTGGTGCGGTTCAGCGTCACAGCGGACGCGCTGAGGCTCAGACTGCCCGCCGCCTTGCCGATGTTCCACTTCACGGTCTTCGCCGTTGTGGTGCCGTCGCTCCACTGATAATTTGGCGTGGGAGTGACGTTGGCGCTGTACTCCCCGGCATTCGTACCCTTGGTGGTGCCGCCCAGGGTGAGCTTGTTGCTGTCGAAGTTCTTCAACGAAACCGTCTGCTCGCTGCCGGTGTAGGTCAGAGTGCCGTTCTGGCTGGGAACCGTGGTGATAGTCGCCCGGGCAATACTCCAGGTGGCGCTCTTGGCGTCCGTAGTACCATCCCACCACTGATAGTTGGGCGTGGGGGTGAACTCAGCGGGATAGTCCGTCCCGGCCAGGGTCTTGGCCTCCACGCTCACCGTCATCTTGGCGCTTTCGTAAGAGGTGTCCCAGGTCGGGGTCTTGGGGTTGCCGTCATATACCGGGGTTCCGCTCTGCTCGGGGACCTTGGCAAGGATCGCCCGGTTGATCCGCCACTTCACCGTCTTGTCGCCCGTGGTGCCGTCTTCCCACAGCCCTTCCAGCAGGCTGAATGTGGCGCTGTACTCCCCGGCGTTGACCGCGGGAGTGACCGTCACAGTGCAGTGGTCGGTGTCGAAGTCATCCCACTCGGGGGTCTTATTGGCCCCGTCATAGGTGGGGATGTTCTTCTGGGTCGGAATGGGGACGATGACGCTGGCGATGCTCCAGGTAACGCTCTTGGCCCCGGTCGTGCCGTCCCACCACTGGTAGTTGGGGGTAGGCGTGAATGTGGCGGTATAGTCGCCGGCGGCAGTGCCGGAACGATCCGCGCCGATGGTCATCTTCACCGGGTCATAGCCATCCCAGGAGGGGGACTTGACACCGCCGTCCGCGGCGGGGATATCCTTCTGTGTGGGCAGGGCCTCAATGACTGCCCGGTTGATCGCCCACTTCACCGTGGCCTCATTCTTCCCGTCGGGGAAGACATAGCCATAGACGAGAGTGAACGTCACCGAGTAGTTATCCTTGGCATTGACGCCGGAAGTGTCTCCGGTTACCGCCATTTTGACGGAATCAAAGTTGTTCCAGGTGGGGGTCTGCTCCAGGCCGGTGTAGGAGATAGTTCCATCCTGCGTGGGGATGGGAACGGAGATGGCGTTGACGGTCACAGAGAGCGTGGTCTCCCGGCTCACGCCCTCATAGGTGTATCCGATGTTCACCGGCTGGCTTCCCAGCGTGGAGAAGGCCGTATCGGGGTAGGTGTAGCCCGTCGCCGGGGCGCTGGAACCGTCCGAGAACTTCGCGGTCACCACCATGCCGGCGGGGTCGAAGCTCTCCAGATAGTTGTAGCTGGTCTTGGTGGGCGGAGTAGTCACCTCAATGGCGGTCAGCACCTTTTCCACCGTCACGGGAGTGCTGGCGGTCTTGGTGACCCGTCCCTCGGTATAGGTGATCGTGACCTCCGAAACGCCATCCGTCAGTACGGAGGGAGAGACGGTATACCCCGTCACATCGGAAGTCAGGCCAAAGGCATAGCTGCCGGTGACCACCATGCCGGTGGGGTCAAAGGTCTCGCCGGACTTGTAGGTTGTTTTGTTGGGCGGCTTGGTCACGGCCAAACTCTCCAACCGGAGAGAGCCGTCTCCGCCGCCGGTGCCGGACATGATGTTGAACACCTTTCCGACGTCCGCGTTGTTACTCATGCTTGTACCTCCAGTCGCACGATTTCCACGGTCAGGTCAGCCTCAGGGGGCATTTCACAGTGGAATGTGATCTGGCCGGTGGTTGTGATGTCGTCTGCTTTGATGCCCGCGTTGCCGTAAGCGGTGCTGTCACTCGTGGAAGGGGCCACGAGATAGCGGTAAGCGCTGCTGGCCACAAGGAGCGGATTGGTAAGGGTCTGGGTCTTCTGGGTCTCGTCCCAGGCATCCTTGCTCAGAACCAGGGTCACAGGGGCTCCTTTCTCTGCCTTACCGCTCCAGGCCGTCTCGTTATTCCGCACCGAGGTGACAGCGTCGTCGATCTGCTCCCCGGTATGGCGGCTGTTATACAGCTCGTCATCGGGGCCTCCGACTTTTGCTTCCAGTGCTGCGAGGCGTTCGTCTACTGTTGCCATATGCTCACCTCATGCACATAAATATCTTCCCGTCAGCCGTCCTCAATCCGGAGGAGCCGGAGGGAACGAAACCGGAGTTGTCATTCCAAGCTCCGTCCTCCCCCTGGACATAGAGGCCGATCCGGTACTCGCCGTCCCCGTTCAGCAGATACTCGTCAAAGATGTCGAACTGCCGGGGGGTATCTGCCGGGGTTTGGGAGAAGGACGCGACCAGCGAGCCCTTCCCCCTTCCCCATGCCTCCCCTGACTTTGTCGCGCGGCACTCGAATGCTTTGTACGGTGCGTCCGTCTGAAAGGACACAGTGATTTTGTCGAACCCGCTAACCGCGGAGAGCTTGTTCCCGGTGACGGAGAAAGTCAGGTTCGGCGCGCCCATCAGGCTACGCTCCAGATGTCACGGGCATCCTTGACGAACACCTTGACGATCTTGGTGCCATCGCCGCCGGAGGCGGTCTCCAGGTCGGCGCCCTTGATGGTGACGTTGATCGCAGTGTCAGCGGCGAACTCCTCACCCTCGGCGGCGGAACCGCTGGTGTTCACACTGCCGGCGGTTCCGCCAATGAGCGTACCGGCATCTACCAGGCTGTTCTCGGCGGGAACGACGCAGACCTTGTAGGCCACGAAGGCCACGTCGGCCATGAAGGAAATGACGGCGCTGTCGAAGCCGTTGATCTTGGAGATGGTGGTCTTGTCGGGGCCGGTGACAGTGACCACGGGCACATCGGACACCAGGGTGATGGAAGCGGTCTCGGCGGCCGTCTCGTTGCCGACGTTATCCCGCACCTTGACATTGACGGTCTTCAGGCCGTCGCCGGCGGGCAGAGTGATTGGATGCGGCGAAGCTCTCCCAGGAGGCGTCCTCCTCGGCAGCGACGCCGTCCACGCCCCAGATCTTCATCTGATAGCCGGTGGTGTCCGTGTCGTCGATGGTCACGCCCAGGGTGGCGCTGACGCTGGAAGTAAAGAGGGCCCCGTTATTCACCTTGACGGCGAGGGACTCAGGGGCCAGGGTATCCAGGATAAGATTGAAAAAGCTTGCCATGATCGATTACTCCTTTTCATTTTGAATTTGTGACGGTTGATCTTTGGTCTCCGTGTCCAGGGTGAGGTAAACGTACCCACCCGGACGGTCGTAAACAGGTATGGTTCCGGCCATGATGGTCTTGATACTCTGTTTTCCGACAAACAGGGAGGTGATCTGCTCCTTTGCAACATTCACCATTCTCCTCACCCCCGAATCATGGTGTATTGCCGCTGCCGTTGACTTCCACCCGAAGGATATTCACCGTCACATCGGTGAGCGGTGTGAACTCCGAAGTAAAGGTGAGATAGCCGTTCGCCTTGATGTCCTGCGGGCGGATGACACTCTCCTTGACCTCGTCGCGGCATTCGTCATAGGTGTCGATGAAATACTTGTAGCGTGCAGACGCAATAAAGCGGCTGTCCGAAATGGTGACTTTACCATTGATCCAGCCGCTCGCAGGTATTTCAATGTCGAATGCGATGCCCATCACATCACCGATGCCGGTTCCGTTTTTGCCGTTGTAAACGGAAATCTCTTTTGTGCTTCCATCTGTCATTGTGACGGTGTACACATCGGTTGAACCCGGCATATGGTCGCCGCTGGTCAGAACGAAGCTATCAATACCGTTTCCGGTGGGGCCAACCAGATCGCAGGCGATACCAGTGTCAACATACTTCTGTTGTGTTGCGTCCCAAACCCACCAGGTACCATCCTGAGGTTTCGGGGGCTTACCGCTGTACTGCTTTGCAGTTTCGGCGCTGGCCGCAGCGTTCGTTTCCGAAGTCGCCGCCGCATTCTTCGAGGCCTCAGCATCGTCCTTTGCGGTTTCGGCAGCAGTTTTGGCAGTCTCGGCGGCATCCTTGGCGGCCTCAGCAGCAACCTGCGCGTCTTCCGCGGCATCCTTGGCGTCAGCGGCGTCTCCCGCACTGGTGGCGGCACTGCTGGCGCTGAGAGCGGCGGCATCCTGGGAACCTTTGGCCGCATCTTTGGCGGCCTCGGCAGCAGCCTTATCGGCAGCAGTCTGGGCAGCAATGGTCTCGACCTCAGTCTTGACCGTTTTGGTCCGCTCCTCAGCAGCCAATGCGTTTGTCTCGCTAAGCGCAGCGGCACTCTTGGCGGCCTCGGCTTCAGATGCCTTTTGAATTGCCGTAGCTTCCGAACTCGCGGCGTTTGTCTCCGAGAGCTTTGCAGCGGCCTCGGAAACGGCGGCCTCGGCGGCCTTCTGTACCGCATTGGTTTCGGCATCCCGGGCATTCGTCTCCGAGAGCTTTGCGGCGTTTGCCGATTCAACAACCTCGTTTGCCTTGGTGATGGCAGTGTCCGCAGAATCCCTCGCCAAAGCGGCGGAAGCCTGTGCGGAATCCTTTGCGGTGGAGGCGAACTCCATGGCCTTATTGGACTCCACGTTCATGGCCGCCAAGGCGTCATGGATAGATCCACGCACCTCTTCGCCATAGATCGCTTCCAGAATCTTCTGGAGGTAGCTGCTAATGTCAGCCAATCAGCTCACCTCCTAATCTTCCAGCATCCAGTCGATTCCAACGATTTCCCCGCCAGAGAGAACGCCGATGGTGTCCTCGTACTTGGCAACCATGAGTTCGACCTCATGCTCCATGTTGTTGTACGGAGCCATCTCGTCGCAGAACGACTTGAAGTTCGGGGAACCGACTTTGATGGATACGGTAGGCAGCTCGGTTCCGTCTTCTGCCTTATCCGGCTCGCCATACTTTTCGACCAGCTCCATTTTGAACTGGTTGTATTCAGTCAGCGTATCAGAGAGAATCCGGAAGTTTCGCGCGGCCACATAGCCAAGCTTGTTCCGCTGGGCCAAGATCGGCTCCAGCTGATGCATCATGGCGACCAACTCCGAATTCTTCTTCAAGAGCTTTTTCAACGCGATTCCCCCTTTTGTCGAATTAGTTCGCTCACCATACGGTAGAGCTTTTGGATCATGTGCGTGTTGAGTGCAATGAACTCTCCATAACGGAGGCTGTAACGGAAATCGGAGATACCATCCTCCATCACTTCCTGAACAGGGGCCTTCACCAGGGCGGCCAGCTCATCCGCAGTCAACCCGGCATCCAAGAGAGCCTTCTCCACATCCTGAGCAATAAACCCAAGGTGCAGACGGCCGGAAGCGCCGTGATTGTACTTAAAGCGGGTGGGTTTCAATGCCATAAAGAAGGCATCGTACTTGTCCAGATTGTAGCTGATGGTATTCTTGAGCCGGGCATCGGAACGAATGGTGATTTCTTCGGTTGAGTTTACTGCTCCGCCAACCCAGAAGGATGCTCCCCATCCTGTCATTCGAGCTCCCGCATTGGTGACAATGATGTAGGGGTCAGAACCGGGTCCATTAGAGCCATACATCATAGCCCCATAGGTAGTTCGTTCTCCATCACTGCCGTGCCCCTTGCAGAACCCTCCATAACCACAGGAGAGATCCACATAATTGGCGTCAATAGTTCCGGCCCTGATATAGTTGGCATTGATGTACAACCGGCCATAGGTTGAATCGCTGAATATACCAAACTTCGTTCCGCCGCTTGTCAGGACGTTAAACACGTTCTGATCGGTGCATCGCTCATAGTAGGCGTCATTCGCCCGTGACCATGCGGCAGATGCTTCATCATAGGCGTCATCGGCTTTCCAATAGGCATTGTTCGCCAAATTTCCAGCGTTGATCGCTTCGGTATAGGCCGGATTGTAGCCGAGGTTTTGATTTGAAACCTGTGCCCAGTTAATGGAGCTTCCAGCACCCATGGTCACTTTTCCGTTGATCGTGACTTCGCCGCTGGTTCCATCCACTTTGAAGGTGACAGATCGGTCATACCGGCTGGTGATGGTGATACCATACAGATCCAGGTAGTCGGCGGTAAATTTCTGCTTTGCGAGGTCCAGCATACTGTTGCCGTACTTATCCAGAAAGTCTTCCGCCTGAACAATGCCTTTGAAGTTGCCGGTAGCAGCTGTGAGCTGTCCACCGAAAGTACCCTTCGCGGCAACCAGTGTTCCAGCAAATGTCCCCCGTGTAGCCGTCAGATTCCCCTCTTCGTCAACAATGAAATTGTTCCCGAGGTTAATCGAGCCTCTCTTCATGACCAGTTTCCCGGTCTCAAAGTCAAGGCTGAAATTGCCGCCATAGTCCTTCAGCACGCCCGCTCGGATCACATTGGCGTTGAGTACGCCGGTGGTAATGTAATCAGCCACAATGGAGCCGTCCATGGTAATAGCCAATCCGAAGGTCTTTCCCCCATCATTGGAATAACCCAACCCGTTCATGTTCCATTTCCAGAGCTTGTTCGCCTTGGTATAGTCCCTGGTGTTTGAAATATAAAGAGTTTCCGAGCCGTAGTCATCCTTCGTGATAGTGATGTAACCGGTGGTAGCCATGTTCATGATCTGGGTGGCGTTGTCCTTGGCCTCTTTCAGGATGTTGTGGGCCTTGGGTAGCTCCTCGATCTTTTGCAGGATGGCGGAACTGATTTGGTTGTTGACGCTTGTCAAACTGGTTTTCACAGAATCGCCCAGCGTAAACTGGGTTTTCTCAGGGCTGTCAAGGGGGATCTCCAACTTGGTCACCGGGAATTGCTTGTCCAAACCATGAGGGCGAGAAATGACCCGGATTTCATCCAGGAGCTTCACAGCCTCGTAGTTCACATCCAAGTAGTGCAGATCCAGAGCGGTCAGCTCCAGCTCCATGTTGTCAAACTGGAGATCCGAGAGGTAGGCTTTCCCTTTCTTCAGCAGAACGGCCGGATCAGTCACCCGATCCCAGGTAACAACCTTTTCGATCCATCCAAACGCGGCTACCGCTTCGTCAGACTGGATGTACATACTGCCGTTGTTCACGCTCTCCACGGTCAGATAAGCATCCAATGCCTCGATAGGACTCTTGTCGAGCCTTCCGCCTAAAGGAACAAGGACAGTCGCAAACTCCGTGGAATCCCAGTTCCGGGTAAACTCAATCAGGTTGGAACCAAATTGGATCAGCTGGCTGCATGTGTCCGGATAGTCCTTTAGGTAGTCCACATACCGAACGCCATTTTCCTTTCGGATACGAAGATGACCGCCGTACTGCTCAACAAGAGCGTTGAACAGCTCGATGGTCTTCTCGTGATTGGTGTAACGAGTTGGAAAATCGGTATCCTCCACAGTGACCGCACCGATGGCGAACCGCCGGTTGGCAGGAACCTTGGAATTGTGAACCGCGATCAGGTCTGACATAAAAGCACGGATACTCAACCCTGCATATTCCTTGGGCGGCTGAGTGCTGTCGTTGAAAAAGGCAAGCTCTCCTTCGCAGACGAGAATCCGGTTGTTCCAGAAATCCTTGCTCTCGGAGAGAACACGGCCTGACCATAACTCTTTTCCGTCCTTGTCCACCCGAATATCCGTGGTAAGGCGGGCAATGGTGCCATAGGCCTTATTGGACGGGGGGAGAGCCATCGTGAGGGAACCTGCCGCGCAATCCTCCATCACCAGTTTGGGGTTTACGACCTTCATATCGCCGACCGCAAAGACATCGTTATAGATACAGACGCCATCCGCATAAATCGTATACATCGGTCATAACCTCCCCTGCCTGAAATTGACGGACACGCTCCCGGTTCCAGAATCACACCAGAAGTAAATGGTAGCGCCCTGCTCTCCAAAGAAAACAAATTCCGGGATCTGACTTGTCCCCTCAGGAAGAAGCTTAGTGGTGTCCAGTCCCAACCGTGGATTCACAAAACGGATGTGCATTCCGCGGCCGGCTGTCGTCCTGACGATGAAAGACGGGCAGATAGGCGCTCTTCCGAAGAATTCTGCGTCCAGATTCATGACATGCCTTTCGGTCGTGACCGGGATGTTGGCAAAAATCGCGGCTCGGATAACTCCATTTTGAAAGTTGAACGGGTCCCAAAGCCATCCATCAGTAGATGACAGAACTGCCCACTTATAGGGGCCGACATCATAGTCAATGGTGATGCGAGACCAGTCCCTCGGCGATTTCCAGTCTTTGACCGTGAACCGTCCTTCATAGAAATACTCGGGATCATCCTCCAGCACTGCACGAAGCTTCTGTCCGTGGAGATAATCCATGATTTCGGAGTAGACCGAGTGCCAGGGGGCCTTCTCGATCCTTCCGGGCTCCCACGGTTCAAAGCCGTTCGGAACGATGAACTCAAAGGAGCCTGTGCGGTTTTGGTAAATAGGATACCCGGTGAGGGCTTGCGACAAATCAATGACGCCGTCCCCACCGGGGATGTCGATGGTTTTTACCTTTTGTGCTGGAGGGTTAAAAACAGGCAGGGAAGTGGGGACCAGATGCCAGTCATCCCATGTGTTCTTCTCGCCGAATGTGATAGAATGATACATACTAAATCCCCCTTCCCCTAAAGGTTTGTTTTTGTCCAAGAGCGGCGTCCAACGGATCGGCCATTTGACCAACTAAAGTACCGGTATCCAAGACAACCTGCATCCTCTCCATACGAGCTGTCATTTCTGCCATCTCACTCCTCAAAGAACGAAGTTCCTGAACAACGCCATCGTTATCAACGGTGACTGTCATTCCATCCTTGTCCAAAGTAGAGTTAAATGCCAGACTGGTTTGCCCAGCAAGCGCAAGTGTTCTTGTGTACCCAAGCAGACTATTGAGTTCGCCTGCTCCTCTGGCCACATCGGTAAAGTCCAGAACTGGCCGGATAGTCGGCTGCATATCGAACTCACCGTTGACCAAATCAGAAACCTTAGAGATCGCATTGGAAAGGCCGTCAGTAGCGTATCCCGCCACATTAGCGGCAGCATCGTAGGACTTGTTAGCATAATCGGTTAGACCTTTCACAAAGCCAAGCCCTGTATAGTTGCCCAGCTCCTGGAACACCCTGGAGGGCGAGTTAATGTCGAGCGTATCTTTCACAGCCTGGACGCCCTCTAATGCCATCTGAGTCAAAGCATCCAAGAAATTGGGCTTTTCCTCTTCGACACCAGCTTTGATACCAGTCACAATTTGCTTTCCGGTCTCATCCCATCCGGCTTCCTTAAGGATCGCTTGAGCGGTATCAACCATCTCCTGCGTTTCCTTTTCAGTATCCTTCTTGATAAGACCGACCTTTTCGCCAAAGGCTTGACGAAGCTCTTCCAGTTCCCGATTGGCATCAATCGTAACTTGGTTCATCTTGGTCTGCCAGGTAGCACGATAATCGTCCAGCTCTCGCTCAGCATCAACTCGAAGTTGGGCAATGCTGTTCTGAGTCTCAATTCGGAGACCTTCTAACTCACCGACGGCCTGTTCACGAGCCTGAGCATGTTTGATGGACCAGAGCGCAGCATACTTCTCCAACTCGGAATCGCTCATGGAGTTAAGGGCTTTAATCTGCGCGATTGCAGACGGCCCCATCTCCTGAAGTTCGCCGACTAACTCAGAACTCAAACCTCTCACCGAAAGACTGCCCAAAATATCCTGCCACTCGCCAAACTCCTGAACCTGATCGGTCAGGTTTTTCATCAGCGTTTCGCCACTGACCTCTTCCCGTTCCTTAACCTCATCAAAGAGGCCATAGGACTGGTAAAGGCTATTAGTGCGAGATTCCAGAGAACTTTGATACTTGTCATTCAACGATTGAATGTCGGATGCCAGCTTCTCATTGACAGACTTGACCTTGTTGGCATATTCCTCTTCGAGATCCAAGCGTTTCTGATTTGCCTCGGCCTGGACACTCTGAACATCGGAAATGTACTGCTTCTGAGCTTCATAGATCTCCTGTTCAAGACGATATACCTCACGATCCATCTTCTTGCGCTCATCGGTGCCCTTTGCATACCGACTCTGTACCCGCTTATAGGCAGCGAGTTCGTCGGAAAGGCTCATGCGGTTGTAATACTTCTCCTCCTCGATCCAGTCCATGGAGTGTTGATAGGACTCATCCATAAGCTGTTTACGAAGAGTGTAGACCTCACGGTCAATCTTTTTACGTTCCTCACTGCCTTCCAGATAACGCTGTTGCATCCGCTCATACGCTTCGAGTTCTTCCTGCGTGCTGAGCCGGTTGTAATACTTCTCCTCCTCGATCCAGTCGATAGATGCCTGATAGGTGGCCGCGACAAGCTCATTTTGAATTCTGTAGACCTCACGGTCAATCTTGATGCGCTCTTCGCTTCCAGCCTTGTACTGCTTCTGTAGATTCTCATAGCCAGCCAGTTCGTCCTTCAGACTAAGCTCGCCATAATACTTCTTTTCCTCGGCCCACTCCTGGAATGCCTTGATTCCTTTGGAACTAACCTTAAGGACTTCGTCGATCATCTTGGAGGTAGCCTGAGAAGCAGGGACAATGCTGTTCTTGGCACCAATGGCCAGACCTTCACCCATGTTTTCACCCAGATGGATGAACTCACGAGAAGGCGAATGACTGTCCAATGCCTTCTTTGCAGCATTCAGGGCTGCCAGGCCCAAACTTTTACCAGCAGCAGTAGCGCTGCTCAACTTGGAACTGATGCCATTGACAAAGCCTTGACCAGCATTCTTACCGGCTGTCTCGAACTGAGGTTTCAGACTATTAAGGGTGCTAACTGCTCCAGCAAAAGCTGCTTGCGTCGCACTCTTGACAGACGGTCCACTGTTTCGGATGGTGGTGGCAACCCCCTTCATCAATGTCGTCACGGAATTGTTGATTTCGGTGGCCTTCTTCGTTACGACGTCGGCCAACGATTTCATCACAGACTCCATACCCGGCGTTGTGAGGGTTTTACCATTTGAGATAGAGGCGCTCACAGAGTTCAGCATACCCTGAACCGCTTTGTTGACTTCTGTAGTCGAATTAGAGAACGCTGAGGTAAACTCAGAAATTCCGGTATTCGCCATAGCCTTCAATGCGTTTCCGAATGAGGTGAACCCGCTCGCATCAAGTCCCTTAACTCCCTTGGCCAGATCCACAAGAGACCACACTTGGGTAATAACCCCGGCCAGCTTTGTCAGATCAATACTGGCCACCTTAGCGTAGTAATTACTCATGTCGGCTCCAAACGAAGCAATATCTTTGCCGAAAGAAGCAAGGGTTTGGTCACCGCCGAACCACTTGTCAAAGAGGCTGCTATCAGGAAGCCCAGTAGCAAGATTAGACAAGGCCTGCGCAGCATTAGCAGATGCGGTGACGATCTCGGGTTTTACGTCCTTGATGGCGTTTGCGTAAGCAGAGAGGTCTTTACCGAACTGGACAATTTCGTTACCAAAGGCAGCCAAACTGTTACTTCCAGTAAATACCTCTGCCAGCCCTCCACATTTGGGAAGGGTGTTGGCCAATTCCACAAGAGCCTGTCCAGCAGTTGCCGAATTCATCACAGCTCCAGCATCAATACCAGCAACAGCCGCCCCATAAGAGTTCATGGCTTGGCCAAAGGGAATGAGGGATGCGCCAAAGGCTGCAAGGTCATAACTCCCTGTAAAGAACTCCATGACACCCCCGATTTGCGGAAGTGTAGTCTGAAGTTGTGCGAGAGACTGTGCAGCGATTGCAGATGCAGTGATAGATTCCGTGTTGATTTCTGCGACAGCTTCTCCATAAGATTTCATAGCCGCCCCAAACGGAACGATAGTAGCGGCAAACGTGGCAAGATCATTGCCTCCTGTGAAGAACTCCATCACTCCGCCAACTGCCGGAAGTGTAGTTTGCAGCTGAGCAAGGGATTGTGCTGCGATTGCGGAAGCGGTAATTGCTTCTGCGTTGATGTCAGCGACAGCCTCCCCATAGGATTTCATAGCTGCGCCGAAGGGAATGATACCGGCAGCGAAAGTGCCGAGATCGTTTCCGCCAGTGAAGAACTCCATAACGCCTCCCACATTCGGGAGAACAGACTGGAGCTCAGCCAGAGATTTGGCGGCAGTGGCCGAGGCGGTGATAGCCTCTGCATTGATCCCAGATACGAAATCACCGTATGACTTCATAGCTACTCCGAAAGGAACCAACCCCTCGGAGAATTTGCCAAGATCGTTACCACCGGTAAAGAACTCCATAACCCCACCAACATTAGGAAGAGTCGCTTGGAGTTGAGAAAGTGCCTGAGCTGCCACAGCAGATGCATTGATAGCTTCGGCATCGATACCGGACACTGACTGACCATAAGACTTCATTGCCTCACCGAATGGGATAATTCCTTCTGCAAATGTAGAAAGATCATTGCTTCCGGTGAAGAAGTCGACCAACCCTCCCATATTGGGAAGGGTAGACTGGAGTTGGGCAAGTGCTTGGGCCGCGGTGGTGGAAGCGGCAACTGCCTCTGCGTCGATACCGGTAATAGAATCGGAGTAAGCTTTCATCGCCTCTCCAAATGGAACGATTTGCTCACCAAAGGTTTCAAGGTCGTTGTCTCCTGCGAAGAAACTAACAAGCCCTCCCGTATTTGGAACGGTGTTTGCAAGTTCCACGAGAATTGCTCCTGCTGTAGCAGAATTGGTTACGGCCTCGGCATCCAGACCAGAGACGGTCTGAGAATACTCTTTCATGGCTTTGCCAAAGACAACAATCTGCTCACCAAAGGTCGCAAGGTCGTTATCACCAGTGAAAAATGCAACAGCCCCACCGGTATTCGGAATGGTGTTCGCGAGCTCTACGAGAGACTTACCCGCTATCGCAGAATTCACAACAGCATCAGCATCAAGACCAGCTACAGCGTCAGAGTATTCTTTAATCGCCTTGCCAAACGGAACAAGCTGATCTCCAAAGGTATCCATATCGTTGTTTCCAGTGAAAAAGGAAACTGCGCCACCGGTATTGGGCAAAGTAGCAGCCATTTCGGCCATCGCTTTACCGGCAATCGCGGCATTTTGAACAGCGTCGGAATCCAGTCCCTTGATGCTGTCAGCAAAGTCCATCATGGACTTGCCAAAGCCGGAGAGCTGATTCCCGAACTCTTCCATGTCGTTCTCACCAGCAAAGAATCCGACCACTCCTCCGCTATTGGGCAGAGTTGCGGCCATTTCAGCCAATGTCTTTCCGGCAATAGCGGCTGTACTGACCAAATCTCCATCCAAACCGGAAATAGTGTTGGAGAACTTCATCATGGCTTCGCCAAACGGCACAAGCTGTTCTGCAAAGTCAGACAAAGAAGAACCGCCAGTGAGCCAAGAGGTCAAACCCTCCAGCAAATCGGCGGCAGTAATGAGAATGATTGCTTCGGTAAGTGCCTTGACTCCAGTAAGCATATCCGGGCTGATGCTACCGGCTCCGTCGATGAAGGGCTTAACATTTGTCATGAACGAGGACAGATCCGCCCCGATTTGAGGGAACGAACTGGAGACACCGCTCATGAAACCGCCGACAATCCCCCCAACGAATCTGCCGATAGCATTTCCAACAGTTTGGAGGAACTGACCGCCTTCGCTGATAAGCCACTCAAGGCCAGGGATCTGTGCCAAAGCTCCAATAGCAGCCAGAACAACCGACAGTTCCGTTATTACAACACCCATGCCGAGAACGCCGGCCATAGCTGCCGGAATAAGCCCCGAGACAGCGCCGAGCGCTGCAACTAAAGCCGTAAGCAAACCAACAGCCGCGATCCCCTGAATAAGGGAACTGCTGTCAATATTGCTCAAAGCACTCAGAACGCCGGCGAAGAATGCGCCGACAACATCCATTGCGGCCTGAACGAGTTGGGGAATATTACGAGCGATCCCTTCGAGTACCTCGATCAGGAACTGCATCACAGAATCTACGATCTGAGGAGTGTAAGCGACCAAAGACGCCAATACGCCGGTCACTAACTGAAGCGCGCCGTCGGCAATAGCGGGAACGCACTGAACCAGAACGTCGACCAAAGTCAAAACAATGGCCTTCACAGCCTCACCGATGGCCGGAGCTCCGCTTGAAATAGCACCGCAGAATGCTACGATGGCCTCACCGATTTTCTCGGCAATAGCCGGGATGAGCCCCGCAAATCCGAGAACAATAGCAGAAAGCCCGCCAACAATGAGAGTTCCACTTGAGGCGAACGCGGCTGCCAATGACGTTAAGCCTACTGCAATAGAAGTCAGTCCCGTGCCAATCAGTGTAAGACCAGCTCCGATAGCAACAGAACCAACTCCGAGCAAGGCCAATGCTCCCGAAATGGCGAGGATGGATGGAGCCAATGGGCCAAGAACGGCTCCGGCGACGCCCATAACGGTGAAAGCCCCCGCAATCGTGATGAGACCTTTTGCAATAGATTCCCAGCTCATGTTGCCAAGAATCACAAGGACCGGAGTCAGGACGGTCAAAGCTCCAGCAGCCACAAGCAATGCGGCAGAACCAGCAAGCGTTCCATTCATTACATTCAGACCGATAGCCAGTTCCGCAAGGGCCCCACCCATGGCTACAAGACCTTTTGCAATGGACTCCCAGCTCATGTTGCCCATCGAGGAAAGAGCACTGGCCACGATCTTGAGAGCTGCACCAACAATGACCAGACCGCTTCCGACACTGACCATATTCTTGGGCATCAGGTTTACGGCAATCGCTACTTCCGCAAGAGCTCCGCCCATGGCCACAAGACCCTTAGCGATCTCCGAACCGCTCATACTGCCAAAGTCAGACATAGCAGATGCGAATATCTTCATGGCAGCGGCAATCTCGATCAAGGCGAGGCCTGTCGAGATAACGTGCTTCGCGTCACCGGTCAGCTTAGTAAATGCTGTGATCTCCAGCAGGAGCGCAGCAATAGAAGTAAGACCTTTGGTGATTTCGCCCCATGACATAGAGCCGAAATCTTTACAGGCAGAGGCGAGGACCTTGATTGCCGAGGAGAGAATAACGATGCCGGTTGCAGTCAAAACAGCCTTTCCGTTAAACTTTGCATTGTTCAGAAAGACTTCGACTTCAGCCAGAAGAACCCCGACACCGACAAGTCCCTTCGCCATATCGTCCCAATCCATCTCTCCAAGGCTCTTTACAGCAGAAGAGAGTATTTTGATTGCTGCGGCGAATAGAATCATACCTGTCGCAGATTTAGAAGCCTTCTTGTCAAACTTAGCTGTATTGAGGAATAGATCAACCTCAGCCAATAATACGCCAACACCGATTAGCCCTTCGGCTAACTGTTCAGGATTCAATTCGGCGATATTCTTCATAGCCAGACTCAAGACAAGGAGCGCCGCTCCCATCTTTATCATAGCCGAAGCGGTTTTATTGGCAGATTTTCCATCAATGCTCAGCTTATCCAAGACGGCCATGGACGCGATAAGCTCTGCGAACATGGTGCCCATGGCGGCAAGTGAACCAGTAACTTTGTCGGAGTCAATAGACGAAAGTACCAACAAACTCACAGAGAGCACAGCGATAGAGGCTGCTATCTTGCCTAAAGCATCGGACTTCAGCTTGGTCTGCCAGGCCTCTAAACTTCCGCGAACACCGTCCAAAATCTTGGTAACGCCGCCACCGAGTCCTTTCACCAGTCTTAAGGACTGGGTGAATGTGTTTTCCAGTTCCTCTACAGGATCTATGAATTTACGGATCGCGGCTATAATACCACCGGCGGCTAAAGCATTCAGAAAATCGAGGATGCCGTTGAAGTCAGCATTGCTCAGTGTATTGATAAGACCGTCGATTGCTTTTCCGAGTAGTCCTGCAATAGCGCTGGCAACCTCTCGGATAAGAGTACCGATACCAGTCAGGACCTGAACAAATTTGTTTCCGGAAACTGCTCCGTCAATCTTACCCATGGAATCAACGACACCGTCTTTCATGCCGACGATGGCGTCTTTCACCCACTTAGCTCTTGTGCAGATGCCATCAAAGATAGCCTGCAATTTCTCCAGTCCCGGAGCACTCACTTTCTCTTTCAGAGTCCCGAGAAATGCTTCAACAGAAGCTGTTGCTCCGTCGAGGCCGGGGAAACCTAAGCTCTCTCCAATCGCAGCAGCGAACCCGGTCACCACAGTAATGGCGCCTTTTACGACATCGACAATAGACTTAAGCACTTTGTAGAAGACATCGCCCTTCTTTATGCTTTCATCAAGTTTAGCGAGCCATTCTCCAAAAGAACCAGTCAGTCCGAGCACGCCTGTAAGGAGTCCACCAACTGCGGAACCAGCGGGGGTGATAACTCGCCACAAAGCACTAAAGGCCTGCTTCACGATATCGAGTATCGCAAAGAGGCCCTTAAAAGTGTTTCCGATATCTTGTAATGGCTTGTTAATAGCCCCCGTAAATCCATCAGCACCTTCCTCCGCTTGCGTAAAGAAATCTCTTATTCTCTCCGATGCGGAATGTAGTGCTTCGATGAAGGAATAAAGCTGTTCAGATGTAGCAGGCGGAAAAATATCCTGCCATGCACCTTTGATGGTCTGGAACAATCCCTGAACCGCCTTTGCTCCATTCAATAGAGAATCGAATAAAAGTTCGCGGCCACTTTGACGATCCAGCGTGCTTACCAAGGAAGCGAGATTACTGTCAGAGGACTTGGCTTCTTCCGAAAGAGCCCGAAGAGCCTCGATTTGCTCTTGGGTGTATCCGATGTTCTGCAACTGCTCATCCGAAAGCTCAGAGATACTCACCTGAGTTCCAGCGGCCTTGCTGACCAGATTATCCAAGGTATCAGAGAGGATGTCGGTAGTGAGCCAGCCTTTAGAAAGAGCGGCGTCAAAGGAACCGGCTTCCTCGATTATCTTGTCCAGTCCTTCAACAGAACTCTCAGCAGTTTCGCGAAGGGTGTCTCGAAACGAATCAACGGAGATGCCTGTTTCATTGACTCGATTTTTGATCTGCCCCCAACTCGACATCAACGCACCTTCCAAAAGGGCGTTTCTCGCTTCGGCGGAACCATCGATGATACTGCTGAAGAATTCGGAGAATGTGCGAAGAGTAGCTTTTGCTTCTTCGTAGTCGCCTGCGACCAACTGCCAAGTCTCGGCCCAGCCAGATTGAGCACTCTCTTTAAGAGTATCCAAAAGCTGAGTCCAAGTTTTTACATCTTGGGCTGCCGCGGAGGCTTTCTTACCAATCTCTGTGGTCTCGTCGGTATAGTCCTTCAAAGTTTCAGTCAAGACTTCCGTGGTCATCCACTGCTCCTGAAGACTGTCGTTGAACAAATGAGTCGCGTCGATGACAGTCCCCTTCGCCAAAGTCTTATACATGCCATCAGCAGTCTTTGTTACTGTACCAGCAGCAACAGCAGACTCCAAAAGTTGCGTCTTGAACTCCGCCGTGGCCATATTGGCGTTCTCAATGGATTTCCAGTCAATCAGCTTAACGTAGCCAGCCGACAATGCCTGAGCGAAGTTATACATTGCCCGGGATGCTTCGTTAGCATTTGCACCGGATACAGCAGCCACATTGCTGACGCCCTGAATTGCGGCAACAGCATCGTCCAATTTAACACCGGCATTAGTAAACTTACCGATGTTCGTGGTCATGTCAGAGAAGGAATAGATAGTACGGTCTGAATATCTGTTCAGCTCGTTCAGCTTCTGGTTGACCTTGTCCAGACTTTCACCGGTACTCGCCATGATGGTCTGGATAGAACCCATCTTAAGCTCGTACTCATTGAAACCCGTAGAAACCGGCTCAATAGTTAGGGAGGAGAGAAGACGCTTACCAGCATTCACCGCAGAATTGGTGATGTTGGAGAGAGCAGTCATAGCTACGACTTCAAATGCCGAGAATTTTGCTTGCACAGTCTCGACAGAACGCCCGATTGCGGACATATCGCATCTTTTAGCAGCCGTACTGAGTTGGTCAAAGCCTTTAGCAGCTCCGTCCAGGTCTAAACCTTTCTTAAGCTTTTCCAAAGTTGACAAACTCGTTTGAACACCAGATTCAAACTGCTTGTTGTCAAATCGCATTTCTACGACTCTCTCGTCGATTGTCCTGCTCATAACCGTTCAACCTCCTTCCATGCGTCATTTGCAATTTGGTCAAAAATAGGCTGGATAGCGGGGTTGATGTAATCGCGCCCTTCTACCCAGCCGCCTGTCCCTGTGGCGTGTCCATATTGCAGAATGATAGCAATAGGAACTCCATTTTGAATGTTAGAGTTGCGGAATGAAATCGTCGCCGTCCCATTCTTGTTTGTAATCTCGTAAGACCACGAACTCGCCGTCAATCCGGAATCAACAGGCGTCGCAGACGCAAGGGCGGCCACTCCAGCGCGACCGTACTTATCGAGATCACCGAAGTGCACAACCTCTTTTGCTCTTTCTAAGAATTTGGTCAGGTTGGAGAAGTCGCCCTTTTGTCTGAACGTAATCATAGAGTTGCTCCTTTACGTTTTGCTCAGATACGCTCCTGAACTGAATCCTGTGTATCTAACACCACGATAGGTAACCTGAATGTAGAGCCATGCAACACCGTTGATTTCAGTGTAATAGCCATAGTTCTGCACTTTTGTCCCTTTGGGGAGGAGGATCATGCTGGCCTTGTTGGTTCCGGCTCCGGCTCGAAGATGAAGACCGCTTTCAGCGGTTACGACATAGGTTCCAGCCAAAGATTTCTTCAAAGACTTAGCAGCCTCTGTCGCTTTCTTCATTGTTGTGGCGGGTGTTGTTGTCGGTTTGGAAACGGGGGCAGTCCCTTGGCAACACTTTGCCGGGTTATAAATAAAGCCAAGGAACTTATACCCAGTCCCCTGGCCCCAATTACCTGTTCCCTTTTTCCGAGTTTGAGTCCAGAAAGGTTTAGAAGCTTTCCATCCGCTTTCAGAAGTAACAACTTCTGTAGCGCTGATGACCTTCTCAACGATAGCGACATGACCGGCGCCATCGGTTCCCTTCAAAGTAGATCCTTTCTGCCAGACCATACATGCACCCAAGCGGGGCTCGGTTCCGACTTCCAGTTCGCCCTTGTACTGAATGAAATTCTCAGCATTCACAGGGCTCAAATACTTACAGGCGCCTTCACCAACGATTTCGTTGAACCTGCCGTAGGCATAGCCTACACAGTTTGCAAGCACATCGCAGAGGGCATCAGTCGGACTTCCCTTAACAGCAGACGAATAGCCACCAGAGGCCTTTGTGATGTAATATTTGTTTCCGGCTTCTGGGCGAGTCAATCTCGGCTTAAAACTCTCAACTTGAGCAGGCACCTTTTCAGGTTTTACAGTGGTGCCGCCACTGAGCGCATCAAGGTAGGTTTTTACCAAAGCCTTAAATGCCTTCCAGTTTTTCATGGCAGTCGCTTTGTTGTTGCTGGCGAAGATGTATGTCGGGCACCACTTCTTCCCTGAAATCGGATTGCAGCACTGCTCGTCCACATCAGAGAATTTCTTCCCGGCCAACTTATTCACCCAGTAAGTATGGGTGACAAGCTTATCAATGGAAAGTCCATTTTTCCAAAGCAGCCATGCGGCCAGTCTGGCACCATTATCTCTGGCGATTTTGTCATGCTCGGCAGACTCATTCATGATGATCTCAATGCTCAAGCTGGTAATATTACCACCATCGGCCACAGAGCCATCACCGGCGTGCCATGATACTTCGGCGGAGCCAACAGAGTCGGACGGAACCATTCCGGTGCCAGCTTTCAGATTTTGCCAGCCACCGGTATCATCGACGAAGAAGTGAACACGACTGCTGTTCATGTTCTGATTGAAAGTAGCACGGGTATACTGCTCACCATCGTCATTGACGTTAGGGAGGTCATTGGTATTGTGGATCGTCACACTACCCGCTCGCCCCGTTCCACATAGCTTCTTCTGGCTCTTATACAAAGCGCCAGCCGAGAAACCAGCTTTCTTGGCTTTTGCAGCATCCTGCCAACGGGTTCCATCAGGAATGATTTTCTCATTGATGGTTACACCGTTCACAGTGTAAACGGCATTTGGTGTCAGTTTTGCCACAGAACCCCCACTTCCTTTCTTCGCATACTTATCGAAATAGCCCTGGCCATAACCGGCTCTCTTTGTCTGGGTGGTCGACGTATTCATACTTGCCGGCTTTTCAAACTTCAGAAGAACCAAGTTAGATGCTTCAAGCACACTGGCCATGGCCTTTAACTTGTCGAGAAGGCCATAGTTGGCCAACTCCTTCAGCAGAAATTCAAGCTGCATTTCCAGATCACCGATGGATCTTCCGGTGGCCTTTGCGTAAGCCAGCAATGCTTCTTTCCGGCTCCAATACGTCCATTGAGCCAAACCGTAGCCAGCTTTATCGTGGACAAAATTTTTATAGACGCCTTTGTCCACCAGTTCGGTGTACTCTGCGTCAGCCATCCCGAGCTTTCCTTCATAGGTGTTTTGGAGATTATTTGAGCGCAGCCCCGACTCGGCATAGAGATTGCCCATAAGTCCGGCTGTGCCGTAATCGGAAAAACCATTTTCTTTCAGGTAATTCCAGATTTTCTGTTCGTTTGTTGATCCAATCAGAGGCATCTACATCACCCTCTCGTGTTCCATTTCCTTCTATTGGCTGCATTCATAGCGCGGTTCCTCGCCATGATCTCCCGTTTGCTCATCTTCTTCTGAGGGGCATTCTTTACATTGCAGACATTGATGAGGGTGAGAAGACGGCTCAGATGCCACTTCTGGCACTCAAAGGGAATTTGGTAAGAAACCATCCAGTAGTAAATAAGCTCCGATGTAATGAGCTCATTGCTTGACGGTCTGTTTCCCCGTTTAGCGAAAGTGGTTGCGGTCATGGATGCGTCGATGTACGCAGATATCTCAGTCAGGAGCTGAGGCGTAAGCGCTTTGTAGACATTGGGGTCAACGTTCTGTGTCAACGTCATACACCGCACATAGTCGATGGTTTCCTCCATTGTCCGTTTGCCTTTGGCAAGAAACGGCTTGCGCCACTTTGATTCCCATTTTGAAAGGGAGACCAGAGAATGCTCCAACTGAAGCGTCTGCTGTTTCGTCATGATGGGAATAAATTCACTTGTAGCTTCGTTGAACTCTTCCCCTATCTTGGTTGCGGGCACTACGATTTTCAGCATCTCTGGCCTCCAAGCTTATCTCAGCCCTGGGCCAGCAGATCGCCGGGGGCAGTCTTCTTCGTCGGAACGATGCCGTTGACGAACTCAGCGGCCTTCTTCGCATCGGTGGCCAGCTCCATAAAGAGGTCGCTGTACGCCTGGGTCTGAGCGAAGGCGTCGCGAATCTCCTGGTTCTTGACGAACCGCCGGCCGTCGGCGGACTTCTCGCCATAGGCGCGCAGAACGATGTCCTTGAACAGCGCGATGATCTGCTTGCCGTCCTTGGCGGCGGTGATGCGGTTAATCATCTCCACAAGGCCGCCGTCAACGGAAAGTTCCATCTCCGTCACCTCAGCCTCGGTCAGGTTGAAGTAAAAGTCCTCAGTACGGGACATATTGTTGAAGTCGATATAGGTCCTGCTAAGTTTCAGCATGGTATTTTTTTCTCCTTTCAAAAATAAAAGGAAGCGGAGCCCTCGGTTGAGAGAGCCCCGCTTCGCAAATCGCTCAGATGGTGTTTGGTTGTGACGGTACGGATCAGCCGGCAGGAGCAACGTCCTTGAACAGCTCGATGATCTCGGCGGGCATGGGCAGACGGGACTCGGTGCCGTCATCGCCGCCCTCAGTAGTGGCATCCTTGCCGTACAGGATGTCCTCCAGGGCGGCCAGCTTGTCGGCAGGGGTCTTGGTGGAGTCGATCACCAGATGGGCCGTGGGCTTGGCACCGGGGACCTCCACAGGAGTAGTGGTGGCGTCCCAGCTCATGGTGGTGGGCTCGGGGCTCTCGTTGACCGTGCCATGGTTACGCTGAGAGGGGGCGGCCTGAGCGCCATAGACCAGATGGATCTTGTAGCCGTGATCCTGGCCGTCGGTGTCATTGCCGATGAGGGTACGGTAAGTAAGGCCGAAGACCTTACGGGTCTGCTGGCCCGCAGTCACGCCGGGAGCAATCTCGACGGAGCCGTCGCAGGCCTCCCATTCATCGGGATAGGTGTAGGCCTCAATGCCAAAGCCGAAGTCCTCGGCGGCGATGATGTTCAGATACTTTTTGTTGTTGGCGTAGAAGGGATTGGCCTCGCCCCCGGTGGGGTTCTCGTTGATGGCCGTCAGGCCGTTCCAGGCGGTACCCTTATCGTAAACGCCACCCTTCCCCATGGGGAAGAGGACACCGCGATCAACGCCGGTTTCGTAAAAACGCTCGCCGACCTTGTCCCACTGAAGTTTACTCATTACAGTTTCCTCCTCGTTAATAATAGAGTGTGAACACGTCATGGTTCAGGTTGTCTGCCTTATAGCTCCTGTCATGGGTGCACATAGGCAGCATTGCAATCTTTTTCGGAAGATCGCTATCCGGGTTTTTAGTGATGGCAATCAACTGATAGCAGTCATGGAGGTTATAGGGCCGGTTGTTGGCGAAATTCGGTTTGATCTTGATTCTGGAATATCGGATGCAGTCATACTTCATCTTCAAATTCTCAGGCGGTTGAAAGTAGACGTTTTCAGAGCCGAGGAGCTTCTCCAGAATCGTCTGAAGTTCAATTCTCCGACTCATGATAAAGTCCTCCAATCGTCAGGATCAAACGCGGATAGCCAACCTCTACCTTTGAAATTTTCCATTTCGCCCCCATAAACACGACATACCGCATTCGGTGAAAGTTCTCTCTGGCAAATGGATCGGCGACTATGCTGATCTCATTTGCAACGTTGATGTCGTCATTGAGAGTGTCCGAAGACTGAAGCTGGCGTGTATTCCGAGTTAAATCGCCATAGTACGGATACTCAACGATTTGCTCTTCATGCACGCCAGGAGCTGTCTTGACCGTTTCAGCATAGCCTACCGATCCATAAAATTTTGCCATTTGATTACCTCATTTTGAACCCTATGGCTCAGGGGGTGCCGGGCTCGTCGTCCACGGGCTTCTCCAGAGCAATGGCGCTGGCGATCCGGGTCAGAGCGCCGGAGAGCCGGGTCTCGATCATCTGCTTGTTCTGGTTGAAATCGATGTCGAACTGCTCGAACCGGGTGATCTCGCCGCCCTTGACGCATCCCACAGTGTAGTCCTCCAGGTTGACGAAGATGCCGATCAGCTCATGCTTCTTGCCGGCGTCGTCGGTACGAACCAGGCCGTCAAACTGCTCCGCAGTGTAGATGTCCTTCACGTTCAGAGCGGCGACGATGTCGGCCTTGCTGTTGTAGATCTTACGGCCATTGCGGTCGCGGGCCAGCAGCATGGTGTTCAGGGAGTGCGGAGTGCAGTAGTAATCGGGGATGCCGGTGCCCTTGTAGCCCTCACGGGCGTACAGCGCCGCCTCGATGACCGCCTCGGAGTAGACGTACTTGTCGCCGAAGTTCGCGCCGGTGTTGGTGCCCTGAAGCTCCTTCTTGGCCGCCTCAAGATCCACATCCTTGTGAATGGTGTAGACCTCCTTGTCGTTCCAGATGGAGCGGACATGATCCTCGGAGATCTTGTGCTGGTCATCGGGATCGCGGCCGTCGCCGACCATGATGGAGACAGCAACCTCCTCCTTGAGGTTCAGCTTCATCTCGCCGTACTGGTACTCGACCACGTCGAAGTCAGTGATGTCGAGAATGTCGTCCCGGTTGAGCGCCTCAGTACGATAGATCGTCTGAGGATCGGTAGTCCGGGCCACCAGGCTCATGTTGCCGGAGGCGGTCTTCTTGTCGCCCTTCTTATAGCCGTGAGAACGGATGCTGTCATTACGGGCGTCCATCTGGCGGGTGCGGATACGGCTGAAGGGCTGCTTGTGAACCTTGTTCATGACGACGGTGACCCAGCCCTGGTCGCGGGTGACCAGCTCGGGAGCACCAGGACGCACATCCTTGAACTCGGGGAACAGCGCCTCGATGTTGTCGATGCCGTGGGCCAGCTCCTCATTCTGCTCCAGATAGATCCCGAGAGCATTCTGGAAAGTGCCGACGCTGTTCTGCTTGGCCAGGGCCAGGATCTCACCCTGGGCGGCATGGCACAGAACGGTGTCCTTGGTCTCTTCCCGGTCGAAAACGTTATGCTTCATGGTGTTGTCTCCTCCTTTGGTTTTGTCAGATTTGTCAGAGCCGCTGTTGGAATCCTTGCCCAGCTCTTCCGCAGTGGCGGCGATAAGAGCGTACATAACAGTCCGCTGCTTCTCGGTCATGCTGTCCACAACGTCCTGAACGGTCTCGCCCTCTTTGGGCTTATCCTCGGGCTTCGGGTCTCCCTTAGGCTCCTCAGTGGGTTTCGGGTCCTCTTTCGGCTTCTCGCCGGATTTGGGCGTAATAAGAGGAGGCTTCTCACTGGAATGGTAAAGGCTGGGAGCCTCGCCGGTTCCAATGATGACCTCCTGTTCAGCGCCATCGCCGTGGGCCAGATCAACGAAGTCGATAAACGCGCCGGGATTCGCACCGCCGACAACGAGACTGACTTCGCGAATGTCCCCGTGAACGACATCTTTGCCGTTGCCGTTGGGGACCTGCTTCAGGCCATTGGCGTAAATAGACAGCATATGAACATCGCCGTGCTGCACGATCTGCTTGGCCGCCTTACCGCTTTCCGTCTCATTCAGGAAGCAATAGGCGTACATGCCATCCTTGCGCTCTTCGAGAATGGCGTGGCCCAGGATGTTGTCAACATCGTCGTGCTGATGGTTCCAGACAATGGGAACCGACATCCCATCGCAATGCTTGAAAGCGCCTTTCCGGATAGTCCGTCCGTCGGCGCAGACAAGATCGTTTCGGGTTGCCCAGCCACTAAAGTCATACTTCAGATCCATTTTGAACTTCGTCCTCCTTTGGTTTGTTTTGTTCGGTCGATTCCTCTTTGGGAGCACTCAGGTTGCTGTTCCGGAGCTTGTCCGCATTCGGGTCCTTCGACGGCGTCATGCCAATCTTCTGCCGGATCTCATTCGAGGTCATGACCTCATTACGGGTCATCTTGTCGGCAATTTCAGCAATTTCGCCCACGGGAACCAGCTTGAACGGATCTCTGAAGAACAGGATCGACTGCTTCTGTGACCGAGCGGTCTTGGTGAGGAACTTCCTCTTCATCTCGTCAACGATGGCGGAAAGAATCGGCTCGACGGTTCGGGTCAGATAGTTCAACATCGTCTTGTCGTCGGCAGTACCATCCATGATGCTCTGGGTCAATCCCAACTGGCTGTAAAGCATACTCGTCAGGAATTCGATCTGGCTCATGAGATTGTTGTCGACGGGTCGGTTCAGCTGAACCACATGCTCCGTTCCATCGGTGTACGCCACACCATACTTGGAACCGGATAGCTGTTCCTCGATATCTTTACGGCGCTTTTCCGCCTGTTGACGCCTCGCTTCCGTCTTGATGACGTAAGGGAGCTGAATAATCAGGTTGAGTTTTCCAGAACCGCTCTGTTCATCGATAGCGTCCAGAATGTTGAGCTTCCGAATCAACCTCTGCATTGTGGAGTTGGGTTCGTTCATGACGGCATAGAAGGGATTCTCCACAATGGCTACGGTGCGTTTCGGCACCAAAATATCTTCCTTCCTGCCCGTGCGCTCGTTGTAGACACGAACTTTAACGTGCTGCGGATACCACTCCAGGATTTTCCCGGTTCGCATTGTTTCGATCTTGTATGACCCGCTTTTCGGATCGAGATCTGTGTCGACAGGAACGATCGCAACACAGCCTTCATCCAGCATGGATTGGACAACGTCCTGAATAAAAGCCCGTCCTGTCTGGTCAATGTTGGCCTCCAGAGAAAGGCAGTCGTTCAAGCTACTGTCCATAACAGAAGTAAAGCGGCCTTCATCATCCAAACGAACATGCTGGATGGTGATTGCCGCTACGTCCAATGCGATTCGGTTATAAACGGATGTGATGATGGAGCGCTCATTTCCCCGACTGAATATGGGACGGTCCGGACGATAATAGTTGCTGGGGCCAATGTCCCAACGGCCACCAACCGTCTCCTTCGCCGTAAACACATTCCAAGCATGTTTCAGTCGAGCTCCCAATGACATTTCCATTCAGTAACCATCACCTCCCTCAAGCCAACTCAGCAAGCATCTTTTTAAGGAGGTCATCGTTCTGCCGTATCAGCGATTCAAAGCTGTAGGCAGGCGGAATCTCCGAAGATGGTTTGCTTACGCTAACTCGTGGTGCTGAAATTTGGCTGACCGGAGCAGCTGTGGTGGAAGCGCTCTTAACAACCTTTTCCAGAACTTGTTTGGGCTCTACTTTCGGTGTCGGGATTTGACTTACAGGAGTTGTCGCCACGGGAGTAGATTTGAGCAAATCCTGAAGAATTTCCTTTCCGGCAGGAGCTTTATCCACAATATCAGCGACGCTTTTCGCTCCATGCTTCTTGACAAGGTAGGCCGTCAAAACTGTGCCGGCGATAACAGCCGCGCCAGTCGCAACGCCGATGGCCACTTTCTTCTTGGTACTGCTGGAGGTTTTTCGTTCCTCGCCTCCATCATCGGAATCGCCATAACGTTCCTTTCCGGCCTTGGTCCAGGTTCCATCCGCGTTCTGGTAACGGCGGACACCCCACTTCTGACCTTTAATCCCGTGGTGATACAATGTATCGTCCATTCATATCACCTCCTCAGACCTTATCCAGAACGGTCTTTTTATAGGCCACCCGTCCGGAGGCCCAAACACCCTTCTTGAGTTGGTCCATGTCGTAACCCGCATCGGCAAGTGCCATCATGACGCCAATCTCACCACGCTTGGCGACAAACTTGACGACTTTACCGGATGGGGTTTGGAGGTCGGAAACTTTTTGGGTCATGAGCTCGGCCATCTTCTGATTGTAGGCCGCAATGGCTGCTGCACTCAGCTTACCATTTTTCTTGAATGCCCCGGGAGTTTGTAAAAGGGCCGTGGCATACCGGTCAAGCTCCTTGGAGGACTTCTTCTGCGCTTTCTCTGTGATTTTTGCACTATGCTTTTTAGCCCAGTCATTGTCCCGCTTTTCCATTCGGGCTTTCCCCTCGGCCGTCAGTGAACCATCAGCATTCTGGTAACGGCGAACGCCCCATCTTTGGCCTTTGATGCCGTGATGAGCCAAATACGCCTGAGGCGGGGGCTTATTACAATGATCCAAAACGATTCCTCCTTCCTATTCAAATGCTTCAGGATTATGCCGATAAGCGATATAGGCATCCATCATGGCCGCAACAGCGTCAATCTTCTGCTCAGACCGCTTTTTCATCAGCTTCCTGTTTCCGTTATTGTCCTGAATTGTTATGCAGTTTCCCATGGCGAAAGTCATCAGATCTTCATCGAAGATAAGCATACGTTCCTCAGAGAGTTTCTTCAGTTCACCCAAAGGAACAGACTCAGTCTTTGCTCCCTGAATGACCTTCTCGATGCCATACGGCCCATTCTCAGACATCCAACGTTCTACGAACTCTTTCGCATTGTACGGGTCATATCCGAGACAGCGAACATCGTAGCCGCAGTTGATGATGTGGTCGTCCAGATCTTCGTAGACCTGCATCAAATCGAGGACCGTCCCCTCCATAACAATGAGACTCCCTTCCGCCATGAAGTCCTCGTACTTAAGACGCATGGCGGCGGGGAGTTTATTAAGGGTAAGCGAAGTGATGTAATTCCTGGTTTTCACACCGAATGCCCCACCCCGAAGAGGAAATAAGAATGTAAACGAGCAGAAGTCGTCACCCTGTGAAAGATCACATCCGATAGCGCACGGCAGCTGCCAGAACTTTTGCCTGCGATGAGGAAGGGTTTCCTCATAGGTGAAATAGTAGGTGTAGCCTTCCATAGGGAGGCCAAACCTTTTCGCCAACATATCGTTTCT